>Ga0118677_10016197_pt1 | contig 10250 bp, 7 predicted proteins | sample AliMusrvi5mmetaG_FD_86154 | JGI IMG/M metagenome (GOLD analysis project Ga0118677, IMG submission 86154)
TTCTGGAACTGATGCGCAACGAATGCGGATTTGATCTTTGCGAGCTGCGCGTAGATGGCGGGGCCTGCGCCAATAACTTCCTGATGCAATTCCAGGCTGACATTCTTGGTGTTCCAGTCGAACGGCCGGAAATTATTGAAACGACGGCAATGGGCGCGGCCTATCTTGCCGGCCTGGCGGTAGGTTTCTGGAAAGATCAATCCATGATTGCCGAGCGACGGAAAGTAAATCGCAGGTTTACACCAGGCATGAATGAAGATAAACGGAAAAAACTCTATGACAACTGGAAGAAGGCTGTTGGACGCACTATGCACTGGGAGGCAGAGAAATAACAAAGAATGATTAAAACTGATGTCATTATTATCGGTGGTGGAGCCACCGGCTGCGGCATCGCCAGAGATCTGGCGCTGCGCGGCATTCCCCACTGCCTCATCGAAAAAGGCGACTTCGCGGCCGGCGCCACCGGCGCCTGTCACGGTCTTCTCCACAGTGGAGGCAGATATGCCGTTACTGACCCGATAGCCGCCCGCGAATGTTATGAAGAAAATCTTATTCTCAGAAAAATCGGCGAAAAATGCGTCGAGCAAACAGGTGGATTGTTCGTGCGTTTGCCGGGAGATTCAAAGCGTTTTCGAGAAATGTTTCTCAGAGGCTGTGAGGACGTAGGCATTCCTGCAGAAGCAATTTCTTCGACTAAGGCCATTGATTTGGTTCCCAATCTGAATCCGGAAATCGAAGAAGCCATCAAGGTTCCCGACTGTTCCATTGACCCTTTTCGTCTTTGCCTGCTCAACATCCGCACTTCCGAACTGCGCGGCGGAATAATTTTCACGCGGCATAAAGTTACGGAAATAATTAAATCGCATGGCCGCTGCACAGGCATCAAAGCCATAGACCAGGCAACAGGTGAAGCCAGAGAGATTCACGGTAATATTATAGTTAATGCAACCGGCGCGTGGGCGAATAAGATCGCCTCTCTTGCCGGCTGTGAAGTGCCCATGACTCTGGTCAAGGGAGCGCTGGTCATCACCAATCACCGCCTGACCGATATGGTCATTAACAGGCTACGACATCCTGCTGACGGCGATATAATAGTACCCAACGAAGCTGTCTGTCTTGCCGGTACAACAGCGCTGGTAATTGACGATCCGGATAATCTGCTCACGGAATCTGTCGAAGTGGATACAATAATCAGTGAAGCTGGAAAAATGATTCCACACTTCAACAACACGCGCATTATCCGAGCATTTTCGGGAGTCAGACCTCTGCTTAAATCAAAGAAAGCTGACAGCCACGAAATATCCCGCGGTTTTCAAATCATAGATCATGAAAACGGCATGTACAGCATCGCGGGAGGAAAACTGACGACTTTCCGGCTGATGGCGGAAAAGATGGTTGACACGATCATGGCTTCTTTTAATCTCAAGAAATCATGCGCAACAGCGGAAATACCGCTGGAAGGACAGGAAGAACTGAGCGGCTACCCTCTTGTCAAACGTCTAACGGATATGAAAAATATCGTCTGTGAATGTGAACTCGTCACCAGACAGGAAGTGGAAAGAATCATCAGGCAAACCACAACGCGCAATGTCGGCGATATACAGCACCGGACACGTCTGGGTATGGGGCCTTGTCAGGGCGGCTTCTGCACTTTTCGAGCGCTCGGTATCATGAATGATATGAGCGTTATATCGCCTGAGCAGTCCATGGAAATGCTACGTGGATTTCTCCAGCGCCGCTTCAGAGGCATAAGACCCGCTCTCTGGGGAGATCAACTCCGGGAAGAACAACTTGTTGAATATATCTATCTGGGCATCCTTGCCATGGAGAAACCACAATGAGCGTTACCGATTACGATGTCGTTATCATAGGAGCGGGGGTGGCAGGTCTCACAGCGGGAGCTCTTCTTGCCGAACGCGGTTTTAAAGTCGCCCTCGTTACCAGAGGAGAACCGACAGCGTGTCTTTCCACCGGAGGTATTGATGTTTGCTCCCGCTATGATAATCCTCTCCTGGGCATTAAGGATCTTCCGCCGGAACATCCCTTTCATTTTGTTTCTGAAAAAACAATCAGAGAATCGTTGGATCATTTTCAGACAGCCATGAGAGAAATGGATTTGCCCTATGCCGGCGCTGTGGAAAAAAACCGCTTCATCCTTTCTGCTCTGGGCACGCTTAAAACTTCCTGCCTTGTTCCTTCGACAATGGAAGCGGCGCCTCAAGACAATAATGACAACATACACATCATAACCTTCAAAGGATTAAAAGATTTTTATCCCGGCTACATCATATCCCGGCGCAAGAAAACTGGATTTTCAGTATATGATGCCGGTGTTTACAGCACCATGAGTATCGCGTCACATTTCGAGGAAAAAGAATTTTTCGAAAAATTTATCACATGGCTCACGAAGTTAGACATTCAAGAAGACAAGGTAGCCTTTCCCGCCGTTCTTGGTCTGGAATCGGCAAGTGAAATTGTACATACAATATCGGTACTCATAGGAAAGCCTGTATTTGAAATTCCTACCATCCCGCCCTCCATGCCCGGCAGAAGATTGTTCAACGCGTTGAAAGGATATTTTCGCAAAAAAGGAGGCACCATCTACTGGTCATGGACTGTAACGGGAATAGAAAAATCGGGTAAAATAATTGAAGCGGTAACAACGCCTTCCGAAGGAAGACCCAACAGCATCAACGCCAAGGCTTTTATTCTGTCCACAGGATCGTTTGTCGGCGGCGGCCTTACCGCCACGCGCGAAGCAATTATGGAAAACGTATTCGATCTGCCCGTGCACGTCCCAGGTCCTCGAGATACATGGTTCGAGAATGATTACTTTTCTTTAAACCACGGCATTGGCAAGGCGGGAATCATTGTGGATTCATCTTTACGACCTGCAGACACTCGATGGGAAAACATTTTTACCTGCGGAAGCATTTTGTCTCATACGGAAATATTGAAAAACGGGTGCGGTCATGGTCTGGCTCTGGCGACAGCCCATGTGGCGGTTAAATCCTGCATGGAGTATATTCGATGAATTTTGAACACTGCATACGCTGTACGATTTGTGTGGAAAACTGTCCGGTATTTAGGGTGAACCCGGAGTTTCCCGGACCAAAGCAGGCAGGACCTGACGCCCAGCGATTCCGGTCGGACAGGGAAAGAGCAGAGGATAAATGGGTTCTTCTATGCAGCCAGTGCAAGCGCTGTGAAATGGCCTGTCCCTGCGGCGTAGAACCAGCCCAGATCATACTCATGGCGCAGCAGAGATACGGACGGGAACATCCTCGCTCGCTCGCGCACCTGATGTTTGCCAATAACTATTATTTGAGCACACTGGGCTCTTTTACCGCCCCTATCGCCAATATGATTGCCGCAACCGAAATGGGGAAGAAAGCATTTCGGGCAATGGGAATATCAACTCACACGCCCTTCCCGAAGTTTCGTTTCCGAAAACTGCGCAACGAAAAGAAAAATCTGAACAGAAGGAGAAAGAAAGTCGCCTTTTTCTACGGATGTTTTATTAATTTCTATCGCCCTGATATCGGCAGAAAAATTATTCGTTTACTTACCTCATTGAACGTGGACGTTGTCCTTCCGCCCCAGTGGTGCTGCGGGCTTCCCGCGCTGGGTAACGGTAATCTGAAACTAGCCAGATTTTTTGCAGAAAAAAACGCTGCCTCTTTATCCAACTACATCGATGCGGGGTACGACGTTATATACACATGTACATCCTGCGGCCTGTGCATTTTGCATGATTATCCGGGCATTCTGAAAATACCGCAGGGCAAAAAAATTGCCGAGAACAGCTATGATGTCCATGAGTACATCATTAAACTGATCAACGAAGGATATGCCAAACCGGACTTTGGCGAGGTGCGGCGCAAGATCGCCTATCACATCCCTTGTCATCTCAGGGCGCTGGAGATCGGTTACCCGGCGGCAAAGCTTATGTCTTTGATACCCGGCATGGAATATGAAATTTTTGATGACACCTGCTGCGGGCTTTCCGGCAGTTATGGTTTTAAAAAATCTAATGAAGCGACAGCCTCGCAGCTGGGAAACAGATCCATCTCGCTGATCAGGAAAACAGGCGCGGAAACCATCATTGCAGATTGCGGCTCCTGCCGTATGCAGTTGGGAGGGCTCAGTGGCCTTACCACTCTCGATCCTGCGGAAATCCTCTGCGAATCACTGGGAATTACCGGCAAAAAATAATCCGCACGATCACGGGTATTAAACCCAAAGAAAGCTTTAGAAACATTTCGCAGCAAGCTGTGGAATAATACCCCGGTTATGAGGACTGTCTGAATTACGGTGGAAATAGCCTCATTTTGGTTAAAATAACCATTTTCTGGCATACAAGATTATTTATATTTATTGCCCCACAGGTGTTTAAGAAATATTTATCTTTGATTTTACATACTGATTCCAATTTCCTTTAGCTATTAAAGGGATACAGATATATATTTAATTGTTACAGGCATATAAATTGCATTGCGCTAAAAGGTTATACTAGAAATTTCTATAAATTTAGCGAAGGTTAAGTGATAATGGCAGTCAAGCCGGAAGCAGTAAGTAAACCTAAGAAGAAAAACAAACAGGACGATTTATCCCATCTGGCAAAAGCCATTATATCAAATGCCGGAGTCGGAATATATATCATACAGCATGGTAAATTTGTCTATGTCAGTGAGTTGTATCAAAAACTCTCTGGCTATACAGACACAGAGCTTATCGGAACATATTCCCTCAACAATATTCATCCTGATGATAGAGAAATGGTCAGGAAGGAAGCAATAAATTGCTTGAAAGGAAAAAGCTTTGAACCTTATGAATACAGGTTCGTCAAGAAGGAAGATACGGTAATGTGGGTTTTGGAGACAATCACCCCCATCGTTTATAAAGAGGATCGAGCTACTCTGGGCAGTTTTATGGATATTACCGAGCGCAAACTGATGGAAAAAGCGCTTCGACAGAGTGAGGAAAAATATCGAAACATTCTAGAAAGCATCCAGGAAGGTTATTTTGAAGTTGATCTTAACGGTAACTTTACCTTTTGTAATAATTCAATGTCCCGGCTCACCGGGCACTCAAAAGATGAATTGCTGGGTATGAATCATAGCCAATTTACAAATGAAGAAACCTCAAAAGAAGTTTTTCAAGCGTTTAGTGAAGTTTACAATACAGAGGAACCCTCCAAAGGATTTGATTGGCAGATTATAAAAAAAAATGGGATTGAAGGATTCATTGAAGCATCCGTAACGTTACAAAAAGATTCATCCGGCAAACCAATAGGGTTCAAAGGAATGATACGTGACATTACCGAACGCAAACGGATAGAGCAACAGATCAACTATATGGCCACCCACGATGCCCTGACCGGACTGCCTAACCGTTTGATGTTCAGCCAACTGCTGAACCACTCAATTCGTTCTGCGCAGCGCCACGGAAAGCAATTAGCGGTTTTATTCATCGATCTTGATCGTTTCAAAACTATCAACGACTCTCTGGGTCACGAGGCGGGAGACCGAATGCTGAAAGAGATGGCCAGAAGGTTTAAAAGATCGCTACGCGCAGTCGATGTTGTCGGTCGTCTGGGAGGAGATGAATTTGTTATACTAAGCGAGGAAATGGAGAAATTAAGTCAAATCGAAATCGTAGCCCACAAGATACTTACCAGCACTATGAAACCGATGTTCCTTCAGGGTGAAGAATGCCGGGTAACAGCCAGCATCGGCATCAGCATATACCCCGGGGATGGAACAGACGAAAAAACCCTGATAAAAAATGCGGATATCGCCATGTATTATGCCAAAGAAGAAGGCAAGAATAACTACCAGTTCTACTCCAAAGATATTCAGTCACAATCAAATAAACGCTTCTCTATAGAAACAAACCTGCGTCACGCGCTGGAGCGTAATGAACTATCTTTAGAATATCAGGCTAAGTTGGATTTCAAAACCGGCATGATCACGGGTGTAGAGGCTCTGCTGCGCTGGAAAAACCCATCCATTGGTTTAATAACTCCGACACAATTCATTCCGGTGGCCGAAGAAACGGGGCTGATCGTGTCCATCGGCAGATGGGTTATGAAAACAGCATGCGCCCAAAATGTCGCCTGGCAACGCCAGGGCCTGCCCACTGTATGTATGGCGGTGAATTTATCGCTGCGCCAACTCATGGACGATAACTTATTAAATGATATTAAAGCCGCATTGGATGATTCCGGCATGGCGCCAAATCTTTTGGAATTGGAAATCACGGAAAGTATGGTAATGCATGATACTGTGCACATGATTGAGTTGCTGACCAATATCAAGAAACTAGGAGTGCGTCTCGCCATCGACGATTTCGGCACAGGCTACTCTTCTCTCTCTCAGATCAAAAACTTCCCTGTCGACACGCTTAAGGTAGACCGATCCTTCATTCGTAATCTAGGGCAAGATTCAGACAACCAGGCAATTACCCAAGCGATCATTACCATGGGCAAGAACCTAAGTCTTACTGTTGTGGCCGAAGGTGTGGAAACACAAGAGCAGAAGGACTTTTTGAGGGATCATGTCTGCGACGAGATGCAGGGGTTTCATTTCAGTAAGCCTGTTGCGCCTGATAAGTTTGCCGATCTGCTGCGTAATCAAGACCCCTCTTCACAAAAGTAATTTACCCCTTATAAACAAGAAGCTGATTAAGCCTTTTGAAATCCTAAAAAGCAAATCCAGATGCATTTACTGTGATGCATTAAGTCCAAAATCATCCATCGAATTTTTCGTTTAATCCTTCCCTGAAAGCGAAATTGACGGATTTTAAAAAATATGCAAGATTAATAAGCAATACGACAAAAAATAAAATAAACTTCTTTACGAAGCTTTAAGATAGGAAAGGAGAACACAAAAAATGCCGGATGTAGATGGAATCAAAGAAGCCAAGATGTTTCATTGCGATATGCAGCAAAATACAGAGGGGTTTTTCCTCAAAGGTTCGAATTCCCTGGATTGGGGAATGAAAAACAGGCTCGCACGGATATTTAATCCCGTCTCCGGTCGGACAGTTATGCTGGCCATCGATCACGGTTATTTCCAGGGACCAACAACCGGTCTGGAACGAGTCGATATCAATATCCTTCCTTTAGCGCCTTACGCGGACACCCTTATGCTGACCAGAGGAATTCTCCGCAGTGTTATACCTCCATCTTTTTCTCAAGCCATTGTGCTGCGGGTTTCCGGAGGAGCCAGCATTCTCAAAGAGCTGTCCAATGAAGAAATCGCCGTGGATATCGAAGACTCCATCCGTTTGAATGTCTGCGCCATGGCTGTGCAGGTTTTTATCGGCGGCGAATTTGAAAGACAGTCCATCATCAACATGACTAAAATGGTTGATATCGGCAACCGTTACGGCATTCCCACCCTCGCGGTGACGGCAGTAGGCAAGGATATGGCGCGCGACGCTAAATATTTCCGGCTGGCTTGCCGGATATGCGCGGAGCTTGGCGCCCACTATATTAAAACGTACTATATAGATGAAGGTTTCGAGACCGTCACTGCATCCTGCCCTGTGCCGATCGTGATGGCCGGCGGCAAGAAAATACCGGAACTTGACGCCCTGACTATGGCCTATAACGCGGTCCAGAAAGGCGCCGCTGGTGTCGATATGGGACGCAATATTTTCCAGTCCGAAGCGCCTATTGCTATGATTCAGGCGGTGCGGGCTGTCGTCCATGACAACGAAACTCCGAAAAAGGCTTTTGATCTTTATAATACGTTGAAGAGCAAATGAAAGTCGCATACTGGTATAACAACAAAGATATTCGGATAAAAAATGTGCCGACTCCGAAACCGAAGCGAAACGAAATGCTCGTCAAGGTTATTTCCTGCGGCATCTGCGGTAGTGATATCGTCGAATGGTACCGGCTCCCGAGAGCGCCGCTGGTGCAGGGTCACGAAATAGGCGCGGAAGTTGTCGCGGTTGGATCTTCAGTAAATAAATATAAATCGGGCGACCGGGTATTTATCGCCCCTAAAGTGCCCTGCATGAAATGTTATTATTGCGAAAACGGGCACTATCCCCAATGTTCGGAAGTCAAAGAAAGACTCTCCGGCGGTTTTGCCGAATACATCCTTGTTCCGGAGATTCTAGTAGAGCACGGAACATATCTACTGCCTGAAAATATTACCTTCGATCAAAGCACATTCATCGAACCTCTTGCCTGCGTCGTCAGAGCGCAGAGACTTGCCCGCGTAAAAAAGAGACAGTCTGTGCTGGTCATCGGGTGTGGCATGTCCGGCTTGTTAAACGTTAAGCTTGCATGGACAAAAGGATGCAAGATAATAGCCGCCGACATCAACAAAACAAAACTTGAAATAGCCTCGCAAATGGGAGCCGACGTTATCATTGATGCGGCGGATAATATTTCAGAGCGACTGGTTGCTGAAAACGGCAAGAAAGCCGATGTTGTGTTTTTATGCGCCTCCGCCGATTCAGCAGTGGAACAGGCATGGAAATGCGTAGATAAAGGCGGTGTGATAGTGCTCTTTTCCGTTCCCGCACCGGATAAAAAAGTTGTAGTTCCCGTCAATGATTTCTGGATGAAGGAAATCACCATTCTCACTTCTTATTATTGCGGACCACCCGATATTATGGAAGCGATGAAGTTAATAGAGTGGCGAAACATTGTAGTGGATGACCTTATTACGCACAGGTTTCCTTTAAACGATGTTGCCAAAGGCTTTCAGTTGGTAACGGATGGCAGGAAATCTATCAAGGTAATCATTAAACCGAACGAATAAGAAACGACAAAAACAATTTTCTGAAAATTGGCGAACGTTGCCTTCAGCCGCGCGTCAGCGCGTCGGCCGCAAGGCGGGGTTGGGCAGCACATTTCAGTGGCCCGCCTACACGCTTTTCGCAGTTGCGGGATTGCTTGCGCGGGCTTCCGCCAAAAAGAGTGCGAATGCGTGCTGAAGCTCAGCCAACGTCTTTCCCTCTTTGAAGCGCCAGCTGTCAACGCGCCAAGGCCTTTCCCGGCCTGTCAGTTCGCGCGGAACGGTCTTCAGCTCCTCCGCGTCGAGGTCAAATACGACCTCTGTGCTTCGGTCAAAGTAACGGATCAAGACGCTCGGAATTTTCTTCGGCTTACCGTTCTTGAATCGAGCTGCGATTCCGACGGACCCCTCTTCTTCGTAGAGATGCCAACCCGCGCCGCTCAGTTCGGAGCGGAAATGCTCAACATATTCACCCAATGTTTTCAGATCGGGAACATCACGCAAGGCGGACGCGACGGGTGGTGTGGCCTGCTCGTTTGTCGCACGCAAGCCATTAGCCAACTCGACAGACGCAATTCGATCAAGTTTGTACGTCTTGTTTACGTGGGAACCGGGCTCCACCGCAATTAGCCCATCATTGGAAACGGAGACGGGAACGATCGAGCGGGCCTGGCCTGGGCGACTTCCAGCGTTATATACAAGGGTCACGGTTTCACCCGATCCCGCGATGGAGCGAAGCAATTCAGTTACTGATGCCATCCCCCCCCTCGATTGCGATGTCTAACAATGTTTATACAGACTGTATAAATCGGTTAAAGACCGTCAAAAGAGCAAATGTTGAACTGTCCTGCTTTCCCGCACTGACCTCCCAGCAGAGATAACAACCCGGCATTCGCCGGGGTTCCCTTTGATTTAGAAGCGGTACTACTGAGCAATGGCTTCCTTAAGCTTCTGCGCTACAGCCTTATCTTCAAATACTTTCTCAATGGCGTCACCGAGAGCAATACCAGCCTGCTCTCCAAGACTCTCTTCCGAAAACAAAACATGTTCCTTTGTATAGTTGCTTTCCACCTTGCTTTGACACAATATCTTTCCTTTCGCCACATCCGCAAAAACAATGTTCAACTTTATTTTTGTTGTATAGGTGTTGGATGGAAAACTTCGCCGGCAGGATATTTCCAGTTCATCTATATTGCCGCCGATAAGAATTTTAAAATCTCCCTTCGGTATTGTTTCTTCCTTCAAATCCCATTGTTCGATTTTATCGGCAACTTTATATCTGGCCTTTTTTAAATATTTTTTGATGCCATTGGATATGGCTTTAGTTGCCTTAATATTTTTAGGCATTACTAATGTATTCGCACCGTCTTTCTCTACTACACGCCCGATGACAAGTGTGTCGTCCTTTTGCCGCGTATCGGTAAATTCGGCTACGGAAATAATGGCACCGGAGGTATCACCTTTGAAATACGCGGGGATAGTGGCTTGTTC
>Ga0118677_10016199_pt1 | contig 10249 bp, 8 predicted proteins | sample AliMusrvi5mmetaG_FD_86154 | JGI IMG/M metagenome (GOLD analysis project Ga0118677, IMG submission 86154)
TATAAAAATTATTTTTTCCGATTTGATATTGAAAAATAGCACCCAATGTGAGATTATACAGTCGTCACAAAGGTGGCAAAATCACAATTTAGATATGCCTAAACTCTAATTTTTTAGAGCATGGCATTAAAGCATCTGCGAAATAGAGACGGTCTTCCGACCGCAATCTTCGCAGATGTCTGTGTCCGAAAGGATACAGGGCAGTTTCGAAAGGAACTGTCGTGGTTCGGGAGGCCCTTTTTGTAATCAAATATTTAGGGGGTTATATGTTAAGCAAATGTCCAAAATGTGGTGAACAGATTGAAAGAGATAAGCATTTCCGTTGTCCTTTTTGTAGCAATAAATTGTGGCACACTGAAACAGAATTTGAACGGCAAAGACAGCAACCTGTAATGTCGGTTTTGAAATCAAAAAAACAGCTGAACGAGGAACAATCTAATATAGAAGTTGAAAAAGAAATTGAAAAGGTTGCTAACGCATGGCGACTTGTTGGATTAATAATTGTCGGTGTTGTTATCTTCCTCTTTTTGAACTGGCAGACCCGATTTATTATTTTACTTCTTTTATCTTTTATTGCCTTAATAATTGGTCTGATCCAGCCTAAGGTTTTTTCACGCTTCTTCAAGACAAAAACGAACAGAAAATTTGTCGGAATAATCTTCGGTGCATCAGTAATCTTATTCTTTATTTTATTTGGTATTACATCTGGCTCATCTACTTCAAAAAAAACAGAAAATAGTCCGACGCAAACTGCAAGTTCTGGAGAACTAGCAAATAAGGCTGAAGAAGATGCCGCTGCCAAGAAAAAAGCGGACGAAGAAACTGCGGCAAAAGTTGCTGCTGATGCGACAGAGGCCAAAGCAAAGGCTGATGCCGATGCAAAAGCAAAGGCCGACGCGGATGCGGCAGCCAAAGCAAAAGCTGACGCTGACGCAAAGGCGAAAGCAAAAACAGTAACTACGCCCGTAACAACACAGACTCCGACTCAAACGACCACACCATCAAGCGAGACAATTAGTCAAAAAAATGCGGTTGCCAAAGCAAAATCTTATTTAGGTATCTCAGGATTTTCTCATGATGGACTGGTTGCTCAATTGGAGTACGAACAATTTGCACATGCTGATGCGGTTTATGGTGCAGATAATTCTGGTGCTAACTGGAATGAACAAGCCGCTAAGAAGGCCAAATCGTACATGGAAATTTCAGCTTTTTCACGCGGTAGTTTAATCACACAGTTGGAGTATGAGAAATTCACACAAGCACAAGCAGAGTACGGAGCTAACTCAGTTGGACTATAACAGTACAAATAAAAGTTATTGCATACAAGAATCGACGAACTTAGTAGCTCAGTAGTAATAGAAAGGAAGAAGATGGACGGATTTATTTGGGTAGCTTTAATGTTCGGTGTTATCTGGGGACTTGTATGTTCGAGCATGGCTAAAAATAAAGGTCGGGATGGTGTGGGAGGCTTTATCGGTGGGCTTATATTTGGCCTTTTTGCAGTGATTTATTATGCGACTCGAGAAGAATCGGTAGAAATCAAGGCTCAGAAGCAGTTAGAAGTCGAGAGTTATAAGCAAAACATGAAGAGTGATAGTAGCAACATCGAACAATTGGAAAAATTAGCGAAGCTGAAAAAGGATGGCCATATCACAGAAAAGGAATTTGAAGCTAAGAAGAAGCAGTTACTCGGTTTGTGATTAGTAGCACAATTACACAACTTTGACAGCAATCGAATTATCGACACGCCGCAATTTTAGACCCCCGCCCCGCCCTCGTAATTTGGGCATTGTATGCCCTCAGATTGCCTCATAAGAAACTATAATTTTTAATTCGTAAATTGATACCAACCAACAAAATAAATTGCTTTGTAGTAGACAATTCTTATTTTTATGAAACTCTGATAGCTTCCGAATTACATGATCTTTTCAGAGATATTGCCCCAAGCACCGTTCACCCCCTCGCATAAATTGATGTTATGCGCTTTCCTTTTTTTCTAAAATCAAAAAAACGCACGCATAACACAGTATTATGCGACATCCCGAGAACAATGGGATGGTGGGGGGGCTCTCCAAGCAGAAAGTAAGTATTTCAACTATCATATGCCCCTTAGTGCTAATTCTTTATGGGAGTTGTTGAACTCTGAATCAGTTTATATTTAGCATAATCAAAATGGAGAATCTGCCTCCAACGCCTCGATTCTTCTACAATTAAGTGCCAATTTTTTCTGACTAGGGCCACCAGATCATCATTTTGACCCATTACATAGTGTTTTATGTAGAATGGGAGCGACAATTTCGGTGTGCCAAAACCCCTTTGGAACGAGTATCGAGGGTTTTCTTCAAATATCAGTTTATGCACCATGATTTTCCGCTCCCGATCTGCGTTTTTCCATGTTTCGGCCGGTGTGCCAAGAAATTTTAATGTTAAATTTAGAGCCTCTTCAAAGTCAGGCTCTTTTTTGTTGTCCATGCTATACTTCAATTCTTTGATCCGTTGATCCAAGCCCTCAATTTTAGCTTCATACCTCGCTCTGATACTCTCTGATCTTGTGGTAAGGATCAGATCGATATAATTGCTTATTTGTTCCTCGATCTCCTTGATTTCAGCTTCGGCTGTTGCCGAGCTGCTGATTTGGTCCCTGACTTTTTGTTGCCAAAGACGGGTAGCGACGACCTTGACCACTTTTAAAACCTCCTTTCCAATTTTAATATCTTCTAACATCTCGACATAATCGTCCTCGACCTTGCTCGCCGTGATATTCTTGGGGTTAGCGATACAATCTTTGTGATTACAAGTATAGTGTGGGTAATACTTGTTGGGGTTCTTGCCGTGATTGGCGCTTCCGGTCATCGGCCGGCCACAAAATTCACAACTGATCACTCTTCTTAAAGGATATTCCAGAGTGTCCGTTTCCCGCGGTATTCTTTCCGGTCGGGCCAATTTTCTCTGAATTTTGTCATAAGTATCCACCGAGATAATCGCTTTATGGTGGCCCTTTCTTCTCGCTATGCCCCATTCGGGATATTCAACCATGCCGGCATATAATATGTCGGTGGCGACTCTATTTACAAATTGGGGATGCACTTTCCGGCTACCCATCAACTTCTGCAAATTCTGCGACTGGAAATATCGTTGGAGATCGGCCTGAGAAAGCAACCGGTTTTCGGCGTAGTCGGTTAAACCTTTGGCTATGATCTTGGTTACCGGACGAATCGGAGTTAAAATCTTGCCGTGTTCTTTGTCTTTTTGATATTCGTAACCGACGGGAGGGAAAAAACACCAATATCCCCTTTCAATTCTGGCTTTCATTTTCTGACAAACCTGTCTTTTGTTTTGTTTGCGCTCGAGCTGATTTTGGGCGGCAAAGATCGTCTCGACAAACTCGCCTTCGGCGCTATCGTCAAAGTTATAGTTTAAACAGCGCAATTTGGCGTCACGGCCTTTGAGCTCGGCTTTCAATTTTATATGGACTTCGACGTCTCTGGCAAATCTTTTCAGATCGTCAAAAATGACAAAATACTTATTCTTCCAATTAACATCAAGATATTTAATCAATAACTGCATCGCCGGCCGGTCAAAAAGACCACCCGAGATACCCTCGTCTCTAAAAACTTGCTCGACTTCGAGACCCAGAGATTTGGCATATTCGCGGCAACGGTGTTCTTGGCTATCAAGACCGTTACCCTCCTTAACCTGCTTTTCGGAAGAGACGCGGCAATAAATTACAGCTTTTGTGTAGTCTTGTTCCATCTGCCTCCTAAAAACGATCCAAATATGAATTGATAATGCCGTCAACCAAACCGATAACGCTGTTTCTTATATCGGTGATTCGCTGATCTGATAACTCGTATTTGACAAAATATGTTTTGCATTCGTCAAGAGAAATAATTTCATCTCCGGCAGATTCATTAGTGCAATAAGAGTTCGCAGTTTTACGCTTATTATATTTCCTCTTTTTCAGCTTCATTTTGCCCTCCCATCTATCTTTATACAGATATACTATATCTGTATAAAGATAACTGTGTCAAGGGGTTTGTTCAATATTTGTTCGAGTAATTATATAGTCCCAGAAATGAGAAATTGAACACCTATTCTTTAAGCCAAAACCAAAACTGGTTTTTGAGTTTTCCGGTCAGTCCTTATTTTATAGATGACATGCTCAAGGCCAAAAAATATGTGATCTGATTCTTACTTGAAATATATATGGGGTAAGCTATAATTAAATCAAGATAGAAATTAACAAGAACATTTTAATGTTCTTCTGTGGAGGGGAAAATGAACGAGCAACTGCAATCGGACTCAGCAAAGAACATTACAAAGCAGGATAAACGTAATGTTTTATCGCATATCATTGCACGAGTAAAGAAAATCGGCAAAAGAACTACGCTTATACTCAGCATTTTAATCGTTGTGATCATTCTGGCAGGCGGCGCATTCGCCTATTTGGTTAAAACCGGCAAGATTAAGTTCTCGGCCGATACAACAACTTCAACATCACAACCGGTCGTCCTGTTGTTTGATAATTTTCAAAATAATGGCACTCGTGGCGTTGGTGGCAGAATCTTGACTGACAACGAAGCTTTATATGGCAATACCGTCCTATCTTTTAACGGTTCGGCTTTACCGACCCGATCGATCGTCAACGGCTGTCGGGCTTTGACTAAAGATTATCCAATTAGCCAGGCGGCGACTAATACTTTGTACACTTTTAGCTATGGTTTAAAGGGCACTATCACCGGTCAGTTAACCATGAAAATCGATTGGAAGGAAAAAAACTCCAAAGGTATTATCGTTCCGAACTCTGTTGAAAAAACGATTTCTCCGTCGGAAATCAATAGTACCAATTGGACGATCATCAATAAGTTATTTAAGACTCCTACCAACTTTGTAGCCGGCAGTCTTGTTTTTGAGCCGATTTTACAATGTAACAGTGCCCAATATATCGGTTCAATCGATTCTCTGGCGGTCCTGCGTGTAGCGCAACAAGACCATCAGACAGTTATTGGTCAAAATAATGATGGTGATATTAATGCGATTGATTATACTCAAAGTACTATTCCTCTCAATATTCAAATCGACAAACCGCTTCAAAGTTTGAACATATCAGGCGGTGGCACCATAAGCGATCCGTACGGTTATGCTAATGCCGTTCTCGAAGGCAAAGATAATAGCGAAAATTTAATCGCTGAGAATTACGATTTTAATGCTAACGGTAAATTTACTTTTGGGAGCATGCCGGTTGAAACGGCAATTATGGATAATATCGCCCCGAAAAATCTTGTTATTTATTCTAATCAAGCCGATTGGAACATCGATGATATTACAATCGTTTTAAAAGAATCAAAACTTGACAATACAACAAGACAAATGATTAGCGGCGCGACCACTCGCGGCGTTTCCAACCAGGCGGCTCGTGACAAAGTTAAAACCGCAATCCGGACAACCGAAGCGACTAATATTGCGACGGGTATCAATAGCTGGTTGAAGAACAATCAACAAAAAGCTACGGCGGCGGCCAACAGTATCTCCGCTCTTCCTTACTCTGAAAAATTGCTAAAGTTCGGCTCTAGCGGCGGTTTAAGCTTTAATGATCAAATGCTTTCTGATTATAATAGTGGTTATCTTAGTATGAATACTGCGCCGAATACCGATCCAAATTGGCCCAGCGCCTTTTCTTGGACTGATGTTAACGGTCAAAATTGGCTATCACCGGTTAAAGATCAATATCAATGCGGATCATGCTATGCCTTTGCCGGAGTGGCTCAAATCGAAGCCGCTATTAATTTAAAATATAACCAACACCTCGATAATAATCTGTCGGAGCAGCAGGCGATGTGCGCTACAAATGGTTGTAGGAGTGGTAAACCCGGGGACGTTTTGAATCATTTTTCTACAAGTCCTCTTTGGGGGTCGGATTTAAATCCATATACCGCATCGGATAGAGGAAGCGCTTGTAACATTAATCAGCCGGCCACAAATATTCCGACCTTAGGTTGGGAAAATTTCACGGCTCCAAACCATGTTGACAATAATAACAATGAAATTACGGCTGCCGCAAAACAAGCTTCTTTTAATAGCGGTTTGACTAACGATTATATGCAGGAGATTCAAAAATACGGTCCGATTGCCGTTACCTTTCCGGAATACCATCATGTAATGCTTGTTGCCGGTTGGACCACAATTGACGGTAAACTGACTTGGATTATTAAAAATAGCTGGGGCAATGACTGGGGCGTAAATTTGAACATGCAATCCCCTCAATCGACTTCTACTGGATATGATGGTGGCTACTTTTTCTATCAAACTGGTGGCGTGACTTGGTCGTGGTCGGTATTAGGCGTTAAATTTTCATACCATGATCCTTTCCCTTTTAAGCAGGACGATCCTACAGCCGATGTTGTTCCTACAAGCAATGTGCCGACTCAACTTCAAAAGCTGGCGCCGATAGTTAAATGCGCCGATGTAAACGGTTTCGGTTTCTATTCCTGGGGAATCGGTTCAAAACCGTCAACCTGTCCGGCTTCCGCGCCCGCAGAAGAAGCTTGCAATACGGCCCCCGGAAGTTTATCCGGTTATTCGAGCGACCATGTAACCTGTCAAAATATTTACACTTACAATTTCAAAAATGGCACTAACACGTTTACTTTTCATCTCGGTCAAGACGCCATTAATAAATATAAAAATTATAAATGGCAGATATCAAAACCAACAGTTCAATCAACAGCCCAATCGACTCTTTTCAGCGGCAAACCTAAATTACCTTGCTCCGGCAGAGGCTGCGCGACTATACTTGCGACCGGTTCATTTACAGCGCCTAACCCCGCACCACTTGAAGGTAATGTTACGGCAATATGGAACGAGGGAACTACGGCACCGGTTGGCGCCCAAGCTCAATTCAATATTATCGATCAATCCGGTCAGCTTACATACGGTCCATATTTTACTATAAAATAAAAGATTTTAAAAAATTCCCGCCTCATCCTGAGGCGGGAATTTTGATAGGCAGATATTGATCGTGACACTTTGTCCTCCTTCTAGCGTCACGCTAAAGCCCAACGAAGGCTTAAACGCGGTCCAATGGGTTCCGTCAAGACTCCATTGAGCGGGAAGATTGGACAGTTCAATCTGGCCGAGATTCTTCTCGGCAATGATTGACTGAGTCGGCCGGTACCAGCACCGAATGTATAGACCATTATCGGCCTTTACAACCTCGATAAGAATCCCGACCGGATGATTCTCGAGGTTTTGGACCACGACCGTTCCATTTGGATTCGGCGTAGGCGATGTGACAGCCAGACGAGGCACAGTCACCACCTCGTTCGTGTTGCTGCACCCTACTAAAGACACAAAGATAGTAGCTGTTGCAACAATAAGTAGTAATTTCATTTTCCCCTCCTTGTTAGACCGTCTTTATCTGGTAACATACCAGTGAAAAAACTTCAATCTAACCGCCTATTATATCACGATGTCTAAAAAAAATCAAGTATTGTGCTCATTTTTTCGATTTATTAGGGGTTTCCGCTCAGAAACAATCTCGGATTGACCGGTATACCAAAGACATCGATCTGAAAGTGAAGGTGCGGGCCGGTTGACCAACCGGTGCTGCCTCTGGTGCCGATGATCGTGCCCATATCAACCTTCTGGCCGACAGTGACGGCAATTGAGTCCAAATGCCCGTAAATTGAAGTAATATGATCGCCGTGATCTATTTCGACATGTTTGCCAAAGCCCCAGCTGGTTTCACCGGCATAGGTGACCGTTCCAGCCATAAAGGAGCCAATCGAATCGCCGACTTCGTGAGTCGGACTGGCAATATCAATTCCGGTGTGGAGTGGCTGGTAAGGCAGATCAATCGCGCCAAACTCTAAGCTGACCGGACCGGAGACTGGCCAGATTCTTGGTTGTGTTAGAATGGATATGATACTGCCGTTAGCCGGATCGTGAATTTCCAACTGATTGGTTTGCGGGTCGATTGAGGCCAAGGCATTGGAAACCAGATTGATGCCGGCTTGAGTTAAAACAATAACCGTAAAGACCGGCAAGATGCAAATCACGGCAACGGTAAAGAAGATTAGCTTAATCTCTCTTTTCATCGAGAAAGCGGCTACAATCATTTTGAGCGTTTGAGGATTCATTTCTTTTTAACTATTCGTTCGGACGGATCGGTCGTGATGAGTGGATGCTCGTTTTCCGAAGCGGTAATCTTAACTGCCACATGATGCTGATCGGCGATAATGAGGGCTTCGCCTCGCTCACAGGTAAGCAAGAATCTTTGCTCATACTCGCTCAGGTGGAACTCTGAGGCAACATTCTTGATGGTGGTGGTATCTTGCCTCATTAATATTCTTAGCGAGCTCTGCGAGGCAATGGCTTGGCCGTAGGCGTTGCCCAAAAAGTCGTTGGCCTGCTGAGATATGATTGAAACTCCAAGGTAATATTTTCTTGCCCGTCTGACTAGCCCCGAGACAAATCTGGCGCTCTCTTCGTGTTCCAAGAGAAGCCATGCTTCATCAATGACCAGAATGCGCTTGCAAGGGTCACTTTTGACTTGGTTCTGGACGAACTGAGCGATGACCAGATGCATGATCTGTCGCATTGATTCCGGCAGATCCTTGGTATCGAATACGACCAACCGATTATCCAACTCGATGTTGGTTTGGGTATCGAAAACATTGGCCAGCGATCCTGAAACATATTTCTCGAGTCGGCGACAAAGCTTGATCTGCTTCATCGTTCTCAAAGTGGAGTAGAGGTCAAAGAGCCGCGGATAGCTTCTGGTTGTTTTCTTTTTGTTGGAATTCTTCTCTGTCCAACCAGCTTTCTGATATGTTTTGAGAATGGCTTTATCAACGACTGATTTTTCTTCAGCCGATAATCCTTCGGCCATAAGCGAGATAATCTCAGTTAACGACTGGACATGATCGGCAAAGCTGTCTGCTTCGGAAAAGGCGTTCACTTCCAAGCCAAATGGATTGATCTTTTCCTTTGAATGAACCGAAAGTTTGATATTGGTGCCATGAACCGATTCGGCTAGTCGTTTGTACTCTCGCTCGGGATCAATGACGATTACCTTTGTGCCTTGCATCAGATGGCGCAATATCTCAACTTTAGCAGTGTAACTCTTGCCTGATCCTGATTGAGCGAAGAGGATACTGTTCGCGTTGGGCAATGAAAACCGATCTAGAATAAACAAAGAGCTGTTTGAGCGGTTAATGCCATAGAGGACGCCCGATTCATGAACCAGCTCAGAAGAGATGAAGGGAAAGGTCAGCGCGGCTGATGAGCTATCGAGATTGCGCTTTTGGGCAAGCTGGTTGTCACAACGGGGTAAAACCGATTGCAAACCCTCGATCTGCTGAAAGATGGCCGGCTTGGTGTAGAAAAGGCGAGTAGCTAATACCGTTTCCAAAAGCTTAATCGTTTTATTCAATTCAGCCATCGTATCAGCCGAAAGCGTGATGTACAAAGATACTTGAAACAGATTTTCCTGTCCTCGCTGAATTTTGTCTCGCAGATCCAAAGCCGAGTCCAGCGGGTCGGTTACTTCAGGGCCGATGATTTTGCCGGCTCGCTCCATCGCTCGTTTGGTCGAAATTAGCTCGGTGATCTTTCGGTTTAATTTGGGTAATGCCAAGGTCGCTTCGACCGGTTCGATGTGGTAGGCAATATCGACATTGTAATTAAAGTTGATCAGATGGTTAAGCCAGCCGCTTGAGGCGGTATACGGATAGCCGGAAACAAAAAGAGTTTTGACGATTCGACCGTCAATTTCCAAATGGTTTTGGAACTCTTCCATGCCGGCATAAGTGATCATGTCCAACTGGTCTTGATCGCCAATGTGAAAAGAGAGTGCCAAATTCTTGTCCGATTGCTTCTTTGCTTGCTTCGTTTTCTTTTTGCTCTTAGAAAAAAGTGTGATCATTTGTTCTCCTGACTATGGCTTGAGCTAAGGGTTGGATCTTGGCCTGCTCCGGCCGATAAAAGCTGTAGAAAAGGTCGAGCACTTCTAAACTTGAGAGTTGTCTCGCTGTCATCCCGATCTTTTCTAATCCTTTGATGATGATTTCTTGCTCAAGCATGAGCTGTTCTCTAGCAATATTGAATTCAACCTTTGATTTGTTGTCATGGGGAATCACTATGTAGAAGCGTCTCGAGAGAATCTTGTTGCCATGAACCAATTTACGGATGAAGTCGCTGTAATTTTCCAACTGTCTTTTATACACCTCTTCCGTCTCATCGCCGAGCT
>Ga0118677_10016200_pt1 | contig 10249 bp, 17 predicted proteins | sample AliMusrvi5mmetaG_FD_86154 | JGI IMG/M metagenome (GOLD analysis project Ga0118677, IMG submission 86154)
ACCTTAGACACGAATGTCTGAGCTACTTTAATTTTTAACTTTTAATTTTTAATTGAATTATCTATTTTCAATTATCAATTATCAATTAAAGTTGTGGTTTTCCGATAATTTCGCCTTTACAAATCCAAACCTTCACGCCAATACTGCCGTAAATAGTCTGGGCTGTTGCAATTCCGTAATCAATATCGGCACGCAGGGTATGGAGCGGAATCCTGCCTTCTTTATATTGTTCGGTTCTTGCCATTTCAGCACCGCCAAGGCGGCCGCCACACATGACCCTAATTCCAACTGCTCCCATTCTCATAGCTGATGAAACTGACATTTTCATTGCTCTACGGAATGATATTCTTCCTTCAAGCTGCTGTGCGATATTTTCTGAGACAAGCAAGGCATCAAGTTCCGGGCGTTTAATTTCGCTGATTAGAATCTTTACATCCTTACCGGTGATTTTTTTCAGCTCTTCTTCAAGCTGGGTTATATCTTTTCCCGAACGTCCGATAATTACTCCGGGACGTGATGTATTAATCGTAATACGTAATTGTTTGGCCGTACGTTCCACGATAATACGTGCAACGCCTGCTTTTTTCAGACGGTTTCTAATATAGCTTCTGACTTTTACATCTTCTTCTAATTTTTCTGCAACATTCCTCTCATCGAACCAGTTGGCATCCCATGGCCTGATGATTCCGAGGCGAAGGCCTATCGGATTAGTTTTTTGTCCCAATTTTTTTCGCTCCTAAGTTATAATTTGGATTTGTAGCTACGACAATAGTTAAATGATTCGAACGCTTTTTGATTCTATAGGCTCTGCCCATTGGTGCCGGGCTGATTCTTTTCATCGAGATTCCCTGATTTACATAAGCTTCTTTTACAAACACATCTTCCGGATTTACTTTTTTGCCGTCCTCAAGGTTTGACAAATTAGCTATGGCCGACCGTAATACCATTTCGGCATCGGCAGCACACATTTTTTGATTGAATCTGAGAATCGAAAATGCCTGAGCTGCGTTCTTTCCGCGTATTAAATCGACTACGAGCCGCATTTTCCGCGGTGACGACCTTATATGTTTTTTAAGTGCTCTTGCTTCCATCTTTTGCTCCAATTATTATTTCTTTGCCGAACTCTTAGCATCTTTCCTATGGCCTGCGTGGCCGCGGTAGATTCTTGTCGGTGAAAATTCACCCAGCTTGTGCCCGACTAAGTTTTCTGTTATGTAAACAGGTATAAATTTGTTTCCGTTATGTACACCAACAGTGTGACCCACAAAATCAGGGGTGATTGTCGATGCCCGTGACCAGGTTTTCAGAACCTGCTTTTTATTCGCATCATTTAGTGCATCAATCTTTTTCAGCAATTTATGATGGATGAAATATCCTTTTTTTAATGAGCGTGACATAACAATACCCTATTATTATTTGATTTTTCTTTTTCTAACAATAAACTTATCGCTTAAATTGCGTTTTTTACGTGTTTTCAATCCCTTTGACAACTGTCCCCAGGGAGAGCGGGGATGCTGGCGTCCACCACCTGATTTGGATGTACCTTCACCACCACCCATCGGGTGATCAATCGGGTTCATAGCCATACCTCTTGTCTGTGGTTTCTTGCCAAGCCAGATATTTCTGCCGGCTTTTCCTTTAATAATGTTTTCATGGTCTCCATTACTTACTGTTCCCAGTGTTGCATAGCATTCACTCGGCAACATGCGGATTTCGCCTGATGGTAACTTAATGGTTGCATATTTACCATCGACACCAACAAGTGAAGCTGAGCCGCCGGCTGTACGAACCATTTGTCCGCCCTTGCCCGGTTTCATTTCAATGTTGTGAAAGCTTAATCCGACCGGAATTCTTCTTAAGGGTAAGGCATTGCCGTCCTTGAATTCAGCATCGGGACCGGAGATAATAGTATCGCCGACTTTCAGTTTATCAGGTGCCAATATATATCTGTGTTCGCCATCTTCGTATTTTACCAGTGCAATCCTGGCCGACCTGTTCGGGTCATATTCAATAGTTTCGATTACAGCCGGAATATTAATTTTATTTCTCTTAAAATCAATAATTCTATATCTTCTCTTATGACCGCCTCCGCGATGTCGCGAAGTCACTCTGCCGGTATTGTTCCTGCCGCCCGATTTGGAGACAAGAGCACCGGTAAGGGGCCTGTACGGTTTGTCCGTAGTAATCTCATCGAAAGAACTTATCGAATAAGATCTGGTTCCCGGTGTCATTGGTTTTAACGTTCTAAGTGCCATTTTACTAATTTTAATTATTCACAAAAATTATTCTCCGGGGGCGCCGGTTACTATATCTATTGATTGCCCTTCTTTCAAAGTAACGTAAGCTTTTTTACGTAAAGCTGCTTTACCACGCATAAGGCCTTTTCTGGTAATCCTTGATTTCATCTTGGCTTTTACCACTGTGGTACGGCAACTGATAACTTTTACTTCAAACATTTTTTCAATAGCATTCTTGATTTCAATTTTATTTGAAGTTGGGTTTACATCAAAGCAATACTGCCTGAGCTCACCGAGCTTCATAGCTTTTTCTGTTACTACCGGGCGTCTGATTATATCTATCATTTTAATCCACCATTGTCATTAGTTTTTACAAGTATTTTGTAATGGTTCAACCGCTGATTTAAAAAGTATAATCTTTTTATGATTTAAAATATCATACGTTGAAATTTTATCTGCCGGTTGTATCGAAACATTCGGTATATTTCTCGTCGATAAATAAAGGTTACCATTATAATCGGGCATTAAAATCAATGTTTTTATGCCTGTCAATTTCAGATTCTTAAGCACTTCAATCATGTTCTTGGTTTTCATTGTGTCAAAGCCGAAATCTTCGACCAAAACAACACTCTGTTCCGATGCTCTTAATGAAAGTGCAGAACGCCTGGCCAGGCGGCCCAATTTTTTAGTAATCTTCATATCATAAGTTCTAGGCTGTGGCCCGTGAACTGTTCCGCCGTGTGCCCATAAAGGAGACCTTGATGAACCGGACCTTGCTGTACCGCGGCCCTTTTGTCTCCATGGTTTTTTACCGCCACCGGAAACTTCATGCCTGCCTTTAGTTTTAACCGTACCCTGCCTCTGGTGTGCCAAATATGTGACAACTGCCATGTGCATTGCATGTTCATTCGGTTCTACTGCGAAAACATCATCCGGCAGCTCGAATTGGCCGGACTTGGAACCATCTTTTGTATAAATATCTATAAACATGACATACCGCCTTAAAGCTTAATTATTTCTACTACTGAATTTACTGCTCCCGGAATACTTCCTTTAATTAAAAGGAGGTTTTTATCGGGAATTATATCAACTATTTCAAGATTTCTAATCGATGTTAATGTGCCACCCATTCTACCGGCCATTCTCAATCCCTTGAATACTCTCGAAGGATAAGATGATGAACCGATTGAACCCGGATGTCTTTGTCTGTCTGATTGTCCGTGTGTACCCATACCGACTCCGCTAAAATGGTGTCTTTTTACTACACCCTGGAATCCACGTCCTTTGCTGTTACCAGAAACTTTAACCTTATCGCCTTTTTTGAATTGTTCTACCGTCAATTCTCCGCCAATACCTAATTCACTTTTAAAATCTCTGAACTCTTTAAGGTGACGGGTCGGCTGAACACCACTTTTATTAAAATGTCCTGTGAGCGGTTTATTGATTTTCTTTGCTTCAATGGCCTCGAAGCCAACTTGAATTGCAGAATATCCATCACGCTCAACGGTTTTGACTTGTACCACAGGACAGGGGCCGGCTTCCACCACAGTGCAGGGTATATGTACACCGGCGTCTGTGAAAAGACTGGTCATTCCGAGTTTTTTACCAAGTAATGCCGCGTTCATTTTATCTCCTTACACCTTTACTTCTACATCAACTCCGGCTGGAAGCTCCAACCGCATTAGTGCATCAATTGTTTTTTGTGTTGAACTAAATATGTCAATTAATCTTTTATGTATTCGTGCTTCGAACTGTTCTCTCGACTTTTTATCAACGTGGGGAGAGCGCAAAACGGTATAAACGCTGCGTTTGGTCGGTAGCGGAATAGGCCCCGATACGACAGCTCCGGTTTGCTTCACGGTTCTCACAATTCGCTCTGATGATTTATCAATCAGATTATGGTCATAAGATTTCAGCTTAATTCTGATTCTCTGTGTTGTAGCCACGCTCAACTCCTAAATCAAGAAAAAAAAGCGGGGCGTCCAAATGGAATATGAACGTCCCGATATTAATTTATTCAATTATTTTTGATACAACGCCGGCTCCGACTGTTCTGCCACCTTCACGGATAGCAAATTTCAATCCCAACTCCATAGCGACCGGGGTGATTAGCTCTATTTCTAAATTGTCAACGTTATCGCCGGGCATAATCATTTCTACGCCTTCGGGTAAGTTAAGAATGCCGGTTACGTCTGTTGTTCTGAAATAGAATTGTGGGCGATATCCACCAAAGAATGGTGTATGGCGTCCGCCTTCTTCTTTGCTAAGAACAAGTACCTGAGCATTAAATTTATGGTGAGGTGTGATTGTGCCTGGTTTGGCAATAACCATACCGCGTTCTAATTCTTTTTTATCAACACCACGAAGTAACAAACCGACGTTATCGCCTGCACGGCCTTCATCTAATAACTTACGGAACATTTCAACGCCTGTGCATGTGGTTTTTTTGTGCAAGCCGAAACCGACAACTTCAACTTCTTCGTTGACTTTGACAATTCCTCTTTCAATACGGCCAGTACCAACTGTACCGCGTCCTGTAATTGAAAAAACGTCTTCGACTGGCATTAAGAATGGTTTATCAACATCTCTCATTGGTTGTGGAATGTAATCATCGACTGCATCCATTAAGGCATAAATACAAGCAAGCCTTGGGTCATCTTTAGTTACTGTTGAATCAGAACCTGCTTCGAGTGCATGTAAAGCTGAACCTGGGATAATTGGTATTTCGTCGCCTGGGAATTCATATTTTGAAAGAAGTTCACGCAATTCCATTTCAATCAATTCGATTAATTCTGGATCTGCGATATCTACTTTATTTAAAAATACTATGATTTTTGGTACACCTACCTGGCGAGCCAACAAGATGTGTTCGCGTGTCTGGGGCATTGGTCCGTCATCTGCTGCACAAACGACAATTGCTCCGTCCATCTGTGCTGCGCCTGTTATCATGTTTTTGATATAGTCAGCATGTCCGGGACAGTCAACGTGTGCATAGTGGCGTTTTAAGGTTTCATATTCTACGTGTGCGGTCGCAATCGTGATCCCGCGTGCTTTTTCTTCCGGAGCATTATCAATAGAGTCAAAAGTACGAATTACTTTCGATGTTCCTAATTTCGATAATGCCATGGTAATAGCCGCGGTTAAAGTTGTTTTACCGTGATCGACATGGCCGATGGTTCCTACATTAACGTGAGGTTTAGAGCGGTCAAATTTTTCCTTAGCCATTGAATAGCTCCTTATATTGCTTTGAATAAATTATTAAAATATTTTTTGTTTTCATGTATGTCAGCAATATTGAAGCCAGATCTTTTGAAAAAATTTAAAATATTTTGAAAGTCTTTATTCTCTTGTCATTTTCTTTCTTCAAAAGTGCTTGAGCTAGTTTGATTATGTATCATTATTTTGGCGTTGGTAATCAAAGATAATCAAGCGGTAATTCCTCAAAAAAGTATTTACATCACATTGCTTGAATGTAATTTAACGTATCTATGTATCATGGTTGCATAAACCAATCGCTTAATACATAGCAATACTCAACATTTAATTTTAGAGGTTTCAAGAGTCTTTGATATTGTTTCTTTTTGAAATCACATGTTTGCAATTTTTCATCAACAGAACCTGCAACTTCTTGATACTTAATTTCTATGATATAAAGAGTTCATCTCGCTATTACATATATTGCATTATCTGGTAATAGTTTTTTTGAAATAAGCTCTTTGTACTCTACTCATTTTGGTCCCAGTAGATGCTTATATAAGCCGTGTTTTTGATATATTTCAGCAACTTTTTTGTCGTTGAAATAAACATAAATATCTTTTTCTACTCTGTATCATTCGATTTTGCGTAAGGCATCTTCAAGTGAAACTCTTTTTTCAAAATTTAGTCCTGTAATGGTCTTACCTCAGCCAATTCATCATTTTTTCATTTGTAAAAATTAATAATTTAAAATAACAGTTTCTTCCACATTCCCTCTTTTTGATGCGTCGGAATTTATAGCTCTTTTAGCTAAAACAGTTTCTTTTCTAAATCCAGCACCCATATACATATCGTTGATAAACGGAGTATTGTGATTTGATAACATTACGAAACAACCTTTTTTGTCTAATGCCTTATATGTTTCAAAAAGTCTGATTTGTTCGTCTTTCCCGAATCCTCACTTATTGTAGCCTGTAAAATTTGCGGTATCTGTTAATGTGTCGTATGGAGGATCTAAATAGATGAAGTCTCATTTTTCAGCATATTTTAGTATGGTTTCAAAATCTTCATTTTTCACTATTGTGTTTTTTAAGGCGTCTTGAACAGCAAAAAGAGTTTCTTCATCGCAAATCATTGGATTGTTATAACTTCACATAGGAACATTGTAGAATCCACTTCAATTTACTCTATAAAGTCAATTAAATCCTGTTCTATTGAGATAAATAAATCTTGCTGCTCTCTGAATGTCGGATCTTTTCTGAAAGTCTTCTTGTCTGTCCCAAGCCCTTATTTCCATAAAAAAATCTTTATCGTATTTGTACGTTTTTAATTCCTTTATGAGTCATTGAACATTATTTTTTATTGTGTTGTAAGTAATTATCATTTCTTCGTTGATATCAAAAAGATGTGCAGGAAATGTTGTTCCAAATTTATTTCTCAAATCAAAAAACATAGCTCATCATCACAAAAATGGTTCAAAATATTTGTTGAAGAACTTAGGATAAAATTTTTCTAATTGTGACAAAAGCTGTCTTTTCCCTCAAACTCGTTTAATGAATGGCTTGTAGGTCGTTGTTTTCGTCTTTTGAATTGTTGTCATCTGCGTTTTTATGGATAAATTCATAAGAGATCTTATCAAAATATCTATCGTTTTCCATAGTAAATTTTAATTTTTAGTTGACGCTTGTTTGTTATTATTTTTCGCCCCCCTTTATTTTTTGAAAATCCTTTCCAAAATCCGTTGTTTGGAGTCAATTCGTGAAGAAGTAGATAAGATAAAAAACTATATGTTGCATAACTCGACGCTATCTGACATATGGCAGATTAGGGTCGAGTTGTGGTGGGTAAATGGAAGTATTTTGTCCTAACTTTGTCCATTTTTTTCTTTTTTTGGATTTTTACAATATCGTTACAGTTTTTATACTTAAAACCTTGAAAAATGCAAGATTACCTTCTTCAGCTCAGCAAAGAGCTCCAACAAAGAAATTACAGTCCGAGAACGGTGGAAATCTATACCAATTGTTTTTCGTATTTCTTGAAATGGCTCAATAATGATGTTTCTGTCATATCTCGTGAGAAGATAATCGATTTTGTTCTTTATCTGCAGAAACAAGGCAGGGCGCCCAAAAGTATTAATCTCTATAAAGATGTCATCAAATTTTTTTGCAGTCAGATATTGAAGACTTCTTTTGCCGTTGATATCAAATTATCAAAAGAACCCAAAAAACTGCCGATAGTGCTTTCCAGGATGGAACTTGATCGTATGTTTACCGTCCCTCAAAATATCAAACACAAGTTGCTACTTATGGTCGCATATGGTGCAGGCATGAGGATATCTGAGGTGAAAAATCTACGTGTACAGGATATTGATTTCGGTTCGTTGACTATCCATATCAAATGAGCTAAAGGGCAAAAAGATAGGATAAGCATTTTGTCCGAGAAGATCCGTGATGAATTGCAAAGATATTGTTCGTTGAAGAAGTCAGATGAATATGTTTTTGAAAGTGAGAGGTGAGGAATGTTGCATGAGAGGACCTTAGCTCATATTTTTCAACATGCTAAAGAAAAAGCCGGCATCATGAAGCCAGCCACCTTTCATTCTCTTCGTCATTCTTTTGCGACACATTTATTAGAAAATTGAACTGATATCCGTTATGTTCAGGTATTATTGTGACATAATAATATCCGTACCACTCAGATGTATACCCAAGTTACTAATCCCAGTCTCAAAAACATTGTGAGTCCACTCTAAACGTCTATCTCTCTTTATGATAGCATAATTCCAATCCTCCATTATTATTTTCTCTGATCGCTGTGCACGAAATGACTCGATCTCCGGTGTTGAGATATTCTTTTTCTTGCTGTCTGATGTGGGCTGGCATATGGTAGTGACCTATGATTATTCCATCGCAAGATTTTTCTTTGGCTAGTTCCATCGCCTTTCTATGGAGCAGTTCGTTGGGGAATAATTTTTTTTTAAATCGCATTTTTACTCTCTCAGAAAGTGGGAGATACCCTCTTTTCCCCATATGTTTATTCACTTTCTTTTCTACGAGATAAATCATCGTGTAGAGCAGGTTGGCTATCTTGCCGAGTCGTATCATGTGGTGGTTGATAAAGTCGAATTTTTCTCCGTGGCAGATATAATATTTTTTTTGATTTCATGCAGTATAGATATGATCGCTCACAATGCTCATATTGCTGAGATGGAGATGATGGAGTTTCTTGATGAATGCATCATGGTTTCCTTTGATGTAGATTACTTTCATTCATTTTTCCATGCGCTCTATAATATAGTTCACGACCTTCGTCTCTTTCTCTGTCCGCTTTCATAAAATATTCAACTGTCGAAAATCGATAAAATCTCCATTGATGATCAATGTATCAATTTCCGTCTCTTCCAAAAATTCCAAAAGTTTTTCTGTCTGGGAATTTGGCTTGCCGAGGTGAATATCTGAGATTATGATGGTTTTTTGCATGACATTTTATTGATATAAATTAATATTTGATGACCATCTTACCATTGCATATGTATCTATATGTCTTGGATTTGCAATTATAAAAAAACTGCCGCATAAAATATGGGCAGTTTTGTTCTAATCCGAATTTGCTTAATTATTTGTTATTTATGAATTTTTTTTAACTTCATTTTTAATGTAGCATTTTCTTCGATTAATTCATCGTTTTTCTCGATTAATGCCTCGTTTTCTTCGGTCAATTTTTCGTTTTTATTTATTAGCCGAATCATTTCATTATTTTTTTTCTGGATCCCCTCAAGTGAGGCGTTGATATTGTATGCTATTTCTGTTTCGTCTTGAATTTCTTTATCATAAGCCACAACATAGCTTTTGTAACAATCAAGAACAATCAGAAACAATTTCATAATTTTTTCTTGCTCTTTTTTTGTTAGTCTTTTTCCGTTTTTCAATTGAACAATGAGTTTTTTGTTTTCACTTATGTTTTTAAGTACTTCTACACAAGTGATTGAATCACTTTGTCTGTTCGCTTTTACAATGGAATCATCTTTCACTCTTTTAATGTGTGCTGCATGTAAATCGTTTTCTACCATTTCTACTTTTTGCGGTTGAAACTTATCATAAACTGCTTTTTTAAGCTGATCCATAGTTTCGATTGAATCTATTTGATCTTGCTGGATCTGAGGTTCAAATTTTTCGTAAAATCTCCGTCTTAGTTCTTCTCTGAGTGCAATCGAATCTCTTTGCTTTTGGGTGAGATTATTATTCTGTGCTTTTACACATTGTCCTAAACTTATTATCAGAACAATTATTGCTAATTTTATTTTCATATTTTTTTGTTTATTATTTTTTATTATATATATATTATATATGAAGTCAATCTATTTTTCCAACCTGAATATATATTTTTATTACATACTGTTCTTGTGAAATATCTAATTCTGTATTTTCAATCTCTTGAATAAGGTTATCAAAAGATATGACATTATTTCGGCTCATACGGATTGGTTTTTTGATGTCACAAACATCACTGAATTCTTTTAGTTGTTCGTCAATGAGAGGACAGAGTTCTGAATGTAAAAGTGAGTACATGCATATCAACTCAGGAAAAGTTTTTTTTTGGAGATTACCAAGGATATATGGTACCAATTCCATTCGCCTTTTCTTTTTTTCGTAGATGATGTTCCACGCTAGTGGATTATCTGCAATTTTTTCAAAGTTTTCTTCTGTGGGATTCTTCGTAAAGAACTTTACTCCTTCTTGTGTTGTCATAATTATTTTTTTGTTAGGTTATTATTTGTATAAATATTTCTATTTATAAGTCAATACTATCTTTCTAAT
>Ga0118677_10015207_pt1 | contig 10248 bp, 7 predicted proteins | sample AliMusrvi5mmetaG_FD_86154 | JGI IMG/M metagenome (GOLD analysis project Ga0118677, IMG submission 86154)
TCAACGATACAATCAAATCACTCGTTATTTTTAAATCGGCAACTTCCAAATCAAATTATAGAAATATTATTTCCAATCCTTTAACGGCTTACTGAATTGCCCCATATCGTTGAGGCTTTTCTTAAATGGCCGGATGGCAACAGTCATATTTACATCTTTTACACCTTTCAAGGAAACTGCAAGCTTTTGAATGCCTTCATTTTTATTGTTTGTAGCAGGTTGCGGCGTTCCAGGCAGAGGAACGGACTTCATGATGGTAAAACGGGCCTTTGCCGGAGCGATGATCTCTGCTTCGAGCTGCTCTCCCTCCATGGAAAAGATAGCCTTGCGCCCGCCATTTTCTAATTTGAGGTCTGCCCTTGTATTCAGGAACCAATAGAATGAAACCGGCTTTGGGGCAAGGATTTCATCCCGAACAATCACATATTCTCCTTTGATCAGAGCAATTCCGCGGTTCACGGTTGTGGCATTTTCGGCATAGGCCGGTGTGAGATCGGCTATTGCGAAGGCCGTTTTCCCTTCCTGTACAAATTTAACAATTTTAGCCACAGCCATGGGATCCTGATCGGCTTTCAGTCCGGGGTTCAACACGATGGTGTTGTGGGCTTCTGCCCTCATCCGGTAGTATTCCCATCGTTTGCCGTCTGGCCCCATATTGAAATAACCGGGCATGTTGTAATTATCGGCGCCGAGATCAATAATCCAGCGCTTTCCAAGCGCATCCAGAACAAAGCTGCCAAGATCCAGGTTGCTGTGGTTGGCCTTGTTGTCGCCGGCTTTAAATCCCACGAACCATGCATTCGGATCGTTCCAGGCGCTGCGCATGGTCACCACTTCGGCACTTCTAAAGTAGTTGGCCAAAGGGACCGGATCAAATTTCTTTTTCAGCAATTCCGACGGATACCAGATCAGATCAAAGGGGCCGGCTGCCCGCATGATTTGTTTTTCGTAGGTTGCCGCAATGGGCTCGCTGTATTTATTGGCCAGCCAGAAGATCTGAGGCCCTCCGGCAGCCCTGTCCCCACCGTCAGCATAGTTGAATGATCGGTTTAAAGGACCGGTGAGATACATAGGAAACAGGACGGTCTTCGAAAATCCATCGATCTTGCTTAGGCCGAAATCGGTACCAAGGGATGATCCGATTGCAGAAAGAAATAAAACATTGTACTCGGAAGCATAGCCCCAGTAACCTGGCCCTTCGTTCCATGCGCCGTCCGGGCCATATTCCTTCATGGCGGTTGGAAGATGACGGATCACGTTTTGAAGGATATACGCCGAGAGGGCTGGTTCTTCATCCGCAATGGCCAGTGCGCCAATTCCAATCCCTCCATTGCAAACCTGGTTCCAGTTATGGGTTACTTCTGGCCACCATCCTCCAGCGCTTAGCGGGGCTTTCTTTTCATAGACAAGCAAGGCCCTGCACAATCCCTTTTCGATGATGGCACTTCTGATAATATGGCGCTGATCTTCATTAAGATAACTGTACATCCAGTCGTAGCCCATTGCGAAAGCATTGGTCATCTCCCCGATATCTAGAAAATGTTTCGGGTTCCAGTCTGGAAACTTTGAAACGGCTTCCATCTCCTTCCATCCCCTTTCCGCATATTTGGTTTCGCCGGAGATCTGGTAAAGAAACCCGAGAATAGAAAGCCTGTCCACCACTCTTCTGCTGGTATTCAGCAACCGCAAACCATCCGGAATGACATAGACAGCCACCGGTTCATTCAGGAGGGCATCTCCCTTTTTTACAATTGCATCATACCAATTCTTCATTGTCGAATCAGACCCAATTCTCAGTTTAAGGGCAGCAAATCCCCTGGCATCCAAATGGAGCCTGGGATGTCCCGCTTTTAAGGTTTCTAACGGGTTAGCCGGTACCTTCATGACCAGAACAGCTGATTCCTGTGCCCGAAGAACATTCATGCAAAACAAACCGGCAAACAGGATCATTGTCGGGAAAAATAAAAAACACTTTTTCATAACATTCGGTTTAAAGAGACTATAATGGGTATTATTTGAATAACAAAGGAGCCAATTCGGAGAGATAGATTCGCCAATTAGTCCAGGTATGACCACCGGGACTTTCACGATACACATAGTTGAAATTATATTTCTTAAGCATAGCCAACAAAGTCTGTGTTGGCTGGAACATCATTTGGTCGCCAATGCCGACCCCTACCCAATAAAGTTTCGGTTTTTTGGATTGAAGTATTTTAAACTGATTCTCCAAATCATCATTTTGTGTTCGGATACCCGCACTGAATACCCCAATGTATGCAAACATATCAGGGTATTTGAGCGTTACATTTTGCGTATGGCCTCCACCCATTGAAAGGCCGGCAACGGCCCGATAGTTCTTATCCTTGAACACGCGGTAATGGTTTTCAATAAAGGGTATTACATCCTTAACCAGACTTTCTTCAAATCTGCCGCTATTGGCATTTCCGCTGCGGTTACCGGCTGTGCCATTTGATGAGGATGGCGCAGCGACCGGGACATTGGCAGGTCTTAATGTTAGATTGGTCATTAATGGGGCATAACCCATTTCCGCAACCTGATTTGCATTGCCGTTTGTCATTACGACAAGCATAGGTTTTGCTTTACCGAGAGCAATTAGATTATCCATGATATTCGGGACCCTCCCCAACTGGGTCCAGGCATCTTCATCACCACCTGATCCATGAAGCAGATATAATACCGGATATTTTGTCTTGCTATTCTCCTCATATCCGGCAGGAGTATAAACGTACATTCTTCGATACAAATTCAGTGTATGCGATTCATACCATACTTTGGCTAAAGTCCCGTGGGGAACTTCTTTTACGGAATAATAATCTGATTCATTGGCCGCTATTAAAAGTATGCTTGTATTGTTTCTGACATCGCGTTTAATTAGGGGATTAAGCGGATCCAGGACTGTAACCCCATCTAAATTGTAAGTGTATCCATAAACCTCCTGTGGCAAGGGACCTAAGGTTACGCTCCATAAACCCGAGTCGCTTTTTGCCATAAATACGTTTGAATTGGCTCCTGTCATCCAGTCACATACCAACTTAACGCTGTCCGCTTTGGGTGCAAATAACCTGAATGTTACCTTGTTGTCGGGAAGGATTTCAGGGGAGATAATTCGTTGTCTGTTTTGCACACTATTCCTTCGAGCCACTTGTCCATGGGTATCCTGTGCATGGATTGCAGGTTGAAAAAATAACATTGAGACGGCAAACAAAATCAACATCGATATTTTTTTCATATGTTTAGTTGTTATGTGAATTCACAAGTTCCTGTTTTTATGTATTGCATTGGGCGTAATCTTTCCGTGACACTCAAAGATTAAATAGCTCAAAAAAGCGACTATTTATTTATTCCCAAATACCCATAACTGCAATTTATTAATAGTTTAGTCATTATGTTAATCATTTTTTATTGTTTGTACAAAATGTACATTTTGAAACTTTTGCTGTCAAAAAAAAAGATTTCAATATATTTACGCCAACAATGAAAGAAGATTATGCCTGTTTTGGATGAAATAGCACTCGTTTTGAGTTTAAAAAGAGGCAATTCTACTGCCTTTGAAAGGATATTTTCTCTATTTCATAAAAAAATCTACAACTTTTGCCTTCATCTTTATCAGTCTCCCGATGACGCGCAGGAAACTGTGCAGAAGGTTTTTGTTGCATTATGGGAGCAACGTGAACAAGTAGACGAAAATAAATCACTTGCTTCTTACCTGTATTCCATTGCCAGGTATATGGTCTATAAGGATTTCAGGAAGCAGGTTTATAAAAAAGCAGCATTCGATCATTTTATTCTTAAATCGATTGATTTAGAGGATTATACGACATGTGATGTGCTATACAACGAGTTGCTTTCATTTCTTGAATCAGTTATAGACAAACTTCCGGAACGCCAAAAGGAAATTTTCAAGCTAAGCCGCTTTTCAGGTTATACCTATCGGCAGATTGCTGAAAGCCTGAACATATCTGAGAATACAGTTGATACACAAATTAGGAGAGCTTTAGATTTTATTCGGAAGAATTATTATGTTCATTATAATTAGTCCTGCCATTCTGCCTCTCATGTACAATTTCGAAAAATGTTTGATTCTCATAAGTATTTGTCAAAAATTCAGACATTTATAACGCTTTGTTAGATAGCGCATTGTGAATTTAGTAGATATTTTTTATATTTTTTGTCACGGATAAATCGACCTCAATACATATATACTTGTCATGAGAACTAAAATGCAAATAGATAAGTTGATAGAAAAATTCTATCTCGGAACTCTTTCAAAAGAAGAGATATCTTGTTTATTGAATGATCTGAAGGACGAAGAACCGCAGACCGAAATCTCGGATTTATATCAGAATACATGGGACAACGCAGAAGATTCGAATAGTGAAGTTGATTCTGAGGGATTATATAATCAATTGGTAAGCAAATTAGGCGTTTCGGTTAGACTGGAACCACCACCGGGAAGCTTAAAAGAGAAAAGTGCAATCAGCATGGTTAGTTCACTTTTGAGGTATGCCGCGGTTTTCGCGTTCGCAATTGGGCTTTCCTGGCTAGTTCATTCATATTTCTTGAATACAACGAAACCTTCACTTTCACCTGTAGCTTTTGCGGATCAGGTTCAGACGATTGAGGTTCCCTATGGTTCAAAATCGCGTGTTTTTCTTCCGGATGGATCCACGGTAGTCCTGAACTCCGGATCAAGTTTAAAATACTCCAGTTCAGGTTTCAATTCAGGCAGTCGCTCCGTATTATTGACCGGAGAAGGATTTTTTATGGTTACAAAAGATCAAACCCGGCCCTTTTATGTATCGACACCTGGAATGAAGATCAAGGTTTTAGGTACAACCTTTAATGTTAAAGCTTATCTAGACGAGAATGTGGAAGAGACCACGCTGGTTTCAGGAAAAGTTGAAATATACGCCAGTTCGGATGTGACAGAGAAGGGTAAATTCATCGTTCTGAAACCAAATCAAAGAGCCTTTTTTCAAAAAAGCGACCAAAATTCAATGAGTGTCTATAAAGATAGTTTGATGGTCCGTCCAGTGAATATGCCTTCTACACTTCAGGCTGTAAAACTGCAGTCTTCCACCAAAACTGAACAAACCATTTCCTGGAAAGAAAATAAGCTAATTTTTGATAATGAAGCATTTAGTACTTGGATGATCCGAATGGAACGATGGTACAATGTTAAGATCGTAACCGATAATACGAAATTAAATACAATCAGGTTTACTGGAAAGTTTGACAAGGAAACTTTGGAACAAGTTCTAAATGCCATCAAAACCATTACTCCAATAAATTATACGATTAAGCATGACGTAGTTACAATAACAGAAAAATAATGATTAAACCCCTTTAATACTTTTGCCTATGGAACAAAAAAGGCGAAAGATGTTTGCACCATCCTTCGCCAAGTAAAATGATTCTCTTGCTGATAATTAAAACAAACCATTTAACAAAACAAACTTATGAAAAAAATTCGATTCTCTTTATCGGGAAATAGATGTTTTTATTTGACCAAACTTCTAATCATCATGAAACTAACTACTTTCCTATTATTAATCAATTTTGTCTGCTTAGCTGCTACAAGTTATTCCCAACCTGAAAAAGTGTCGGTTCAATTGAGAGATGCAAGTATGAAAGACTTGATTAACAATATTGAACGACAAACCCCCTATAAGTTTTTGTACCGTGATGATGCTGTGGAAAATATCCGGGTTAATCTGGACGAATTGGATATTCCACTGGACAAACTGCTTAAACAGGTGTTAGAAGGTTCTTCGCTTAACTTCAAAATCCTTGAAAATAATTTAATAGTGATTGCGCAACGGGAGAGTTTACAGCAAAAATTAGTATCAGGAACCGTTACAGATCAGAAAACAGGGTCTCCGCTTCCAGGAGTAACGGTGGTGATAACAGGAACAACAGTCGGAACCATTACGGATGCCAATGGTAAGTTTTCATTGTCGCCAACGGATAATGCCAGGACGCTGTCCTTCACATTCGTGGGGATGGATTCTCAGGAAGTATCCATTGGGAACCAAAGAGTTTTCAACATTGTAATGCAGGAACATGCCTTGGATCTGGAAGAAGTTGTTGTGGTAGGATTTGGGACAGCTAAAAGGGCAACCATGACCGGTTCTGTCTCCGCGGTGAGCAGTTCTGAATTAAAAAATGTTTCAACGACTAACCTGGTGAATCAATTGGTCGGACAGCTGCCAGGTTTCAGGGTAACACAAAGAACCGGGGAGCCTGGAGCTTTTATGGCTCAATATGATATTCGTGGTTTTGGTACACCATTGATTGTTATTGATGGGGTCGTCGTATCTCAGGACGATTTTGTCCGGCTCAATCCAAATGATATTGACCAGGTGTCCATATTAAAAGATGCCTCAGCAGCAGTTTATGGTGTCAAGGCTGCGAATGGCGTACTTTTGGTGACCACAAAAAAAGGCTCAATCGGAAAACCCAAAATCAATTTCACAGCATCGTATTCCTTATCGGATTATCTCAGTCTTCCAAAGGTCATGGATGCCTATCAGTTTGCTGTGATCACTACCCAGAATGAAATAAATAGTGGCAAGGTTGCCGGTCAAACTACTTTTACCGCTGATGACATTCAGAAGTATAAAGATGGGACCTATCCGAGTACAGATATCTATGGTATGGTTGCAAACAAATACCAGAATGCCCAAAAATACAATCTTACGGTTTCAGGAGGAAACGATAGGATCAGCTATTTCACATCCATCGGTAAAACGGATGAGGTGGGAATCTGGAAAAGTGGTGACCTCAATTATCATACCTATGCAGTAAGGTCAGTAGTTACGGGCAAGATCAATGATAACCTGGAAGCGGAATTGAACCTAAATGCTATGTTAGACCAGAGAAACAGTCCAATTACTCCTGCCCAGAATATATTTCAGGCCATATTTATCCACTACTTGCCGACCCTTCATCCCTATGCGAATGATAATCCGCTTTATCTCTCTAACCCCGTTGACGCTAGTCATCCGATAGCATTGACCAATTCATCGATATCAGGATATTCAAAGACCACGAGAAATACATTTCAGGGGATCTTCACATTAAAATACAAAGTTCCTTTCGTAAATGGGTTAAATGCCAAACTCATGTACGGGTACTACAATCTGAACCAGTTTGTGAAGACTTGGACCCAGGGGTTCAAATGTTATACCTATGACAAGCCTACCGATACTTACATCAATACGGCAATGAAGAATTTCCCTTCAACGATGTATGGGGACTATTCTCCTTCCAACCGTTCTACACTTGATTTCCAATTGAATTATGAAAAAGTTTTTCTGCAAAAACATACGGTGAAGGCTTCTCTGGTTTATGAAGACAGACATGACATCAGTGATGATATGCAGGCAAGCAAACAGTTTGCCATCAACATTGACCAGTTCTATGCCGGCCTTTCCAATCCGACCGTTACTTCCAGTACAAGCATTGGAGAAAATGACAACCAGGCGATCATTGGCAGGTTGAATTATGATTACCTGGCAAAATATTTAGTGGAAGTAGGTTTTAACTACGGTGGTTCATCCATGTTCCCTTCCGGGAAAAGATGGGGATTTTTTCCTTATGCCACAGCGGGATGGAGAGTATCTGAAGAAAAGTTTTTCAAAAATGCGTTGCCCTATATCACCAACTTAAAACTGAGAGGGTCTTATGGAACCATGGGCGATGATGCTGCCTCTTCTTTCCAGTTCCTGACAGGTTATAATTATCCCAGTGGAAGTTATATCCTCAACAATACGGCCGTTTCGGGTTTGGGGTTCAGGTCAATACCCAATCCGGATATCACCTGGTACAAGGCTACGACACAAAACCTCGGATTTGATGCCAGTGTTAAAAACGGATTACTTAAGGTCTCCTTTGAAGTGTTTCGCCGGAGCAGATCAGGGTTGCTGGCCAATCCCGTTGCCAAAATTCCCGGGACGGTTGGGGCATCCTTATCTCAGGCTAACTTAAACAGTGATCAGACCCAGGGTTACGAAGGGGTTTTAGGGCAATCGAGAAAATTTGGCAAATTTAGTTATGATATCAACCTGAATGTTGCCTATACACGGACACAGAACAACTATGTCGAGCGGGTAGCCGACGGCAACTCTTACAACAACTGGAGGAACAACACGCAAAACCGATATACCAACATTACCTGGGGATATGTTTACGCAGGTCAATTCCAGTCACAGGAAGATCTCAATACTTCGCCTGCGCAGGATAACCTGGGAAATAAAACCTTAAAACCGGGCGATTATAAATACGCAGATATAAATAAAGATGGTTTAATCACTAGCGCCGACCAGAGACCGATCGGCTATGGTACAATGCCGAATATGACGTATGGACTAACCGGCTCACTCAGCTATGGTCAGGTCTACCTGAATTTTTTAATCCAGGGAAGTTCTCAGATTAACATGAATATTTCAAGCATGTACCGAGGGCCATTGCCATGGAACCGCAATTCGCTGAGCATGTTGATGGACAATTGGCATCATGCTGATCTGTACGATGCGAATAGCCCGTGGATACCCGGGAAATACGCTCCTGCTGCAACCAATGGTACGCCTCCTTCCGATCAGTGGAATTCCAATTTTTGGATCGTAAATAACTCCTACGTACGTTTGAAAAGCGTTGAGTTAGGATATAATCTGAGCAAATCGATATCGAAAAAACTTGGGCTTGAAAATTTACGGGTTTACGTAAATGGATTCAATTTCCTTACCTGGAGCAGGGTGAAGGATTTTGACCCGGAAGTATATACAAGTGATGTATATCCTATAACGAGAGATGTAACTTTTGGATTAAGTGCCACATTCTAAATTATGCAATGATGAAAAATAAATTTTTATACTTATTAGCTATTATATCATTCGGGATTATATTGAACTCCTGCGAGAAAAAACTTGATATTGCGCCGCTTAATATTCTTACAGCAGATCAGATATTCGCAGGTGAAGATGGCGTAGTAGCCTATCTGGCTACGCTCTACAACAACATGCAAAAGGAGGATATGATGTTAATGACAGTGGGATACTGTCCAATGAGTGATATTACAGACGAGGCGATTGACTGTTTTTCCGATCAGGTTCAAACCCTTGGAAGTGGAAGCAATACCAGTTGGTGGCAATATGGGTACGTCAGGTACGTCAATGATCTGATTGCAAAGCTACCGGCTTCTAAAATAGCTCCGGGGACAAGGAATAACATGTTGGGAGAAGCCTATTTTATCAGGGCTTTCTATTATTTCAGCATGGTCAAACGTTATGGCGGGGTTCCGATTGTCAGAACGGTGCAGACCTATACAGGAGACAATCTTGCAGAGCTTCAGGTACCGCGGAACAAAGAGGCGGAGGTTTACGACTTTATTGCAAGCGACCTCGATAGCGCCGCAATGTTATTACCGGTGACCAACATTGCCGGTAGGGCGACCAAAGGCGCAGCACTGGCCTTAAAATCAAGAGCCATGGTCTATGCTGGATCGTCGGCTCAATTCTCTATAGTACAACTGAATGGAGTTTTAGGCATCCCGGCTACGGACGCAAAAAAATACTGGCAGGCTGCTTACGATGCCTCAACGGCCCTGATTGCTTCCGGAACCTATTCACTGTATCAAAAATCTACCGATAAAGTAGCCAATTTTCAGAATCTTTTCATCGATCAGTCCAATCCGGAAGCTATTTTTTGCGAGTATTTCCTCTATGGATATAAGACGCATACATATGATGCCTGGTATATTCCTTATGGTCTTAGAGGTCCCAATGGCTATAGTTCAAGGCTCGATCCAACCCTGGATTGTGTGGAACAATTTGAAAACATCGATGGTACTTTAACTCCTCTTAACATTGGAACACCAAGTAACCCTGTTTTCTACGCCAATGCAACCGATTTGTTTGCGAACAAAGACCCACGGTTACAGGCTTCCATTATCGTTCCGTACAGTACTTTTAAAGGAAGCGTTGTCGATATCCAAACTGGTCTTTATGACCAGGGCGTCAAAGTAGAAGCAGGCGATTGGACTGCTTTGTACAACCCAACCACGCACAAACAAGATGCAAATGGTACCATCCACATCGTTGGTTATAGCGGGCCCGGCAGCAGCGAAAAGACACAAACAGGCTTTTATGTAAAAAAATACCTGGATCCCAATTTGGCCACAAGCGCTGTCCTAAGCTCAAATACGATCGGCTCTACGACGCCCTATAT
>Ga0118677_10016203_pt1 | contig 10247 bp, 6 predicted proteins | sample AliMusrvi5mmetaG_FD_86154 | JGI IMG/M metagenome (GOLD analysis project Ga0118677, IMG submission 86154)
AACGAAGAACCTTTTCACATGCGCCCGTTGCTGATGTTTTCCTGTGCTCTGTTAGCGAGTTCCTGCGTGATGGGGCCGGAACCTGGATCGCCGTCTATCAGAACGCCCGGGGCGATCCGCGGGGATGTCGCGCCGCATGGTGCGTCGTTCGGTGACAAGGCATGGCAGCGGGTGTTCAACGATTCCACGCTGCGGTTACTGATTTCCCGGGCCATCAAAAACAACCCGGACATGGTGGCCGCCACCTACCGCATCGAACAAGCCCGCGCCCAGGCTGAGGTTGCGCGCACCTCATGGTTTCCCATGGTCAACGGCGGTGCCAGCGCATCCTCAAACTACGGCTCGGCCAACGCCGGCCAGGTCGCACCCGGTGCCAGCCGCCAGTCGGAATCCTACTCCCTGACTGGCTTGTTGAGTTGGGAAATCGATCTCTGGGGCGGCATCAGGCGCGCCAACCAGGCGGCACGGGCCCAACTCCTCGCATCCGAATACCAGCGCGATGCCGTGCGGACGTCGCTGGTCGCGGCGGTCGCCACCGCCTACATCGACCTGCAAAACCTCGATGCACGCCTTGCCATTTCCCGTCATACCACCGAGAGCCGCAAGGCGTCCCTCGATCTGGTCACCGCCCGCAGAAACGGCGGCATCAGCTCGGATCTGGAAGTCGGCCAAGCCGAGGCCCTGCTGGCCCAGGCGCAGGTGACCATCCCGGTCACCGAGCAGGGCATCACCGCCAAGGAAAACGAAATCCGCGCGCTGATCGGCGAATATCCCGCCGGCGTCACCCGCGGCGGCAGCCTTGACAAACTCGACGCATCGCTGCGCATCGCCGGCGGTCTGCCATCGTCATTGCTGGAACGCCGGCCTGACATCTCGGCGGCCAATCAGAACTTCCAAGCCGCCACGGCCCAGATCGGGGTGGCCGAGGCGCTGCGTTATCCCAGCCTGTCGCTCACCGGCAATGGCGGCCTAATGACCGAGGACCTCCACACCCTGCTCCAAGGAAACTCGTGGGCGCAGGCGATCGGCCCGCAACTCACCGGCCCGATCTTCGACGCCGGCCGCAACAAGGGCCGCGTCCAAGCCGCCCAAGCCAGCGCCCATGTCGCGCTCGCCGCCTATCAGAAAGCCGTCCAGGCGGCGTTCCACGAGGCGGCCGACGCACTCAATGCCTATCAGAAAACCGGCGAGATCATCGCCGAGGAAACCAAATTGGTGGTCTCGCAGAAGAGCGTTTCGGCCCTCGCGCTCGAACGCTTCCAGGGTGGCGCATCGAGTTATCTGGAAGTGCTCGACGCCGAGCGCGAACTGTTCACCGCCGAACTCAACCTCGCCGACGCCCGCAGCAACCGCCTCCGCGCCGTGGTCCAGGCCTATCGCGCCCTCGGCGGCGGTTGGAAGTAATGCATTTCATTTTACCACATTTGGTCGCGCTGCTGCTGATTCTCTTTGTGCTTGTTTCAGTCTGCGTGGCGATTCACACGGCCGGGATGCTCCTCGGGATCCGCTGGCTGAAACGCTTCTGGCCCCGCCGCGACAGTGACTATGGTCCATCGCGGACCATCTGGCTGATCGTGCGGGTGGTTTACGGCCTGCTGATCCTGCATCTGCTCCAGATCACGGTGTGGGCGGGTTGTTATGAAGCGTTCGGCTTTTTCCCGGATTTCGCCACATCGTTCTATTTTTCCGCCACCAGTTATTCCACGGTGGGATACGGCGATGTGCTGCTGACCCAACCATGGCGTGTTCTCGGGTCGATCGAGGCGGTGACCGGCGTGCTGATGTTCGGGTGGAGTACCGGCATCATCTTCACCGTCGTCCACCATCTGCTGTCACATTTCCTCAGGGGCAAGTTCGTGGAAAAGGACTTGCCGTGAAGATTGCAATCCGCCCCGGCCGCCGATCTAACAGGCGGAATCATGGAAGAGCGGTTGAATTGTAGCGGCGGTCTGTGACCGTCGCACTTATCCCCCGAGGGTGGGATGCGCATCATCGATATGTCGCGCCCATGCCGCGGCGCATGGCTCGGCGCTTGAAGGTGGCTGGAGCTTCCAGCTCCAGTCCGTGTCAGGGGGCGTCCCGCCCCCTGATAACCCGAACCCCGCTCACAAATACTGTACAGTTCATCACTTGCTCTTGATCAATTTGCCGTCTGAGAGCCGATAATATAACGATTTCATCTGGCTTGTATGAATAATCAAGAGTCCATCTTCATCCGATATCCTTTTCTCAGTTGGAAGCATAAGCTTCGAAACAAAGTCTGATGATCCGTCGAAAAATTCAATCCCGCCTCCAAACTTTGTTATTTGATATTCCGATGGCGAAAAGGGATTGCGCTCAAGTTCCGCAACATTCACGATTTCCTCTACCTTTACAGATTTCAGCAATTTTCCATCACGATAAAACCGGAGCAAATCCCATTTGCCGATTTTCTTGTTAAGAGTTTCTAATCTCGGTAATACAACCTGCACCATAGACCTGCCATCAATTGTCAAAAACGTTTCTCTTGGATAGGAATACGCGCCGCTAGTTTCCCATTTCTTCGATACTAGCAATTCCCCCTTGTCATTCCAGCTAATTGTTACGCATCTAATCGTAGCCGTATCGGTGCCCAATAAAGGAAATATCTCTGCATAACATCTTGATCCATCTCCCCCTAGGCATAAATACGGAAATGGCGTCAAAGGCGACATCCCCCTACCTGGCAGCAGCGTTGATAACCAGATGCAAGCAAGCAAAAGAATGCCCTCAATCCTCATCGTTTTCATTGCTTTTGTTGTGTTTGTTATAACCTTTGCTATCTCGTTGTTTCGCCAATTTTCTTGACTCCGGCCCACGCGCACGAAAATCAGCCGTGCGGCGTGCGGCGTGCGGCGTGCGGCGTGCTGCGTGCGGCGTGCGGCGTGCGGCGTGCGGCGTGCGGCGTGCGGCGTGCGGCGTGCGGCGTGCGGCGTGCGGCGTGCGGCGTGCGGCGGCAGGCGGTGTGCGGAACACTAACCTTGGAAAGGATTCATGCACAAATGGCATATGGACAAAAAGATCCCCGGGGTCAAGCTGAACTTTCGCAAGGTCCAAAATAGGGTTTGGTGCATCCTTGGCGCGCCTGCCGGAAATCGCATCCCGGCCGGTTGGACCGCGAGTGTCCAGACTCGCATGCGAAAGGAACGCCAAAGACCCGCGGCATCCGCCGCCTACGCTTTGTCAGGTCTTTCACCGGCGAGTCTGGAGACTCGCGGTCCGCCGCCGGACTCACCCGATTTGATCATCCTGAAATGGAAAATGCACCTAGGCCCATTGGACCACCATCACCACTGAACACACCCGCAACCGTGGGTTGAAACCGGCTGGTATGGAGCCGGGCCGTTGGCCCTGAAGAGAGCCATCTGATTTTCCGGAATTCCGGGTCTATTGCCCGTCCTTTCAAAGACGGGCAAAGGATGTCTGGGGTTGCAAATCCCGCGGCGGGCGGGCAACTTCACCGTATGGAAAGACACAACCGGTTTCCGCTGGCGGGTCCGTTGCGGATCGCCAGTCCTTCGGGATTGAGCGTGGAATGGAATGCCAATGGTTCGCTGCGGCGCATGGATCACGGTGATATCATGCTCAATCTGTTTCTCGGCAACGAGGCCGAAGGCGGCCCGGCGAACCTCTGGCTCCGCCGCTTGGGAAGCACCGTGGCGGCGACGCCGCTGTTAGGGCCGGCCAGCCCTGCGGTCTATCAATGCGACGGGCGGAGGGTCACGGCCAGCGGCGAATGGGAGAATCTGTCATTCCGGGTGAGTTGGGTGCTGGCGGAATCCGCACCCGCATGGTTCTGGCATGTCGAGGTGGAAAACACCGGCCCGCTGCCGGTTGCCTGCGATCTGATTCACACGCAGGATCTGGCGCTCGCCCATTATGGGGCGGTGCGGCTCAACGAATACTATGTCAGCCAGTATGTGGATCACAGCGCGCTGGAGCACCCGCAACGCGGAATCACGGTCGCCTCACGGCAAAACCAAGCGATGGACGGGCGCTGCCCGTGGACGGTGATCGGCTCGCTCGGCCGTGGCGTCTCTTATGCCACCGATGCCCTGCAGTTTCACGGGCTGGCCACCCGCGCCGGCACCATGGCCGCGGGCCTGGCAAACGGACTGCCGGGCTGCCGACACCAGCACGAACACTCGCTGGCCGCCATCCAGGACGAACCTTTCACGCTGGCACCCGGCACCAAAATCCACCGCGGGTTCTGCGGATGGTTCGTGGCGGACAAACCCGCAGCCACCTCCGCAGCGGATGTTTCATGGATCGATGCGGCGCTGGCATTGCCGGAAGCAACCGCTCCGGCGCACGTCGCCGGTGATGACAGCACGCGCCCGGCCCGCACGTTGTTCGCCAGCTCTATTTTGTTAGAGACACTGGATCTTGAGGCGGCGGAAATCCGGGCCTTGTTCGGTGACGCACCCCGCCACGAGGAATTCGAGGATGGAAAATTGTTATCATTTTTCACTGGTGGCGCGAGTCATGTCGTGATGAAAGCCAAGGAACTGAAAGTGTTGCGGCCCCACGGACATCTGCTGCTGACCGGCGACTCGCTTGTCCCTGACGAATCCGCGCTCACCTCGACCTGCTGGATGGCGGGCGTGTTCCATTCGATGGTCACGCAGGGACATGTGAGTATCAACCGTTTCCTCTCAACCTGCCATAGCTACCTCGGGCTGTTCCGCAGTCACGGCCAACGGATCTTTGTGAAAACCGCGGACAGCCATGTTTTGTTAGATATGCCATCGGCGTTTGAAATATCACCCGCATCCTGCCGGTGGATCTACAAACACCAGGGCGGGCTGCTCGAAGTGGTCGCCTCCGCACCGGCCGGCCAACACGAACTCCGGTTGGAGATTTCCGTCGTGCAAGGCCCGCCTGCCATATTTCTGATAGTCCAGCATGTGGCAATCAACGGTGACGATGGCAGCCAGGCAATCCCGCTGCGCCACGAGGCGCTTGGCAAAGGCGTGTGGGTCAAAGCGGTTCCGGATTGTGATGTCGGCCGCCGCTTCCCCGAGGGCGGCTTCACGATCACCCCGGCGGAAGGAACGGTCCTCGAATCCATCGGCGGCGACGAGTTGTTGTTTGCCGACGGCGTCTCGCACGACCAGCCATATCTTTGCATCATCACCGCGCCGTCACGCACCGCCGGCCTGGTCATCGAAGGCCGCCTGATAGATCCCCCCGGCGGCCCTGCCACGGATCCCGGGAATCCTATCACTTCAGACCTGGTGATTGCCGCGCCGCAAGCGAGTCCGTTGGCATCTGCGGTCGCCCGCATGGCGGAAATCCTCCCGTGGTTTACCCACAACGCCCTGATCCATTATCTATCACCCCGGGGACTGGAACAATACTCCGGCGGCGGCTGGGGAACCCGCGACGTCTGCCAGGGTCCGCTGGAATTGTTGCTGGCATTCGGCCGCTTCACTCCTGCGCGGGATCTCCTGTGCCGCGTTTTCCGCCAACAGAACACCGACGGCGATTGGCCGCAGTGGTTCATGTTCTTCAACCGCGAACGCAACATCCGCCCGGACGATTCCCACGGCGACATCGCCTATTGGCCGCTGCTCGCCCTGGCCCAGTATCTATCAGCCAGCGGCGATGCCGGCCTGCTGGATGAATCATTGCCGTATTTCCACCCCGACGGTGACGCGGCTGCCACCTCGGCCAGCATGGCCGATCATGTCGAACGCGCCCTGGAATTGATCCGGCAACGGGTTATTGCCGGCACCCGTCTCGCGGCCTACGGCCACGGCGATTGGAACGATTCGCTCCAACCCGTCAAGCCCGACATGCGCGAACGCTTGTGCAGTTCGTGGACCGTGACCCTCAACTATCAGACATTCAGAGCATTGGCCGCCGCCTTCCGGCAGCTCGGACCCGCGGCCTCGGACCGCGCCACCAATCTGGAACTCATGGCATCTGGAATCCTCGGCGAGTTCCAGCGCCTGCTGATTGTGGACAACGTGGTGGCCGGCCTCGCCTATTTCCACGAGAACGGCCAAACCGATCACCTGTTGCATCCCGGTGATGCCGTCACCGGCCTTTCCTACAGTCTGCTGCCGATGATCCACGCGATCATCAATGACATGTTCACGCCCGACCAGGCGGCATCCCATCTCGCACTGATCCGCCAACATCTGCTAGGTCCTGATGGAGCACATTTGTTCGACCGCCCGCTGGCCTATCACGGCGGTCCCCAAAGTTACTTCCAGCGGGCCGAGAGCGCCAGTTTCTTCGGACGTGAAATCGGCATCATGTACACCCATGCGCATCTGCGGTATTGCGAGGCTCTCGCGCACGTCGGCGATGCGGACGGATTTTTCAAGGCTCTCTGCCAGGCCAACCCGATCGCACTGAGGAAACTGGTGCCGACGGCCGCCCTGCGACAGGCGAATTGTTATTACTCCAGCTCCGACCCGGCATTCCACGACCGCTACGAAGCTTTCACCGAATACGGCAAAGTGATGCGTGGCGAAATCGCGCTCGAAGGCGGCTGGCGCGTGTATTCCAGCGGTGCGGGCATCGGCGTGCGTTTGATCATGCAGTGTTTCCTCGGGCTCCGGTTGGAGAAATCCGCGCTGGTGGTGGACCCGGTCATGCCGCCCGCCCTTAATGGCTTGATCGCCAAACCCCACCTGCTGGAACGCCCCCTCGACGTGATCTACCAAACCAGGAACCGCGGCTGCGGCACGCTCTCCATCAACCTCAACGGCACCGATCTCGCATTCACCCGCGACCCCAACCCGTACCGCCCAGGCGCCGCCCGCATCCCGCTGGATGCCATCACCGGCTTGCTAACGGAAAATACCAACCGGCTGACGGTGGTCATTGCTTGAGATTAGGGCTTGCAAAAATCCCATTGCGGGCGTAACGGATCGGGGCGCGTCTGGAGTTTCCAGACGCGCGGATTTTCAAACCAAACATCCACCCACCCACCCACCACCATGTCAGTGCTCGTAGGCAAACCCGCACCATCGTTCCGTGCCAAGGCCGTCAAAGGCGAAATCATCATCGAGGATTTCTCGCTGGAACAATTCAAGGGCAAAAAATACGTCGTGCTGTTTTTCTATCCGAAAGACTTCACCTTCGTGTGTCCCACCGAGTTGCATCGTTTCCAGGAGGAACTTCACGAATTCGAGCAACGCAACGTGGCCGTGGTCGGTTGCTCGACGGACTCCGAGTTCTCGCACTGGACGTGGCTGCAAACGCCGCGCAACCAGGGCGGCATCCAAGGCGTGACCTATCCGATCATCGCAGACATCAACAAGACCATTGCCGAAGACTATGACGTGCTGGCCGGTGACTACGCGGAAGATGACAACGGCAACGTCACCATCACCGGCGAACTCGTCGCCTATCGCGGGCTGTTCCTCATTGACCGCGAGGGCATCGTCCGTCACCAGATTGTCAATGACATGCCATTGGGCCGGTCGATCCGCGAGTGCCTGCGGGTGGTTGACGCGCTCCAACACTACGAGCAATTCGGCGAGGTCTGCCCGATGGATTGGGAAAAAGGCGACGCCGCGATGACCCCGGACCACGAGGGAGTGAGCGGGTATCTTTCGAGGTGATGCTTCGGCTCATACCGCCTTTCAAAATCAAAGCGTCATGTTGCCCGGGTGAACAGAGGGACTAGCGGCCGGGGATCAGAGGCTAGGGAAGAATTTGCTGCTCTTTTCTAGCCCCTGATCCGAATGGCACTAACTTAAAGGTGATGGCAACCCTCTTGAGGGCCAAAGGCCCGATCCACGGAAGACCATTGCATTCCAGGCCCGAACATGCCAGTTTCTAGCAAACACAACCGCCATGGGACTCGAAAAAATCACGCAAAAACTCCAGGAGGCGCTGCAAAGCGCCCAGAGCATCGCCTCAAAATCCTCGCACTCCGAGCTGAAAAGCGCCCACGTCTTGTTCGCCCTGCTCCAGCAGGAGGGCGGCATCACCACCCCCATCCTGCAGAAGGCCGGGGTGGACGTGCAACGCCTCAAGACGTCCGTCGCCGCCGCCCTGGCCCGCGAACCAAGCGTGCAGGGCGCGTCCACCCAACCGCAAATCAGCATCGGCTTGCGGGCCACACTCGAGGCCGCCGATCAGGCGCGCACCTCGCTCGGCGATGACTACCTGAGCGTCGAACATTTCATCCTCGGCTCGCTCGCCGGTGACTCGCCGGCCGGCAAATTGCTCAAGGAGGCCGGGCTGGATGAAAAGAATGCGCGCGAGGCGATTCTCAGCGTGCGAGGATCACAGAAGGTCACCGATGAAAACCCGGAAGGAAAGTATCAGACGCTGGAAAAATACGGCACGGATCTGACAGCCCGCGCGCGCGCCGGCAAGATCGACCCGGTGATCGGTCGTGACCACGAGATCCGGCGTGTGCTCCAGGTATTGTCGCGCCGCACCAAGAACAACCCGGTGCTCATCGGCGAACCCGGCGTCGGCAAAACCGCCATCGTCGAAGGCCTGGCCCGCCGCATCATCTCGGGCGATGTGCCGGATTCGATGAAAAACAAGCGCATCATCGCGCTCGATCTCGGTGCCATGATTGCCGGCACGAAATTCCGCGGCGAGTTCGAGGACCGCCTGAAAGCCTTCCTCAAGGAACTCACCTCCGCCGAAGGTCAGATCATCCTGTTCATCGACGAATTGCACACGATCGTCGGCGCGGGTGCCAGCGAGGGCGCAATGGACGCGTCCAATTTGCTCAAACCCCAGTTGGCCCGCGGCGAACTCCACGCCATCGGTGCCACCACCCTCGATGAATACCGCAAACACATCGAAAAGGACGCCGCGCTCGAACGCCGGTTCCAACCGATCATGGTCGGCGAACCGTCGGTCGAGGATACGGTCGCCATCCTGCGCGGCCTCAAGGAACGCTACGAAGTCCACCACGGCGTGCGCATCCAGGACGGCGCGCTGGTCGCCGCCGCCACCCTTTCCGATAGATATATCTCCGGCCGCTTCCTGCCCGACAAGGCGGTCGATCTGATCGACGAGGCGGCGTCGCGGCTGAAGATTGAACTCGACTCGATGCCCACCGAGATCGATGTGCTGGAACGCCAGATCCTGCAGTTGGAAATGGAGAAGAAGGCATTGGAAAAGGAAACCGACAAGGCCTCCGCCGCCCGCTTGGAGAAAGTGAAGGAAGAACAGGCGAACCTCCGCGAGCAGTCGTCCGGACTGATGGCACGCTGGCGCAATGAGAAGGCGGTGATCGAACAAGTCCGCGCCGCGCAGGAGTTGATAGAATCCCTCAAGGGGGAAACCGAACGGGCCCAGCGCATCGGCGATCTGACTCGCGCGTCGCAGATTACCTATGGTGATTTGCCGGAAGCTAACAAAAAACTCGAGGCCGCCAAGGACCAGCTCGCCGTGTTGCAGAAGAATGGCGCGATCCTCAAGGAGGAGGTCACCGACGAGGACATCGCCCGCGTGGTTTCCTCATGGACCGGCATCCCCGTGAACCGCCTCCAGGAAGGCGAAAAACAAAAACTCGTCCACATGGAACAACGCCTCGGCGAACGTGTCGTCGGCCAGAAAAAGGCGATCCGCGCGGTTGTTGACGGGAAACGAAGCAAGCCAACAATCGAAAACGCTCATGTTATGGCGCTACTGCAAGCCAAGCTCGAAATTGAACAAACGATGATCGGGCTGCCGACAATGAAACAAGTGCGCGAACGCGCGATCAAAATCCTCCAGTTCATGTTCGGATCGTTCGATTTGAAGCCGCGCAAGAACGATGTCGAGTTATGGAAACCCTTTTTCAGAAAAGCCCGATTGGACTATCTTCCCGCAGACGTTAGAGGGAAGGCGAAGGCTAAATAAGGGGGGGTAATTTTTCTAATTCTGTTACCCCCTCAAACGGGGAAGAGTTGTTGCTTGCGGGAATCCGGCGCATAATGTCGGGGACGTGAAACCTATCACGCCAACCGCGCAAAAACAGCCGCAACCCGCTCCGGCACCCACCACCGCCAACACGCCCGCCCCTCTGGTCCGGGCGGAAGTTGTCGCCAAGCAACTCGACGTTCACAAACGGACGGTTTGCCTTTGGGCGCAGCAAGGAGTTATACCATCCATTAGAATCGGCGGGATTGTCCGCTTCGATCTTCAACAGGTGATGGAGACGGCACGATGAACACCCAGGCCCCCACCCATCCGCTGGAAGTCGAAACGCTGGTTTCCAAACACGCCCGCCGTCCGGTGGAAATCGCTTTGGATATGCC
>Ga0118677_10016205_pt1 | contig 10246 bp, 9 predicted proteins | sample AliMusrvi5mmetaG_FD_86154 | JGI IMG/M metagenome (GOLD analysis project Ga0118677, IMG submission 86154)
CTTCTACGCCGACCTGGGGTCGTTCCTGGACGAGGTCGAGGCCGGAAAAGTCCCGGCGCGCTAGTTCTTTCGGGGCCTGATTCCTGAAGCTAGGCACTTGTCGATCACTGAATCGATGATCTCCACTTCCATCTGCACCGCGAGGAGGTAGATGGGGAGGTGGTTCCTGTAGTCCGAGCAACACCGGATGATCGTCTCGCGCTCTTTCGCGGTGAAGTCTGAGGTGCCGATGCGGCCGGGTTTTGTCGGCTTCTGCGGTGTCTCGGCCGCGCGGGAAGCAGGCGAAGGCGTAACAGCCACAGCCGGTGCCGCGGCGGGAACAATTGCCGCCGTGGGCGCCGAAACGGGCGCTGGCTTGCGTGTGGGGGACCGCCCCTTGACGGCCGTTCCGCCTCGCTCAGCCTTGATCTTCTGAACCTTTGGCTTACGCTCCGCCGGGGCTTTCGCTACCTTCGGAGCCTTCACCACCTTTGGTGCCTTGGGTTTCGGCTCCACCGGCGCCTTCACGACCTTCGGCTTCGCAGGAGCCTTCTCTACGCTCGGTGTCGTGGGCTTGGGGTCCATCCGAAGCAAGGCAGCCGTGGCCTGAGGGGCCGGCGACTCCGACCTGTCCGCCTCCATCGCCCGCAGCGCGTCGAAGATGCCTGATCCCGACTCGAACTCGGGGAGGCTGACATCGACGGGGACACGGGCGATGCGTTCCTCGACCCGCACCGCGTTGGCGCCCTTGATCAGTCGCTTTCGAGCCACGCTGTCACTTCCTTCGCAAGGGCGCTGTAATCCTCGGCACCCGTGGACTTGGGGGCATAATCGAAGATCGTCCGCTGGGCGTACTGGCTCTCTTCTATGGCTATGTTCCTGCGTATCGTCGTGGAAAAAAGGCTGGCGCCGAGTTTCTCCTCCAAAAGCCTGGCGATGTCCTGGCTGATGATGGTGCGCTTGTCGAACAGGGTCATGAAATAGCGGACAGAAACCAGGCCCGCGTTGTTCTCCCTCGCCTCGACGATGGTCTGGTTGAGGTCACCCAGGCCTTCCTGGCAGAAGAAGGTAGGCTGGACGGGCACCAGCACATGGCTGGCCGCGAGCAGCGAGGAGACCGTGAAAAGGCCGAGGGAAGGAGGCGTGTCTATGACGATCAGGTCAAAATCCTTGGAGAGCTTGGGAATCTCCCTCCTGAGGGTGGTGTAGGTCGAGAGGCTGCGCTCCAGGTTTTCGACGCGGTTGAGCGAGGTGCGCGCCGGCACTATGAAGAGGCCCGGCGCCGCGGTGGGGGCGATGGTGTCGCGCAGGCTGGCCTTGCCGGCGTAGACCGAGGAGATGTCCTTCGCGAGCTTCTCGTAGTCCACGATGTTGCGGGTGAGGTTGGCCTGCGGATCCACGTCCACCATGAGCACGCGGGAGCCGGCGAGCGCCCAGGCGGCCGAGAGGGAGAGGGCCGTGGTCGTCTTGCAGACGCCGCCTTTTTGCTGAGCGATGCAAAGTACTTTCATCTATGGTCGAGTATCGGCAGTTTTCGCCCGCTTTTCAATCGGGAATGTTCTGGAAGGGGCGTGATGGACAGCTTTGGCCATCGGAGCTAGACTGCCGCTCCATGCAGCCAGAAGAACTCGCCGAAGGCCTGTCCTGGATTCTCGATCGTGCCCCCGCCCTTCCCTTGCGCCTGGCCGGGGCCATCCTCGTCGCCAACCCCACGGCGGGAGGCTTCACGCGGCCGTCCTATGCCAGGAAACGGCATGCCGAGCTGCTTGCCCTGAAGGAAAAAGCCGCCGCCCTGCCCCTTCTGGCCGGATCGCCGCGGCTGGAGCTCGGCCTCACCAGGCAGGCGGCCCACGCCGCCGAGCTGGCACACGAGTTCTTCGCGGCCGCCAGGGCATCCGGCCTCCGCGAGGGTGAGTTCCGCCTGCTGATGACGGCCGGGGGCGACGGCACCTCCCTCGAGGTGCTGACCTCCCTGATGGAACTGCCGCCCGAAGAACGGCGGCACTACGCCGTGCTCCGCCTGCCCTTCGGCACGGGAAACGACGGTTCGGACGGCCGCGACCTCCACGTGGCGCTCGGCAGGTTCCTCGGCCCCTGCGCCTTCACACCCAGGATCGCCGTCCTGACCACGCCCAAGGGGGCGGGGGGCAAGAAGCCGATCTGGGCCTTCAACATCGCCAGCTTTGGCATAGACGCCTACGTCACCTCCATGACCAACAAGCTCAAGACGGTGTTTCCCGGCGATTTCTACAAGCTCTGGGTGGACATCGCGTCGGTGTTCTACAATTTCGTCTGGCCCACGCGCGAGATGGCGATCAAGGCATCCTCGGCCACCGGCGACATTGTCCGCGACATCCGCCGCGAAATCCTCTTTGTCGCGATGGGCATCTCCGGAGGGCGCCGGTACGGGTCCAACAAGCCCATCCTGCCCGGCGACGAAAACGTGTGCGCGGTCAACCAGATGCCCATACTGCGCAAGCTGGCGGTGAAGGGCCCGCTGCAGACAGGCGGGCACCGGGGCTTCCCCGAGGTGGACCTCTTCAGCGCCCACAAGCTCCTGATCGACTACGCCGACCGCATCCTCTTCCAGGCCGACGGTGAGGTCACGCGCTTCGAGGCGCCCGACTTTCCGACCACGATGGAACTCGTGGGCGACGCCTACCAAACCCTCAGTCCCGCGATTTCTTGAAGGGCAGCTCCTCGTCGAGGGCGGCCGCCTGGGCGCGCTCCTCAGTGTTGATGCCAGGAAGGACACGGTGCATCAGGTCGGCAAGCCTTCGGTCGAAGGGCTGGTGGAAGCTGGGCGCCATGACCGAACGGAAGCCCCGGCGCGCCTTGTGCGGACTGCCCATGCCCGGATCGAAGGAACCGATGCCCTTGGAGAGCGCGTATTCGATGGGCAGGTAGTAGCAGAGCTCGAAGTGGAGGCCGGGCACCTCGCGGCGGGCGCCCCAGAAACGGCCGTAGAGCCTGTCCTTTCCCTCCAGCAGGAAGGCGAGGGCGACGGGCTCGCCGGAAGCCCCGGCCGGGCCGCCCTCGAAGGCAGCCGACAGGGACCAGCCATCCGGCATGAACTCAGGCAGGCGCAGGAAGAAGTCGCGCTCCAGGAACTTGGCCGCCCAGGGGCCGAACTTGTCGTTGTGTGACTCGTAGAAGTCCGCCATGGTGGCGAGGATGGCGGGCGTGGCGGTAGCCTCCTCGCTTCCGACAAAGCGTGTCGTGACACCCGCCGCCGCGACGGAATCCCGCTCCCGCCTGACATTGCGCCGCATGTTCTTGGAAAACGAGTCGAGGTAGCCGCTGAAATCGCCGTAGCCGTCGTCGGTCCAGAGGAAGGCCTGGTGGTCCCACGTCGCCCAGCCGGAATCGCGGCCGCGCAGGAGAACGGCGGTTTCACCTTCTGGCCAGAGGATATGGACGCCGCCCAGGTCGGCATCCCGGGCCGCCTGCGCCGCCGCGTCGATGACTGCCAGGGAGAGGCGGCTTTCTTCCCCCGGCAGCGCGCGGGAGGCGGCGCAGACCAGGACACGCCATGCTGGCGCGGGAGTGACCGGCACCATGCCCACCAGCTTTGGGTACCAGTCGGCCTTGGCGCGCTTGGCTATCTCGGCGAACTCGAAATCGAAGACAAACTCGCCCCAGGAATGTGTCTTAATATAGAAGGGAGCGGCGGCAACCAGCTCACCGTCCCTCCTGGCGAGGGCGTGGGCGGGTGTCCAGCCCGTCTGCGGCGTTATCGACAGCGATTCCTCGAGGAGGGCGAGGAAACCCCAGCCGAGGAGGGGATTGCCATAAGGGGCCGCGAGGGCGTCCCAGTCGGCCCGGGGGATGTCTGCCATCCGGGGCGCGAAGCTTATTTCCAGATTGTCCACGGCGAGAAGATACCACTTGTGGATGCGGACGCGCTATAATTCACTCCAGTTGGTATCGGCGCGGAGGCCTTGATGGGAATGAGGCGGTCTGTCATGGCGGTTGTGCTCTCGGTCTGCGCCGCTTTCCTGGCGCCTGTGGCCGGGGGGCCCAGGAGCGGTCGATCTGGGCCGACGGTGGTGGCCCCTATGCCGGCGTGGACGTCTTTGTCGGGACACCCTCCGCGCTGGGTGACGTCTTCCGCTCGGCCTTCGTCGGCGCCAGCCTCCGCTTCATCGCCTCGCGCCACATCGAGTACAGCCTCGACTACGCATTCATGGATTTCGAATACTATTATCCCGTGAGTGGCTCCGGACCCTGGATCGGACCGGTCCCCTGGAGTTCCATGCCCGCCGCCTTCAGCGGGTACAAGGACAGCTGGATCTTCTACCAGACGAAGCACTTCCTCGCGCCGCAGATCTGGTACGTCGCCCCTTTGGATGATTTTGGGTGGCCCCTAGCCATCCGCGTTGGCGCCGGGCCAGCGATATCCTTCCTTGTGCCGAGCCAGGCGGCGCTCTACTATCCGGGTCTTTCGGACGCCTTCACCCAGTTCAAGGAGAACTTCAGGACCTTCCTCGGCCTCTCCCTCCGCCTGGGACTCGAGTACCGGCCCTGGAGCTTCGCGCGGTTCGGCTTCGAGTACCTCTTCATCGTCGATTCCCTTCCGGAGATGGGGGCGGACATCGCGCGATTTGGGTTTGACTATCTGAACAGGTCAGGGAACTTCCTGATCTTCGCGGGGGCGCGGCTATGAGGAACCGAATCCTGCTCGTCCTTTCCGCGGCCATCATCGCATCGCTCGGCCTTTCGGGTTGCAAGGATCTCTTCAACGCACTGACTGACAGCGCCGCGCCCACCGGCCTGAGCGCGAGCGATGGCGACTACGCGAACACAATTCAGGTGAGCTGGGGTGCGCCCAGCCTTTCCAGTGACAAGTGGCAGGGGTATGAGATTCAGGGATACTTGGTCACATGGGATGGTCCCACTGCAAACCCAGGAATGGTCTATGGAACGAGTTGTTCGATTCCCATCGACCCAACACACCGTGCGATCAAGTACACGGTGACCGTGGAAACCCGGTTCAAGCCTGGATCCGCCATCCTTTCTGGTGGTTCCGCAAGCGACGACGGCTTTGCCCTCGACACGGAGAGCCTTGTCTGGTACGACGGGGGTAGCAATTACACGATGGCTGGCACCGATCGTTGGTATGTGACCATGCTTCAGAAGGGTTTCACTTATTCCTTCGTTTTTCCCAGCGCGGCCGGAACGGTGGATTTCTACAACTATAAGACCCTCGACTCGGCGCACTCCTCAGCGCCTGCTGCGACGAGCCAGTCCTGGACCTGTAATGAGAATGGCACCGGGCATAAATTCTATGTACATGTCACTCCGGGATCACCGGACCTGTCGTTTCATGCCAGTTACGGCTTCTGACTGGCGCAGGGTGCGCCAGTCGGCCCGGCTCTTCTCGGCCTAGCCCCGTTCCCGCAGCTGGACCATCGGGCCCTTCATCTTGAACTCGAAGATCCGGATGCCAGTCTCGAGCTTGCTCATGCTGGCATTTCATGGCTTTTGGCGACCGGTGGAAATGGGCGGCGGATCCGATCGCACTGTCCCAATCCCGACAGCTGTCGGATTTCCGACAGTCGCCATGCCCTTGGGCCGGTGGCGGCGGGGTGACGGAGCGTCCGGCCCAGTTCCTGAGACTGATATAATTCACTGCACAACAAACAAATAATAGTTATATCAAACTTCCTTCCCTTTCTCGCTTTGTTGGCGCGCTTATTGCTACATCCTTTTGTGAGCATTGTTTTCCATGGAGGCGCCAGATGAAACAGCAGCGAATGGTTCTTGGATTCCTGGTCATGGCGATGGGCCTGGCGGTCCTGGCTTGCTCGAACCCCGCGGGGACAACGGCGGGCAGCATAAGCAGCGACAGGGCCATCATGGCCTTCAACTTCGCCGCCCCGGCGGCGACCGGAGTCATCACCAAGACGACCAAGGTACACGCGGTTGCCGTGACGGTGCCCTTCGGGACCACTCTGACGGCGCTCGTCCCGACCATCGCCATCACCGGCATATCCATCAGCCCGGAGTCGGGCGCGGCACAGGACTTCAGCGGTCCGGTGGCATACACGCTCACTGCCTTGAACGGCACGACCATGGTCTACACTGTGACGGTGACCATAGGGCCGGCATCAACCTACGGCGTCACCTACTCCACCAACCACGCGACCAGCGGGACGGTCCCCGCCGCGCAGACCAAGATCCAGGGCACAAGCTTGACCCTGGCTGCGAACTCAGGCAGCCTGGCACGCATCGGCTACAGCTTCGCCGGCTGGAACACGCTGGTGCATGGCGGTGGCACCACCTATGCGGAGGGCGCCACCTACGCCACAGACGCGGCGTTGACACTGTACGCGAAGTGGACAGTGCAAAGCCCGACCGCCGACCTGAGTTCACTTACCCTTAGTGGTACGCCGACGGGCTATGCTTTCTCGGCCAGCACCTACGTTTACAATGGCATCATCGTGCCCAACTCGACCACGGACATCACGGTCACACCGACCGGTGCCGGAACGATCACGGTGAACGGCACGGCGGTGGCATCCGGATCGGCGTCGGGTTCGATCGCGCTGACAGTTGGATCGGCGACGACGATTACAGTGGTCGCCACCGAGGAGGGCAAGACTGCCAAGACCTACACGCTTTCGGTCACACGGCTGCTAGCCATTGGCGACAGCTATGGCGGCGGCATCGTTGGTTACATACTTCTGTCTAATGATCCTGGATATAGCGCCACTGTCCAGCACGGCCTCATCGCCGCCACGGCTGACCAGAGTGCGGGAATCATCTGGGCAGTCGCCGACTACCAGGGAACGACCGTACCGACTCCAGGCGCAACCGGAACTGCGGTAGGGGCAGGACTCTCCAACACCAACGCCATCATCGCCCAGAATGGAGGGGGGACAAGCTACGCCGCCGGTCTGGCGCGGGCCTATAACGGTGGAGGCTACAACGACTGGTTCCTGCCCAGCAGGAATGAGCTCAACGACATATACGCGAACCGAACAAAAATCGGTGGTTTTGGAACTGCCTGTTATTGGAGTTCCTCGGAGTACACCAATAGCAACGCCCGGCTAGAACTTCTGAATGGCGGTTCCGGCACCATGAGCACAAACGGCAAAGGCTACACTTGCTGTGTCCGGGCGGTGCGAGCCTTTTAAGAGTCCATCCGGTCACTCGCGGGGCACCGGCACGATGATCATCGCCCCGCGCCAGAGCCGCGCCACACCGAAGGCGACGCAGCCGTCGAGGCTGGCGTCGATGCCGAGCTTCCGGTGGGTGGACAGCACGAGGAGGTCACCCTCCTGGGCGGCCGCGACGATGGCCTTCGCAGGCCTTCCGCGCAGGACGCGCCAATCGGCCGTGACACCCTGCGCGGCCATTCGGGCGGCGACGCCGGCGAGGTAGCGCTCCTCGCCCTCGGCTGCGTATTCGAGGGAGGCGGAGCTCATGGCGGGGGCGAGGCGGGCGAAGGCGATGCCGGGGCCGCCGGAGTCGCCGGCGTTGCGGGGCACGACCGCGAGGAGGTGCATGCTCAAGCCGAAGGCCTTCGCGAGGGCTACGGCGGCGGGAAGGGCGGCCTCGTGCTCGCTGCGGCCGTCGAGTGGAACAAGGAGCCGCCGTGGCGAGAAGGCCACCGCCCCTTGAACGGCCGTCCCAGCGCCGCCCGCGCCGCGCGCCGCCGCCGAAAGCGGCTGTGGCACGAGGAGGACGGCCGCGGCGCCGGAGGCCGCCACCTTGAGCGGCAAGGAGCCGGTGAGCGCCTCGGTGAGGCCGTGCTTTCCGTGGGCGGCCATCACGGCGAGGTCGTTGCCGAACTCCGCCTCGTGGGCCGCCACCGAAGCCGCCACGCCTCGGCTGTCTCCACTTTCGCGCACGCCCGAATCATGCACATGCGAGCTGGCACGAAGGCCCTCGGCCGTAAGCCGGGCGACGACGGGCGCCAGATAGCCCTCAGCCTCGGCTGACGTGCCGATGTGATGCTCGCCGTGGACCGCCTTGGGCGGCCGTGACTCGATGACGTGCAGCAGGACCAGGGAGGAGCCGAGGCGGCGCGCGAGTTCCTCGGCGGCGGGAAGGGCCGCCTCCGAGCTCGAGGAGCCGTCGAGGGTGACGATTATCCGTTGGAACACGGTGCTTCCTCCTCTAGGTGAGCGTGGCGATTATCAGGTAGACGTTGAGTCCGGTGATGAGGGCGGCCGATGCGCCGAGGGCCAGGCTCGAGATGCGGCGGTTGACGAGTTCACCCATTATCTTCCGGTCGGCGGTGAAGCGGAGCAGCGAGAAGATGGTGACGGGCAAGCCAAAACTCAGCAGGACCTGGCTCAGCACAAGGACACGCGTGGGTTCGAAGCCCGCGAAGATGACCGCGAGGGAAGGAACGACGGTGATGAGCCGCCTGGCCCAGACGGGAATGTGCTTGTGGATGAAGCCTTCCATTATGATCTGGCCGGCGCTCGTGCCGACGGTGGACGAGGCCAGGCCCGAGGCGAGGAGGGAGATGCCGAAGATGTAGCTCGCCGCGTTGCCGAGCAGGGGCTGGAGCGTGATGTAGGCCTTGTCGAGGGTGGCGACATCGGCGTTGCCGCTGTTGTGGAAGGCGGCGGCGGCCATCACGAGCATGGCGGCGTTGACGAAGCTGGCGATGCCCATCGCGATGAACACGTCGACCAGTTCGAAGCGGAAGAGGCGGCGCAGGCCCTTGCCATCGGCGGGCCTGATCCGGTTCTGCGTGAGGGCTGAGTGGAGGAAGATGGCGTGCGGCATCACGGTCGCACCGAGGATGCCGACGGCGAGTAGCACCCCTTCCTTGCCGGGAAGCCGTGGCCGTGCGAGGGCGGCTCCGAGGGCGGGCCAGTCGGGCCGGTCGATCAGGGTTTCGACGAGGTAACACAGGGCGACTATCGCGACAAAGCCGGTGATCACGGCCTCCAGGGGACGGAAGCCGAAGCGCTCGAGGCCGAGGATGAAGAAGGTGGCCGCCGCGGTTATGAGGCCTCCCGCCCACAGGGGCAGGCCGAAGAGCAGCTGGATGCCCACCGCCGCGCCGAGGAACTCCGCGAGGTCGGTGGCCATCGCGACGACTTCCATCATGATCCAGAGCGCCCAGTTGGCCCATTCGGGATAGCTTGCCCGGCAGTGCTGGGCGAGGTTCCTGCCCGTTGCGATGCCGAGCTTGGCCGCCATGGCCTGTATGAGCATGGCCAGGAAGTTGCTGGCGAAGATCACCCACAGGAGGGTGTAGCCGAACTTCGCGCCGGCCTGGATGTTGGTGGCGTAGTTGCCGGGATCGACATAGGCGACACTGGCTATGAAGGCGGGGCCGAGGAAGGGAAGGAGGCGCTTCAGCAGGCTTCCCTTGGACTTTCCCTCGAGTATGGAACGGGCGCTTTCCGCCGTGCGCTCGCTGATCCCAGTCTCGCCCACCACTGGCCTCCGTCGGGCTTTTCTTATGCTTCCCTTGAATGTACTATAAACATCGCGGAACGGCGACCCACGCTGACCGCCATGGAGGCTCCCAATGACCCGTTGTCGCCGTCTCGCGCTTGTTCCGGCGATGCTCGCCGCTACCCTCGTTTCCTTCGCGCAGACAAAGCCCTCCCAACCCGTCACTGTTTCCGATGCCAGGCAGCTCATCAATGCGATTGGCCCGGACAAGACCATAGTACTCAAGAAAGGCGACTACCGGCTTTCTTCCGCCTACGGAATCAAGACAAACTACGTGTCCTGGAACGATGGCGATGACGGCAAGGAACTCTCACTGTCCAAGCTGCAGAACCTCACGATCCGGGGCGCGGACGGCGCCAAGATACTCTCAGAAGCGGGGCTGTCCTCGATCCTCGGCGTCTACGATTCCAAGAACATCACCTTCGACAACATCCGTTTCGTGCGCGTTCCCAAAAAAGGGTCTGACGCCGGGGCGGGAAGCCTGTACGCCGAGTCCGTCCAGGGCCTGACCCTGGACCGATGTTCCTTCGAGGGGCCGACGACCATAGCGGTGGAGCTGTGGGAATGTTCCAGGGTGGTGATCAAGCGGACCGAGATCTCCGGAGCCACGTCGGGCGCCCTCTCCGCTTCCTATACCCAGGGCCTCGAAGTGGGCTCGTCGCGGATCTCTTCCTGCGAGGGCTATCCCCTCCTCTACCTCGAGGAATCCGACAATGTGCTGTTCAAGGGAAGCAATTTCGAGGGCGCCACGGGTGGCAATTTCATCGAGATATACGCTGAGTCGGGCGGCGTGGAATCGGTGCGGTTCGAGAGTTCCTCCTTCAGGGGCAATCAGGTTGAG
>Ga0118677_10016207_pt1 | contig 10246 bp, 9 predicted proteins | sample AliMusrvi5mmetaG_FD_86154 | JGI IMG/M metagenome (GOLD analysis project Ga0118677, IMG submission 86154)
GCTCGGATTCGCCTTCAACGCGTCCGCCGTCAACGACACCGATCTTGAGCGGCTGCGCCAGCGCCGGCACGGCGGCCAGTACCATGACGGCCAGCAGGATGTTGCGGATTGTTTTCATGGTGATTCCCGGATGACAGCCGCTATGTTAACGCAATTCGACTTCAAGCAGCGCCGTCGGCGTCAAGTCCGCCGTCGCCGGCGACGCCGCGCAGGCGCGGTGAATTCGGTTGCAGCACCGGCACCACCTTGCGCCCGCGCAAATAGCGCGCCATCAGATCCCAGACCGGTTCGCCGCCGCGCGCGCGCGCCTCATCGGAGACCGCGCCCCAGCCCGCGACCTTGTAGGTTTTCGCCGCGTCCAGCGGTTTGCCGTTGAGCCGAAGGTCGTCGATCCGCCGGCCGATGAGTGCAGCCGGATTGCACACGTACTGCAAACCGCCGACACGCACCATGTCGCCACCCTGCTGATAGTACGGATCCGGATTGAACAGGTTGTCGCAAACGTCTTCCAGCACCGATTTAATGGACTCGCCGGTCATTTCAGTCAAAGTCGTAAACGGGTAGGTGATCGCGGTCTGGTCCATCAGCTGTTCCATGCGGATGGTTTCGCCGGGCAACAGGCTGGTGCCCCAGCGGAAACCCGGCGAGAAGGCGATCTCGGCATCCTTCATTTGCAGCAGGCCGTCGAGGATCAACTGGTCGAAACTGCCGTTGAAATTGCCGCGCCGGTAAAGCAGGCCCTCGGTCACGGCGAGCGGTTCGGCAAGCTGTTCGACGTACGGCGCACGCACGCGTTCGATCAGGGCCAGCATGTCGGGATCCTCGATGCGGACATCTGGGGGTTCTCGATCCCCCGGCTGCTTGGCCTCGATGGTGCACTCGAGGCCAAGGGGGGCAAGATCATCCCGAGGCGCCTCGAGATCGAAGACGGTCACCTCGAGGTCGTCTCGATGGGCTTCTTGGCCGAGGAGGACCAAGCGGTCATGTGGCGTGGCTTGATCCTGTCGCGAGCAGTCCAGCAGTTCATCGAGGATGTGGCCTGGGGAGAGCTCGACGTGCTGCTCATCGACCTGCCGCCTGGGACCGGCGACGTCCAGATGGCCCTGGCGCGGCTCCTCCCCCGCACCGAGCTCGTCCTCGTCACCACCCCCCAGCTCGCGGTCCAGAAGGTTGCGGCGCGCGCCGGTGACATGGGCCGTCGGGGGAACCTTCGGCTGGCTGGCGTGATCGAGAACATGAGCAGCTTCACCTGTGCCCATGGCGAGACGCACGCCCTCTTCGGCGTCGGTGGTGGCGAGCGCCTCGCCGAGTCGCTCGGGGTCGAGCTGCTCGGCCACATCCCGATCGATGCGTCAATCGCAGCTGGAGGTGACGCTGGACAGCCTGTCGCCCTCGACGACGGGTCCGTGGCTGCCGCCTTTGCTGAGCTCGCCCTTCGACTGGTCGCCCAGCAGGTGCCGTCGTCGACCATGGCAGGCTGCTCGGCCCGCATGCTCGAGCTGCTCGACGCCGCCGTCGAACACGCTCCCTGAGCTACCTGGACAGCGCGAGTTCAGGCGACCACTGCGATCACCCGCAGCGATGTCAGCTCAACTTGCCGTCTGAGCACCAGATGTTGTTGGGCACGTTGAGGCACGGGTTGGGCATCGTCGTCAGGTTCTTCGGGAGCGGGTGGAGGACCACGCCGGTCGTCTGTGGGTACACCGCGTTCGAGGCACAACTGGTGAAGCCGCTGTCGCAGAGCACCTGTGCCAGCAGTGTGGGGTCAGCGCTCGGCTCGCTCAGCGGCACGCCGCACTTCGGGAACTTGGCGACCAGGTCGGACGGAGCGGTCGAGGTCAGCTTGTTGTCGATGAAGCAGTTCGAGGCACGGCCTGCGTTGAGCACCAGCTGCGCGATGTCGGCGTTCGATGGGTTCTTGAAGAACCCGTTGTTGGTGAAGGTGTTCCCCTGAACCTTGATGTTCTGCGGGTCGTAGACGCAACCGAACGCCGCCATCTCAATGCCGCCGGTCCCAGTGCACGACTGGTTCATCTCCGGAGTGGAGGAGTCTGGGTAGGGCAGCACGAAGACTCCCCAGGCGCCGTTGTTCTCGAAGGTGTTGTTCATCACCGTGTCGTTCTTGCCGCCCGAGATGGTCATCCCGGTACCGGTCGGGCCCTGTGCGGCGTTGCCAGCCTTCGGTGTGTTCGGGTTGTTGTTGTCCTTGAACACCGAGTCCATGACGACCCAGCACGAGTGGGTGTGGGTGATCGGTGAGATGCCGTTGTTCGGGCAGGCCCCGTTCTGCGGCGCCGGCGGGTCGCCGTTGATCTGGGTGTTCGTGTCGAAGCCGTCCTCGTTGTTGTTGAACGTGGAGTTCTTGATGACGATGGCGCCACCGGAGTTCGTTCCCGAGTAGCCGAGGGCGTTGTATTCCATCCAGGCCTTGTCGATCGTGATGCCGCACACCTGCATGCAGGCGCCGACGTACATGCCCGAGTCGTTCATGTTCGAGCCGTAGATGTTCGACCACGTTGCCGGCCCCGCAGCGTCCTGGGAGAAGATCCCGTACGACGCGGCGGTGTTCTCGCCGCCGTAGTAGGTCGAGCTCGCCGTCAGATACGAGCCTGAGTAACCCTTCATGCCGATCTTGGCGGTGTCGGCGCCGCCGTTCCACCAGACGCCGTTGCCTGCGTCACCGCTCCCCGACAGGAAGTTGCAGGTCGTGAGGTTGTCGACCGAGACGTTGTTGGCCTTCCAAACAAGCACGCCGTTGCGGCCGATCGCCTTGCCGTCGACGACTGCGCCGAACTGCTGATCTGCCGCCTTGGACGAGCACTCTGGCGCGCCCGCCTTCGTGGCGTCGACCACGACCGTGTTGCGGTTGAGACCGCGGATGTGGATGTTCGGCGTGGAGACGAGGACAGCGCCAAAGTGGCCGTGATCGGTGTTGGCAGGCGTGTTGGTGAGGTCTGCGGTCTCCTTGTAGTCACCTGGGGCGACGAGGACCCAGTCACCAGATTTGGCAGCGTTCACCGCGGCCTGGATCGTCGTGTACTGACCCTTCTTGCCCTGGTAGGTGCCCACCGTCAGCACGTGGCCCGACGAGGTCGACGACGAGGAGGAGCTCGACGAAGAGGAGCAGCCCGCCAGCAGCCCGACGGGCAGCAGCAGGGCCGCAGCGGCCACCGCCAGCTTGGTTCGCGTCGATCCAGTCGCCATCGTGTCCCCCTCACTCGACCCGGCCCTCGCCGACGTCGCCTTTGAACCTAACAAGTCTCGCCGAAGTGACTCGAACTCAGGCGAGCACCTGTGAGCCCCACCCCTGACCATGCTCGAGCCCACGTGGGATCGCATAGAGCCCACTCGCTGTGTGGACCAGGTAGCGGTGCAGGGTGTCGCTGGCGCTGAGCCGGCGCTGGATCGCCACGAACTGCGCAGTCGGATCTCGCTGGAAGCACAGGAAGACGAGGCCGGCGTCGAGCTCGCCTGTGACTGGGTCGATCCCGTCGGCGAAGCCGAAGCCACGACGAAGCAGCTTCTCGCCGGCGTTGGCGGTCGGGCTAGCCACCCTGATGTGAGCGCCGACCGGGATCAGCGGGACGGCGTGGAGACCCGTGGCGGCGAGGTCCACCGGATCGTCCTCGTGGGTGCCGCTGAGCGGTGCCCCCGAGGCCCGGAACCGACCGACAGCGGCCTGCTGCTGCTCGAGCGAGGTGGCACCCCAGAGCTCGAGGCGCATCCTGATGCGCCGGTTCACCAGGTAGGTCCCGCCCTCCATCCACGCGGGTCCAGCCTCATGGCCTGCCCACACATAGCGCGCCATGTCGGCGGCGTCTTGAGCTCGCAGGTTGTTGGTGCCGTCCTTAAACCCGAGCAGGTTGCGCGCGCTCGACTGACCGTCGACCGTCGCCGAGGTCCGACCGAAGCCCAGCTGGATCGCTCGTGGGACGAGGACGCCGAGCGCCAGGCGCTTCGCCGTGTGCACCGCATGGAAGGCGACCTGCGGATCGTTGGCGCACGCTTGGAGCACGATGGCGCCGCCGGAACGGACAGGGTCGAGCTGATCGCCCGGGAACGATGGCAGCTCGACCAAGCCGCGGGGTCGGTCGGCGCGGTTGGCGAGCTGCTCAGAGAAGAAGCTGTCGCCGAAGCCGATGGTCATCGTGAGGTTGGCAGGACCGAGATCGAGTGCCTCCCCGGTGTCGGCCGGCGGCATCGATGTCGGGAGGGTCGAGCCGATCGGCTGTCCAGCTGTCATCTCGGCTGCCGCCGTGCTCCATTGGTCGAGCACGGTGGCCACCTCGGCCCGAGTTGCGTCACCGACGTCGAAGGTCGCAAGCACGAGGTGATCCTGGGCTGGCGTGGCGATGCCTGCCTGGTGGTCGTGGAAGAAGGGGGTCGAGACGGCGGCGGCGCTGGCGGGACCGACGTCAAGGCCCGAGGTGGCCAGCAGCCCTGTGGCGGCGAGCGCCGAGGACCCGAAGAGCTGGCGCCGGGTGAGTCGGGGGCTCATTGGTACTCCCCGCCTTGGCCGAACCCGGCGAGCTGGCCTGCGAGCTGGCCGAGGCTGGCCAGTGACGCATCTGCCGCCTGGACGACCTGGAGTGGTGAGGGGTCGCCCGCCATCGTCTTGTTGAGCGCCCGCAGATCACCCCCGGCCTTCGCCGTCGCCTTGGTTGCGACCAGCGTGCCGAGGGGGACGAGGCCGCGGTAGGCAGCCCGGGCCATAGCCAACGTCGCCGCGCAGTCTGCTGGTGTGGCGCCTGGGGTCGGGCTCGAGCCGCCATAGGCGCTCGGGGCGGTCTCGGCGATCCATGCGACCGCGTCCTGGGCCCTCAGCGCCACTGTGGAGGGTGCCAAGATCACGCGACTCAAGAGCACCTCGAGCAGCGGCGCTGTGCTGACCATCTGGCTCGTCTCGCTGGCCACCGGCTGCCCCGCCCTGAGTGCGGAGAGCACACCGAGGAGGCGTCGATCGTCGATCGGTGCTCTGGTCGTCGACGACACGCCGTTGGACTGGGCATAGGCCCTGATCGAGTCATAAGAGAGCAACGCGCTGTTCGCTGCCGTCGCCGCGCCGGCCACGTCGCCGGCGCGGGCATCGGCATCGAGAGTAGTGACCTGCGCGGCGATCGACTGGCCCGCAGTGGCCATCACGGAGCGGAAGGAGCTCGTCGCCTGGAGCGCTGCTGCCTGCTCAGCTGGTGTGGCCACAGGGACGGCCGCGGCGTGCGGATGCGCACTGGTCGACGACGAACCGCAGCTGGCCAGCACGACAGCGAAGCTGGCGGCAGCGATCAGGAGAGAGGAGGGGCGCACCGGTCAGATGCTAGAGACCCTGGCGGTGCCGCTCAGGTCGCCTCTGGAGTTGCTGCCTCGCCGTCGCCCGGGTTTGCAGCGTGGGAGATCAGGCGGACAGCCTCGTTGAAGTCGGCTGGCCCGGCCGGAGTACGTCCCTCGACGAAGGCCTCGTCGTAGCCCTCATCACCGGGAAGCAGGATGCGGACACCTCGCTCGGTGATGGTGATCCTCGGCATGATGGCCGGGACCGAGGCGGCGCGCTTGGCCGCGTCGATGAGCTCGGCGACCGTCTCGAACCGGCTGATCGCCTGGAGGTTCCGGATCGTCGGGAAGATCAGCTCGATATCGCCCTCTCGGTGACGACGCAGCGCATCAGCCGGGGTCACCCACTCGTCAGCGACCACCTCACCGGCGTCGTGGGCTGCCGTCTGACGGGCCGGAGCGGCAGCAACGAAGAACCTGGTGTCGTAGCGACGCGGCGAGCCCTCTGGCGTGATCCAGTGCGCGAAGTAGTGGAGACCCCCGACGTCGAGGGTGAGCTGCTCCTCCGCCACGACGTCCAAAAATCGCCGTTGCCGGTCGTTCACCGCCGCCCGATGGGTCACGAAGCGGGACGCCACATCCCCCTCGAGCTCGAGCGGAGCGCCATCGCGTGTGGTGGCCAGCAGGATGCCGGCCTCCTCGAACAGCTCTCTGAGCACCGCCACCCAGTAGGCCAGGCCACCCTCCTCGATCCCGAGGATCTCGCTGGCCTCAGCGTCGCTCCGGCCCCGGGTCAGCGCTTCGGCCTCGTTCCCGCCGTCGGCCGGGTCCACGCCGCCGCCAGGGAACACATAGGCGCCTCCGACGAAGTCCGAGTTGAGGTTCCGCTTCACCATGAGCACCTCGAGCGCCCCGGCAGCCGAGTCGCGCACCAGCATCACCGTGGCCGCCGCTCGGAGCCGTGCCTTGTCCTCGTCGGTCGCCATGGCCCGAGGGTAGCCCCGCCATCCGCTACGCGTCTTTGCTCGGGTAACCTCCTTGAGCCGTCGACCAGGAGGACAGCGCCGTGGCGCAGCAGCCATCCGACAAGAACAAGCAGGCCAGCAAGAACGCGAGTCGTCCCGTCGGGCAGGGCGCCAAGCGCACCGCTCCTTCCAAGGCGTCGAAGCGCTCCAGCTCGACGCTGCTCACCTGGGGCGCCATCGGCTTGGTCCTCGTGATCGTCGTGGTCCTCCTCGTGGTGAAGTTCGCTGGCGGTGGCAGCACCACCACGAGCGGCACCGGCTCCTCGGTCGCACCACAGAGCCTGGTCGACCAGGTCACCAAGATCCCAGCCAGCGTCTACGACACCGTGGGCGTCACCTCGCCCGCCACCCCGGTCTCCAAGCCCGTCGAGGTGAAGGGCCAGCCGGCACTGACCTTCCCTGACGCCTCCGGCGCCGCCAAGCCCGGTGTCTTGTACATCGGCGCCGAGTACTGCCCCTACTGCGCAGCCGAGCGTTGGCCGATGATCGCCGCGCTGAGCCGCTTCGGCAGCTTCGCCAACCTGAGCGTGACCCAGTCGTCGGCGACCGACGTGTACCCCAACACGCCGACCTTCTCGTTCTTCAAGGCCTCAGCCACGAGCTCGTACCTCGTCTTCAAGGGCGTCGAGCAGTACTCCAACGTCGCTGACGCATCAGGCGGCTACAAGGTGCTCGAGCAGCTCACGCCAGCGCAGGTCAAGCTGATCTCGAAGTACGACACCGCGAAGTACCTGCCCGGCGCCTCGCCTGGCTCGATCCCGTTCATTTCGATCGGCAACAGGTTCCTCGTTGCAGGGGCCAGTTACTCGCCAGCGATCCTCTCGGGCCTCACGCGCTCGGAGATCGCCGCTGGGCTGTCGGATCCGACCAACCCAGCCACCCAGGCCATCGTCTCGACTGCCAACTACCTCACCGCCTCGATCTGCCAAATCACGAACCAGCAACCTGGTTCCGTCTGCACCTCGAAGGGCGTGCAGGCCGCCAACAAGTCGATGGGCCTCTCCTCCTAGGAGGAGCCGATGACGGCCATGGACGACAGCGACCTCGGGAGTGCCCCGCGGTGGGCGGTGGTGGCCTCAGGGCTGCTGTCGCTGGTCGGACTCGGGATCTCGACCTACCTGACGATCGCCCACTTCGTCGGCGTCCAGGCACTGGCCTGCAATGCCAACAGCATCGTCAATTGCGAGGTGGTGACCACCTCAGCCCAGAGCACGCTCCTCGGCATTCCGGTGGCGATCCTCGGCCTCTGCTACTTCGTCGTGGCAGTGCCGTTCTACTCCCCATGGGCCTGGCGATCGTCGCGACGACTGGTGCACATCATTCGCCTCGCCGGGGCGGTCGCGGGCATGGCGTTCGTGCTCTGGCTCATCACCGCCGAGCTGCTCATCATCGGCAAGATCTGCCTCTGGTGCTCCGGCGTGCACCTCGTGACCTTCATCCTCTTCGTGATCACGATGCTCACCGTGCCGAAGATGCTCAGCGGCGAGGACGCCTGAGCTTCCTCGCGGCTCAGTGCCGGACGAGCCGACGATCCATCACCTCTCGGCGCTCGACCTCGTTGAGACCACCCCAGATACCGTGGGGTTCCTTGATATCGAGGGCGTAGCTCAAGCACTCGGAACGGACCTGGCAGCCCTCGCAGATGGCCTTGGCGCTCATCTCGCGAAGTGACTTGTCCTCTTTGCGCTCTGGTGCGCTCGGCGGAAAGAACATCTCCGCGTACGGCCCACGACACGCAGCCAGACGCTGCCAGTCATCCACCAGCTCGAACATGCAGCCACCCCCCAGCGACTCGACCTCTGCGAACTGCCAGCGTACCGGTGCGATCGCCCCTAGACAACCCCCCTGAGCAGCGTTTTTCGCTTCTCGAGCAGGCCGGCGCGACAGCGGCCGGTAGCCTCAGGGCGAGATGGACCTCAGGAACCTCGCTGCGCAGGCTCGGGTCACCTTCCTCCTCGGCAAGGGTGGGGTGGGCAAGACCACGGTTACTGCAGCCATGGCCCGCGCACTTGCCGACGAGGGGAGTCGTGTCCTGGTCATCGAGCTTGAGGGCCGGCCCGAGGTTGGCCGGGCCTTCGGCCTCGACGGGGAGCTCGACTACGCCGGACGACGGCTCTACGAGGCTCAAAGCGGTGGGTTCGTGGCGGCCCGGCGAGTCACCCCCGATGAGGCGCTGCTCGAGTACCTCGACGACCACAGTCTCGGCCGGCTGTCTCGCCGGCTGCTCTCCGCCGGCATGGGGGCCGACGGCGGCTCCCGGGTGATGGGGATCTGGCGAATCAATTTCCGCTGATGACCACACGCCATGTCATTTCCCTGATTCTGTTAGCGACCCTGGCGGCCGCCGCAGAGACGGGTGTGCGCATTGAAGGCATGAGTCACAAGAGCGAGAGCCAGGTGATGGAGTTGATGGGAGGGCGGCTCACCCAAGTCCGCTCGTCTCCAGCCAGCGCGCCACTCGCCGATGATGCCGCGTTTCTGCTACGCCAGGTCCTCCACAAGGATGGCTTTGCCGCCGCCACGGTGGACTGGAAAATTTCCGGGCCGCAGCAGATTGTGTTGGTCGTCCATGAGGGCGGTCGCCGCACGCTCGGCAACGTCACGGTGAAGGGCGTCCCCGAGGAGGACGCGCAAAAATTCGCCAAGCTTTTTGCCAAACCGGCGGAGAAAGACCAACCGTTCGGATCCGGGCCGCTGCCATTCCGCGATGAGGATGCCGATACCGGCTTGTCCTACCTGTGCCAGGAATTGAATGCCCGGGGGTATTGGTCGGCGGAGGCGGTGATCGCGAATCGTGCCGCCATTCCCGCCACGGGCACGGTGGATCTGACCATCGAGGTGCGCAGGGGTGCCCTCTATCGGATTGCCCGGCCCACCGTCAGCAGCACCGATGCAGCGGGGACCACCCTCACGATGGCGGCGGCGCAACCGTTCGTCGGTCGCGAGGCCACCACCGCCAACCTCAACGCCATGCGCGTGGCAGTCGAGGAGGCCGGTGCCAGCCGCGGCTACACCGATGCGAAAATCCGCATGACCCAAACTCTGGAGGCGGAAAAATTCATCCCGGGCTTCGCCATCGAACTCGGCACCCGCGTGCGCCTCAGACACATCCATATCGATGGCCTGGAACGCACCAACCCATCCCGCATCACCCGGCGGCTTAAGAATCTGGAAGGCGAGTGGTATGACGAGGCGGCCATGAACCGGAAACTCCGCGAATTCCTCGCCACCGGCGCGTTCTCCTCGGCCCGCGTGGAAACCGAATCCGCCGGCGACGATTCCATCGATGCCAATCTGCATTTCGACGAAGCCAAGGCGCGCGGCATCAGCCTGGGCCTCGGCTTCGGGTCCTATCAAGGTATCATCACCCGCGCGACCTACACCGATCGCAACCTGTCCGGCGATCTGCTGGGTTTCAGCGCCGGCATGGAATTCGGCACCCGCGGGCTGTTAGGCGAGGTCCGCATCACCGATCCATGGCTGTTTGGCAGCGACGTCTCCGCCACCGGACGGGTTTTCGCGCTGAGTTATATCCGCGAAGGATATACCAGCTTCGAAACCGGGGTCGATGCCAAGGCCACCTGGAAGTACCACAAACATTACACGGTTGATCTGTTAGGCGGCTACTCGCTCGTCAATCTCAACGAGAACGGCTTGCCGCTTTCCGAACTCGGCGAAACCGTTTACACCCACCCGCGTATCCGCCTCACCCAGACCCTGGATTTCCGCGACAACCCGGTCCTGCCGAAAGATGGCTGGCACCTCGAAAACCCGCTGGAAATCGGTGCCGCCGTCGGCGACCTCTCGACAACCTATCTCATGGCCGGGCTGAACGGCGGCTGGTATCATGAAATCAACGGCAATTGGCAGGTGGGAATCGGCGGCCAATGGAGTGTCCTTTTCCCTGGCGGCGACGGGATGGACATGCCGATCGACCTGCGTCTGTTCAACGG
>Ga0118677_10016208_pt1 | contig 10246 bp, 8 predicted proteins | sample AliMusrvi5mmetaG_FD_86154 | JGI IMG/M metagenome (GOLD analysis project Ga0118677, IMG submission 86154)
CAATCATTGTATCCTGCATCGCCGCCACCGCCGCCCTTTTCCTATCCTCATGCACAACGGTGGAACAGAAAAGGGAACCGGTCACACATACCACGACCACCACGACGGAACAAAACACCGTTCACAGGCCCTCCAGCGCCACTTCCACCACGGAAACGCGCAGCACCCGTTCCTACTGAGGATCGGCATTCCAAGTGGTGTGCCGTGCCCGTCAGGCGCGGCACGCCAGTCGGCGGAAACCGACAGATAACAATCCAACCAAAGCATACCGAAAGGAACTCATCTTATGTTAATGACCATTGCAATCATACTGATCGTCCTGTGGGCGCTAGGACTGGTGTCCAGCACCACGATGGGCGGATTCATCCATATCCTGCTGGTGGTGGCCATTATCCTGCTGCTGGTCAGGGTAATCCAAGGCCGCCGTATCTGAAGCTCGGTTCGCAGTGCCTTACACCATCCGAATCTGCCAATTATGAAAACACTACTCACCTATCTTGCCGCCGTGGTTCTCCTCGGGACCGGCATTCCTTCCGCACAAGCGCGCGAACCGGTCACGCTTGATTTCTTCTACGATAATCTGGAATCATCAGGCACATGGCAGGAAGTGGGCGACTACGGCTATTGCTGGCGTCCGAATAATGTCGATCAGAACTGGCGGCCGTACAGCGACGGCCGTTGGCTCTATACGGCGCACCAGAAGGGTCTCGACGGAATGACGATGGGATTCTATTTCCCCGGCATCATCGCCTACTACGACATGGAAGAGGGCGAAGGTTCATGGGGAGTGATGTATCCCAGCAAGGATGGCGTCAATTCAACCATCTGGTTCGAGCACATTGCATTGGGCGTGAACGACTATCGCTATCTCAAGACGCTCAAGGCCAAGGTCGACGCCGCCGCCCCCGGCGACATCGTCGCCATCTTCGGCGGAACCTACAGCGCCGATGTCAACATCACCAAAGCCATCCGCCTCGTCGAGGTCGATGGCCAGGATGTGACGATCACCGGCAATGTCACCTGGTCCGGCGTCACCAATGCTCCGCCGTTTGTGGGGTTCACCGTGGGGTCGTCGGGGAAGGGAATCACGGTGACGAATACGACCGGGTTGACGATCAAGGGTGTGGATGCACGAGGAGGGGTTGGGATCAAGGTCATTGGCACATCTAATGTTGGAATTCTTAACTGTCTTACCAGCAGGATTGATCAGGACGGTGGAGAGTTATACGCATCCTCGACACAAGTTTCCAGTGCCTTTGATACAACAATCAATTCCCAGAAGACGATTGTGTTTAGGACGACCATCGCCAGTAGTTCCACATGGAATACGAAAAATGCTTGGCTCGGGTACTCGTCGTTCGGCTTGTTTGCTTTTGCTGGAACAAGTCGCAAGGTTGTAATTGTCGGTTGCTCATTCTCAGCAGCCAGCAACACCACGTCTGATATTGTTGTTCTTGGGGGAACTGCCAACACATACACAATCATTAATTCAATTGCAAAGGACGCGGTATATGGAAGTTGGGATTATGTCGGCCAAGTCGGAGGTTCCTGTCTGCGTCTCAATTCTGGAAATTCAGCTTTCGTTGCAAATAATTATCTCCAATGCAAGAACACCAGTGTTGTTCCACCCGGTTATACAGGCGCCTATGGCTGCGGTATTTACTCGGAAACATCGAATCTAGTTGCGGTCAATAACATTTGCCATGGCTGCTACCGTGCCATCACGGCTCCATATGGCGCGATTGCGAAAAACACATTTGCGTACCAAGTAACCAACCTGGCTACAGGTGGTGTATTGCCGATTGATACGCAGCAAGGAGATCCGCTATTTGTTAGCGGGAACGCTCCCCAATTGCAAGCAGCTTCACCTTGCATCAATGCCGGTGTCAACGATCCGATTTTCAACGACCTAGTATCCTGTAACATTCATAACTTCGGATAAAGGCGCTTGAGCTTAATCCGCGCCTGGACGGTCGTGAACCGCCAAGTGGTCTTGCTGGCGCGGTTGTTTCGATCAGCCTCCCAAGCGGCCACTTCGTCACGCATCATGCCGACATCAGGAATTCGGCGGTCAAGACATTGGGATTGCAGCACGCTCAACTCGATCTCGGCCACATTGAGCCAACTGCCGTGCTTCGGGGTATAGTGGATTTCGAGTCGTTCCGCCAATCTCCGAGCCTCCTCGGGTGGAAACGCCTCGTACAAAGAAGCCGTATTGTGCGTGTTGAGATTGTCCATGACCAGACGAACCTTGGTGGCGTTCGGGTAGCGCTCGTCAAGCATGCCCTTGATGAACCATGCAAAATCAACGCGGGTCCGGCGCTCAGTGATTTCGACATGTCGGCGTCCGCCCAACGGCTCGACTTCCATGAATATGGACGCGACCCCGTTTCTAACATACTCGTGATCCTCGATTCTGGCCCGCCCCGGAGCCACCGGGATTGGGTCATGAACCTCGCCGATGAGTTGCTTGTTGGATTCGTCCATGCACACCAGCGGGAATTGCTCGTCGTACGGCGCATGATAAAGGTCCAGCACGTCCTCCATGCAGGCGACGAAGGCACCATTGCAATCCGGCGGGATCTTCCAATATTTACTCAGGTGAGGATGCAATTCGTTTTTTTTAGAGACCGCTGGACGGTCATAATCGAAACCTTGGGAACGATTTGAAGTTCAACGAGCTGGTCGGCGAGTAACCGCACCGTCCAGCGGGCGCGCCCGGCGGGCGGCACGGAGCAGGCCAGCGCCGTCAAGCGTGCCTCAAACGCGCCGTCGAAAGTGATGTCACGCTGCCCGGAATATGGCTTGCGCCCAAGGGCGGACTCAATTCCTTCTTCGACGAAGCGTGCCTTGACGTGCTCGACGGTGCGGGCTGAAACCCCGAGGGCGGAAGCCACGTCGGCCACTTTCCACGGCGGGTTGTCGGCGTGTTCGCCAGCGTCGCAAAGCAACAGCACGCGAGCATGGACGAATTTCGGAGCATTGGTTTTGGAACTGCGCGTCAGCGTGGTCAGCATCTGGCGCTCGGTTTCTGTCAAAGTGATGCGATAACGGTTTGCCATGCCCAAATCTAGCGATTTGAAGGCGAACCGCAAGCGAAATCTTAGATGTTACAGGATACTAGGACCGGCGGTGAATATTCATCGCTCGGGTTTCGGACGCGTCGCTTTTTCGAGTGCGACGTTATTGAGATGGGTGACGAGTTCGCGGGTCATTTGGTCGCGCGCTTTGGTGGATGCGGTGTCGCCGTACAAGTTATGCCATTCCTTCGGGTCGGCCGTGAGATCATAGAATTCCCCGGCGATCACATCGCCGGCTTGCACGGTCCTCTTGCCGATATCATCTTTGGAAAATGACAGGATCAACTTGTGTTCGCCGGTGCGCCACATGAACGATACCTTGCCCGGGCGGTCGCTGTACTCGCAGAAGCCGGCTTTCCTGGCGCTCGGATCCAGCAGGTTCTCGCCGGGTTTGGCTGGCAGGTTGGAGATTCCCGCCACCGCGGCGATGGTCGGATAGATGTCCACTTCCTCGGCCATCCGGTGATCGGTGGTGCCACGTTTCGCGGGCGGAACCGCCGTGCCCGCCAGAATCAGCGGCACCCGCACGCTGGCATCGAACAGGCAGTACTTGTTGAACCGGTAGTACCGCTCGCCCAACATCTCGCCATGATCGGACACATAAACGATCAGGCAATTCTCTAACAAACCTGTGGTGCGCAGCTTGTCCATCACCCGGCCGAACATGCTGTCGATCCACGAGCAATTCGCGCGGTAGCGCAGGACCATTTGCTGCCATTGCTGGTTGGTTGCCTTGCTCCAGAACTCGCGATACATGTCCTGGCGGTCATTGCCGGTGGCGTGGCAGGGTTCGACCATTTCCAACAGCGGTTGCGGCGGCACCGGCATGGCGGCGGATTGATAGAGGTCCTCCCAGCCGGCGGGCACGTTGGCCCCGGCGTGGGGTTTCAGGAATGACAGATAGAGAAACAGCGGCTTTTGTTCGTCACGGCCCTTATCGAGGAATTCGAGGCAACGGTTCATGGACCAGCCGTCGCGGTGCTCGGCTTCCGGCACTTTGCTCGTGCAGCCCACGTAGCCGGCGGGCCATTCCTCGCCGTCGCCATAGGATGCCACTTCTTCGTTATAGTGTTTGATGCCTGCCGGGTCGTCCTTGTTCATCGTGATGGCGCCCTTTTCGTTGTCGCAGGGAGTGTAGCGGACTTCAAACCCCCGCGTGGCCCCGGCGGCCAGCCAATGCATCTTGCCAAACCCCGCCGTCTGGTAGCCGGCCTTGCGCAACAATTCCGCCAGCGGGTCGCACGGCAATTGATCCTCGCGCAGGCCGGGACCGTTGCTCAGGATGCCCAATTGGTGCGGATAGAGCCCGAGCATCAGCGAATGGCGGCTCGGAATGCACATCGGTGCCTGGCATACCGCCTGGTCGAAACGAATCCCCTCTGTGGCCAGGCGATCCAAGGCCGGCGTTTTCACCGCTGGATCCTGGCAACCAAGAGCATCCCAGCGATGCTGGTCATCCATCAGGAAAATGATATTGGGGCGTTTGCCTGCCCCGGTTGGCGCAGCCACCGCAAGCGTTCCCGTCAATACGGTTGCCGCAACGGTGAGGGTCACAATTCTCGTTCCGAGGAAAAATGTCATGGTTTCAATTGTCAGGTTGGAAACTCGGGTTGCTCGCCGTTTCATGCCAGCCGCCAGCTACCGGCTGAGATTGCCCCTGCTTCCTTGGCATGTCGATGGCCAAAATCGGGGGGCGATTTTCTGAACGCCCGCTTCAGCAAAACCGCCATCGTGGACGCCTATCCCGGTCCCTCCACCCGCCTGCTGGCGAAGGCGGCAAGCTGATGCCGGAGGCGCATGATTTTTTGTATTCCCGAATCTCGTAGGTTGACATTTCCTGGCGGATTCCGCTTAATCACAAAAAGCTCCGATGAAAACTGTCCCTAGCGTTATTGCAGCCTTCGTGACCATCGCGTGGTCGGTACGTGCCGAGGATGTCCAAACCGGCATCACAAGAGCGACCACGGCGGGTCCGGTCGCGACTGCGACTTCCCTATCCTCGGTTGCACTCCTGACTCCGGTCGCCACCGCCCGGATTGTCGGCGACATTCAGGACGGCACACCAGCCCGACCGCAGGCACACAGGCCGGAATTCGTCGCCAGCGAAAGGGATGTTCTGGAATCCAAAGTCCACGAACAGGAAGGCCGGACAATCACGGTCCAAAAAATCAAACCCGTCGCGCTGCCCCCGCCGCCGGCACCGTTGCCAAGATCGTCAGGCGAGGCAGTCGGCACCATCGCTTTCAAACAACAACTGGCGGATTACCGCGCCACGCATCCCGGGACTGGAGTGATTTCCATCGGTGCCACGGTTTACCGCACCCACAAAGTACCGCCACGGACGCTGGTCAACTATTGGCCCTCGCGCGGTGACGATCCCATCACCTTCTGGTCATCGGCGAATTTCGCCCTGCTTTCCGGCATTCACTCATTCCTCGCCACCGACGGTCGCACCTACAATTTTTTCATGACATGGAGCACCATCGACACCGGTCGCGCTGACGACTTGTCCGGCGGGATGCCCCTCCCCGACATCCCTGATTTCCCGATGGGGTCGGCCACCTTTACCATCGTCGGCAAACCGCCTGCCGATCCCTCCGTTCTCGTTCCCATCCAATCGCTCCACGATCTCTACAACAGCGAACGTTTGCGACTGAAGACCGCCTTTCAGGGCCGTGAGCGCGCCCGTCTCCAGCAGGAGGCCGATCTCAAAGCCAACCCGCCGCAACCCAAAAACATCGTCCTCAATTACTGGACCACCGATACCCCGGCTCGTGCGAAAAAAGGAGGTGCGAAGTGAAACGCCTGTTCCTTTGCTCCATGGCTCTAGCGCTATGTTCACCGCCGGCATCCGCCATCCTTGATACCAACAACAACGGGATGAGTGACGTTTGGGAACGCCTCTACAACAACGGCAATCTATTTTCTCCGGGTTTCAACCCTCTTGACGATAGCGACTCCGACGGTTGGAACAACGCCCAGAAAGCCGTCGCCGGTTTGGACCCCTTCAGTTCCCTCTCGCCCACCGGCATTCTGCGTCCAGAAATCGGCGTCATCCATGATGTTCTGCTCGATCTCGACCATGACGGGTTTTCCGAATCCTACGCTGAGGTCGCCACCATCTCCTGGCCCATCATCGCCGGCAAACAATATACTCTGCTCTATTCCCCCGATCTGACCCCGGGAAGCTGGACGGCCATCGAACAAGCCGCCGCCACTGCGGACGGCGTAAGGGCCAGTTACTTCCCGGTCACCACAGCCACCAACAAAATGTTCTGGCGCATCAAAGTCGAGGACATCGATTCCGATGGCGACGGACTGACCGACGCCGAGGAATACAAACTCGGCACCGATCCCCACAAGGCGCAATCCATTACCGGTATCCCGGACATCTGGCTGGCCACCCATTTCACCAGCATTCTCATGAACGGGGGTTTCAGTACGATTGATCCCGATGGCGATCCCGATGGTGACGGCCTGACCAACGTGCAGGAAGCTTTTCTGCATACCGACCCCAATGTTTCGGACAATCCCGGCATCAGCCAGGAGGCGATCATCAACGGCGACTTCTCCCAACCCGTGATCGGCACCAGTCCCTCCAACAGTTCAAGCTCCACTTGGGATTACTGGACGGCTGGAAATGTGCCGGGATGGTCGGCCGTCGCCGGCCACAACATCGAATTCCAGAACATCGCGCCTGAAGCCCCGGGCAATCAATATGTCGAACTGAAAGCCCATCCCGTGGGTCACTATGGCATCAAACAGGATGTCGGCACCCGTAAAGGAGCGACCTATCTATTGACCCTCGATTGCAGGGACCGGGCAGACGTGCCTCCCGCATGCAGCAACTTCAACGTCCTGATCGACGGACAAGTCATCTGTCAGATCAATTTCAGCGATCCCACCGCCACCGCTTCACCGTCGAGATATGTCACCCCCGGTGCCTGGACCACCGTCAACATTGTTTTCACGGCCAACAATCCCGTCACGCTGATTTCGCTCGTTCCCATCAATACCTTGAATGACACCACCGGCAGTTTGGTGGATCATGTGAAACTCGCCCCGGTGGATATCGCGCCTGATACCAGCATGGCCGGAGTCGTCGGTGATGTGATCAAATCCGCGACGGTCGGCAGCGTTGTCAGGCACTTTGTCTCTCCCAAGAAGACCAGCGAGGTGGCACAGGACTATGTGGTTCTGACGGCCACCGGGATTGCTGCGGAACAAATCACCCCTGGCAATGCAAACCAGTTGTTCGCCTGGGATGCGACCGTGGGTGAAGCCGTTGCCGGCAATCCCATGAAGTGGCGCGTGAGGCGCGATATCGCCGCCAAATACCCGGTGAAAATCAAGAAAATCCAGGATGGCTCGATCTCATCTCAAATGGTGGTGTGGGTGGTGTGGTCGGATGTGACAGCCAGTCCGGCCGAAGGTTATCAGTTCCAGTCCAAAACCAATCCGACGGGGGAGATTTACGGATGGGCCTACAGCAGTTCGCTGTTGCCGGTCAAGTACTGGCGTTTCCAGTTCACCATCGCGCCTGCGGACATTGCCTTGAGCGCCAACAATGCCGATATCCCCAATCTCATGGGGGGAAGGATCACCAAACCTCCCGGCGCGGATATTCCGTATTATGCCAACGCGGAGTTGCCGAGCGACCACGCGGAATTCAAATGGGACGTGAGCCGGCAAGTCGAGGTGACCGTGCTGAATCCAGACATGATCCTGAAGAACAAGTTTCCGCAGACCACGATTTTCGCGAACCAAACCAAGGCCTACGATGTGTCGATTCATTTTCCCGACAATCCGGTCCAAGGCAATGATGATCCGGGAGCACCCACCTTGCGGGATGAGGATGACAATCCCTACGCGCAGTTCTCATCCTACCCCAATCTCGCGCATGAACCCGGGCAACTGTCATCCAGTGACCGCCCCGAGTTCACATTTCTGAACTCCACCGGTCAGAATGGTGCCTCGCTGGCCGTGATTTTCAATTTCAGGGAATTCGCACGCCTGAACATTGCGGGGGTCGGCACGGAGCAAACCACCGGCAAGGGTTGGTACCGAATCTCTGACTATGAATTGTGGCATTACGTCATGGCGGGCCTTTACGGAGAATTTCCGACCGGCTGTGGAGTGTTCCGCTGGGTAACCAGCGGTTCGGAATCTGCCGAAGGAAGATTTGAGATTCCTGACGAATAATGAAAACGTCTTTTGTCCGTCTGATCTGCATTCTGATCTGTCCGGCAATCGCGTCCAGTCATGCAGGCGTGAAAACTTCCGGAGCAGCGGAGGAATATGCCCGCGTTTTGCAGGTTCACCATAAGAACGCGACTTTTCTGGCGGTTCGGGACGATTTCCGCGATCATTTGAATCAGGATATCACGGGTTTGCTGGTGAGCCAGATTCTCCGCAACGTGGATTTGCGGGGGATGTTGTTTGCGAATTTTGACGCCGCCCCGGCCAAGAGCAAGGATATCATCGTGTCGGAATATCTGGAGGACGATGCGAATTGGTATTCGAACGGCGACATGTTGCGCTCACCGGCCCTGGGAATGGCCGCCGAAATCATCGAGCGCTTCGATCCGGACGATTGGATGGACATTTCGTCCCTGACCCTCGCGCTGGAGGACCGGGCGGATCGGTTGGCCATCTCATCCGTGCTGCGCGATCTCGCGAAGGAACTGGAATCTCCGACCGGCGCGGTGACTCAGGACATCAGGAATAAGGCGCGCGATGAGATTGTCAAAATCGTCGCGATGCCCGTCGGAAAACGATCCGAGGATGACAAAACAGGGAAACCCAACCCGGAACCGCAGCCCGGATCAAACGGGATGGCGGCACCTGAAGGAGCTGCAACGTCAACCAACAACATGAATCACGCGGCTCTCCAGCCTGCGGTTTTGCTGGCGTGGATTGCGGCGGCAGTGGTGGTCGTTATTGCGGTGGCGGCATGGCTGAGATGGCGGCGGCGGTGAATTCCCGCACCTCCATCATCAGATCCGGTAGGCATGGCGGTTGCGCAGCACGGCTTCGCGTGCCGGGTACGGGTGGCAGATGCGCGCGATGAGGTCGTCCCAGATTTCGCGACCTTTGAGGATTTCCACTTCAATGCGGAGGAAATAGACCGGCACATCGATGGATGAGGGCTTGGGAAAGCGCACGGCATCCTTCTCGGTGGTCACGATGAGCTGCATGTCGCGCTCGACACAGCGCTGCATGAAACGATCGACTTCCTTGCGCGAAAATCGGTAATGATCGGCAAAACTGCGGCGGAGTTCCACCCGGGCACCGAGTTTTTCCAAGGCACCCTCAAACGCCTCGGGCACGGCGATGGCACTGATGGCGCCAACCCATTTGCCTTTGATGAATTCCAACGGCCGGTGCTCGCGGGTGAAGACGTTTTCCAGGTGGATCGGACCGTGAGTGCTTTCGATGATTTCCGCAGTGCGGTTGTAGCGGCGGATCCGTGCGATGAGTTCGTCGTTGGGCCGCCCGTTGCACTTGGTAAGCAGGATATAACTGGCGCGGCGCAGGTTCTTCGGTGGCTCGCGCAGGGTGCCGCGCGGCAACAGCGACTCGGTCCCGAACGGCGATCCCGCATCCACCAACACCACGTCAATCCCGTGGGCCAGGTCCAGGTACTGCATGCCATCATCTAACAGCAAGGTGTCGGCACCGAGTTGTTGGATGGCGAAACGGCCGCTTTTCACCCGGTTTTTGTCCACGACGACGGCGACCCGCTCGAGGTTGCGGGCCAGCATGAATGGTTCGTCGCCGGCGAATTTGGAATCGAGCAGCAGGTCGTCGCCGGTGGAAACCACCTTGGGCATGCGCCCGGCGGGAATCGGCTTGCCGCCGGCGTTGCGCCAGGGCTGGGGTTTGACGAGTTTCCTGCTCTTGTAGCCGCGGGAAAGGATCGCCACCTTGCGGCCGTGGTCGCGCAGCGTGCGGGCGAGCAATTCGACGACGGGGGTCTTGCCGGTGCCGCCCACGGTGATGTTACCGATCGAAACGACCTGGACGCCGAGGTGGTGCTGGGGTTTCCAACCGGCGCGGTAACGCCACAAGCGGGCCTGAACCAGCAGGCGGAAGAGGCCCGAAAGCGCCCGCATCAGAAAGCGGGTCAGCGCCGCGCGGAAACCCTTGGCGCGGCCAAATATCAC
>Ga0118677_10016210_pt1 | contig 10245 bp, 8 predicted proteins | sample AliMusrvi5mmetaG_FD_86154 | JGI IMG/M metagenome (GOLD analysis project Ga0118677, IMG submission 86154)
TCTCCGGAGAGCGGGTGGGAGGCGAGCGCCGCGTCGCCGGCCTTCATCTCGATGAGCACCGGGGTCGCGGTCCGGCTGCCGCGGTTCCGCCCCCTTGTCGGCCACAGCAGGCCGACCATGTCGAAGCGGAAGTCGGCGGCGCCGGGGAAGGCGCGCGGCGACTGCGCGTACTCGATGTCGACGATCGTGTAGTCGCTGCGCTCGCCGACCGTGTGGCGGTTGTTGTCCCGGAGGACGTTCTGCTGGAACTCGCGTTCGAGCTTGGGGTGGTCGGAGAAGAAGACGTCCATGACCTGCTTGTAGGAGGCGAGCGCCTCGACCCACTGCCGGGCGTCGTCCTCCGAGGAGATGTTGCGCGGCGGGTCCGTCGGCAGGGAGGGGCGCCAGGCCGCATCGACGTTGCAGTAGTTCAGGTCGAACTCGGCGCGGAAGCTCCCCGAACTGCCGCTCCCGTGGATGCCGAGCAGCCGTCCGCCGCGGTAGTAGAGGTCGACGTAGCCGTTCCGCACCTCCAGGGTGAGCGTGTCGTCGTGGCGAACCCGCTCGAGGATGGGGAGGAGGACGCCCCCGGTGAGTTCCTTCACGAACCCCGGTGCGATCCCGCGCTGGAGGCTCTCGTCGACCATGTCGTCCCCTGTCTCGATCGGTGCAGGTGCAGCAGCGGACCCAACCATAGCAGCGCCGGCGGACAGGTCTGCGTCTGCGCTGCCAGCATCTCTCAGGCCAAGAAACACGGTCGCCGCGGAAGCGGCGGACATATGTTCTTCTTGGAGTTGGAGCTAGAGCTAAGAGCTAGAGCTAAGAGCTAGAGATTAGGCATACCGTTCGTCCGACCGTTGGCCGAACGGTTCGGCCAACGGTTCCGAAGTCGTTCCGTAGTCGTTCCCGCCAGCCTCGAATCCGCGTGGGACCGGCAGCGCCGGACGCCGTGGGCGCGGTCCCCGCGCGGCCGTCGGGCGCGCCGGTCGGCCCGTCGCCTGTGTTATCCACAGGGCGGTGCCGAGGCCTGTACGCGGGACGCAATGAAGGCCACTCTGCGTCCTCCTGGCAACGGTTGCCGCAACGACGACCGAACCCTTTCGCACCCCCGCGAAGTCGGGCTTCTGAAAGCGCGCGGGCGGCGACTCCTTTGCGGGCTTCGTGCCGCTCAGCCCGCCCGGTCGCCCCCGGTCGCGAGCCCCTCGACGAAGGCCTCGACGTCGCTGCGCCGGTAGAGGTTGCGCCGCAGGTTGAAGGGGAGCTCCACGATGCGCAACAGGCCGTCGGCCCGCCAGCGCCGCAACGTCGGACGGCTGACGCCGCAGACGAAGGCGGCCTCGTCCTCGCTGAGCAGCAGGCGGTCGCGCAGCGCCACCTCGTCGATCTGGTCCTTGTCCTTGCTCATGGCCGGGCTCCCTTTCCACGTTTCGGTCGCATGGTGAAAGATGCTGTCTCCTAGGCTTGTCACCAATGTGGACCACGACCGACATCCGCTACCTGCGTGAGCACGCGAGCCTCGGGACCGGCGAGCTGGCGATTCGCCTGGGCCGCTCGCCGGCTGCCGTGAAACGCGCCGCCAGCCGCTTCGGCGTCTCCCTGCGCCGGTCGGAGAGCCGGCGCGTCTTGCTGGGCGGCGAGTTGCGCGCCGACCTCGTGAGCGGGCGCGTCGACCAAGAGGGCGTCGGCTTGGCGGCGGCAGCCAATGTGAACGTGCTGCACCGTGGACGCTTCTGACGGTCGCTCGCGTCCCCAAGGGCGGTGTCACGCCTTCGACTGTCCAGATCGCTGACTCGAGTCGCGCTCGACATCCTTGGAAGTCGATCGAAGGCGCCTCGCTTCCGCCTCCCAGTCGATACGTCGTCCCGATCCAAGCGGCGGCAGCTCGCCGCCGGGTGCATAGGGGCTCATCCGTTCCGCGCCGCGATTGCTCCCGTACCCGCCGTACTTGCTGTGGCTGTTGCTCATCGCTCACGCTCCCTGTTCGAGTAGACGGCGGAAGACGTCCTGGTCCGCGCAGCGATTGAGGGCCAGTTCGGTCGAGATGGCTCCACTGCGGACGAGCTCCGCCAAGGCACCATCCATTGTCCGCATCCCATGCCTGCCGCCCGTCTGCATCACCGAGTAGATCTGGTGCGTCTTGCCCTCGCGGATGAGGTTGCGCACCGCCGGCGTCGGGATCAGCAGCTCGCAGGCGACCACGCGCCCACGACCGTCCCTGGTGGGCAGCAGCTGCTGCGTGCAGACGCCCATCAGGGTCGTGGAGAGCTGCACACGGATCTGCTCCTGCTGGTGCGGCGGGAAGACGTCGATCACGCGGTCGATGGTCTGCGGCGCGTCCTGCGTGTGCAGGGTGGCGAAGACGAGGTGACCGGTCTCGGCCGCGGTCAGGGCCGTGGCCATCGTCTCGGTGTCGCGCATCTCGCCGACGAGGATGATGTCCGGATCCTGGCGCAGGACGCTCTTGAGGGCGCGGTTGAAGCTCTTGGTGTCGGCGCCCACCTCGCGCTGGTTGACCATGCACTTCTTGTGCCGGTGCAGAAACTCGATGGGGTCCTCGATCGTCATGATGTGCTCTTCGCGCGTCTCGTTGATCTCGTCGATCATCGCCGCCAGGGTCGTCGACTTGCCGCACCCGGTTGGGCCGGTGACGATGACGAAGCCGCGCGGCTTGCGCGTCATGTCGTGCAGCGCCGGCGGCAGGCCGAGGTCCTCGAGCTTCTTGATGTTGATCGGGATGAGGCGGAAGGCGGCGCCGAGGGAGTTGCGCTGGAAGTAGGCGTTGACGCGGAAGCGGGCACGGCCGGGGACCGAGTAGGAGAAGTCGATCTCCCACTCGTTCTCGAGGCGCTGCCGCTGGTCCTGGGAGAGGATCGAGTAGATCAGCTCGCGCGTGTCGTTGGCCGAGAGCCGCGGGTAGTCGAGACGCTCGAGGACGCCGTTGACGCGGATGATGGGCGGCGACCCGACCGAGAGGTGAAGGTCGCTGGCGTCGCGCTCCAGTACTTCGAGAAGAACGTCGACCAGATCCATTGTCACTTCCTCATGAGAGGTCTGCCGGGATCAGATGATGACACGGGCGATCTCCTCGACCGACGTCATGCCCAGCAGAACTTTGTCGATGCCATCTTCGCGTAGGGACTTCATGCCTTCCGCCGCAGCCACGCGCGAGATCTCGTCGGCGCTCTTGCGCTCCACGGTGAGCCTGCGGATGGCCTCGCTCACGATCATGACTTCGTACAGACCAAGGCGCCCCTTGTAGCCGGTATTATTGCACCGCGTGCAGCCCTTGGCACGATAAAGCACCACGTCGTCCCTTTCGCAGACTTCCGGCGGGAAGTCGTTCTTGCGCAGCATCTCTTTGGTGGCCGTGTATGGGTCCCGGCAGACGGGGCAAAGCTTTCGCGCCAGGCGCTGGGCCAGGACGCAGTCGACGGCGGACGAGGTGAGGAACGGCTCGATGCCCATCTCGGTGAGGCGCGACAGCGCCCCCGGCGCGTCGTTGGTGTGGAGCGTGCTCAGGACGAGGTGCCCGGTGAGCGCCGACTCCACCGCGATCTGCGCCGTCTCGCGGTCGCGGATCTCCCCGACCATGACGATGTCGGGGTCGCAGCGGAGGATCGAACGGAGGGCGGCGGCGAACGTCATCCCCGCCCTCACATTGACCTGGACCTGGTTGATGCCGGTGAGCCGGTACTCCACAGGGTCCTCGACGGTGATGATGTTCTTCTCCGGGGCGTTGAGGATGTTGAGGGCCGCGTACAGGGTGGTGGACTTGCCGGACCCGGTGGGCCCGGTGACGAGGATGGCGCCGTAGGGCCTGCTGAACGAGCGCTGGAAGCGCTTGAGCGCCTTCTCGGCGAAGCCGAGGTCCTCGAGATTCAACATCACGTTGGACTTGTCGAGCAGGCGCATGACGATCTTCTCGCCGTAGACGGTCGGGAGCGTGGCGACGCGCATGTCGATAGGCTTGCCGCCGACCACGAGGCCGATGCGCCCGTCCTGGGGCACGCGCCGCTCGGCGATGTCGAGGTCCGCCATGATCTTGAGGCGGCTGATGACGCCCGCCTGCATGCGGCGCGGGATCGACATGATCTCGTGCAGCACGCCGTCGACGCGGAAGCGGATCATCAACTCCTTCGCCTGCGGCTCGAAGTGGATGTCGCTGGCGGCGTCGTCGACCGACTGGGCGATGATCGAGTTGACGAGCTTGATGATCGGCGCCTCTTCGGTGGCGTCGCGGATGTCGGTGATCGACTCCTCCATCGCGCCGGCGCCGATCTCGTCGCTGGCCTCGTCGACCTGCGGGCGGTCCCGGTAGATCTTGGCGATGGCGCCGTAGACGTCCTCTTCGCTGGCGATGGCCGGCTGTATGGTGAACCCGGTGATGATCTCGAGATCCTGCAGCGCCAGCAGATTCTGCGGATCGACCATGGCCACAAGCAGAGTGCTGCCGTCGAGGAAGCGGACAGGCGCGGCGCCGTAGCGGCGCGCCAGCTTCTCGTCGATGTAGCTCGTCGCCGCCGCGTCGAAAGGCGCCTCGCTCAGATCGAGGAAGCTGACTCCGAACTTCGCCGCGAGCGCCTTTGCCAGGTCCAGCTCCGAGAGGCTCCCGTCGTCGATGAGGAGCTGTCCGAGGCGCTTGTGAGTGTCCTTCTGGCGCTCCAGCGCAGCCTCGATCTGCTGCTCGGTGACGAGACCCATCTGCTTGAGGATGTCGCCGAGCCGGAGCTTGGACGCTCTGTGGCTGCGCACGACGTTCTCGAGCACGTCGGCCGTGGTCACCCCGCGCGCCGCCCCGCCCTCGACGGCGTCGGGAGCGACGGAGCCCTCGGCGTCCTTGGCTTCCAGGGACGCCGCGGGAAGAGCGTCCACATCCACGAAGTGGTCGGAGACGCTCGTAGGCTCGGGGTCGACGAGCAACTCGTCCACGGCACCGCTGAGGTCCCGCGGCGGCGAGATCTCGTCGTCGCCGATCTGCTCGACAAATGTCGCTCTCGGCTTCAGTTCATTGCCTCCGTTGTCAGCAGGCCCGCTCTGCGCGCCCGTCTTCTTCGTCTTCTCAGCCTTGCGTGACGGCATCCTGCATCACTTTCAGCGGGGCCGGTCGGCCTGTCCAGAGCTCGAACGCCACCGCGGCCTGTCGGACGAGCATCTCCAGCCCATCGATGACGATCGCATCGCGTTCGCGCGCCCGCAAGATCAGGTCAGTCTCCGTTTCGGTATACACAAGATCGAAGACGATCTGCCCCGCGTTTACGTTATCGGCCATCCACCGAGGGACTTTACTGGCGCCCCCCATGCCGAGCGACGTCGCGTTGACGATGAGCCGCTGCGCGGCCATGTCCGCCGGCGTCACGGCGTCGGGAGCCAGCCGCCGGCAGCGCCCGCCGGGCGCGGCGCTCGCCACAAGCTCCGCGAGGCGCGCCGAACGGGCCGCGGTGCGATTGACGAGCGTGAGGTCCATGCCCAGCCGCGCGAGCGCCACGGCCGCGGCTCGCGCGGCCCCGCCGGCCCCGAAGACGAGGGCCGCCGAGCCCTCGAGCGGCTCGCCGGCGGCGCCCAGCACGGCGTCGCGCACGCCGCTGATGTCGGTGTTGTAGCCTCGCAGCCGGCCACCGTCGAGGACGATGGTGTTCACCGCCTCGGCCGTGCGTGCGTCCGCGTCCAGCCAGTCGAGCAGCGGTACGACGCCGCCCTTGTGCGGGATCGTCACGCTCGCGCCGCGCATCCCCAGGGCCCTGAGGCCCTGCACCGCGGCGCCGAGGTCGCCGGCACGCACAGGGAGTGGCACGTAGACCATGTCCAGGCCGAGCGCGCGAAAGGCGGCGTTGTGGATCGCCGGCGAGCGCGAATGTGACACCGGATCGCCGATGATGCCGAGCACGCTTGTCCTGCCGCTGATCGTCGCTGCCCCCTCACGGCGGCGCCGGGCGGCGCCGCGTCAGTCTAGATTAGGCGTCGGAGGCAGGCCTCCTGCCGTGGCGACGCATTGCGGCCGGACTCTTGCCTCTTCCCCACCGTCACTGGCCGCTGTTGGCCTTGGCCTTCGCCTCGTCCACGAGGAACTGCGCGTAGTCGCGGGAGAAGTAGTGGCCGCCGGTGCCGTCGTTGCGCGCGACGTAGTAGAGGTACTTGACGGCGGCCGGGTCGGCGGCCGCCTTGAGGGCGGCGAGGCCGGGGTTGGAGATCGGCGTCGGCGGCAACCCCGCGTGCTTGTAGGTGTTGTACGGTGAGTCGATCTTGAGGTCCCGATAGGTGAGGACCGGCTTCGTCTTGCCGAGCGCGTACTGGATGGTGGCGTCGATCTGCAGCAACATGTGGATGCGCAGCCGGTTCCAGATGACCGCCGCCACGAGCGCGCGCTCGGACGGCAGGCGCACTTCGCGGTCGATCATGGACGCGATGGTGACCACGTCGTACTTCGTCAGGTTCGCCTTCCTGGCGCGCGTCATGTCGACCTTGGCGAAGTTGTCGGTGAAGGCCTTCAGTTGCTGTTCCACGAACGTGCGGGCGCGCGCCTTGGGAGCGACGTCGTAGGTCGCCGGGAACAGCATCCCCTCGAGCGTGGTCCCGGACTTGTAGCCGCCGAGCCGGAAGGGCGGCGGGTCGTCACGCGCCGCCTGCACGTAGGCATCGCTGCTGATCGCCGGGACCCGAGCCGCCACGAGGTGCGAGGCCTGCTTGAGCGTCGTGCCCTCGGGGATCGAGACCTTGATGGTCAACGGCTTGGCACCGGTGACGAGCAGCGCCACCAGACTGGGGTAGGGCTGGTTGACGTGCAGCGTGTACGTGCCGGGCTTGAAGCTGGTGGAGTAGCCGTCCTGCTGAGCCCGCAGGACGAAGGAGCGGGCGTGCGGCACCACGCCCTTGGCGGCCAGGTCGGCGCCGATGTCGCTGAGCGTGGCGCCGGCCGGGATGACGACCGTCACCGCGCGGCCCTCCGGGCCGGTGGAGAAGTAAGCACGGGCGTAGCCGGCGCCGAGGCCCGCGATGAGCGCCAGGACGGCGATCACGATGTACCCGCCCAGCCGCCGGCGCCGCCGGCGCGGCCGCCCCAGGGGCGGCCGCGGGTAGCGCGCGCTGCGCCGGTGGGACAACTCGAGCTCGTCGCCGGAGTAGCCGGACTCGACCTCCGCCCAGTTGCGCCGCGGGCGCGGCTGCCGCGCAGCCCCTGGTCCGGCGCCGACGGGCGGGTCCGGCGCCGGCGCGCGAGGCTCGTCAGGTGGCGTCCGCACCGATCCTCCTCAGATAGTCCTCGAGCAGCGCGGCCGCGGCGCGCGCGTCGCGACCGGCGCGGCCGCCGCGCTGATCGGCGAGCTTGGACGTGAAGCGCTCGTCGTAGAGGTCGACCGGCACGCTCACCACCGCGCCGAGGCGGGCGGCGAAGCTTCGCGCCCTCCCCGCCTGCGCGTGCTCGCGACCGTCGAGCGAGACGGGCAGGCCCACGACGATCCGCCCGGGGGCGTGCTCGGCCAGAAGGTCGAGGAGAGTCGCGAAGCCGGCCTCGGTGTCGACCTTCTCCACGACCGTCAGCGGCCGCGCCAGCGTCCCCGTCTGGTCCGAGATCGCCACGCCGGTGCGCACGGTCCCGTGATCGAGGGCGACGACCCGCACTCAGCGTCCGAGCGTTTCACGCACCTTGGCGAGGCCCGCCTCGAGGCCGGCGGCGATGCCGTCCACCTCGGGCCCTCCGCCGCGCGCGAGGGTCGGCTTGCCGCCGCCCTTGCCGCCGACGGCGGGCATCATCGCGCGCAGCACCTCCTGCGCATGTAGCCCGCGCCCCACGGCGGCGTCCGGGGCCGCGACGACAGCGGCGGCGCGACCCTCCACAGCGGCCATCAGCAGCAGGACGCAGGCCGGAGACTCGGCGCGCAACTCGTCGGCCAGGGAGAGCAGCTCGTCGGCCGAGGCCACGCGCGGCGCTGCCGCGACGACAGGCACGCCGCCCACGTCCTCGGCTCCGTCCAGGAGCGCCGCCGCACTCTCACGCCTCTCCCCCGCCTCCGTCGCCGCGAGCCTCGCCTGCAGCTCGGCGACCTCCTGAACGAGCTTGTGCACCGCCGGCGGAAGGCGCTCGGGCTGCGCGCCGATCTGCGCGGCAAGCTCGCCCCACTCGTGCTCGATGCGGCGGTAGTGCTCGATCGCCGCCGCCGACGTGATGGCCTCGATGCGCCGCGTGTTGGCGCCCACCGACTGGCTCGACGTGATCCGGAAGAGGCCGATCTGCGACGTCGACGAGACGTGCGTGCCGCCGCACAGCTCGCGACTGAAGTCGTCGATCTCGAGCACGCGCACGAACTCCCCGTACTTCTCCTCGAAGAACGCGTGGGCGCCAAGTTCGATCGCGTACTCCTTGGTCGTCACGAAGGCGCGCACGGGATGGTTCTCGACGATGCGCCGGTTGACCAGATCCTCGACCTGACGCAGCTCCTCGGGCGTGGGGGCGCGGCGCACCGAGAAGTCGAAGCGCAGCCGCTCCGGCCGGACCATCGACCCGGCCTGGCGGACGTTCTCGCCGAGGACGATGCGCAAAGCGTTGTGCATCAGATGCGTGGCCGTATGGTTGCAGGCCGTCTGGTGACGCCGCACGGCGTTGACCATGGCCTTGGCACGCTCGCCCGCGACCAGGGCGCCCTCCACGACGCGGGCGACGACGACCTGGTCGGGCTCGAAGCGCACGACGTCCTCGACCTCGAGCTTGGCGGACTCCGTGTGGATCCAGCCATGATCGGCGACCTGCCCGCCGCCCTCCGCGTAGAACGGCGACTCGGCCAGCTTGACCGCCACGCGGCCGTCGGCGAGCTCCCGGCAGGCGCGCAGGACGGTGAAGACCTCGAGGCGCTCGTAGCCGACGAAGGACGCCGGCAGAGAGGCGAACTCGCGCTGGAACTCCTCGAGCTCGCCGGGGCCGGCGTCGAAGGCGCCGGCCCGCTGCGCCGCCCGGGCGCGCCGGCGCTGCTCTTCCATCAGGTGCTCGAAGCGTTCCTCGTCGACGCTCATGTCCCGCTCGGCGGCGATCTCGCGCGTGAGGTCGAAGGGGAACCCATAGGTGTCGTGCAGCTCGAACGCGACCTCCGCCGGCAGTTCGGCGCCGGTGTCGCGGGCGCGCCGGAGCGCCTCGTCGAGGATGCCCATGCCCTGCTGCAGCGTGTGCCGGAAGCGCGTCTCCTCCTCCAGCACGACACGCTCGATGTCGGGGCGCGCCGCGATGAGCTGAGGGTAGGCGGCGCCCATGCGCTCCACGACTTCCCCGGCCAGGTCGGCGAGGAACGGCTTGTCGACGCCGATGGACACGCCTTGCTGAACGGCGCGGCGGATGATGCGCCGCAGCACGTAGTCGCGGCCGTCGTTGCCCGGGAGCACGCCGTCCATCACCATGAACGCGGCGCCTCTGGCGTGCTCGGCCATCGTCCGCAGAGCCCGGGTGACGGCTGGGGAGGCCGCGGGCTGCACGCCGGCCAGCTCCGCGCCGCGGGCGATCAGCGGCGCGAAGCCGTCGCTCTCAAAGACGTTGGTGACGCCCTGCGTGATGGCGGCGATGCGCTCGACGCCCATGCCGGTGTCGATGCTCGGCTTGGACAGCAGCGTCAGCTCACCGGCCTCGTTCATCTCGTACTGGACGAACACGAGGTTCCAGTACTCGAGGAACCGGTCGCAGTCGCAGCCCGGCGCGCAGTCCGGGTCGTCGCAGCCCATGCCCGCGCCGAGATCGTAGTAGAGCTCAGAGCAAGGCCCGCACGGCCCGGTGGGCCCGGTGGGCCCCCAGAAGTTGTCCGTGCGCCCGAGGCGCACGATGCGCTCCTCGGGGATGCCGTGCGACTTCCACAGCTCCACGGCTTCCTCGTCGGCGGGCACCTCGTCGTCGCCGCCGAACACGCTCACCCACACCCGTTCGCGGTCGATGCCGAGCTCGTCCGAGAGCTCGAGCGACCAGGCGACCGCCTCCTTCTTGAAGTAGTCGCCGAACGAGAAGTTGCCGAGCATCTCGAAGAAGGTGAGGTGCCGGGCCGTCTTGCCCACGTTCTCTATGTCCGAGGTGCGGAAGGAACGCTGGCAGGTGGTGATGCGCGTCGCGGGCGGGGTCCCCACGCCCAGGAAGTACGGCTTGAACTGCTGCATGCCGGCGGTGGTGAAGAGCACGCTGGCGTCGCCGGCCGGCACGAGACTGGCGGCCTCACCCGCCAGGTGCCCCCGGGCGACGAAGAAGTCTCGGTACAGGTCACGGATCTCGGCGCTGTTCACTGGGTCCCTCGCGTGGTCTCGGGG
>Ga0118677_10016212_pt1 | contig 10244 bp, 6 predicted proteins | sample AliMusrvi5mmetaG_FD_86154 | JGI IMG/M metagenome (GOLD analysis project Ga0118677, IMG submission 86154)
CTTTTCTCCCTTATTTTATTTATTTCGTCCTTAAATTCATCACTACTAGGTGCTGTATCAGCTGCATCTTCTGCCGGGGAATTTTCTTCATCCTTCAATGATTTAAACGTTTTATTTATTCTTCTCTTTGGAACAACATCTGCGGCTGTTTCCAAATCCTTCTCCTTATCATCAACTACTGCAGCTTCATCATTCTGAGTAGCTTCTTCATCTTTTAAATCTTTTTCTACAGGCTCTTTGTCTTTGACCTCTTTTTTCACTCTCTCTCTTTTCTTGAACGCAGGTTGCTCCTTCTCCTTAATCTGTTCCTGTGTCTGCGGCTGAATTGTTTCTTTTTTCAACAACTGCGGCATATTTATAGGCCTGATATTAGTCCTAGCTCCAGTATAGAGCAATTTAATGAAGCCCTGTGCCTTTGAATCAAATTCTGCCTGGTTGAGCTCAGTTTCCGTCTCGTTATTGGAAGCTTCTATAGTAAAGACATACCCGTCGACTGGGCTCCTGGTTCCTCTTACCATTATAGAAATCCTTCCACTCTGATCTTTTTTATAATAAGCATCTGCAAAATATTTCAACCAGAAAGACTGAATAAAACTTATGTCAACAGCGTTAGCTGGCAATATTCCATATTTTTTAACATAAGACTCAACAGAGCCTCTTATCTTTCTTCCTTCATCAGACAGCTGAGCTTTTATTACAGGTTCCTTTGATCTTACATAGTTTTGCTCTTTCCTTGCAGCCTTGGTACTTGGATACATATCAGAGAGATCAGACAAAAGATCAAAACCCTGTACGTATTTTTCCTGTTCAATAAAAGCTACTCCCTGATCATACATTCTCATGGCCTTGTTCTCTTTTGCACGAAGAATGAACCAAGGGTATAACCTAACGACGCTGAATAAGACTACAGTTATTGCTACAAGTATCATTATGGCCTTTATTGGATACTTACCTTTTAACTCCTCTTGCTCAAGTTGAGAAACACCATATTGAAAATTAGAAGGCTGTGATACATCCCCGTAGTTTGCTTGTGGAATAACATTAACGGCCTGACTTTTTATCTCGTTAAGATCTGTAGTTATATCAAGACCTATTGGAGATTCACCTCTTGGTTTTGTACGTCGATCAAACTCTTTACAACTCTTGATCTGTACCCAGTTCTCCAAACCCTCTCTCCACACATAGTAAGTCCAGAACAATGTCTTATTCTCTAATGATTCCTTTATATAATTGGAGGTGTATGGTCCTAATTGGTTCTCTCCATCGTGAACATACCAAAGATCTTGCCCTTCTGTGGATGTCGCTTCTGCTACCTCCATCTGCTCAGTGGGGACTGAAGCCTTAGGAACTTCTACAAGTGGCTGATCCCCTCCAGGGAAAAGCAGTCGTCTATCAAAATCCTGAACGTTATATATAAACTCCCATCCATTAAACCCTTCCTTAAAAACATAGTCGGAAAATTTAACAGATCCATCTTTAAGCATAGTTATAACTTCGTCCTTTCCGTAAGGACCATATGTCTGATTATTAGAATTTAAGTACCAGACTTTAGCTTCAGTCATAATTCACCACCTTAAAATAAAGATTTTATCCCCTTTTCAAATGGAGGATAAACAATACCCCGCTCTGTAATTATACCAGTAATTAAGGAATTTGGTGTAACATCAAAGGATGGATTAAAGGCTTTTGAGCCATTTGGGCATATTTGCCTGCCATTTATAACCCTTACCTCATCAAGAGATCTTTCCTCTATTGGTATTCCAGCACCGTTGGGACAGTTAAGATCTATGGTACTTAGCGGGGCAGCAAAATACATTGGGATCTTGTGGTATTTTGCCAGTACTGCTACGGAATAAGTACCTATCTTATTTGCGGAATCCCCATTCGCAGCTATTCTATCCGCACCGACTATTACTGCATCTATTTTTCCCCTAGACATCAAAGAGCCACTCATATTGTCAGAAAGTAACGTACAATCGATATTATCCTTCATGAGCTCCCACATAGTAAGTCTTGCACCCTGAAGAAAGGGCCTTGTCTCATCAGCATATATATGTAGCTTTTTCCCTTGTTCAACTGCTGCACGAATCACTCCAAGAGCAGTACCGTATCCTGCAGTAGCTAACGCTCCTGCATTACAGTGAGTAAGAATATTCATCCCGTTCTTTATTAGGTCTCTTCCGTAAAGGCCTATGGCCCTATTTATTTCTATGTCTTCATTATATATTTTTTGGGCTGAGTTGATCATTCCCTCAACGATGTGCTCAACGTTGCTAGTTCTTGACGCTAAATCATCAAATTCTTTTTCCATTCTATTTATGGCCCAAAAAAGGTTAACTGCCGTAGGACGAGTACGTCTCATAATGTCGCATATTTCCTTAAAATCTCGTCTAACCCTATCCAACTCATAGAACTTAAGACTCTTTACGCCTAAAGCTATTCCATACGCCGCAGAAACGCCTATCGCTGGAGCGCCTCTTACGACCATTGTCTCTATAACCTCAGCAACTTGCTTATAATCTGTACACCTGACATACGTCTCTTCAAGTGGAAGAAGCCGCTGATCTATGAAAGAAACCGCATCCCCTTCCCATTTAACAGTATAAAAACTATGCATATATATGACTCCTTTAGAATTTAAATCCCTTAAAGGCTTTCTTAAGATCTTCTCCTACTTGTTTTAGCTGATCATTTGCTTTTTGTTGTACCGGTGCTGTGGCATTTTTAGCCGCTGTATCCAATCTTGATTTTGCCGCCTGTTTCAATTTCTTTGTTTCATAGTCTAGAGCCCTATCTGTTACATACTTTATGAAATAGCCAGCGTCGAATTTTGGTTTAAGGATAGGACCTGTAAGGTGAAGGGATAACTTAGATTTGTCTTTTCCATCAACCTTTAAGCCCTCATAGGGGATATTCTTGTATGGAACAGAGACATCAAAGAACATATCCATAGATTCATTGAATGTAAGTTCTCCCTTTCCAGTTGCATCATATTCTCCCTGTTTTGCAAGGAATTGTTCTACGTTTATCTTACCATCCTTAACGTTGTAAGTACCTTGAACAGTTTCCCATCCGGGATTAGTACCAAGTATTTTCTTATCGCTTGCTGGAGCCAAGTTGCCAAGCTTTTCCTTCAGGTTATCATTTATTAGCTTATTAAGTTCCTGAGCACTGTAAGCAAAATTATTTATGGAGAAAGTTCCCTTTGCAACCATGTTCTGCTTAATTGGTTTCATCGAGTAGCCTGAGGCTGTGAATTCCAAGTTACTGGAAACAACTCCATCTAGTACCCCCTTTACTCCAGGCATAAAGACATCAGCAGCATCTTTTACTTTTACACCCTTGATATCTAGCTTCCCGTTATATTTAGGATTATTGACATCAAGACCAATCTTTAGAGCACCAGATATATCTCCTTTTAAGAGGCTAAGATTCATTTTGTTGATGGAAAGTTCCTGTTTAGAGAACAATCCGTCCAAGACAAAATTATTTATTACAAGATCTCCTTTTATTAGTTTATCGATCTTTGCATTAAGTTTTATACTGTAGTCGTTAAGTGATTTTTTAAGTGTTTCTATTGTTTCCTTTTTAACAACGACCATATCCTCGTCCGATTTAACACTGGAAGTTTCATCTAGATTGTCAGCATCGGTAGCTACACTTTTTTTAGAGCCTTTTGCTGTTTTGGTTTTCTTCGTCTTATCTGTAGCTGGAAGGTATGGACTAAGATCAATGTAATTAGAAGCAATATCAACCGCAAGCATGTTTCTTGACTTACCCGTGTTGCTTGCCTTAAACGACAGATTGTTCTTGCTAGCATCGTCGTTGTATTTAAGATTAAGGTTTATCAACGGCAAAGGAGACATACTTCCTGATATTTTTGCATTAGAAGACACAGAGCCTGAAACAGGATATTTACTTAAAATATTTGGAAGCAGTTTTGCCAGGCTCTTAACAGAAAACTGAGGCACATCTAGAGTAATATCGTAGATGGGTTTCTCAGAAGAGAAGTCACTTATTGCTCCCTTGATCTCTGCCGTCAGTAAGGAAGACAGCTTCAGTGTTTTTATATCTATCGATTTAAGGTCAGTATCTGTATCCAAACTTAGTTTTAATGGAACGTTCTTTTCTTTTGCGAAGGATGTTCCTAACACAAGAGCATCTGTTGCATCAATCTCTCCCTTGATATTCAACTTATTATTGGTACCTTCTGAAGGGAGTATCCCAGCAATAGACACAGCTCCTTTCAACTTCCCAGACATCTTATAGTCTGAAAGTGCTTTGAATAACTTCACAAAATTAGAAAGATCATAGTTGTTTGAGATATCCATCTTTAGGGAAATCTTACGAGGCTCAGTAATTGTAATATCACCGGAGGCTTTCAAAAGTTCATCTATCAAAATAACTGTAAGGTCATTTATCTTTATGTCTGTTTTAAGGTCTGACTGGGCAGTTGCCTTTATCTTAAGTGCAGCCCCTTTTTTCTTCTCCATTGATTTTGTGCTTATCAGCAGTTTTGTAGCATCAAGATCAAAAACTATGTCTGCACGTTCCTTTGAAGAAACATTTATACTGGCATTAAGGCTAAGGTCACCTTTTATAACAGTCTCTACTTTTTTGTAGTCAACAGGTGTAGACATCTTGAGGTCAACGTCTCTTGAAACAGGGTCAACATTAAGGCTCATGTCTAATCCATTAAGCTCATACGAATCCTTTGGAGTCTTGTATTTAAGGGAAGCATTATTAATTTTAAATTTAAATTTACTTATGAACAGGTATGTCAAAGCATCAGGGGATGACTTCTTTTTTTCAGTCTTAAAGGCATCGCTAATATTGTTGGTCTTACCATCTGATATAAAGTTAACGGACGGATTATCTAGACGAAGCGTTATGCTCGGTTTTCCTATTATAAGGGTAAAGAGGTTAAAGCTTAATTTGGAATCTTTGCAAGAGAACATATCTACCTTATCAAAATTAGGAGAAGATTTGAAACTAATGTCCTTTATCTCAAAGTGAACTAGAGGGAAAACTTTAAGCTTTATCTCTCCCAGACCAAGTTCTCCTGTCGTATTTTGGTTAACTGTTTTAACTGCAAACTTCTTTATGTCCTCTACATTGACAAAGAAATATACTGCTACTATCCCAATTATCCAAAAAAGAAAAAGAATTGCTACAGCAAGCCCACAGTACCTAAGAATTTTTTTCATGATCATGACTATCAACCTCTCTAATCTAGTTTTTTCTTTAATAATTCAGTTACGATTGTCGGATTTGCCTTACCCTTACTTTTCTTCATAACAAGACCGACTAAGAAACCCATTACAGCTGTTTTACCACTCTTATATTGATCGACCTGCGCAGAGGATTCACTTATTACATCATCTACTATTTTTTCTATAGCAACGGAGTCACTTATCTGCCTTAATCCTTTTTTATCTATTATATCTTCAGAGCTAGAGCCGTTTGATAACATCTCATTGAATACATCTTTTGCGGTGTTCTGGTTTATATCTCCGGATATAACATGTTTTATAAGATCTCCCAGCTTTTTATTATCTAATTTGAACGCTTTTATGTCTGATCTTTGCTCGTTTAGTACCCGCAAGACCTCTGTCTGCATCCAGTTACTACAGATCTTAGGTTCTCCTACATAGGAGACAAGAGACTCGTAATATTCTGATATATTCTTGTCTGAGGTAAGAACGTCGGCATCATAGAAAGAAAGCAGATAATTCTTAATGAATCTGTCCCTTTTTATATCCGGGAGTTCTGGAAGTAAGTCCTTTTCCTTTTGTATAAAAGCTTCATTTAAGTTCAAAGGCAAAAGATCAGGCTCCGGAAAATATCTATAGTCATGTGCTTCTTCTTTTTTTCGCATCGATTTTGTAGTACCTGAAGATGAGTCAAAAAGACGGGTCTCCTGTATTATGGTTTCATCATTTTCTAACATTTTTGTCTGTCTCTCTACCTCGTAAAACAGAGTTTTCTCCACAAAGCGGAAGGAATTGACATTCTTTATCTCTACCTTTGTTCCAAATTTATCTTTTTCACTTTTTCTCAAGGAGACATTTATATCGCAACGCAGATTCCCCTCTTCCATATTACAGTCACAAACTTCCAAATATTCCAATATGGTTCGCACTTTTTTAAAATAAGAGACAGCTTCTTCTGGAGTACGCATATCTGGTTCACTTACTATTTCTATAAGAGGAATACCCGACCTATTAAGATCGACAAGGCTTCCATCAACGTTGTGAGTATTCTTGCCTGCATCTTCTTCCATATGAAGACGTGTAACACCAATTCGTTTTTTAGAACCATCTTTAAGAACAATCTCTACCCAGCCTTCTGTGGCTAATGGTTCTTCATACTGTGATATTTGATACCCCTTTGGAAGGTCCGGGTAAAAATAATTTTTTCTTGCGAAGATATTTTTTTTATGGATCTTGCAGTTAAAGGCAAGAGCAGCCCTAACCGCGTATTCAACAGCCTTTGAATTTAAAGATGGCAAGGCCCCTGGCTGTCCGGAACATACAGGGCAAATATTTGTGTTCTGTTTTTGTCCAAAAAAGGTGGAGCAAGCACAGAACATCTTACTCTTTGTGGAGAGCTGAGCATGTATCTCTAACCCTATTACAGCCTTATAATCTTTTTTGTTCTCAGAATCCATATTCATCCTATGATTACCTTTTCTCTTTTGCTGTTGTAGCTATATTATTAAACCATTCTGGCTTTTGTTTTTGTATCATCCATGCTGTAGAAAAAAGCGTCTTCTCATCAAAATGTTTACCTATAAGTTGCATCCCTATCGGCAGTCCCTCTTTATCCGTTCCTGACGGAAAACCCAAAGATGGAACAGCAGCAAGATTCACAGATACTGTAAATATATCAGACAAGTACATTTCCAGAGGATCCTTTGTCTTTTCTCCCATCTTGAACGCCACAGAGGGGGAAACAGGCATAAGAATTGAGTCACACTTTTCAAAAGCTTTTTCAAAGTCCTGTTTTATTAATGTCCTTACTTTTGCAGCCTTTGAAAAATATGCATCGTAGTATCCAGCACTAAGGACAAAAGTCCCTAGCATTATTCTTCTTCTAACTTCATCACCAAAACCTTCACCACGTGATGAACTATAGAGATGTTTTAGATCTGGATAGTCTTTTGCTCTATATCCATAACGTATTCCATCATACCTTGAAAGGTTAGAGCTCGCTTCACCGGTTACTATTATATAGTATACCGCCAGAGCATATTGTAAGTTTGGAAAATCTACCTCTACAAAATTAAATCCCATTTTTGATAAGAGCTTTTTACTTTCCTCTAAAGAACTTAAAACATCTTTGGAAGCTCCCTTCATAAGTGACTCTTTTGGAATTCCAATGGTCCTCTTGGTAAAATTATTCTCTTTATCCTTAATCTCTTTTACTAGATATTCATACAGACTTTCTTTATTCTTGATAGACGTAGTGGAATCCATAGTGTCATGACCAGAAACAACATCATATGCTATAGCCAGATCCTCTACATTCCTGGCCATTGGTCCAACCTGGTCCAGAGAACTAGCAAAAGCAACTATTCCATATCGACTCACCCTACCATAAGTGGGTTTAAGGCAGGCCAGACCATTAAAGGAAGCTGGGAGCCTTACCGAACCACCAGTGTCTGTACCATAAGAGAACTGTGCTAGTCCTGCAGAGACAGAAACAGCGCTGCCACCGCTTGAGCCACCGGCGACACAAGCCTCATTCCATGGATTATGAACTGGACCAAAATGAGAATTCTCACTTGATGAACCCATAGCAAACTCGTCGAGATTTGTTTTTCCAAGCAGAACTGCACCAGAATCCTTTAATCGTTTAGCGATAGTCGAGTCATAACTTGCAATATAGTTTTCCAATATTTTGGAGGCACAGGTGGTTCTTACCCCATCTACAAGCATGTTATCTTTTAATGAGTACGGTATGCCCCGTAGAATATAGTCATCATTTTTTATACCCTTTTCATCTATTTCTCTTGCTATCTCTACAGCATCTTCCAAAACAGTTATATATGCATTGAGTTTTTTATGCTTTTTTATCCTATCAACATAAAAGGACACCAGTTCCTGAGAGGATATTTTTTTATCCCTCAATAATCTTGCAAGTTCTGGTATTGATAGACCTAGTATCTCCACTATTCTTCGTCTCCGTCTATAATATTGGGAACCTCAAAATAATTATTATTACTCTTGTGAGCAACGGTCATTATCTTGGTAGGGTCAAAAGGAACAACCACATCCGGTCTTAATTCCCTTACCTCAACACAGCCATGGGACATAGGCTCAACATTTTGTACATTAACATTGTTTAACACCTCCATGTAGTCAAGGATCTCTTTAAGGTGTTCAGAGAACATCGGCTTTTCCTTATCTTCTATATTAAGACGAGCAAGTTCGCCTATCTTATCTACGAGTTCGTTGTCTTTTTTCAAAACATTACTCCTTGATTTAGGGGGCTGTAGCCTTAAGCGTGTATGCTTTTATTAGCACGCCACAGTTAACTTGTCAGCATAATTTCCCCTTGTAGTTTCATATATTTAGTTGTTTAATATTATAATAATTTCTGCTGATTCATTGTTTATATATGATTATTTATAGATATATAAGAAACCTACTTTTTATATCGCTGCTTGTGCCTTTGTGTATCAATGCACAGGAAGAACCTATACCTTTACACAAGACGGTCCATAAGATAAAAAAAAGAAATAAATACGTTGCTGTAATACCAAAAACACCCCTTGGACCACAATTAAAGAAAACACCATTAGAAAGACAGGATAAACTCGCTCCTGGTCTCTTAAATGAGGTTAAACAGGTAATTGCACCGGAAGAATCAGATGACGACGACTGGGGTGAGAAGGTAGAGAACAATGGCCCAGCACCAATAGGAATTACTAGGGATTTTTCACAGATGAGTTCCGGGATACAGGACATAGTTCAAAAGCACAACTTCATGTGGGGCAGTCATCCTTATTCACTACAGGGACTCCCTATAATATACACATCAAAATCCACAGGCTTTAACCTTGGAACAAGACTCTCTTTTGCCGACTTAAAGACAGAAGATCCATACACTTTCCTTTTTACTTTTCAGTTCCAACAGACAGACAGAGGAGCTAAAAATCACGAGGTCTCTCTGGATATACCAGCTTTTTTCTCAAGACATTGGAGGGTAAAATTAGGGTATACATACCCAGAGGTAATAGACAACAATTACTTCGGAATTGGCAACAGCACAACCTACGATAAGGATTTAGTCAACCCTGGAAATCCAAATTTCTTATCCAGAACATATTACCAATACATATTCACATATCCAAGATTCACCTTCGATATATTCTACAAATTTTTAAGAGAGAAAATGTCCATCTACGCAGGTATAGGGTTCGCCAGAGCATCTATAGATCCCTATAATAAGGATGGGCTCTCAAAGATATTTACTGAAAAACCATATGGATACGGTGGTGGCAATACCAACTATGTAAAGGTAGGAGTAAAATTTGACTCTAGGGATTATCCTTTGAACCCAACAAAGGGTATAGTCCTTGCAGGCACGTACACAGATCATGCAAAATTCATAGCTAGTGATTTTAGTTATAAGAACGCAGATTTCACTTACATGGGTTTTTTCTCTTTTCTAAAATATTTTGTTCTGGGACATAGGGTAATGATCGACCAGATCTTTGGGAATGACGTCCCTTTCTTTGCACTAGCTGAATTCAATTCATATGATAATTACGACGGGCTTGGTGGACAGGACACTTTGAGAGGAGCTCCTACCTTCAGATTAATAGATAACCTTAAATTCGTGAATCAGATAGAATTGAGAACTCGATTCTATAACGGCTTTGTTTTTGGACAGCATATGGAACTGTCACTTGTCCCTTACTGGGATTTTGGAAGAGTCTGGGACAGGCATCAAAAATTCACATTTGATGGTTTTCACAATACGTTCGGAAACACGTTTAAGTTCACATGGAACACCACGTTCATAGCATCATTCACCATGGGCTTCAGCAAAGAGAACTTCTCAACATACCTGACCTTCGGTGAATCCTTTGATTAACAATCTCTCTGCATAATTTCAGTTTAAATAATTAAAATTTTTATAAGACTTGTAACCCGTTCGGCCTATTCATCCCTGTCGTCCTATATTTACTATCTTTTGTAGTCTCCTCTACCGGTAGCCTCCAAAAGATGTAAATA
>Ga0118677_10011381_pt1 | contig 10243 bp, 12 predicted proteins | sample AliMusrvi5mmetaG_FD_86154 | JGI IMG/M metagenome (GOLD analysis project Ga0118677, IMG submission 86154)
TGCGTACCGTGCTGTCGAGAAGGATCTCGGCATGGCGATTTCGCATAAAGACGCCGGCCTTTACGATTCCGAAGCGCGGAATATCGCGCAGCCCGCGGGATATGCGTACATTGCTTCGCCGGAGGTGGGCCGGAACCAGTACGGGTATTGGAGCGGCAGCGGTCCCAGTGCTTTCTGGACCTTTTTCCCGCAGTACCTCATCATGCGGGAGTTACTGTGGGGCCGGGGCGGCTACCAGCCGATCGTCATCAACGAATACCACAATTACTACACGGCCCAGCGCGCCGGACGTTCCTACTATGGCCAGGAGACTCCCGCCGCGCCGCCGAAGTTCGGCAGCCACGGGACGTTCACGCAGCAGCGCTATGGCAACAGCCGGTATGTGCAGTCCGGGGGGGTCAGGAGTTCGAGCTACGCGGCGAATCCGTCCGCGCCGGCCGCAGCCCCGGCCACGCCGCGCTACAGTCCGTCGACAGGAGACAGCAGCCAGGGCAAGCGCTTTGGCCGCCCGCCGGAGGAGCAGCCCCAGGGCAGGCGTTTCGGAAGCGGCGGCGCTTCGTCGGAACCTCCCGCAGGGCGGCGTTTCGGGAATGGCGGTTCGTCTTCGCCGAGACCTGCGCCGAGAATGGCGCCGCGCAGTTTCGGCAGCCGGCGGCGGTAAGTTTGTAAACCAAACTCGCGCTCGCCTAAAGGCAACTAAGCATCTGGTTGTACTCGGAGTGCGTCCCGATCCAGATCCATACGATGGTTCCGGACCGCAATCTGCCGAGATCTCTGTAATGATCGCCAACACGAACGGTGTACAGATCGGGACTACCCTGCAGTCGCCTGAAATGCAGCGACGGATGCGAAGGGTTCTCACGCCACAGTTGATAATTTTTCGTTGCCAGATTCCGGATATCTTCCGGAAGAGCATGCAATAGGCGCCAGAACCGGCGCGTTACAACAGACTTCACTTCGACGAAGGCCAGTCGCGGACAAGGCCCGACTCGAGTTCCGCGTCTGCTTCCTGCATCAGAAAATCGAGCTTTCCCGCAACAAAATCGGCATCCAGTTCCTGGTCCCAGTTCGCCTGATCCCGCTCCCGGAACCATTCCGCCAACCGTCTGAAATCTTCCGGCGGCAATCCATCGATGGCAGTTTCGAGCTCTTCGACTCTATCCATATTCTGAGTCTACTCCGACATTTGATAACCTGACCCTTCCACTGACCATGACCAACTACCTCGATCTCACCGGCAAAACCGCTCTGATCACCGGAGCCTCGTCCGGAATCGGAGCCGCCACCGCCGCCATCTTCGCCGACCTCGGCGCGCGCGTCGCCATCGGCTACCACAACAACGAAAAAGGCGCTCACGCCGTCCGCGACCAGATCGCGTCCACCGGCGCCCGCATCGTCGCTATCAAAGGCGATGTCCGCAAAACCGCCGACCTCCGCTCGCTCGTCGACCAGACCACCACGGAACTCGGCCCCATCGACATCCTGATCAACAACGCGGGTTCGCTCGTGGAACGCCAGAGACTCGCGCAGATCACCGAAGACCGCTGGAACGACATCATGAACCTCAATCTCACCAGCGCCCTGCTGTGCTCGCAAATGGTCGCGCCGGGCATGGTCGAACGCAAATCCGGCGCCATCGTTAACATCGTTTCCATCGCGGGACGCAACGGCGGCGGCCCCGGAGCCCTCGCCTATGCCACGGCCAAAGGCGCGCTCATCACTCTCACTAAAGGCCTCGCCAAGGAACTGGCCTCCGCCGGGGTGCGCGTCAATGCCGTCTCGCCCGGCGTCATCGACACGCCCTTCCACGAAGTCTTCTCCACGCCGGAAATGATCAAGAACTTCGTGGCCGGCATCCCGCTCGGCCGCACGGGCACCTCGCTCGAGTGCGCGAAAGTTATCGCCTTCCTCGCGTCGGACGCCGCCGCGTATGTCATCGGTGAAACCATTGAGGTCAACGGCGGCCAGTTAATGCTCTGACCGGCACGGCCTGTCTCCTCCTTACCGATAAGATAGAAGCACACACACATGAGTCCTGGACAACAGATGCAGCCGAAGCTGCCGATTGCCGGCGTGAAAAATCTCATCGCCGTCGGCAGCGGCAAAGGGGGCGTCGGCAAAACCACCGTCTCCGTCAATCTCGCTATCGCGCTGGCAAAACTCGGTCACAAGGTCGGCCTGATGGATGCCGACGTTTACGGCCCCAACGTGCCTCTGATGATGGGCACGAATACCACGCCGTCCGCTATCGGCGAGCGCATTCAGCCGCTCGAACAGTACGGCGTCAAACTGATGTCGATGGGTTTTCTGAACCCCGGTGACAAGCCCCTGGTCTGGCGCGGCCCCATGCTCCACAGCGTCATCCAGCAATTCCTGCGCGGCGTCGACTGGGGCGAGCTCGACTACCTCATCATCGACCTGCCGCCCGGCACCGGCGACGTGCAGCTTTCCCTGGTGCAGTCCGCGCCCATCACCGGCGCCGTGATTGTCACCACGCCGTCGGACGTTTCGCTGGAAGACGCGCGCAAGGCTGTCCACATGTTCGAACAGGTGCGGGTGCCGCTGCTCGGCATCGTGGAAAACATGAGCTATCTGCAGTGCCCGCACTGCGACGAACGCATCGACGTTTTCAGCACCGGCGGCGGACGCCGCACGGCTACGGAAATGGGCGTGAAGTTCCTCGGAGCCCTGCCCCTCGATCCCCAGGTGCGCATCGGTGGCGATACCGGCCACCCGGTCACCACGTACGGACCGGAAGACCCGCGCGCGAAGGTGTTCTATGAGCTGGCCACCCTGGTGCTCATGAACGCCCGCGAAGCCGCTGCCGTGACCGGACCCACCATGACTATCGCCGACTAATGTACTCGAGGGAAGTTCGCGCGCGCCCGCATTCCTGGGCGGAACACCGCCGCCTCCACCACCCGGCGTGGACGTACCCGTTCCACGCCGTCGAGTGGGTCTGGCAATGGACCGCCTGGTATCTCGGGCGCTGGGCTTTCCTCGAGGTTCTGGAATATATGGGCAGCCTCTCGGTGCTGGTTGCCGTGGTCTTCTACTTTGCCGATTCCGGCAACCGCGTGAAACAACGGCACTACCAGGCGTGGCAGGTGATCAACACCGCGCAGGGCAAAGGGGGCAGCGGCGGCCGCATCGAAGCCCTGCAGGAACTGAATGCCGATCAGGTGCCGCTGGTCGGCCTCGATGTCAGCGACGCCTTTCTGATGGGAGTGCAGTTGCCGAAAGCGGAACTGCTGCGAGCCAACCTCTCGGCCGCGGATCTGCGCCGCAGCGATTTCTCGGAAAGCAGCCTCGAATATGCGAACCTGGCCTCGGCGAATTTTCGTAACGCGAATCTTCGCAAGACAAACTTCCGCAACGCCGATCTCTCCGATACCGATCTGACCGGGGCCGATCTGACGGGAGCGGATCTCGCGGGCGCCGATCTCAGCACCGCCGACCTGAACGGCATCCAGTGGAGAGGTCTGCACTCCGTCGAAAAAACCAATTTCTACGGAGTACAAAACCCTCCCGCCGGATTCCTCGAATGGGCGCTCAAAAACGGCGCCATTTCAACAAAACCGGATTCCGCCCGGTAAAAGTACGGCTGCGTTAAACCCTGGTCGCGTTAAACCCTGGTCGCGTTAAACCTTGGGTTTCGGCGCCGGCAGATCGCGCGCGACAACCTTATCCTGAAAACCCGTCCGCGCATGGGCGCCGTCGCAAAAAGGCTTGTTCTGGCTCTGTCCGCAGCGGCAAAGTCCGATCACCGTGCGTCCTCCCAGGCCGAATGCCTGACCCGTGGGATCGCAGATCTCGAAATCGCCCTCGATCCGTACCGATCCGTCGTTATTTACCGTAATTTTGGTTGCTGGCATGAACCCCGATTGTAACGCGCCAACTATTTCTTCTTCGTGTCGGGAGTCTTCGTCTCCGGCACTTCGTCGCCGAACGTGACCGTGGTTTCGGCACCGAACCGCTTGTAATTCTGATACTTCACCACCATGCGGATGCGCTGCGACATGCTCTGGAAATTCAGCGTGTCGTCGGCGTGCGTATAGACCGGAAACCAGTATTTCCCGTCGATCTGCTGCCGGTACGTCTCGAATCGCGGGAACTGATTCGTCTTCGCGTCTACCAGCCCCACGCCTTTGCCGAACGTTTTCACGATTTGCATATCGCGGTCGTCCACCCAGATCTTCCCCTCGAAATAGCGCTCGCCCTTCACCATCTTCTTCGGCTTCACGTTGAACGTATAGCAGGGGATCTCGTCCGCGTTCTCTTTCCCGGCGTACTGGATATCGTACTTGGACACCTCATCGGTCGTCAGCACGAACGGCTGCACCGCGCGCAGATCCTGCTCGTCCTGCGGCGTCAGGCCGATATTGCGCAGCGTGATCATGGGCGCGTAAACCACTTTCTCCACGCGCTGCTTATTCGGTCCGAAAATGATGTCCGACGTGATCTCCCACTTGCCGCCCACCCGGCCATCCGGATCCAGTTCTTCCATCTTTACCGACTGCCGGTAGGTGTAATTCTCCCGGGCTTTCCGGAACTCGGCCTCTTTCGCCGCGAACTGCCGGATAATCTCATCCGGACTCGGATCCGCCGCAAACGAGGGCACCGCGCCCGCGAACGTGCCTGCTATCACCGAAAACAAGAGGAATGCGCGCATGTCGTTCTCCTGAAAAGGACGTCTCACTTAACCCAACAGTTTCTTAGCGATGGTCATTAGCTGAATGTTACTGGTGCCTTCGTAGATCCGGCCGATCTTCGAATCCCGCCACAGCTTCTCCACCGGGTAATCCTTCGTCACGCCCACGCCGCCGTGGATCTCGATCGATTTCGATGCGATCTTCTCCGCCGCTTCCGACGCGAAGTACTTCGCCATCGCCGCCTCTTTCACGAAGGGCAGTCCGGCATCCCGCAGCCGTGCCGAGTTGTAGACCAGCAGCCGGGCCGCTTCCAGCTCGGTCGCCATCCGCGCCAGATCGAACTGCACGGCCTGGAACATCGAAATGGGCTGCCCGAACTGCTTCCGCTGCTTCGCGTATTTCACGGCATGGTCCAGCGCGCCCTGCGCCAGCCCCACCATCTGCGACCCGATCGCGATCCGCCCTTCGTTCAGCGTCTCGATGGCGATCTTGTAGCCCTTGCCCACCTCGCCGAGCACATTCTCTTTCGGCACCCGGCAGCTATCCAGAATCAATTCGCAGGTTGACGACGCCCGAATGCCGAGCTTGTCTTCCTTCTTTCCCACCTGAAACCCGCCAAACCCGCGTTCCACCAGAAATGCCGTGATGCCCTTGTACCCGGCCGCCGGATTGGCATTCGCGAACAGCACGAACAGCCCGGCCTCCATGGCGTTGCTGATCCAGAGTTTGCGGCCGTTCAGCTCGAAGTGGTCGCCCGCGTCGCGCGCGGTGGTCGAAAGCGCGAACGCATCCGACCCCGAACCCGCTTCCGAGAGCGCATAGGCGCCCACGGTGTCCGCGGCCAGCCGCGTCAGATAGCGGCTCTTCTGGGCATCCGTGCCCCACCGGATGATGGCGTTGTTGACGATCGTGTTCTGCACATCCGCCACCACGCCCACCGCCGGATCCACCGCCGACAACTCCTCAATCGCCAGCACGCACTGGAAGAAGTTTCCGCCCTGGCCACCGTACTCCTCCGGGATCTCGATCCCCATCAGCCCCAGTTCGAACAACTGGCGCAGCAGCGCCTTGTCGAGGCACGCCGCCTCATCCATCCCGCGCACCAGGGGCGCGATCTGCTCTTTCGCGAACCGCCGGACGGTGTCGCGGAACAACTGTTCGTCTTCGCTCAAATGCGTCAGAGGCATCCGTCTATTTCGCTCCGATCAGCGCGCTCAGCGGCTTCCACGGCCGGCCCTGCGATTCCGCAACGGCCTGATAGGTGACCTCTCCGGCGTAGGTGTTGACTCCCGCCGCCAGCCCCGGATGTTCGGCGCAGGCTCTCTCCAGACCCTTGTTGGCCAGAGCCTGCAGGTACGGGAAGGTGGCGTTGGTCAGCGCGAAGGTGGACGTGTGGGGCACCGCCGCCGGCATGTTGGACACGCAGTAGTGAAGCACATTGTCCACGAAGTAAATCGGATCCGTGTGCGTTGTTGCGTGCGACGTCTCGAAACAGCCGCCCTGATCGATCGCCACGTCCACCACCACGGAACCGCGCTTCATCTTCGAAATCATATCCCGCCGCACGAGCTTGGGCGCCGCCGCCCCCGGGATCAGCACGCCGCCGATCACCAGATCGGCGTGCCGCAGCGTCTCGGCAATGGTGTACGTGTTCGACGCCAGCGTCACCACCATGCCGTTGAAGATGTCGTCGAGTTCGCGCAGCCGGTTCAGATTCTTATCGATGATGGTGACGTGCGCTCCCATGCCATGCGCGATCTTCGCCGCGTTGGTGCCCACCACGCCGCCGCCGATGATCGCCACGTTCGCCGGCGCCACGCCCGGCACGCCGCCGAGCAGGATTCCGCGTCCGCCGTTCGGACGCTCCAGATACTGCGCGCCCACCTGCACCGACATGCGGCCCGCCACCTCGCTCATCGGCGTGAGCAGGGGCAGGGAACCATCGCGTTCCACAATCGTCTCGTAGGCCACCCCGCTCACCCCGTACTTCACCAGATTTTCGGTGAGTTCCGGCAGCGGAGCCAGATGCAGATAGGTGAACAGGGTGAGCCCCGGCCGGAAATACTGGTATTCGGCGGGCTGGGGTTCTTTGACCTTGACGATCAGGTGAGCATCGCCCCAGACCTGCGCCGCGGAGGCGACAATCGTCGCGCCCGCGTGTGCGTACTCCTGGTCATGAAGAGTGCTGGCCTCCCCGGCCTGTGTCTCGACAAGCACCGTATGCCCGGCCTCATGCAGGGCCGCCACGGCGCTGGGAACCAGCCCGACCCGCGTCTCGTGATCCTTAATTTCTTTGGGAACGCCGATGATCATGTCCCTATGTTCCCACTTCACGCGGGAAAGGGGCTACGGCTGTGGATTTGGAACGGGTTCGACGCGAGGCGGTTCGGGCAGCGTGATCGAAGGGTCCGCCGCGCCGGGTACCGTCACAGCCCCCGCAGCCTTCGGTCCCAGCCCCAGACCGATCAAAGACGCGGCGCTCAGCTTGCCCGTGGGCGAAAGATTGTGGTCCGTCTGGAACTGTTTCAGAGCTTCGGCGGACTGCGCATCCCAGACGCCGTTCGGGTCCGACTTCAAATAGCCTTTGGTAGCCAGCGCTTCCTGAATTTCCTTGTATCGTTCCGGTGTCGGGACGGTCTGCCGGCTTCGGAAGCCGGATGACACGGGACGCGCCGGACCCCGGTTCCGCGCGCCGACCCGGCGGGCGACTGGTGTCCTGCCCTTTACGCCAGGTCTGGAGGAGGCAGACGCCGAACCGCTTTTTGTGGCGCCGGTTTTTGAAGCGCCGCTTTTCGAAGAAGTGGACTTCTTCCCGACCGCTTTGGGAGCGGCTTTTTTCTTCGCCGCGGGGACGGCGGCAAACGACGCGGAAAATACCCCGAGAAAGAGAATCCAGTGAAGAAATTTCATTCGCCAAAATGAGCGGGGCCGGAGGGTCTTTGCAGAACCACCGGCCCCTTGTTATTGTACGCGTTTCTGTCTGCTCAGTTACAGTCTAGTTGCCGTCCGGAACTTTACCCGAAAGGAACAACGGCTGCCAGTCGCCCGTGCCGCGAGCGCTCATCGCCTGCCGCATCACCCGGAACACCACCGAATCGCCAGGTTTCAGGGAACCCTGGATCTTCTTGATGTCTTCCGGAGCCGTGACGGCCTGCCGGTTAAGCTGCACCACGATATCGCCCTTCGCCAGACCGATATCTTCCGCGAACGAGCCCTGTTCCACCGAGGCGATCATCACGCTGCCCTCGCCCTTGTAGTTCATCCGCTGACGATTCGCCGAAGAGAGCGGCTGCACCGTCATCCCGAACTTCATCTGCATGCCGTCCGGAGCGGTTTCGGCTTTGTCCTCGTTCTTCTTGCCGCCGTAAAGCTCGGCGAAGATCTTCGTCCGGTCGCCGACGGTAACGTTCAGTGTCATCGGCTTTTTATCGCGGATAATCGCCACCGCCACCGACGTCCCGACAGGCGCATCCGCGACGATATCGATCAGATCCTGACCCTTGTTAATCGGCTTGCCGTTCACGTCGGTCACAATGTCTTCGGCCTTGATACCGGCCTTATCCGCCGGACCGTCGGCTTCCACCTTTTCGACGAAAATCCCGTGCTTCGCGCCGTAGACCTTCAGAATGTCGGAGATGTCGGGCCGCGCGCTGAAGTGAATTCCGATGGAACCGCGGGTAACGTGGCCCTCTTTAATGATGTCGTTGAAGACCTTTACGGCCGAGTTGATCGGCATCGCGAAACCGATGCCCTGATACCCGCCGCTGCGGCTCGCGATCATCGTATTGATGCCGACCACTTCGCCGTTGATATTCAGCAGCGGACCGCCGCTGTTGCCCGGATTAATGGCCGCATCGGTCTGGATGAAATGCTGGAAGCTGGTCGCTTCCGCGCCGGGAACGTCGCGGGAAAGAGCGCTGACGATACCGGCCGTCACCGTTGCCTGAAAGCCGAACGGACTGCCGATCGCGATCGACCAGTCGCCCACCTGAAGGGCATCGGAATTTCCGATTTTCGCCGCCACCAGGTTGTTCTTGTGAACGTGAATTACCGCAAGATCCGTGTCTTTATCGGTGCCCACCACGTCGGCCGGATATTCCGTCGGATCGTTGGTGAACTTCACTTTAATGCGGGTGGCTTTTTCCACCACGTGATTGTTGGTCAGAATGTAGCCGTTCTTATCGACGACCACGCCGGAGCCGAGCGCCGCGCTGGGGGCATCCTGCGGTTCGCCGAACTGGAAATTACCGCCGCCGCCGCCCGGGCCGAAAAAGCGCTGGAAGAACTGCTGCATGCCGCCCTGGTCGCCCGGGTCGTCCTGATCGTCGTCCTGGGGCGCGGGCATCTGCCGGCGGCGGAAATTCGGCGCCTGGCGGTTCTGCGTCGTTTCTTTTTTCGGAATGTACTCGGTGGAAATATTTACAACCGAGGGTTCCAGCTTCTTCGCGATCTTGGTGAATTCGTTCTGCATCATCACGGGGCTGGGAATGGTGAGCGGCGTCGCGTCCGGGGCCACGGCCTGGCCCCGGGCCGCTTTCGCTCCCGTCTGAACGACAGTCCCGATCAGGACGCCGATCGCGAGCGTGAACAGAATCAGCGAAAACGACAGAATCTTCTGCGTCCGCACTTTATCGTAGATACTCATGGTTGTTGACTAACTCCTGTAAAATAACGCAGTTATCAAAGATATACTGAGGCGCCGCCGCCCCGGCTATTGTGATGCTGAACCAACCGAATTCGTTTCATTTCTACCAGATCCCGGCGCCGGCCGCAATTCCACCAGCAGCACGCCCGCCAGAATCAGGCCCGCGCCCACACGGCCCCGCATCGACATGGTCTCTCCCGTCAGCAGCCACGAAGTCACCCACGCGACCACCGGTTCCAGCGAGAAGATCAGGGCGGACCGCGTCGGGGTGGTGTATCGCTGTGCCCAGGTCATGGTCGTAAACGCCAGCGCAGTCGCCAACAGACCGGTGATCAGCACGGCGGATACCACTCCCGCCGTAGCCTGAAAACGTACCGGCTCCGCGACCAAAGCCGAGCCCATGCCCAGCAGCGCCGCCGCCGCCACCTGCATCACCGCTAATGTCCGGAAGCCGGCAACCGGCGTGTAATGGCTGACCACAACAATATGAAGCGCGAATACCACCGCGCAAAGAAAACCGAGGAAATCGCCCCGGCTTACCTGAAATCTGCCCGGAGGCAACGTCATGAGAGCCATACCGAAGGAGGCGACCAGAACCCCGGCAACTTCGAAGAGGCGCGGTCTGTTCTGATAGACGAGCGAACTCAGCAAAGGTACCATCGGTATTGAAAGACCCGTCAGAAACGCGGTTTTCGACGGCGTGGAGAGGTCGAGCGCCAGCGTCTGGAACAGGTACGCGACAAACAGCAGCGTTCCGGCCGCCAGACCGGCCACCGCTCCTTTCCGCCGCACGGACTTCCGGTAGATGGCGAACAGCGCAATCGCCGCCACGGTGAACCGCAGCGCCAGAAAGAGATAGGTGGAGATGTTCGCCAGTGCCGATTTCACCAGCACGAACGTCGAACCCCAGATCACCGTGACCAGGATCAGGGCCAGTTCCGCGCCG
>Ga0118677_10016215_pt1 | contig 10243 bp, 7 predicted proteins | sample AliMusrvi5mmetaG_FD_86154 | JGI IMG/M metagenome (GOLD analysis project Ga0118677, IMG submission 86154)
CCGTTGAAACAATTGGACCAGCCGACGCATCAGATATAGGGAAAGGCAATCTTGAAGTTTATGTCTACAATGAAAACGGCGGGATAGTTGGTCAAACTATTAAGGAAGTCGCTTTAAATTCTGATCTTGTTTCTTCGGAAATAACAGTTCCAACTAAAAATGATTTGGTTTCACCAAAGATTGATGTAAAGCTGACTAAAGACGGAAAAATATTAGATGAAAGGAAAATTAATATTCCCGTATTATCAAAAGAGGCGGTACAAATGGAAAGAAAAAATGCATCTTTTAAGATTTGGATGTACTGTTTATTGGTAGTAGTACTACTGATAATTATAATTGTTATATTTATTATTAGAAATAATAAAAGGAAAAATAAATGAGTAAAATATATTTGTCTTTATTAATATTTGTATTTATTTTTGGACTTTTTGTTATGGTTGGAACAGCACAGGCCGCATCTTCAACTGTTTATTGGGATTCTCCTATTAGTTACGACGCGATAAATAATCCTCAAATTTATCAACTTCCCGGTAGTCTAACTGTTTCTGGATATATCACAGCTACCGGGTGTGGTAACAACGGATATCCGTTGACTCTTCATTTTTCTGTAGAAACAGTTACTAACGGAATTAAAAATTTTACGGAGCTGGTTCAAGATAGCGGTCCAAATGTTGGCGAACCATTTACAACATATCCAAGTGCAGATGGAAGCCAATATCCGTTTTCTGTAACATTCGCCCTTCCTGCTAATACATATGTAGGACTTAATATCATAATGTTAAACTATTATGGAGAGCTTTGGGGTGGTTATCCATCTGGATATAAAACCCTTACTAGAACAATCAGAATTTCTGATACCCCAACCGCACCGGTTTTGACAGTTTATCCTGCAACACCAGCAATTTCAGACAGTTTAAGTTGTATTATAGCTGGAGCCAGTACCACTGGAGACCCATATAATTATTGTGTTGATCCGTATAATTGTACTTGTGGAAATGGAGGAGCTTGTATATCTCCTATTACATATACTTATCAGTGGTATAAAAATAATTTTATTCAAAATACTTATACAACAGCAAATACAATCAACACGTTAAACATTATTTCTCCCACGACGGTCAGCGGTCAGTCTTGGCAATGCAAAGTATACGCCACTAGCAGTGTTGGTATTCAGAGTAACACGATAACTTCTTCATCAATGGTAGTACAATAAATATTATTTAACAATATAAATGAAAAGCAAATTCAATATAAAATTTTGTAAAAATGTAGGATTAATTGTTATAGTTATTTTAGTTTTTAGTGAGTTTTTTATTTTTCCCACAACCAAAATTGCTTCTACGGGTAATTGGAATACTTCTGCAACATGGTCGCCCTCTGGCGTACCAAGTTCATCGGATGTTGTGATTATAAATTCTGGAATTATGGTTACGGTTAACGTCACAGCGGTTTGTAGCTCTCTTACTATTAATGATGGAGGTACTCTTAAAGTTGGTGCATATACGATAACCGTAGGGGGAGTAACAACAATTGGAAATGGCGTAAGCGGTACATTAACTTTTACCTCTGCATCTGGAATATTTAATTCTAGCGGAACATTATTAGTCAACTCCGGAGCCGTTGTCACATCCAGTGTTGCCGCTACAATTAATTTGTCGGCTGATTTTACAAATAATAATACATCAGATTTTGGTAGTTTAAATATAACAACAGCCGGCACGGCACCAGTACAAAGTATTGCTGGTTTTACAACAACGGGTATTGTGACAATGTCAAAGACAGCTGGCGTGGCTACCTTAATTGGCAATGTCAACGGAGGGGGATTAACAATAAATGGGTTTGGCGGAACTTTAGATTTAGGTGTCGGATTGACACATACATTTACTGGTACATGGACAAGAGGTTCTGGCACGTTAGATGGTGACTCGAGCACATTAAAGATTGGAGGATCTGCTAGTGGGGTGTCAGGGACTTTTATAGCCGATGCAGGAACAGTAAATTATAATTTCGCTGGAGCGCAGACTATTGCATCAGTCACATATAATAATCTTACAATTTCTGGAAGCGGCATAAAAACAATATCTTATTTTTCTACAACGGTTAGCGGTATATTTTCTATTGAAGAATCTGCGAGATTGGACAGCGAGAGTTATCCAAGCTATGCTTCAACGGCTACATTGCAGTATAATACTCCGACGGCTATAATAGCTGGGAATGAGCTTTATCATTATTTAAGCTCTTCAGCAATCGGGGGCGTTATAATTGAAAATACTGGAGCTGTGACACTTGGTGGTGGTTGGACTTTTTTTTGGTTTCGTGCAACCACACCTCTATATATTAAAAATGGCGGGACTTTTAACACTGGGAACAATGAAGTTGAATTTGATTATAATTTTATAAATGAAGGGACGTTTAATGGCGGTACTTCTAGAATTGATATTTCGGGTACTAGGTCTTTACAATATATAGGAGGGTTAACAACAACAGGTCCGGTTTATATAAATAACGCGACACTATTAACTGGTAATATTAATTCTGGTTCGTTAACTGTATCCAATGCGAGATTAGACCTTGGCGTAGGATTAACGCACACAGTTACTGGTATATTCACGGCCTCTGCCGGGGCTACAATTTTAGGAGATTCAAGTAATTTGATCCTTAATAATGTGACAGAGACTATTACCGCTGGTATGACATTTACAGCTGGTACTGGGACGGTAACGTACAATTATGCCGGTGCGCAAACAGTCATTCCTTGGATTTATAATAATCTTACACTTTCTGGTAGCGGTACAAAAACGCTCTCTGTTTTAATCAACGGCACAACCTATACTCCTACGGTAGGTAACGTATTTTCTATCGAAGGAAGCGCTGTAACAACAAATGTAGACCATCCTATCTATGGGGCAGCCGCCACCTTACAGTATAATACAGCAACAGCAAGAAATAGTGGAGGGGAATGGGTAACACCATTTACCGGGGCTGGAGGAGTAGTCATAGCTAATACAGGAGTAATAACATTGAACGCCGCAAAAACATTTAGCACAGGCTCAGATTTAACCATTAATAATGGCGCAACATTTAATACTGGCGGTTATACTTTGAGCTTAGGTGGAGATTTTGTTAATAACGGGACATTTTTAACCGGTAGCTCTGATATAAAAATATCTGGTACCGCAACAATACAAAATATAGACGGTTTTTCTATAACCGGTACAGTTTCAATGACAAAGACAGCTGGCACAGCCACTTTTGATGGTAATGTATCTGGTGGGGGTTTAACAATAAATGGTACTGGTGGAATTCTTAATCTTGGTACAGGGCTAACACATACATTTGGTACATGGACAAGAACAGCTGGCACACTAAATGGCGGTTCTAGCACATTGCTTATTACTGGAAATGCTAGCGGCACTGGTGGAACATTTACTGGTGGTACTGGAACTGTAAATTATAATGCTGCAGCAAATCAGACCGTATCTGGGGGCGCAGGAACTTATAATAATCTTGTGCTTTCTGGTAGCGGTACAAAAACGCTTGGAGCAGCTACGGCGGCGGTCAACTTAACAATAAGTTCTGGAACTACATTTGATGTATCAACTTCTAATTATGCTTTATCAATAACTGGAACATGGAATAATAACCAAACATTTACGCAGGGTTCCGGTACGGTAACTTTTAATGGTACAAACGCACAAGCAATAAACGGCGTCACAAATTTTTATAATTTAACAATTAATAATAGTTCGGGGGTGACAATTAACAATAATGAAAGCGTTGGTAATATTTTAACATTAACTAGTGGCAAAATTATTACGGGAGATAATATAGTAGTAATACTTTCTGGCGGAAGTGTTTCGCAAACTAACGGTTATGTGTCAGGAAATTTACAAAAATATATTGCAACTGGAGCAACATCAGCAACTTTCGAAATTGGTGGCGTCAATTATAATCCAGCAACTGTTAACTTCACTAGTGTTACTACAGCAGGAACTTTGACGGCAAAAGTTACAGCCGGACAGCATTTAAATATTGCGTCGTCAACAATAAACGTAAATAAAGATGTTGGTTTATACTGGACATTTGTAAATTCTGGAATAATTTTTACCAATTATAACGCCACTTTTTCTTTTGTCGCAGGAGACATTCTTGGTGGCGGCAACCCAAATATTTTTGTTGTAGGAAAATATAACAGCGGTTGGGTATATCCTTCAGTAGGCACAAGAACAGCAACTTCGACACAAGTAACAGCGTTAACTTCATTTAGTGATTTTATAGTTGGAGTAATGAATGCTGGCATTTGCGGATCTGCGGCTAGAGGATACTCTGAGGGTGAAAATAGTTTTGATATGACTACAGGTTTTTGTTCTTCCGGGCAAGCGCCATATATAAGCCCGACATGGCCAAGCGCCATTGGAAAATCTGTAAGGTGGACTTGTGTTGGTGAAACATCCAATGATTGTACTGCTACCAGAACAAATGTTTATGGCTGGGCTTGGTCAGAAGATGTTGGATGGATGAGTTTTAACGCAAATAGCGACCCTTCAAACATTGTTACAGGTGGCGGTGCTCCTGCTCATGCTACTTACGGAGTAGGCCTTAGTTCGGACGGTTCGCTAACCGGTTATGCTTGGTCAAAAAATATTGGTTGGATTAGACTTGACCCCGTGCTTGATTCTTATACAACTTCATACCCTGCAACCCCAAGCCATTCGTCCTGTGTAAATTTACCAGGAGGATATTGTGATGGAAGCAATGATTATAAGGTTACCGGTTGGGCAAGAGCTTGTTCTGTTTATGCTTTAGGTTGTAACGGAGCATTAGTTTCTAACAATAGAGGGAATTGGGATGGTTGGATACAATTATATAACGTTAAAATAAATGCTAATGTCACTCCTGCGCAATTTTATAATTGGGGTTGGGGAGGAAGTAATGACGACGGTACTCTAAAAGATGCCGTAATTGGTTGGACGAGTTTTAACTGCGCCGAAGGAGGAAACTGTGGAACATATAATTATAAGGTTGTTACTACTCTTCCGATTGTTCCTACTGATACTCCAACAGTAGATAACTTGGGCGAATACATCACATATTGCGGTTTTGACAATTTTGCTGAGGCCAGTTTTAACTGGTATTATAAGAATGACAATAAATTAAAAAACCAAACAGGCTATGAGTTAGAGGTTGCCGATAACACTGATTTTACTTCGCCGGTTATTGTGTCATCTACTATTCAAAACGATCCTCCAGGCGCTCATATTACCCCGTCCCAATTACAAATAGGAGGAGATGGAGGTATTTTATCTTTTGGTGTTAAAACATATTATTGGAGGGTGAGAACTTCCGATAAAGTAAATCCGAATATACTTACAAACGCTGACTGGTCGGATTGGATGTATCGGGGAGATACATCTACAAAACCGGGGACATCATTCGAAACAGATGCTCATGCTTATCCATTTGTCGCTTTTAAAGCTTCAACTACAAATCTTTTGATTAATAAACCTGTCACCTTTACTGATCAATCAAATTGTTACAATAAAGACAGCAATAGAACCGCCTGTAATTCATGGATATGGGATCTTAATGGTGTTACCAAGAGTACTGCCAATACTTATTCTGATAGTTATGCAACAACTGTATCCCGCGAGGTTGGGCTAAAAGTTACTGATGGTGATGGCTATAACTGTTACCTCCAGAAAACTGTTACACCCAGGAATCCATCGAATGTTCCGGATTGGAAAGAAATATCGCCATTTTAGTTGTTTTGTACTGCTGACTCTTGCAACTTTTCAATATTTGTTATAGAATATAACTATTAAAAAATTAATTCATTTAAAATTGCTATGGCAGTACCAAAACAAGGACATACAAGAGCGAAAGTGGGAAAGTCCCGAATGCACAAATGGATAAAAAAAGTGCATTTGAGTCTTTGTCAAAAATGTAAAAAACCTGTTAGACCTCATACAGCTTGTTTGAATTGTGGATTTTATAAAGGAAAGGAAGTTATTAATGTTTTATCAGAACTTACAAAAAAAGATAAAAAAATCAGAGAAAGAGAAATGAAAGAAGTCGAGAAAGAATCGAAACAAGAAAAGCCGTTAACAGCAGAGGGATTATCCCAAAAATAAGTTTAAGTAAATTATCAATTTATGGCATCTAGGCATCTATCAAGAAGCATAGTTTTGCAAAGCTTATATGAGTGGGATTTTTATAACCAAAAGCCGGTCCTAAAAGATATTACTGAAAGAAATATTAAAGATTTTGGACCTGGCTTGGAAGAGTTGGATTTTATTTGGCAACTTATCAAAGGGATAGAAAAACATTTGGACGAACTTAATAAAATTATTGAAAAAGCAGCTCCGGAATGGCCAATTGCCCAGATAGCAATGATTGATAGAAATGTTTTGAGAATTGGTTTATTTGAACTTTTGTACGCCGACAAAAAAGAAGTTCCGCCAAAAGTTGCCATAAACGAAGCAATTGAATTAGCAAAAACATTTTCCGGTGCGACATCGGGAAAATTTGTTAATGGAGTTTTAGGGACAGTATATAAAGAATTAGGCGGAGAGGAAACTCCAAAAGAAAAAAAAGAAGAAACAAAATGAAAGAGTTTTCAATTTTAGAGAAAAAGTTGGGAGTAAAATTTAAAAATAAAGATCTTTTAGAGCAGGCTTTTACCCACAGATCTTATTTAAATGAAAATCCTAGCTTTAAATTAAACCACAATGAGAGATTGGAATTTTTGGGAGATGCGGTTACGGAATTGATTGTGACAGAATATCTCTATAAAGAATATCCTGAAAAAGCAGAAGGGGATTTGACTAATTGGAGAGCAGCCTTGGTTAATGCTAAAATGATGACTAGCGTTGCGGAAGAATTGGGCTTTAACGATTATCTTTTGCTTTCACGAGGTGAAGCAAAGGAATTAGGAAAGGCCAGGGCATATATTTTAGCCAACGCATTTGAAGCATTTTTGGGGGCGCTTTACTTGGATTCGGGATACAAACCTTGCGAAGAATTTATAAAAAAATATCTGCTGATAAATCTGGCGGGAATTATAAAAGATGGTTCTTATAAAGATGCTAAGTCGAAATTTCAGGAAGAAGCGCAGGAAAGAGTTTCAATTACGCCAAATTATAAGGTTATAAGTGAATCCGGGCCTGATCATGAAAAGAATTTTGTGGTTGGGGTATATCTGGATACTGAGTTGGTTGCCGAAGGAAAGGGCACATCAAAACGGGAAGCCGAAGAAGCTGCAGCAGAGATTGCATTGGATGTTAAAAAGTGGGCTCGCCCGTAGGGCTATGCCCGAGGGAATTAAATAAATAAAAAATAAATTTTAAATAAACATGTTAACTATTAGACTTACAAGAAAAGGAAAAAAGAATCAGCCATTTTTTAGAGTGGTTGTTATTGATAAAAGACGTTCTTCAAAAGGTGGAGTGGCCATTGAGGATTTAGGCTATGTTGACCCGTTGAAAAAAAGAAAAAGTTTTGAAAAAGAAAGAATTTTATACTGGATTTCCAAGGGAGCTCAACCATCTGCATCGATACATAACCTTTTGGTTTCAGAAAAAATTATTGATGCTCCAAAAATTAAAATTTCAAATATCAGCAAGAAAAAACAGGCAGAAATAAAAACTGCGAAAGAAGCAGCAGTAAAAACAGCAGAAGCAGCAGTTGCAACTCCGGAAGTTAAGCCGGCAGCATAAATTTAAATTTAATAAAAAACTCTTTTGCGGGAGTTTTTTATTTTTAGGCATTAAAAGGCGTTTAGGCGATTTCTTCTTCTATATTAGGCATTATCAACCGACTTCCTTGCTCCGGCTCGGAATATCGAGCGATAAAGTCATCAACGGAAGAAATCACCCAAGCGCCTTTTTGCTTGTTCAGCTATTGACAAGGTTGCCTAATAATGCTATAATTAAAAGAGCAAGATGAGCAAAGGCGTTTAGGCGATCCGAATAAATATCGGCTCACCCAAGCGCCTGACAAACAGACGCTGAAGAAAAAGGAGCGGTAACATGGAAATTCCAATTCTCATCGGGCTCATTTTCCTCGGGTTTGTCATTGACAGGTTGCTCACATAGTTCTCGCTTCGGCGAGAGAAAGGAGAAAGTCATGAAGGTGGCAATTCTCGGGATTCTGTTCACTTTGTCGGGTGCCGCCATGGTCGTAGGTTGTGCCATAAAGGTTTGGCCCATAGCTGGCTGTGGCGCAGTCGGACTGGTGGCATTTGGCATCGCGATGTTGATCGTCGCGCCCAAATACGGAAGTTCCTGCGTGCAGTAGGTCTCGCTTCGGCGAGAAAGGTATGGGGAAGTTGGTTTTACTCCAACTTCCCTCCAAAATTCAGAACATAATTATTTGTGTTTTGAAAAATGGAGGCACATTAAAAATTATCTTATCCTTTCTTTTAAATCATTATTTGCCCTGAGCGAAGTCGAAGGGTTTAGTGGTTTGAGTGAAGGGATAAGAAAACAAAATCATAAACAAGGAGAGTCGCATGAAGGCGGTAGCAAAGACGGTGGCAAAGACGGGCGTTGATTGCCTGTTTTGGTTGTTGATGGGCATAGTTGCAATCTGCTGCGTGATTCTTGCAGCATCGGTAGCGCAGATGCAGATGTCTTTTCCGAAAGAAGAGGCACATACGTATATTTTGCTTTTGCGATACATGACGGTTATTTGCCAGGGGGTACTATCAACGGTTGTCTTTATCACAATATATTTTTTACTACGGGAATTCCGGCGATTGTTACCGGTGTAGTGTTCTCGCTTCGGCGAGGAAGGTGAATGGGGAGTTGGTGTATAATCCGACCCCCTTGTTTTTTTGCACGATTATTGACATTGGGGGGAAAACGAGTAAAATATAATTAAAGGTCGCAGAATGAAAAATGATTAACACTTTAAGAAATTATGGCAAAAGAATTTGACTTAGAATTTCTTGAGTACATTGTTAAGGCATTAGTTGATAATCCTAAAGACGTCAAAGCAGAAAGAAAAGTTGACGAAATGGGAGTATTGCTTTCATTGAAAGTAAACCCAGAAGATATGGGCCAAATCATTGGAAGAGAAGGATCAACAGCCAAGGCAATCAGGAACTTAGTCCGAATTGTTGGATTAAAGAACCACGCCAGAGTGAACCTCAAAATTGAGGAACCGGAAGGCGGACGTGCTCCAAGAGCTGAGAGAAAAGAAGCTTCTCCAGTAGATGATATCGATAATATTTCTCTGTAATCTAATTTACAAGAAGCGAAAACTGTGCTAAAATAAGCACAGTTTTTGTTTAAACTTCGCTCGGTAACAAACTTTTTTCGGCAAGCAGGAACTCGCTTTGCCCCTACGGGCAAGTCGACCTGGGCCTACAAAAAGTTTATTGCCTCGCTTTACCATGATACGTTTCGACGTTATAACAATTTTTCCGGAAATGTTTAAGTCCTATTTGGGCGAGAGTTTGATTGCGCGGGCGCAAGAAAAAAAGTTTATAAAAGTTAATTTACATAATTTAAGAAAATGGACAAGCGATAATCATCAGACGGTTGATGGCAGGCCATTTGGCGGGGGATTGGGAATGGTTTTAAAAGTGGAGCCCATTTATAAAGCTGTAAAACAAATAAAAAAAAGCAAAAAAGCAGAGGTAATTGAGTCTTTAAAAGGGAACTATAAAGACGAATATATATTTATGCTTAAACAAGGTTATGACGGTTATAATTTTTATCAACAGCAGATGAAAGAATGTGAAAAACAGATTGAGAATTTGCTTTACAAAATGACAAAAGATTTGCCGCCTATCCCTACAAGTAAGCCAAAACAATCTCGCCATAATTGTCCTGATATAAAAGACATGCATGACAACCTTGTTAAAGCTCAACATGGAAGAAATGCTGCATCTATACCTGGCTTCTCTGATACAACAATCTTGAAATTAACCGCCGAGTTTGGTACGGATTTTAGTTTATGGCCTACTAAAAAACATTTTACGAGTTATAATGGGCTTACTCCAAAAAAATGTCAATCGGGAAAAACAAAAAAAATTAGGCGAAACTTTAGTCCAAAAACCAAAGGAGGACAAATATTTAAGGAATGTGCAATGAGTATTGCAAATAGCAAAAATCTTGCATTAAAAGGATTTTATAACAGAATAAAATCTAAGCATGGAACAAAAGCAGCGAACAAAGCAACTGCAAGAAAACTTGCTGAAATATTTTATGATTTTATGACAAAGGGGTTTGAATATGTT
>Ga0118677_10016216_pt1 | contig 10243 bp, 5 predicted proteins | sample AliMusrvi5mmetaG_FD_86154 | JGI IMG/M metagenome (GOLD analysis project Ga0118677, IMG submission 86154)
GAATTATAGGTTATTAGTAAAGGCTACAATCGTTGCATTTACACCTAAGCAAGTTAGATTAGAATATAAAAATACTTGGAATGGATATTCAGAAAAGTATAATACCGAGGAATTTATTACAACTCCATCATTAGTTATAAAAATTCCATTGACTTCTTAGAAAAATCCTTTAATATATCGCAATGAAGATAATTTATACATACCCTGAAGCTATTGCTGCGTTAGAACAATTTATTGAGGATAAGCAAGTTACTGTAGAGATTGAATCCCCTATTACACCATCTAATGCATATCAACCTTCTGAATATGTGAATCCAAATTTGCGTAAGTTATTGCAGAGTTTTGGGTATCATATCGACGAGAACCACAGAAAGATTATTAATGCAGCAAGAAAGCATCTTAAAACTTGTAAGCCTGATGCAATTATGGCAGTTTTTACAGTATCTCGTGATATGGAAGGTATCATATGTATGACTGGAACTAATGCAACATTATTTGTAGAAGCAGTTCAGGCGCATGAGTTTGAACACATTGATAATAAAAGTGATGATAAAATTAACTATTGGATGAAAGAAACCGGCATTAAAAGAAATGATCTTATTAAACTTATTACTATTTCAAGATGTGCATGGGCATGGAAATGTAATGGTGGCAGACATCGAGATACTATTGAAACTATTATATCAAGTGCAAAAGAATTGGGATATAATATAGATAAAGATATAGCACTTAACATTTTTAGTGCTAGTGTTATCACTAGTTGGTAATTTTATAGTATTTTATAGTATTTTATTGACATTTATATAATTTATGATTAAATATGTTTAGTTCTTTGATAGATATGAAGTATAGGTTGACTAAAAGAAAACTATTTAGTCGTAAAACTTAATTAGAAACGAAGTTAAAAGTTCAGATTATCATTTATGATAATAAATATAGAACTAAAAGTAGCTCCTGATTATAAAGGAGTAGAGGGTATTGCAGTATACCCAATGGTTTTCACCATAAAAAAATAAAACTTGATGTTTTATCTAACTGTTGGTGCTTTCCCGATAAATTATGTCATGGAGAAATTAAGGTTCGAATTTGATTACAACGATCTCACCCGGGCCGTTGATGAAACAAGAAAAGAGCTTCAAGTCACTGAACCACAGCGGAAAATACTCAAGTTAATTGGTTGGCTGGGACATTCGAACTATAAAATCTCCTTCTCCCTCGACACAAGTATCTCTGACAGGGTCATCTTTCCAATTGCAGCGGTAGAAAGCAATGGAATTGAGGACGCAAGGTTTGTGAAATTTACGGAGGATGATGGTCTCGAACGGTATTATGGAACCTATACTGCCTACAATGGAGTGAGCATCATGCCAATGATGATCACTACAAAGAATTTTTATACCTTTGAGATTATGCCAATCCATGGTGAAATTGCCCAGAACAAAGGAATGGCACTTTTCCCCCGTAAAATCAAAGACAAATATGTGATGTTGTCGAGAATCGATGGAATCAACAATTACATCATGTTTTCAGATACCATCAATTTATGGCATGAAGCGATCAAGATTCAATCTCCTAAATTTCCTTGGGAATTTATCCAACTTGGCAATTGTGGTTCACCTATTGAAACGGAGTTTGGCTGGGTCGTCATTACCCACGGAGTCGGCCCCATGCGCAAGTATGTGATCAGTGCGATATTACTTGACCTGGATGATCCTACCATCGTAATTGGTCAGTTGAACGATCCATTGCTAATGCCAAACGAACATGAAAGGGAAGGATATGTACCCAATGTGGTCTATTCATGCGGTTCAATAATCAACAACGATGAATTGGTGATTCCGTATGCCATGTCGGATACTTCTTCCTCCTATGCTACCGTATCCCTGAAAGAGTTGCTTACCAACCTGCTTCCTTCTGATATCCGGAATGGCCGTCCAAACCTCCAAAAAGTCAAACCGCGTATTTTGATAGTCGAAGACGAGGTTATCAACCAAAAATTAATTGCTAATCTATTGAAATCTGAAGGATATGATGTAGAAGTTGCTTCAGATGGTGTTATTGCATTGATGCAGATCACCAAAGAGAAATTTGACCTGGTGCTTTCCGACATTGCAATGCCTAACCTGGATGGGTATCAGATGCTGGAATACATGAAGAGCAACAACATTGACATACCGCTAATCTTCCTTTCCAGCCATACCGATCCGGAATTTGAAGCCAAAGGTCTGAGACTTGGTGCAGCAGAATACATCAAAAAGACTGCCAATAAGAAGGTAATGCTCGAGACCATCGAAAAAGTTATTCATTCAAAGGCTTGACCAAAATATTTTTCTGTGATTAACCAGGAAATAAGATAGGCAATGTTGCTTTCTGCTCCCTGATTCAGATTGACGTTGAACTCTTCAATCCCGTCATGACATCCCTTGGTTTCGGCATTGTACAGACTAATATTCAAATCGTTCTTTCCGAAAAACCAATCAAAAGCATAGGGGATTTTATTGGCATATTCCTTCTGACCAGTTGCTTTCCAGGCACTTTCATACAGCAAAATTATAGCCATCGCATCTATTGGTTGCTGGGCAAACATTTCATAGTCCTGGTCGAGATGAAGCCATCGGCGGTTTCCTATCAAGGAGAGCCAATTCCCTTTTAAACATTTAGACTCCAGAAAGATCCTGCTCTCATCGGCAATTTGCAAATAAACTGCTTCACCCGTGATTTCATAGGCCCGGTACATCGCTGCAGGTAAAATTCCATTGTCATAAGTCATCTTGTCTTCAAACCAATGCCAGTTTTTCTTCTTGTGATGGAGGTAGTTATCACACATTTTATCCGCAAGTTTCTTAACAAGCATCAAATATTTTTCCTGATCAGGAAATCTTTTCAAATAGTGATAGAGACCCAGAATACAATTGGCAAAACCACGGGTATGAGTAAGCTTGTCTATTTGAGGAAGGGAATATTCGAACAGTTCGAGGCCCAGCCGGAAGATAGAATCCTGCGGAGCATTTTGAATAAGCATACCAAGTGACCAATATACCCTTCCGAATGCATCGTCCGAAGTCTCATCCACCAGGGTATGACCATAGGTTAGGTAGTTGGCATAACTGCCATCCTTGTGTTGCATGAAGGTGAGATAGGCCAGGTACTTGTAAATAAGATCCAGATAGACCGGTTCGTTTTTTCTGTTCCAGGCCAGCAGACAAACAATGATGGCACGCGCATTGTCATCGAGACAATATCCGGCCTTAAAATAGGGAACAGACGACCGTGCATGCTGCAATAACCCTGTATGATCGGTGAGTCTGACCAGGTGCGAAATGCTGAAGTCAGGATACCGAATATCCATTTTTGTATGGATCGGGGTTAAAGTATGGTTGCCTGGCAGGATGACCGAGACAAAAAGGTTCAGATAGGCTTTCCCTATCAAAGGCCATGATATCGTTTTACCGTAGTCGTAAGCCCTGGTTTGTAAATCTAAAAGTTGCTCAGGCTCATCCAGCAGTCGATTGACTATCTCCGATAACCCTTTGAAATCGCCAAAATCAAACAGATGGCCACGTTTATTAGCCAAAAGCTCTTCGGCATGCCAATAGGGGGTGGAGATGACAGCACACCCTCCGCCCACAGCATAACTTAGGGTTCCACTTGTTATCTGGGCCTTATTCAGATAAGGTGTCACATACAAATCGGCGGATCTCAGGTAAGACATCAATTCCAATTCATCTACATATTCATTGACAAGTTGGACATTGGCTTCCAGATTCATCTCTTTAACCATCATTTGCAGACTCTCCCTGTATTCTTCGCCGGCATAATGCAGGATGTGCGGATGCGTTTTGCCCAAAACAACATACAATATCTCCGGATGCTTGCTCACTATGGCCGGTAATGCCCTGATTGCTGTCTCAATCCCTTTGCTGCGACCTATCAATCCAAAAGTGAGCATTACCTTGCGGTTCTTCCAATTGGATGGGGCCGGCAATAAATCGGCCTGATCTTTCTCGAAATCAGGAACCCCGTGTTCAATACAGTAGATTTTTCTGGCTGGAACAGCATATATATCTTGCAAGAAACCTATGGCGAGGCTATTCATGACCACAATTCGGGAAGAATAGGCTGCGATTCTCCTCATTACTTCATGTTGATGAAAGCTGGGTTTCTGCAAAATAGTATGAAATGTGGAGATAACAGGAATTTTCAGCCTTCGCAAGAGTGCCAGCAACAATACTCCGCTTTCACCCCCATAAATTCCGAATTCGTGCTGCAACAGACAAATATTTGCACCCGAATGGTTGATATAGGTTGCCATCCTGATATAATCGTCCAAAACATTGTTTCGGATCACATTTTTCACAAGAGGTGGATAGTCATAACTCTTCCCGCAATCGTTCATTGCAATTACTTCCATATCCAGTGATACTGCATGAATTTTTGCTGCCTCAAGCATCGCTTTTACAAGATTTTCAGTGAAAGTGGCAATTCCACATTGTCTTGGTGGAAAGTTGCCAATACAAATGACTTTCATGACAATGAGTATTTTCTGGTTAATTAAAATTCAAGATCTAACCTTTCAGGCATCATGCAGATATTTCTGTATATTCAGCCTACTATTTACATAACCTCTATCCTGCCAATTTGTTCAATCAAATATTTTTTTTCTCTATTTTTGTTAACCGGGGTTATTTTCAGTAGTATCTTTATAATCAAAACCGTAAATTGGTTTGACGGATTACAACAACAATATTCTCAGAAAAATTCAATGGGAAAATCAATTTCAATCACATTTATCGTCAGTTTCTTATTCTCATGCAGCACATTTGCTCAACAAAGGGATTATCTTAAAAATATTTACAGTTACCTTGAAGATCCGGGTATGTTCTCGCTGAATCAGGAAGTGGGTCACGTGCCATTGATTCCTTTCGCAACCGTTGGAGAGGCTTTGGAGAATGACCGAAATAAATCCTTTGGATTTCAGTCACTTAACGGTATATGGAAATTCAAATGGCTTGAAATACCAGATTTGGTCCCAAAGGATTTTTTTTTGGAAAAATTCAACGACCAAACCTGGGACAACATCAAAGTTCCGGGGAACTGGGAAATGCAAGGATTCGGCGATCCGGTATTCCGCAATATTTCGCAGCCCTTCCGGTCAAATCCGCCAAAAATCCCTCATGATTACAATCCCACAGGATGCTACAGACGCACTTTTACAGTCCCAAACAACTGGAAGGACAAGCAGGTTTTCTTAAGGATGGAGGCTGCTACCTCTGCCTCCTTTATCTGGATCAATGGAAAGGAAGTCGGTTTCAACGAAGGTGCCAACGAACCAGCAGAATACAACATCACACCCTTCCTGAAAAAAGGGACCAATACGCTGGCAGTCTGTGTAACCAAATATTCTGCCGGCACCTATCTCGAAGACCAGGATTTCTGGCGGTTGGCCGGAATTTTCAGGGATGTAACACTTTTGGCTGTGCCGGATCTACACATCCGTGACTACTTTGTAACTACAGATTTGGATCAAAACTACCGGGATGCACAACTCAATATCGCTGCAGAAGTGAAGAACGATGGTTTATCTTCCGCTTCCGGATGTTCCCTCCAGGCAACACTTTTCAACAAAGAAGGCAAACAGATTGGACCAACCTTACAGTCCGTCAAAATAACCGCACAGGCTAAGGAAAATATTCAGGTAAAACTTTCCGGTAAAATCGACAATCCGGACAAATGGTCGGCAGAATATCCAAATTTATACAGCTTGACACTAAAATTAATCGATCCGAAAGGGAAGGTAACTGAAGTGGTCAGCAGCCGGATCGGATTCAAGAAGGTGGAAGTCAAACACCAGGTATTGATGGTCAATGGAATTGCTGTTAAACTGAATGGGGTCAACTCGCACATGCAGCATCCAAAACTTGGACATGCCATGGATGTCGAAACCATGCGCAAAGACCTGACCCTCATGAAGCAGTTCAACATCAACCTGGTCCGCACCTGCCATTATCCGCCAAACATGGAATACCTCAGCCTTGCAGACGAACTGGGGCTGTATATCGTAGATGAGACGGGTGACGAATCACATGCCACCGAATACGTCTCTACCCTCCCCGAGTGGAGAAATGCCTATGTAGACAGGGTCAGCGGGATGGTCCACCGCGACCGAAACCATCCATGCATCATTTTCTGGAGTGCCGGCAATGAAAGTGGTTTCGGTAACAATATTTGTGAAGTCATCAAGGAGGGCAAAAGGCTGGATCCAACCCGGCTTTTCATGTATGGCGGAAACACGGATGATGTTGGTTGGAAAAATGAAGTACCCTGTGAAGATATCATTGGCCCCAGATACCCCACCCCATACGAACTGCGTACCAGAATCGCACAGGTACCCGAGACTCAGGATCCAAGACCATCTTTCATGGATGAATACATTTCTGTGGAAGGCAACGGCGGCGGCGGCTTTGATGAATATTGGGACCTTATCTGGAACTATCCCCGCCTCTCGGGAGGGGCAATCTGGGATTGGGTGAGTCCTGGAATCACCGAAAAAATCCAGCTTTTGACAGACGATTCCAAAAACCATCTTTCCGTGGCCATCAAAGGCCGGGGGAAACTGGTGGAAGGCAAATTCGGAAAAGCCGTTGCACTGAGTGGCCACGATCAGTGGATAGATGTGTACCGGGATCCTTCCCTGGATCTTACAGGCAATGAACTCACCCTGTCACTTTGGATCTATCCCCGCAAATGGAATGGCAACGGCCAGATGATTACCAAGGGAAGCTACCAGTTTGGACTGAACCAGTTCAAGCGGGATTCGCTCGAATTCTTTGTATCCGATCAGGAAAGAACAGTCCTGAAAACCTCCCTGCCGGGAAATTGGGAAAACAGTTGGCACCATGTGGCCGGAATCTATGACGGATCCAATCTCGAAGTCTATATCGACGGAATAAAATCCGGCACTAAACCCTTCAAAGGTACAATCTCAAACAAACCTTTTCCCGTCAATATTGGCAGGTTCTCAGATATGGAAGGACAGGAATATCCCGACAACCTGAGCAATGCCATCTTCGACCGGGTCAGCATATTTAGCCAGGCAATCCCTATTGACCAATTGTTGAATCCTTCGCCTCAAGTGAAAGAAAAGGCTTTGCTTTGGCTCGATTTTGATGATGTTATGGAAAAGGGTGAATTTTACAGCATGGGTATTGGAGGCCGCACCTATGGACTTATCTGGCCCGACCGGCAGCCTCAGCCTGAACTGTATCAGGTAAAAAAATCAGGTCAGCCCGTGCATGTCAGGCTGGTCAATGCCTCAGACGGAACCGTGGAAATTACCAACCGCTACTCATTTACCAATCTCAGTGAACTGAAAACAACCTGGCAACTGCAGGCCGACGGAGCCACTCTCCAACAGGGAGAGCTCAACCTATCCCTGGCACCTCATGAAAAGGCCATCCTGAAAATTCCATTTCAAAAGCCAGTTATCCGGCTGGGAGAAGAGTACCGGCTGTTGCTGGGCTTTGCTTTGAAAGAGGCCAAACCATATGCAGAATCAGGATTCGAGGTTGCCTGGGATCAACTGGAACTGCCCTGGAAAGCCCCTGCCGGATCAGATGAAAATATAGAACTAAAGGAGATAACACTGAAAGATTCAAAAGAGAAGCTCGATATTTCAGGGAAAGATTTTGAATATATTTTTAGCAGGGAAACCGGGAAACTGATCTCCCTGAAGTATCTTGGAAAAGAACTAATCCGGGAAGGTGCCAAATTAAATATCTGGCGGGCACCGTCTGCCAATGAACTGGATAACTGGACTACCTATGCAGCCAATCTGGGGAAAGGGGACCCGGGAATGGGAACCTCTCCGGCTGCCGTTTGGTTCACACTTGGACTGGATCAGCTGAGATTCAGACTGGATGAGCTAAACATTCTATCCGTAGAACCCCACCAAGTAGTGCTGGAAGTCCGGGATCATGCGGAAGGCAGTTTCTACAAGACGGCCTTCGATAACCATTACGTCTACATGATTAGCGGAAACGGCCTTCTGACCATCGATCACACCGTTACACCCCAGAGTATCATGCCAGCCTGGATTCAGAAAATCGGAACCCAGTGGATCATGGACCAATCCATGAACCGGGTAACATGGTATGGCCGCGGACCCTTCGAAACCTATCCCGACCGAAAAACAGGGGCTAAAATTGGTGTGTACCAAAAGAGTGTTCAGGAGATGGCCGAATCCTACCTCGTTCCCCAGGATTATGGTTGCCGTACCGACAACCGATGGGTAAAATTGGAATCCAATGACGGCATCGGACTGCAATTCTCAGGAAGTGACCTTTTTAACTTTAGCACACAACAGTATTCAACCGACAACCTCACGAGGGCGCGCTATCCCTACCAGTTGCATACAATGGAAGGCTATGTATTCAATTTCGATTATGCCACCAGTGGCGTTGGCTGTACAGCAATATCCGTTTTGGATAAATACCGGGTCCTGCCACAGGAGTATCATTTCATCCTTACAGTAAAACCGTATAAAAAATAGAATCACCATTTGCCCGCCATGGCATTAATATCCCTAAAAAAAGAATACGAAGAGAGGATTGATTCCCCTTCCGGGGATTCACTAATGACTACCATTATTTTTTGAATGGCTTAAAAATCAAAATGCCTTTTTTCAAATGGTATCAATTTTACTTTGGCGATGTTATTTACAATCTTATCCAGTGCTTTTGCTAATTTGATTTTCTCTGGTGCCTCACCAAAGAAAATGTTGTCTAAATAGGCAGGATCAGCATTTTGTAGCATACTTACAAGCCTTACAGATGTATCAATGAATTCATTTTCGTCTTTACATTGATACGAAAGTAATCCAAATCGCAATGTTAGGTCATGGTGAAACTTTTCAGCTTCAATGATTATTGCTTTACAGGTTTCCCTTGATAAATCGTCTGTATCCATTGGTAAATTCTTCAGATAGATCCTTTTTCAACTTTCAACTTTCTTGCCATTCACATAAAAATACCTGATCCTGCAGGCAGTTCCCCTGCTTTGAATATTTTTTTCGGACAGTAGCCGTATCCTCAACTGGTGCTTCCCGGGAATTAAATTGTATCCCAATGTATAAAACCAGGGAAGGTGCAACTGGGCACTCCAGACGGTAAACAGGTCCTGCTTTTGCCATGGTCCTTTGTCGATGCTGTATTCGATGATCCCGGCATCCATTCCTGCAGCCACTGCAATCCCAACCGCATTCCCCACAAAATTAAGTTTCAGAATCCCGGTAGGGGCTTCAGCTACCAGCATAGGCACATTGGTAAAGTCCGGGCGGGTACCGCTCTTGTCATTGGGCTGCCACTCGGATAGTGCTTTCCAACCCTTTGCCGGGCTTACCTGAACTGCCCGAATCAACTGACCATTGCTGTAGCAGCCTTCTGCCAGCTTGCCGGGAAGTGGGTAGACTGTTATCTTATCATCTACAGCCACAATTCCACTCCAGCAAAAATCGAGGAACGACTTAATCGACTGATAATACAATTGTTGCCCAAATGGTGAAGGATGAAGGTCCTTGAAGTCTTTCTCCCAACTGAACTCACCGTTGTCGATCCGGTCGGTTACCTCCTTGGCAAGGTTAATGGTAGATATCCCATAGTGCACGGCAACTTTGTCGTGGTTTTGAATTTCTACCGGAACTATTCCCTTCCGGTATTCAGCTATTTTCTCAGGATCCACGAAATGCATCACCACTACATCCATGGCCGGATTTGATTCCCTGGCATGCCGCACAATCCCTTCCATCCCCAGAACTTGCATTTCTGTGGAATATCCATTGGCGCGGTCATTGACAGCAGCCTCCTCGAACAAAAGATCGACTTTCCCATTCTTTAAAACATCCCTTTCGAAACGAAACGCACCGGGTGTACTTCCCAAGGAAGGGATACCGGCATTGATAAAATCAAATTGGGTATTCGGGAATCGATTCCGGAGATAGGTGCACACACTGTCCCTCCAGCCACCATTGAAAGTGATGGATCCTCCCAAAAAGACAACCCTGCCTTGCTTTTCCCTTTCAAAAACGATCCGGGCATTGAGAAGTTTGTTCCGATAGGTGTGGTAGTTGCGGCTATCCAGCGCAGTTGGCAACTCCGGATAACTATTCAGGATAAAATCGGTGCCTGCTTTCAGGTTGTCTATCGGGAAATGGTGTCCTTGCAAAGACTGTTTTCCTGCAGTATTTGGA
>Ga0118677_10016217_pt1 | contig 10243 bp, 10 predicted proteins | sample AliMusrvi5mmetaG_FD_86154 | JGI IMG/M metagenome (GOLD analysis project Ga0118677, IMG submission 86154)
CTTAATAAGTTTTCATAAATGAATTATTTTATGAAGTTTGATGGTAATATTTGAGTCTATTTTAAAAAGTATTTTATTTGAAAATCAGCTTTGCCCCTTCCGATGGTTTTCGGAACTAAAGGGAGGCTGATTTTCAGCGAATTCACATTTGGGATTTTTGACACAAAATAGCACAAAACTTTAAACCTTTCGATAGCTATCGGAAATGCCCTAGGGTAAAATAAAAAAATTATTTAATGCTTCTTCAATACTACTTCCAAAGCTAATAAGACCATCTTCATGACCTCCCATTACTACTATTTTTTCATTTTTTAAATTGGTGTTTTGCATAAGGTTTATTATCTCGTTAACCATTTCAATAGTTCCATAGGCTACACTTGCAGATGTTGTTGGAACTTTTTTTTTCAGTTTTAGCCATAACTCTTTGTTATGAATATGCACAACAGCCTTAACATCAGCACAATAAGTATAAATAATGTAATGACTTAATGATTCAGAAGAGGGTAAAGCCCTTCCTTTATAACGACATAAATTGTTAACCAGGTCACAATCAACAACTTTCACATAATTTTCAGGTTCAGTATATACAAGTTTTCCTGTGTCAGAGGCGGTAATATAAAATTCATTACTTTCATTATCTCTGATGCTTACATTACCATAAGAAATTCCATCCGGATATTGCCCCACGTAGTCTTTTTCTTTCAATAAAAGCCTTACAGGATTTATTATATCGAAGGCATCTCCGGGAATACGGAATCTGTTGTCTTCACAAACGTATTTAAATTTAATGACACCTTCGTAAGCCATAACTAAATCTTTATTTTTTCAGGAAATAGTTTAGCAATGCCTTCCCTGGTGGCAGCACAAACGCCTCTTTCTGTAATTAAAGCTGTAACCAAACGGGCGGGAGTAACGTCGAAAGCATAGTTTGAAACAGGGCTTTGATGAGGGATAATAGTAATTTCAGTAAGTTTATTAAGGACATCCAGGCCTTTCATATAACGCATCTCATCACCGGAACGTTGTTCTATAGGAATATCTTTAACACCATTGCTGATAGTCCAGTCGAAGGAAGATGAATAAACAGCTGCATAAAAAGGGATATTGTTGTCTTGAGCTGCAAGTGCCTTCAGATATGTACCAATTTTATTGCACACATCGCCGGTGTAGGTGGTGCGGTCGCTGCCCACAATGACCATATCAACCATACCGTTCTGCATGAGGAACCCGCCTGCATTATCAGCAACAACAGTATGAGGGATGCCTGCTGCAGACAGCTCCCATGCTGTTAAAAAAGCCCCCTGATTACGTGGGCGGGTTTCATCAACCCACACATGAACATTAAGACCTTTTTCGTGGGCTGCGTAAATAGGTGCCAGAGCAGTTCCATAGTCCACAAGAGCCAACCAGCCTGCATTGCAATGGGTAAGTATATTGACGACTTTGCCTTTTTTCTTAAGGCTTTCAGCTTCAATAAGTTTTAAGCCGTTTAAACCTATTTGCCTTCCATATTCTGAATCTTCATCAGCAATAAGTTGGGCTTCATGTAAAGCAGCTTTTTGTTTTTCATTAATTTCTTTTGCTGATGAAATTTTTCTGAGCATACGGTCAACAGCCCACTCAAGGTTGATAGCCGTTGGACGGGATGCTTTAATTTTTGATGCAACCTCAGCAACAAAGGCATCAAACTCATTATTAAGTGGGGCTTCCATAGCTGCCAGGTAAATGGCAAAGGCCCCGGCAGCACCTATAAGTCCGGCACCTCTTACCTCCATATTAAAAATGGCATCGACCATTTGGTTATATGTTGAAATTTTCTTTATAACAAAATCAAAAGGCAAGCGTGTCTGATCTATGATGCAGACCGAGCTTAAATCGTTATTTTCAAGCCAGATGGTGCGGTAATGTTTGCTGTTGACGCGCATTTTATTTTTTTCTTACAAGGTCGAACTGACCGTTTGAAACAGTAATAGTTTTTATAGGGGTGCCCGCACTCACACAGGTACCATGAAATGTGCCTGTTACTTTTCCGCTCACACCGCCATAAGCAGTAACAACAGTTTTAGATGTTAAAGAAGTATCGGTAGCAGACACATACTTTGTTGAATCTCCGGCGTATGAAAAGCTTATAATCAGCTGTGATTGCGTGGGCCAGTTGTAATTACCTGCAGTTGTTCCGGTAAAAGTAAATGACAGGCTTGCTTTCGGAGAACTCACCGTATTACTTGGAAAAAGCACCAAAGTGCCGCCCAAAGTATCCCCGTTAATAACAGTGTCATTTATCATCTTCATAGCTCCCAATATATTGCTTTCGTAACTCAGTACCTGGTTATTGTGCCCCTGACCATTTACCGTAAAACTCAATGTTGACTTCTGGATGATTGCCGGTAAATCTTTCTCCTTGCACGAAATCAAATTTATTAATACTATAAAAAAAGATATTAAAAGAAAACTATTCAATATGTTTTTGTGGTTTTTCATTAAAAGGTGTTTTTTATTAATCATGTAAAATTACAAAATATTTTTGGTTTACTATTGAAAGGTGTTTAAGAAATTGTAGAGACGTTGCATGCAACGTCTTTACAATTTCATCGGTATTTTCCCGACATTCAAAGATTTAATCTTTCAGGGGTTATGACTCCTTATTAATTTTGCCACAAAACAAATAAATTTATTAATTTTAAAAACTTTAAAAAAATGGATTATCCACATCATCATTGTCGAAATAACAGACGTATGAAAAAAATCATGTTCGGCTTACTGTTGCTTATTGCCGGAAGCCTTTTGTTAGCTTTTAATTTTGAGATCTTGCCTATTGCATATAAAAGCATTGTTTTTTCATGGCCTATGCTTCTGATAGCTATTGGTCTCATCAACATCTTTTCAAAGGAAGGTTATGTGATGGGGGGCATATTGTTAGTCATAGGCAGTTATTTCTTGATTCAGCGGGGGTTTCCTGACAACAGCAGCATTATCTCTCTTTACTGGCCGGTAGTTCTTATTTTTGTGGGCATTGTAATCATTGTGAAAAAGAGCACCTTTAACTTCCACAATCATTTTGAGAAAAACACAACTACTGATTCCAGTTTTATTGAAGAGATTAATATTTTTGGTGGCAACAAGCACAATGTAAATGCACCACTTTTTAAAGGGGGTAAAATCATCAATATTTTTGGCGGTTCACATATAGACCTTACCAAAACCAACCTTGAAGAAGGGAAAAACACTTTAGAAATTGTATGTGTCTTTGGTGGCGTAGAGTTAATCATTCCTTCCGACTGGATTGTTCATATAGAAGTGGCTTCTGTGTTAGGTGGTTTTGGAGATAAAAGAGTGGCTATAAACAGTAGCACCCAGAGCAGTAAAGAACTTTATATAAAAGGTGTAGTGGTTTTCGGTGGGGGAGAAATTAAGAGTTATGGGTAGAATGAAAGTCCCAAGCTCCAAGCACCAAAACCCAAATTTCAAGATATTCCTTGCGACTTGGCATTTGGAATTTGAGTCTTGGGTCTTTTGACAATTTCAGCTAAATAAACAAAGTTAAATTTGTAGTAAAAGGCAGCAAATATGAACCACCCCTTTTTAAAAAACAAACAATTACTTTATATTTATTGTACAATATGGGTACTTATTGCAGGTATCCATTTTGTTTTTCTGAGGTTTTTTAATATAGAATCGACCTATCTGTCAGCCTTAGACAGTTTGGTTTTCAATCTGTTATTCTTTATTCTGGGATTTTCGTTGTGGTATCCCTTAGAATTTTACAAAAGTAAAGAACAGAAAACGTTTAATATTATCATCAATCAACTATCGTTGGTTGTTTTTACCGGACTTATATGGCTTGGGCTGTCGTATAACATTTTGAATTTTGCTAATTCCGGAAATATTGTTTATCAGAATTTTTTATATAACTCCCTGCTTTTCAGAGGCGTAATAGGTGTGTTTTATTATTCTATTATTGTTTTGATATATTTTATTCTGAGTTATTACCGCAATTTGCAGGAAAAAATAAGTAATGAAGCCAAGTTGCAGGAGCTCTTGAAAGAAGCCGAGCTTAACTTTCTGAAAGCCCAGATAAACCCACATTTTTTATTTAACAGCCTTAACTCTGTCAGCGCACTCACTCTTACAGAACCGGCCAAAGCACAGGAAATGATAATTAAACTTTCCGACTTTCTGAGGTATGTCATTTCCCAGACAGAAGATAAGCTGACACCTCTGAGCCATGAGCTGGAAAACATTAAACGTTACCTGGAAATTGAGAAGATACGTTTTGGAGAAAAGCTGAATTTTGTTTTTATTGTTGAAGAAGGGGCCCAAAACAGTCAGATTCCGGTGCTTATTCTACAGCCTCTTTACGAAAATGCTATAAAACATGGCGTTTATGAAAGCATTGAACCCATTACTATAAAAACAGATATATCATTAAGTAATAATTTTCTAAATATCAGTATTTTAAATAATTATGAGACCTCTGTTGGTCAGTTTAAAGGTGCCGGCATTGGCATTAAAAATATTAAAGACAGACTTAAGCTGACGTATCATAACCCTGATTTATTGAAAGTTACAAAATCAGATATACATTTTGAAGTGCAATTAACTATACCTCAATAATAAATGATTTTAATTGATAGAAGACCGAAGTCAGAAGACCGAAGACGGAAGACAGAAAACACAAGCCGAAGCCGGAAGACCGAAGTCAGAAAGAGTACTTCGGACTCCCGTCTTCAGACTTCTGACAAAATATTAATAACTCTAAAAACTCTCTAAATATGGTCATCAAAGCAATAATTATCGAAGATGAACAACCGGCAAGGAGCATCATAAAAACGTACCTTGAAGATATAGAACAGGTTGAAATTATTGGTGAATATGCCGACGGTTTCAGTGGCGTAAAAGCCATTAATGAACTTAAACCGGATCTGGTTTTTCTTGATATCCAGATGCCGCGGCTCACTGGTTTTGAAGTACTGGAATTGATTGAGTATAAGCCTGCCGTTATTTTTACCACGGCTTACGACCAGTATGCCATAAAAGCATTTGAAGTAAATGCCAGCGATTATTTGCTTAAACCTTTTACCAAAGAACGTTTTGAAAAGGCTGTCAATAACGTCGTTGATGCTTTCAGAAAAGAAGCAACACTTCCGAAAGATAAGCTGGAAAAACTCTCACAAACTCTGGATGAAACAGATGAGAAAATACAGAGGGTAGCGGTGAGGGTAGGCAATAAAATTCATGTTTTACCTGTAGAAAGCATCAATTATATTGAATCTCAGGGCGATTATGTTTCCATTCACACCTCTACTGATGATTTCCTTAAGGAAAAGCCCATGAAATATTATGAAACCCATCTCGACAACAAGCTTTTTGTACGTATTCACCGCTCCTATATTGTGAATGTAAACATGATAGAAAGGCTGGAATATTACGATAAGGAAAGTTATATGGCCATCCTTAAAGACAATGTAAAGTTAAAGGTTAGTACGAATGGGTATAAGGTGCTGAAACAAAGGCTGAACCTGTAGGAAGGAAGTGTGGAGTGTGGAGTTTGGAGTGCCTAGAGTTAGAAGACTGGAGACAGATAGGAAAATAAAGTTAGAAAAGTTTAGTTCCTATACAGAATATCTTATGGATTAACAGAATGGATAAATTCTTTTGCTGTTCTTTCAGAACTTAAGTAATAACCATATCCTTTACGCTTAAAATTTCTTTTGCGTACTGGCGTTTTATAAATAATATTATCATATTCATTAATACTTGATTTTGTCTGCATTAATCCATTATTATATTTAAAAAAGAAAAAATAATTGCTGTTTTGTAAATATATGAACAGCATCGTTTCGGTATTTACAGGCATTAGTTCTATATAACCATATATAGTTTTTTCAATTTTATTTCCGTTAATTGCAGAAATATTAATAATTGAATCTGTTATAAATGAATTTCTATCCTTATTATACTTAAAATGTAGTTTTTCAAAACATAAAGTTGCTTTCTTTTCCTGGTTATAACCAGAATGAAAATTTAGAAGTGAAGTATCTTCTTTTATGGTTTTTGTCATTAAAGCTAATGCTTTTTTTGAAAATAAAAAGTTTAAATCAAGAGAAATTAAAAATTGTGTCCTCTCAGCAATGCGTCATTCCGGCGTTAAGGCGAAGCTGCAGCCGGAATCTAATTATCAAGAATTGCGTTTATTTCTTCCCAGCTCAACTCCTCTAGCCTTTTTTTCTTTAATCTATCTGGGATAACAAAGGTACAGACTGATTTTTTATTGATCATGGTTTGTATTGCTCCCAACGTCTTTCTACTGAATGACGCAAAGAGTTCCAAAAATTGCATAAGATTATCCCGTTCAATTTCTAATTTTCAATTTCTAATTTTCAATGTTCAATTCCCATCGTTCCAGATCCTATCGTTCTATCGTTCCAAAACCTATCGTTCCAAAACCTACCGTTCTATCGTTCCATCCCCTATCGTTCTCAATTCCATCTATAAAAAATCCTCACCACGAAGAGCGAGGACGGTTGATTCATTACTGTTTGCGATAGGGAAGCTATCGTATGTTACTAGTCGGTTTTATAATGTAATGTTACTGTGTTATTACTTTTGGATACTTCCAGAAAATTAGTCTCACTTCACACACTGCATACTAACTCGTCGATATCATCATATGTATACTGGGATAGATCAAATGTTTCAGTATACGAAGCTCATGGAGCCAACATAGTCCTATCTCACTGAAAAGAGATAGAAATGTTTTGGATACCATTGATGGGTGGGAATTCTCCATTGAGCAGGCATAGGACCTGGCTTCCTGGTATCGGCCCAGATCATATATTACTCACTGTAAAAACCATTTTTTTATTCACTCTATCTACATCAGTCACTACTAAGGACAGATCACCCGTTCAAGCATTCTTTTCTATGGTATCAAATGAAAATGCATAAGAGTTATTTCTTGGATTGTCATCATTGCTTACTCCAGCGACACAAGACATTGTCTTGGAAGCTGATCTATTATAGAAATTAGAAAACAGTCATTCGCTATTGAAAGTAAATGATCCTCATGCAGGAATAGATGTCCCATTGAGATGTTGAGTGAGGAGTGTCTGTCATTCAGCTGTGGAATAGTCTTCACAGATAAATGTGATATCACCCAGAAAATTTGTGTTCCCTATATTTTTGATGACCGTTTGTGTATAGAATTTATTGTCATAAAGACTTGGGGCATTCCCATATATATTCATATGATCTATTATCAGATCAAATCCTTGAGCACCAGTACTGGGCGCTATGACTGTGCTTGCTGCCCCTACAGTCACAGTGAAACTTGTTGAATTGTTGTTTTCATTACTCTCATAAATTGAGGATGATTGAAGTTGGACATTACAACTAATGGCATAACTTTTTGCTTCAGGAAACATATTTGGATGAGTTCATGGAGTATTTGTCAATCATGCAATTGTTATATCTTGATTGGCTCAAAAGGTCCAATTAGTGATCTCTTTTCTTATAGATGAACCACAAGTTACAACTACCTTAGTAGCAGAAGTTAATACGGTCGAGGCTCAAATATTTTTTACCGTCACTTTTAGATATGGCGCCTCATCTCATACCTTTGGCGATGGATAGGCGGGGTCTAATCCAACCGATGTTATCTCAAAATCTGGTTTATTCGTAGAAGCGATATCGATGTTATTTTGCTGGATATATGTAGCTATATCAGATAATTGTCCTACTCTATACAGAAGTATTCCTAGTTTCCCTCTAGTAATCGACAAAGTTGGGTTTAATAAATCTAAGCCACTTAACAATCATAATGTTTGAGCACTCCTGTAATATTCCGTGGCTCGATTTGGACCTGATTCATCTTTTTTCCCTTCTAGCATTCTGATGATAATGGCTATGGCTTGTGCATTAGTTAATGAAGAACTCGGACTGAAATTGCCATTAATCCCCAGAATATATCCTCTGGTGCAGGTATCATATATATACGTTTTCATGGTATTGGGTTTTACGAGATCAGGAAACCTTGTGCAATTTTGATTCGTTGCCATTGCGGGTCTTTGCAAAATACTATTTGCAAACACTGAGAAAAATTTGGAGGCTTCATCTCTTCTAATACTTTGATTTGCTTTGAATGTACTCGCATTGGTATATTGAGTTAAGCCATTTTGATGGAGCCAAGCAACTGCAGTATCTAATTCTTTCGTAGCTGCCAAGAGAGATGTAGGGACAACGACACAGAGGAGTAATGCCAACCAAAATCATTTTTTCATAATAGAGAAAAAAGAATTAAAAAGAAAATAAGTATCATGTATATAATTTATCGTGCTCGGCTGATCAGCTGGGAGAAGGCCTCAAAATCTAAATGCTAAATTTTGTATCCTTCTAACTTCAAACTATTCTCCTACTGCGAAGACTAGGTTCTTGGAATTGTTATTTACATTACTTTCTGTTACATCGAAAGAATACAGTTGGAGATTGCAGGTCAATTTATATCATGAATCTGCTGAAGGGAAGAGATATATGCCAGTATTTATCTGGTTGCTCATGTGAAATATTTGTGAGCCATTTTGAGCGAAGTTGCCTCAAGTAATGACATAGTTCACAATGGTAGCATCATTAGAGGTACACGTGATGCCCAATTTTGTGCTATCACTGAGTTGCACTGTGGCTCAAATATTCTTGATACTCGCCGCGAGATAGAGATGCTCATCATCTACTTTTGGACCTGAATACGCAGGGTCCCGCGCCAGTCACTGTATGACAAAGTCTGGTTGTGTAAGGGCGGATCCTGTGGATCCTATAGCATCATCACCTGTACCCACTTGTCCTGCTCTATAGAGCAATAATGCTAAGATACCTCTCGTGATGGGAGTCGATTTATTTGTCAGATTGAGACCGGACAATAATCATAATGCATCTGCACGGGTATAATAGGCGTCTGACCAAGATGCTCATGATTCATCTTGAGTTCACTCCAGCATTCTGATGATCGTCGCGATCGCCTGCGCATTGGAGAGCGATGCTTTGGGATAAAATTTTCCATTACTTCATTGCAGGTATCATTTGTTGCAGGCATTGAGTACATAATTTCTCATCGTGTTGGTACTAGCGACATCAGTCAATGCTGTGCAGACGCTACTCGTGACAGTAGTTTTTATCTTTAAAATGTTTTTCGCAAATTGAGAAAATAATTTTGCTGCCTCGTCTCTTCTGATCTGCCTATTGGCTCAGAAAGCTATCGTGTTTGTATATTGGGTCAACGCATTGCTATGCATCCATGAGATGACATCGTCCAATGGTGTAGTAGTCGCCTGGCTAATGAATGGGATAAATAGGATAGCGAAGAGTAGATAGAAAACTTTTTTCATACTTTTATGTTTTTATGAAAGATAAAAAGTATCTCCTTAGTATAAGGACTAATAATTTTCGCATTTCACGATATAATAATTTGCATCATGATCGCATGAAGGACATTTTGCTGGAGGATTTTTTCCTTTGTAGACGTATCCGCACTTGGTACACATCCGTTCGATGTCTTCAGCTTTGGCTCGTAAAGTACCGTCAGCCAAACGATCATGCAATGCCTGATATCTTGCTTCGTGATGTTCTTCTGCGTGTGAAATACTTAATATCCTAGCAGCGACTTCTGGGAGTCATTCTTCTTTTGCGATCTTTGCAAATTCAGGATAGAGGCTACTATTTTCCATATGCTCGCCATTGATGGCATATTGCAGATTTTCTAATGTCGTTCCTTTCTTGACGAATGCGGCAGTCTCGACGACGACCTCATCGACATCTTTTCCCATTTTTTCTTTGACGAGCTGGATCATTTTAAAAAATCGTTCTGCGTGCTCCTTCTCTTGATCGGCTGTCTGCTCGAAGATCTCTGCGATCTGGAGATATCATTCTTTCCTCGCGATACTGGCGTACATGGTGTAGCGGTTCCTCGCTTGCGACTCTCCCACGAAAGCTTTAGTCAGGTTTTCTAATGTTTTCTGCATGGTATGAAATATGAAAAAATAAAAAGTCTGAACGTGATCATTGTCTGTATACTAACGAAGCGGTGTCCGTTTTCAAAGGGAAGTTTGGAAAGCGGGATTTTCTGCTCTGTGGAATTGTCATTATGAATCATAATGATAGTCTTGTCAATTATTCCTCCTGCATTGTAAAGAAAATGGCGGAGTAAATCAGCATATTTTTGTTGATTATCTCTGCGATTTGATAATATATGCAA
>Ga0118677_10016218_pt1 | contig 10242 bp, 8 predicted proteins | sample AliMusrvi5mmetaG_FD_86154 | JGI IMG/M metagenome (GOLD analysis project Ga0118677, IMG submission 86154)
AAAGCCGCCCGCATGCCAATCACCAATATCCCAAAAATGAGTTTTCGTTTCATGTGATGAGTTAGAACCTAGCGCGACCGAGCAGGATCGGCAATGAAAATCACAAGGGGTGGCGGACGGCGGTCCGCGAGCTCCGGATTCGCATCTTCCTTTGGACTGCGGCGAGCCATCGCCGCTTTTGAACGTCCAACGACCGTCCCCCGGCCCCCCCGACCTCATGCGTCCGGGAAATCGGAACGGGGTTGTCAAGGATGTGAAGCCATCTCCCAAAGCGGTGAAGCCGGCTTCACCGCACTCCAAGGCTTTCGGATTGCCGATCTGCCGGCAAATGGGTAATCTCGGGCATGTCCGAGCAACCTTTGGACCAACCTAGCGACACATGACAACCGAACGAGCCACCCAACCGATCCGCCACATCCTACCCGCCAAGGGCGTGGACTGGCTGCATCATCCGGTTTTCAACAAGGGGACCGCATTCACCGAGGCGGAGCGCGAGGCCCTCGGGCTGCGCGGCCTGCTGCCGCCGCACGTCCAGACGATCGACGAACAGATGCAGCGCGTGATGAACAATTTCCACAGCAAGACGAGCGACCTCGAGCGATACATCCAGCTTGTCGGGTTGCAGGACCGGAACGAGACGCTGTTTTACCGGGTGGTGATGAATCATTTGGAGGAAATGATGCCGATCATTTACACACCGACGGTCGGCAAGGCGTGCCAGGAATACGGCCATATCTTCCGCCGGTCGCGCGGGTTTTACCTATCCAGCAACGACTGCGGACTGATGGAAAAGATTCTGCGCAACTGGCCGATCCGCGATGTGAAAGTCATTGTCGTCACCGATGGCGAACGGATTCTCGGGCTGGGTGATCTCGGTGCGTTCGGAATGGGCATTCCGGTTGGCAAGCTCGCCCTCTACACGGCCTGCGCGGGAATTCATCCGACGCAGTGCCTGCCAATCATGATTGACGTGGGCACGGACAACGAGACGTTGCTCGCCGATCCGCTCTACATCGGCCTGCGCCAGAAGCGGATCCGCGGCGCGGATTACGACGAAATCATCGGGGAATTCATGACCGCCGTGCAAAAACTTTTCCCTGGGGTGCTGGTGCAGTTCGAGGATTTCGGCAACCGCAACGCCTTCCGGTTGCTGGAGTATTACCGTGACCGTCAGTGCATGTTCAACGACGACATCCAGGGGACCGGAGCCGTCGCGCTTGCCGGGATGTTGTCCGCGCTGCACATCACCAGGCAGAATCCTGCGGACCAGCGGGTGTTGTTTTTTGGCGCGGGCGAGGCGGCCATCGGCATCGCCCACAACATCGTCGCTTGCCTCGTCGCGGAAGGACTGCCTCCCGCCGAAGCGCGGAAACACTGCTGGCGCGTGGATTCCAAGGGCCTCGTCGTCCAGGGCCGCGAGGGGGTCACCGATCACAAAGCGCCCTTCGCCCACGACCACCCGCCATGCGCGGATCTGTTGTCCGCCGTGCAAGCACTCAAGCCGACAATGCTCATTGGCGCGTCCGGCCAACCTAGCGCCTTCACCCGGGAAATTGTTAGGGCGATGGCCGGGTTCAATGATCGTCCCATTGTGTTCGCGCTGTCCAATCCGACGTCCAAAGCCGAATGCACCGCCGAGGAAGCCTATACCTGGACGGATGGCCGCGCGATCTTCGCCAGCGGCAGCCCGTTTCCCCCGGTGACCCTCAACGGCAGAACCCACATTCCCGGCCAAGGCAACAACGCCTATGTTTTCCCCGGCGTCGGACTCGGCGTCGTCTGCACCGGCGCACGGCGCGTGACCGATGACATGTTCATCAAGGCGGCCCGGACGCTGGCCTCGCTCGTCCGCGATGACGAACTGGCCGATGGCCGGGTCTATCCCGCGCTGGGCCGGATTCATGAAGTATCGCACGCCATCGCAGTGGCCGTCGCGGAGGAAGTGTTCGCGCAACGGTTGAACACCCATTCGCGACCGGACGATTTGCCCGGCTTCATCCGCTCACAAATGTTCAAGCCCGAATACCCGGACTACGCGCGACTGTGATGGTTTGCTATCACTCTTCCTCGGTCTTGCGGCCGTGTTCGGCGATGATCTTGGATTCCTGCTCCTTGGGCACGTCCTCGTAGCGCTCGAAGCGTTCCTTGTGGCGGCCGCGACCGGCGGTGATTGCCCGGAGTTGGCTGGAGTACTGATAGAGTTCGGCTTGTGGCACCTGTGCGACGACGACTTCCAGGCGCCCCTCGGACTCCATGCCCATGATTCTGCCGCGGCGGCCTGACAGGTCTGCGAGCACCGCGCCGACGCAATCGGAAGGCACCTTGATGCGCAGTTCCATCACCGGTTCCAACAATTTCGGCCTGGCGGACAGGAAGGACTCGTTGAAAGCGGCCTTGCCGGCGATCTGGAAGGCGATGTCCTTGGAGTCCACGGTATGCTGTTTGCCATCGTAGAAATCGACTTTCACATCGGTGACGGGGAAGCCGCCGTAGGGGCCTGCGGTGCAGGCGGTCTGCACGCCCTTTTCCACGGACGGGACAAACACGCGGTCCACATTGCTGCCGACCAGCGATTGGGTGAAAACCACGCCGCTTTCCGCCGGCAGAGATTCGATGCGCATCCACACCTCGGCGAATTGGCCGGCACCCCCGGTTTGTTTCTTGTGGCGGTATTTCGATTCGCCGCGGCCGGAAATGGTAGCCCGGTAAGAAACCCGCGGTTCCACCAGGTCCACCTCCACATTGAAGCGGCGTTTCAATTCCTCGGCCATGACGTGGAGTTGCAGTTCGCCCTGTCCGGAAACGATGGTCTGGCTGATTTCCGGATCAAAGCGGTATTCAAAGGTCGGATCTTCCTCGCGCAAAGCCGAGAGACCTTCGCCGAGTTTGTTGAGGTCCGCGCGGGATCTGGCCACCAACGCGCCACGGGTGTTGGGCGCGGGGAATTCGACCCCCGGCAAGATGACCTGGCGAGCCGCCGCACACAACGTGTCGCCACCGCGGGTGACCCGCAGTTTCACCACCGCCCCGATATCCCCCGCATGCAACGCGGGCACCGGTTCGCGGGTCGCACCATTCACCCGGTAGAGTTGGCCGATCCGCTCGTTTTCCCCGCGGTTGACGTTGACCAACTCCGATCCGGAGGTCACGTCGCCGCTGAAAACCCTGAAGAACGACAGGTTGCCGACGTGCGTTTCATGCACCGTCTTGAACACGAACGCCACGGTCTGCGGGTCCTCCAAGGCCACGGTCACGTCCGCGCCATTCGCTGTTTTCGCCTCCACCTTGGCCCGATCCGCCGGCGATGCGCCGAACTTCGCGATGAAATCCATGATCCGGGACACGCCAATGTTCCGCGCTCCCGAAGCGGCATAAACCGGCACCACCAAGCCCTTTTGAATCGCCAAAGGAAGATACGCCCGCAGGTCATCCTCGGACAACGTGCCTTCCTCGAAAAACTTCTCCAACAACGCGTCGTCGGACTCCGCCACCAAATCGCCCAACTGCCGGTGCAAGTCGGCCACCTGCTTGAGCTGCTCGCCTTCCGCCGGCTTCTCGACGAATTTCCCACTGCCGTCCTCGGCGTAAGTGATCACTTCGGAGCGCATCACATCGAGGATCGACCGGAACCCGGGTCCGGCATCCACCGGCAAGGTCATCGGGAAAATCCGCGGCCCGAAGTGCTCGCGGGCCTGTTCGAGAGTCTCATCGTATGCCGCGCGCTCGCGGTCCAGCAGGTTGATCACCAGAAAACGCGTGATGCCATAATCGCCGGCCACCGTCCAGACTTCGTCGGCACCCGTTTCCACGCCATTGACGCCATTGATCACGATCATCGCGGAATCCGCCACTCGCAACCCGCTGAGCGGTTCGCTGATGAAGTCCGGCGTGCCGGGACAGTCGATCATGTTCAGTTCGCGGCCCAGCCATTCGGTCGTCAAGACCGTCGCGTGGATCGATTGGTGGTGCTCCTTCTCATCGGTATGGAAATCGGAAACCGTGCTGCCTTGCTCGATGGTTCCTGCGCGGGAGAGTTTTCCCGAGCACACCAGCATGGCCTCGCACAACAGGGTTTTTCCGGTCGAAGCATGGCCGGCAACAGCAAAATTGCGGATTTCAGCAGCACGGAAGTCTTTCATAAACGGTCGGTGGGATGTTTGGTTGGTTGTTTTGTGAAACGATGAATCGCTTGATGAGTGGCCATTAGAAGCTAACCGCGCCCCGCCGTCAACTATCGCGATTTGCCCGAAAACAATTTCCCCGAACTCCCTGCGTGCCCGCGCCCGGAACCCGGCGCTCGCCTCAGGCAGGTGCGGGCCGATGAGGTCCGACCGTGCCTCGATACATATGGCACCGACCCAAGCCGCGCGGGCGGCCAGCAAGCTATCCCCACCCGTCATGAATCCGAACACCTCCCGAAAGTTTGCGATCACCTGACTGAAACGGCAAGGTTGGGACGATTTGCGAAGTCGCCCCAAGGAGGGGCGATCTCCTGAATCGCCCCCCGCCCATGGGAAGCCAATGGAGAGCGGCTGACCTCAACTCATTGGCTTCTCATGGCCAGCGGCGGAGCAGATTCCGCCTCTTGTTGATCCGCCGTCCCGGCGGTGACCAAAAATTGACGCGCCTGCCTTGCACCCCGCACCCCGGCATGCCAAAACATCCTCATGACCGTCCGCACCCGCTTCGCACCCAGCCCCACCGGACGCCTCCACCTCGGCCACGCCCTCGCCGCCAAAGTCGCCCACGACCTCGCCCGCCAATCACCCTGCGGCCGCTTCCTGCTCCGCCACGAGGACATCGACGGCCCCCGCGTGCGGGAGAATTTCTATCAGGAAATCGAGGCCGACCTCACATGGCTCGGCCTGCGTTGGGACGAACCACCGCTGCGCCAAACATCCCGCGTCCCGGCTTACGAGACCGCCCTCGCCCACCTGCGGAAAATCGGCTTGGTCTATCCTTGCTTCTGCACCCGCAAGGAAATCCAACAGGAATGGACCCACATGGCCGCCGCTCCCCAAGGCGACTCCAACCCCATCTATCCGGGAACCTGCCGGGATCTAACAGAGCAGGCGCGCCGCCAAAAGCTTAACTCCAACATCCCCCACGCCTGGCGCCTCGACTCGCACATGGCCGCCGCCCGGACAGGTCCCCTCACCTTCCGCGACCTGCGCTTCGGCACCATCGAAACCAACCCAGATCTGTTAGGCGATGTGGTGCTCGCCCGCAAGGACATCGGCACCGCCTATCACCTCGCGGTGGTTGTGGACGACGCGTTCCAACAAATCTCCCACGTCACCCGCGGCGACGATCTGCTCCCATCCACCCACGTCCACCGCCTGCTGCAAGCCGTCCTCGGCCTGCCCGAACCCGTCTATCTCCACCACCCACTGGTGCTGGACGAACACGGCAAACGCCTCGCCAAACGCAACGACGCGCTGTCCATCGCCACCCTGCGCCAGGCGGGTCTCACGCCGGACGAGGTGCTCGCCCGGAGCGGTGATTGGAAAGGACCGGGAGGCTCACTTCAATCTGCCAGCCAAAGTGACTGCCAAATGCCGCTCTGACCTGCGGATTTCCATCGACGTTTGCTCGTGGCAATAGGGACAGGTGTACGACTTTCGGAACACGATATCCAGCGCCACCGGCAAGCGATGACTGCCCATGAATCTCCGGACCCGCCGGTGTTTGGCACAACCATTGTTCCCAGGACCCTCGCCCTGCACAGCGGGCAATGGGAACCTGCGGCGGCAAACCACTGGAGCATGGTGACCCCCACCGTCAATGCGATCAAGCCAACGGCGAGGATGGTAAGCTCGATGTCATTGGAAATCAAGGATCCGATCAGGACACCCACGCTGGCCAGTGAGAGCACGCACCTGCCGCACATCAGCACTGCGGCCAGGCGCAGACGGCGGATGCTGGAGGTGGACTGATACTGGTGCATCGAATTGAAGTCTCGCGGCAGAGGCGGAGGATCAGGTGAACAAGAGCGGATTGCATCTCAATTCACCGGCAATTTACGAGGTCATTCTTGCGCGATAAAGCACCACACTGGTGATAATCGTGTCATGGTTTGCACTACACGCGGAAAAGATCACTCAATCGTCTTGAGCAGCTTCTTGGCCTCCTCGCTCCCCTGTTGCGCCGCCTGTTGGAACCAATACTTGGCCAGGCCTTTGGACGGGCTCACCCCGATGCCTTCAAGCAGGCACTTGCCATCCAGCAGAATTTCGCCCATGGCCGATTGGGCGTCCGCCTGGCCCGCGGCGGCCGCCTCCTGATAGAGCGGCAGCGCCGCCGCAACGTCTTGGTCCACTCCCACCCCATGATACAAGCAACCGGCCAAGTGAAATTTGCCAACGGGGTCACCCGTAGCCGCCGTCTTGCGGTACCATTTCACGGTCTCTGCCGCATCGGCTTTCACGCCCAGGCCTTTTTCCAAGCACTCGCCCCAGTGGTTCTGCGAGAGCACATCGCCCGCTTTGGCGGCTTTCTCACACCAGATGGCGGCCTCATCCCATTTGCCGGCGGCGAAGAAATCATGGGCGTTGTGAATTGTTAGGGCGGCTTCAGTCCGCGCGTGCTCCGCTCTTGCCAGTTCCTGGCGCTGCCGTTCGGCAGCCATGCTTTCCTTGTGCTGGTGAATCCCCCAGCCAACCAACAGAGCCACTCCAGACAATGCCACTGCCAGCAACTTCAGCGTGCTTTTCATGGCGCGATCCTAACCCACTCACACCGCGTGTAAACCTCCGAACTGCGGGCAGCGGGCGCGGAGCATGGCGGACCGCGAGTCTCCAGACTCGCATGCCCGTGATGTGCGAAAGGAATGCGCTTCAGGCACCACCCTTTCACTGATCATGGGCTGGCGAGTCTGGTGACTCGCGGTCCTTCCGGTCCCTCCGGCCCTTCCGTTCCATCACGGGAGCGGCTCACCGCGCCTCCGTCGTTTCTCGAAGAGCTGGGTTTCGCGATAGCCGGCGGCTTTGGCAAGCGCGATGGCGCGTTGGAAATCGCGGCCGATTTCCTCCGGCGCGTGGGCATCGGAGGAAATCACCAGCGGCACGCCGGCGGAACAGGCGAGTTCCAGAAATCCGGGTGCCGGATAGGCTTCGGCGCAGGGTTTGTGCCACCCGGCGGTGTTGAGTTCGATCACACAGCCGGAGGCCGCGATGGCATCAACCGCCGGTTCGTAATATCGCGCCAGATCTCCCGCAGGGGCATACGCGAATTTTTTCACCAAATCCGGATGGCCGAGGATATCGAACAACCCGCTTGCGGCCATTTTCGCGTAGGCCTGCCAGTAATCATTCCAGACCGCCGCAACATCGCTTTGCGCCCAGCGCCCGAGCCAGACGGGATTGTCGAAATCCCAATCGCCCAGGTAATGGACCGACCCTATCAGATAGTCCCAATCATGGCGCGAGGCGAGCGATTCGATCCACGCTTCGCAGCCAGCCAACCAGTCGCATTCGAGGCCGGCGCGGATCGGAATACGACCGGCGGCATGGGCGCGGGCACGTTCGATCCACTGGAAATACTCCGGCAGGTCGGCTTCGGCCATGCGCCAGTCATCGAACGGTTCGGGCACCTGCGGGGCATGGTCGGAGATGCCGTATTCGGTGAGGCCGGCGGCAAGTGCGGCCTCCACAAAGGCTTCGGGTTCCCCCTGGGCGTGATGGCAAAGCGGCGTGTGTGTGTGGTAATCGGCTGACATGGAACGAGGAACGAATCGGGTTGAACGGCGGGCCGATTGCAGCTTAGACTGCCCCTGCGGTGCAAGCACTGCCGTTCCTATGTCTGATTTTCCCACCGAACCCAAGTCCGGCAACAACGTGATCCGCCACCTGCTCGATCAGCTCCGCCGGCATCCGAAACGCGTCGTCTTCACCGAAGGCGAGGACATCCGCGTGATCGAGGCCGCCGCCCGCTTGGTGCGCGAAGAGGTCGTCGCACCTATTCTGTTAGGAGATCGCCAGCGTATCAAAGCCCTGGCTGCGGAACATTCCATTCCGCTGACCTTCATCCACATCATCGATCCGCCGCAGGCGTCGGACTTCCGCCTGTTCTGCCAGCGGGTGGAAAACATGGCCCGCTACCGGTCAGTGCAGACGATCCACCCCGAGGAACTCGTCGCCCGGCCGCATTATTTCGGTGCGCTGATGGTGCAATACGGCCAGGCGGACGCCATTATCGGCGGCAACCAGGCCACCTCCACCGCCTATTTTCGGGCGTTGCTTCACACGATCAAGCCCTTGCCTGACGTGCCGAAGATCTTTGGCGTTTCCATCCTGGTCGGTCCGCACCTCAGAAACCTCGGCGGCTCCGGCATCCTGCTGCTGGCCGATTGCGGGTTCATCCCCCACCCTGACGTCCAGGAACTCGCCACCATCGCCCTGGAAACCGGCAAACTCGCCCACCATTTCCTCGGCCGCACCCCGTTGGTCGCCCTGCTCAGCCACTCGACCAAAGGAAGTTCCGCCGCGCCGGACGCCCAGCGTGTGGCCGCCGCCACCGCACTCGCCCAAGCCGAGGCCCTCAAACAATTCCTCGACCTCGACATCGAAGGTGAACTCCACGCCGATGTCGCCCTCGACCCGGAAGCCGCCGAAATCAAGCTTCCCGGCGCACATGCCCGGCGCACCGCCGACGTGCTGATTTTTCCCAACCTCGACGCCGCCCACATCGCCCTCAAGCTGTTGCGCCACGTCGCCGGTGCCCAGACCTACGGTCAGCTCATCCTCGGCTTGTCGCGCCCGGCCGCCCAGATCCCCCGCACCGCCACCGTGGAATCCATCTTCGGCACCGCCGCCGCAGTCGCCGTGGAGGCGATCAAATTCCACCAGCTCTATCCGGACGGCGAGGTGTGAGCGTTCGGCTCAGTGCGTCCACGAGCCGTGGACTTCGGGCAGGCGGCCGAAGGTGATGACAGTGTAGTCGGTGGGGCCGTTGGCACCTTCGAGCGGGACGCCGAGCGCGCGTTTCCAGGCGGCGCTCATGCTTTCCCCGGTGTGGCATCCCCAGCTTTTGCAGATGGCTTTGGAGGCGAAGATCGAACTGCTGATGCGCGGCAAGTCGCGTTCGTGCAACCAGGCGCAGGAAACCGCCATGATCTCATTGCCGTAGTCGAACATGAAACAATACCGGTTCGAGTGGCCGAAGAAATCAAAGGTTTGGATGGAACCGCGGGGGCGGGAGTTGAGTGCCTGGATGAATTCGCCGCCGCTACTGAACCAGACCAGCGTGGCATGGCGGGCGGTTGCGACTTCGCTGATCCAGGTGGTGTAGGGTTTGTTATCCTCGTGGCTGCGGGACTGATAACTCGGCTTATAAACGATCCACACCAGTGGGGCGTCGGGGCCGTAAGCCTTGCGGATCTCGTCCATGCGGAGGGTCGAGGCGCGTACGAAGTTCGCCCAGAACCGGTCATGCTGATCCGTCAGCGTGCGAAAGTTCTCCCACTTGCGCAGGGCCGGCCCACCGGTGACGATCACATGGTCGGCAGCGTGACCGGACACGGTCAACAACAGACTGGCGAAAAACAGGGAGCGGAAGAAGCCGGTCATGGTACGGAATTCACTCGGTCGGTGCCAGCGATCCGTTGCGGATGATTTCGAGGAAGCTCTGGGGTTCCAGCGAGGCACCGCCGATCAGGGCACCGTCGATGTCGGGGCAGGCCATCAATTCCGCGGCATTGCCTGGTTTCACACTGCCGCCGTACTGGATACGGATCCGGGCGGCGGTGTCCGCTCCGTACAAATCCGCAATGAGCGAACGGACAAAGGCATGCGCTTCCTGAGCCTGTTGGGAAGTGGCGGTGACGCCGGTGCCGATGGCCCAGACCGGTTCGTAGGCGATCACGGTTTCAGCCATATCCTTTTCGCTGATGCCCTTGAGTCCGTCGGTGACCTGGGTGCGCAGCACGATCTCGAGCATGCCGCCCTCGCGTTCGGCGAGCGTTTCGCCAATGCAGAAAATCGGTTTGAGATTCGCTTCGCGCGCCTTTTTCATCTTGGCGTTGATCACCGCATCGGTTTCCCCATAGATCGAGCGGCGTTCGCTATGGCCGAGGATCACGAAGTGGACGAAAAACTCCCGCAACATCAACACACTCACCTCACCGGTGTAGGCACCCGAGTCGTATTGCGAGCAATTCTGCGCCCCGATCTGAATGGCATGGGCGTTCTGGCCGGCGGTGGCGGTATGCAACAGGTCCGCAAGTTTCGGCAACGAGACAAACGG
>Ga0118677_10016219_pt1 | contig 10242 bp, 15 predicted proteins | sample AliMusrvi5mmetaG_FD_86154 | JGI IMG/M metagenome (GOLD analysis project Ga0118677, IMG submission 86154)
GCCCAGGACGGTCTGCCCAAAGGTCAGGATTGGCAGACCTGGAGTGCGGCGCTTTACCTCTATGCTGCCAAATGCGTCGAGGTAAACGGAACTCCCTTTTTTGATGAAATACGGAAAGGCTCAATCGAATAGAATATACAAAACGAATCTGTGTGAATCATGCAACTCTTTGCCATAATTGTGTAATGCTTTTCCATACAATTGGATACACCTTTGAACTGTGAAGATTTATTCACAATTAAAATGCAATGATATGAAAACGTCAAAAAAGGGAATAGCTGGAAAGATACTCACGACAATGCTTGTCATCTTTGTGGTTTCATGGTTGGCACTCCTATCCTCCTGTGTAGCAACGGTGCGCACACCCCGCCATAGCAGATCTGAAATCATCATCGAAGGTCAATCGGGTGGAGATCATCATGATCACCACGAACATTGATCTATCTCCCATTCTGTAAACTATGATAATAAGATGAAGACTGTAACTGGTTTTCTTGCAATACTATCACTAATTCTTCCTTTTTATCAGGCAGGAGCTCAGGAGTTGGTGAGCCCTCCGCTGAAAAAGGAAATTCCTTTCGCTTTTGGCGAAAAGTTGACCTACCAGGTCAGGTACGGTTTTATCGTTGGAGGAAAAACGACCTTTTCACTGACAGAGGCAATCTATAAAAAGAAACATGTTTTTCATGCTACCGCGACCGGACAAACTACAGGTCTCGCAAATACCCTTTATGGGGTGAAAGACACCTACGAAAGCTGGTTCGACCAGGAGACGACCTTGCCCTACAAGCAGATTCGTGACATAAGTGAAGGGAAATACACACTTTACAACGAGGTGACCTACGACCGCCGACACAATACCGTCGAATCAAAACTTTCAGGAGAGCACAAAGTCCCTGAAAAAATCATGGACCTTTGTTCCACTTTCTATTACATCCGTCGTGTAGATTTTTCGAAGATACAGGAAGGAGAAGAGGTCTTTGTGAACATGTACTTTGCAGACGAAATTTTTCCCTTTCACCTCAGGTACCTGGGCAAGGAGACCATTCGAACCAAAAATGGGAAAGTAAGTTGCTTCAAAATAAGCCCGATAGTCGAAGTGGGCAGGATGTTTAAATCGGATGATGACCTGACAATCTGGTTCACAGACGATGAAAAATGCCTGCCTGTATTGGTTCGGATGGAATTAAGGGTTGTTGGGGCAGTTATGCTGAAACTTTTAAAATGTGATGATGGGACAGAGTCGGTCGCCGAGACAGAATGAAATCTGTTTTTAAGGAGTCCTGTTTTTAAAGAATCCACGCAACAAAAAGTTGTGCTGTGCAGCTTCCAGGTCTTCGTCCAGTTTCTTCGAACTGCTCTCCAGATTGCGAATCGTCTCCTTCATTCGGTTGCCACTCTCTTCATCGTGCAACAAAACCCCCACCGAACTTTTCGGATTGCTCCCGGCCTCTTTTAGATTGTTGACAAACAATGCCGCCGTATCAGCAATCTGTTGCAGATGGAAAACGGAGGCTTTTACTGAGTTGAAGACGATGGTATCTGTCGTTAATTCATTGATCAGCGTCCCTTTCTTGTTCAAGCTTGCGCTGAAGGTAGCGAGTGATCCGATCAGTTGTTCAGCCTTGGCCGATGCCTTTTGCAGAGAAGCAGTTGCAGCATCGATATTCTCATAAACAGAACTGTCTTTCAATAATTTGCCGATGGTACCTTCTCCGGAAACCATCCTGTGACCAATGGTTTTCAGGTCGTTGGTGATCGACAGAAGGTTCTTGTTGTTTTCCTGAAGCGTGTTGATCATATCTTCGGAAGAAAAAGTCTTCTCTACTGCCAGCGTGTCGCCCTCCTGAACTTCCAAAAATTTGTCCGTTCCTCCATAAATCACGAGGATCTTGTTTCCGATGAGTCCGTCGTTACTGATTTTGACCTTCGCATCCTTACGTATATATTGCTGCGACTTGGTAGTTATTCTCATTGCAACTTTAACCTGCGATTTCCCAAAAAAATCGAGCGAGCCGACTGTTCCGATCTTGACACCCGAAAACCAGATATTGTTGCCGGTTTGCAAGCCGTTCACATCGTCAAAAAGGGATACGACGCCCATCTTACTTTTGAAGGTTTCGCGCAGATTCCCGATAATCAGGATGCCTGCCAAAAGAAATACAATGCCAATAAAAATAAAAAGGCCTACCACGACCGTATGTTTATTCGTTGAATCGTTCATGACTTATTGTATAAAATTATAGTTGTAAAATCCTTTCACCTGCTCATCGTTGGTTTCAAAAACCTCCCGGAAGGTCCCGGTCTTTGCAAACCGCCCATCCAGTAGCAAGGCAATTCTGTTGCTTGTATTTTTGGCACAGGTGAGATCGTGTGTAATGATAACTGAGCTGGTGTTGTATTGCTGCTGCACCTCCTTGATCAACTCGATTATTTCGGCACTGGTGACGGGATCCAGTCCGGAGGTGGGTTCATCGTACAGCATGATTTCCGGTTTCAGAATCAATGTGCGTGCGATGCCTATTCTTTTGCGCTGCCCGCCCGAAAGGTCAGACGGCATCTGGTCAATCTTCTCCTTCAGTCCCACCGAATCCAGTACCTCCTCCACTGCACAGTCTATCTCTGCCTTTTTAAGCTCTTTCCTGTTCATGGTCAATGGGAACGCCAGGTTTTGGTATACATTCATGCTGTCGTAGAGGGCGCTGTTCTGAAAGGAAAATCCAATACGCAACCTCAAAGCATTCAGTTCCCTTCCATCCAGTTGATCAACTTCCTGACCCAATACCGTTACAGTGCCTTGATCGGGCTTGAGCAATCCCACAATGATCTTGATCAGTACGGATTTCCCGGTGCCTGATTTTCCAAGCACCGCCACATTTTCTCCCTTGAAAAGATGAAAGTCAATCCCCTTCAATACCTCCAGGTCATCAAACGACTTGTACAATCCTATGATGGAGATGACTTTTTCTTTGGAATGGACGGCAGGCAGGGTTATACTTTCCATGGTTTTAATAATATCTGATCCAGTTGGCAATCTGCACGATGATGATCTCTTCAATAAATATCAGGAACATGGCAAGCACGACGGCCTGATTGGCGGCTTTCCCGACTCCCCGGGTTCCCTGCGTGGCGTAGAATCCCTTGTAGCATCCGACAATTCCAATGGTAAATCCATAGACGACCGTTTTCACCACAGATATCGTTACATCCAGAAAACTAATGGTCTTGAAGGCATTCTGGTAGAAACTGATCATGCTGCTGGTCTCTTCGGAATGAACATTCAGGTAGGATCCGTACAACGCCACGAAACTGCAATACAAGGCAAGTACCGGTATGGTGATCGTGGTCGCGACTACTCGCGTCACCACCAAGTATTTAAACGGATTGATGGCTGAAACCTCCATGGCATCAATTTGTTCTGTCACCTTCATAGAACCCAGTTCAGCACCGATGCTGGAGCCGACCTTTCCGGCGCAGATCAAGGCAGTGACCAACGGACCCAGGGCCTTGATGATGGCAATACCTATCAGGGAGGGCAGCCACGAGGTAGCCCCAAAATCCTCAAGCGACGGGCGCGATTGCTTGGTAAAAACGATACCAACGATGAAACCCGTCAGCGAAATCAGCGCCAGCGATTTCAATCCAATTTCAAAACATTGGTTAATCACCTCACGCAAGTGGAATGGCCTTGTAAATACCTCCCTAAAAAAGCGGGAGGTAAATTCAAAAGCCTTGTAAACACCAGAGAAGTAATCATCAATACCCTTGGTTACCAAATACTTTCTATCCTTTAGGTTGATCATCAATTTGACACATATGTAGTAGTAAAGATGGATGATCCTGCTAAGGGAATAGTTACATTCTGAAAGTTAAAACTTACAAGATTCACACATTCCTGAATAATGATTCTGTATCAACCATCTGTATGATAGGGTCCGAAATTTGATAATGTGTGAATGATGTAACTTTTTGGAATAGTTATGTAACACTCTCCCCCCTGGCGAAACTGATCTTTGTAGTACAATTCCGGTCCAGGGATGAACGGGAGTTGAAACAACATTAATAACCCCGTTAATATACTCAACATGAATTCATGCGAAAATGCTCCCAAAACAAAATGGTCGGTCGACCAGGCCCACAGTGAAGTAGGATTTAGGGTCAGACATCTGATGATTGCCCATGTCAATGGTACTTTCAAGACTTTTGATGCAAGTATTTACACTGTAGGCAAAGATTTTTTGACGGCAGAAATTGACTTCTGGATTGATCCAGCCTCCATCAGAACTGGAGATGCCGCCCGCGACAAACATCTGAAAAGCTTTGACTTTTTTGATGTGAGAAAATACAAGCAGATGACCTTTACCTCGAGTACCATTCAGCCGGCTGATGAAGAAGGAAACCACGAATTGTGGGGTGAGCTGACCATGGTAGGCGTTACCAAAAATATCAAACTGGAGGTCAAATTCGGTGGAGTCCTCAACGATCCATGGGGAAATGAAAGATCAGGATTTACCGTAACCGGAAAGATTAACAGGAGCGATTGGGGTTTGATCTGGAACTCACCCACAGAGGCCGGCGGTTTGATGGTTAGCGATGAAGTATCCATTTTCTGTGAATTCGAATTGATTAATACGGGTCAAAAATGCCTGGCAATGAAACTGGAGCCGGAATCTGCCACAAAAGAAAATTGAAAAGTCTTCTCTTCATTTTTGCCCTGGTGATTGCGCTATCATGCAAAAGCGGATTCGAAAAAACCAGTCCCAAAATTGAAACCATTTCGGAATCGGTCTATGCATCGGGAGTAGTGAAAAGCAAGGACCAGTACCAGGTCTATTCCACAGTTAACGGGTTGATCCTGGATATACTTGTCCATGAAGGGGATCAGGTCAGGAAAGGGGATACCTTGATACGGGTCAGGAACGAGCCTTCCAAACTCAATACCGATAATGCAAAACTGGCAGTCGACAATGCGGATCTTTATGCGAACTCCGACAAGACAAGTGAAGCTAAAGTGACCATCGATTTTGCCAGGAGCAAAATGAAAAATGACTCCCTGCTTTTGGAACGGCAACGCAATCTGTGGTCGCAAAAAATTGGCAGCCTGAACGATTTTGAGCAAAGACAACTTGCCTATAACAACTCACTTACCAATTACAAATTGGCGCAACTTCGGTACAGTGAATTGAATAGACAACTTGTGTTTGCCTCCAGGCAATCAAAAACCAATCTTAAGATCAACAATGCGTTGGAGGGTGATTATATTATTAAATCTGAAACCAACGGCAGGGTCTACAAAATACTAAAAGAAAAAGGGGAATTAGTGAATACCCAAAATCCAGTGGCCATTATGGGTGATGCCAGTGATTTCCTGATCGAGATGAAGGTGGATGAATATGACATTGCGCGCATAAGGGAAGGACAAAAAGTGCTCATCACGATGGACAGTTACCGAGGACAAGTTTTTGAAGGGAGGGTCGAAGATATTGAGCCCCTGATGAATGAGCAGACCAGGTCATTTACCGTGAAAGCACTCTTTGTGACCAAACCTCCCGTAATATACCCCAACCTGTCGGTCGAAACAAACATTGTCATCCAAACAAAGGTCAAAGCCTTAACCATTCCTCGGGCCTATCTGGTAGGTGATTCCATGGTGAGAACAAGTAAAAGCAGTCTAAAAAAAGTGGTGATTGGTTTAAAAGACTATCAAAAGGCTGAAATCAAGAGTGGATTGACCGTTGATGATGTCATCTACAAACCCACCCCATGAACACGCGCTTGACAGTCAACATCGCGAAATCCCTCTTGCTTGCCAGATGGAGGCAGACTTTGTTGGCGGCCATAGGCGTCACTTTCAGCATAACCATGTTTATTGCGTTGTTAAGTTTTATGGCCGGCCTCAATGACTTGCTGGATGGGATCATGCTGAACCGTACGGCGCACATCCGGATCTTCAACGAAATAAAACCAAGTATCCATCAGCCAATCAATCTCTCACCAGAGTACAAAGGGAGTTACAATTTTATCAGTTCCTTAAAATCAGGGAGTAGCCGACAGGAGATTTACAATAGTAGCGTTATCATTCAAACGCTGAAAAAGGATAACCGGGTCAAAGGAATTGCCTCCATCATAACGGTACCTGTCTTCTTTGCCGACGGATCGGTCAATATTACCGGCATTTTAAGCGGCATTGATGTCCAGGCAGAGAGTGAATTGTTTCATTTCAGTGAATATGTGATGGAAGGTAATCCATCCAATCTGAATAACGTACCTAACAGCATCATTCTCGGAAAAGAACTGGCAGAAAAACTGATGGCCGGTATCGGCGATGTGGTTCAGGTAACCACCGTCCTGCAGGAACAATTTTCGTTGAAAGTGGTAGGGCTGTATCAATCTGGCATTCAGGAGTTGGATAAAGTTCAGAGCTATGCCTCAATTGGAACTGCCCAAAAAATCATTGGGAAACCGACCGACTATGTGACAGATATTCAAATCAAACTGAAAGATATAAAACAGGCACCAGCGATGGCAAAAGAGTATGCCCAGCTATTTCAGGCAGATGCTGAAGATATTCAAAGTGCCAATGCCCAATTTGAAACCGGCTCCTTCATCCGGACGCTTATCTCCTATGCGGTTGGAATAACATTGCTGATTGTTGCAGGATTTGGAATTTACAACATTCTGAATATGATGATCTACGAAAAAATGGATACCATCGCTATTTTAAAAGCAATCGGCTTCTCAGGGTCGGATGTCAACCGGATCTTCCTGGTAATCGCCCTTAGCATCGGCGTTGCCGGCGGATTAATGGGTCTGTTGTTCGGGTTTCTGTTCTCCCTGGCGATCGATCAAATTCCCTTTGTCACTGCCTCGCTACCAACCATCAGAACCTATCCTGTTGACTACAATCCGGTGTTCTACCTCATCGGTTGCTCATTTTCACTCGTAACGACCTATCTGGCAGGTTGGGCCCCGGCCAGAAAAGCCAGCAGAATTGACCCGGTTGTAACCATCAGAGGCAAATAAAATGAACCAACCTGCAATACTTGAAGCCAGGCATTTAAGCAAAAATTTCCACGATCCAGTTGCGATTAAGGTCTTGAAGGAGATTTCATTCTCCATTTTCAAGGGGGAGTTCGTATCTATTATCGGCAAATCAGGATGCGGAAAATCGACTCTGCTCTACCTGCTATCGACCATGGATACAGATTACGAGGGAGAGCTCTTGCTCGATCAGGAACCCATGCGCGGAAAAAACGAAGAGCAGCTGGCAAGGGTAAGAAATGAAAAAATTGGGTTCGTATTCCAGTTTCACTACCTGCTGAATGAATTTACCGCGCTGGAAAATGTGATGCTTCCCGGGTTAAAACTGGGGAACTATACTGACAAGGAGGTAAAGGAACGTGCCCTGCAACAGTTAAAAAGACTGGATATTTATCAATTGGCCGGAAAGAAAGCCAATCAGTTGTCGGGCGGTGAAAAACAAAGGGTGGCGATTGCCCGTGCCCTGATTAACGATCCGGCTATTGTGATGTGCGATGAACCTACCGGAAATCTCGACAAGGCAAATAGCCAGATAGTTTTCGATATTTTCAGACAATTGACCAGAGACTCACATCAGACGCTTCTTGTTGTAACACATGACCAGGAATTTGCAAAAAATACAGACCGTATCATCGAAATGGAGGATGGAACAATCATCAAAAATTCACAATAGAAATAAGTTAATATCCAATAAATGAACAAATATTCTCAAAAGGCAGAAGCCAAAATTGAAACCGTCATGCACGAATTTAAGCTTGGAAAGCTGAAATCAGGAAATGATGGGAAAGGCGGAGTTGTCAAAAACCGTAAACAGGCTATTGCCATCGGTATCAGCGAAGCAAGGGAAGCAGGATTGAAAGTTCCGAAGGAGAAAGATTAAACCAAAGAACTTCGGTAATCGAAAAACAACATGGAAGATCTTAGGCATTTGGAGTTCTTTGCCGTCAATTCGAAAGAGATAGTCGAGAAACAGGTAGATTCCTACCGGCAGCAACATTCCTATGCCGGGACCATTATTGGGGTAACGGCTCTGTTTATCCCCTTCTTCCTGAATAGTTTCGTGGGGACGCTGCATGTCATACAGTTCATCTCGATTGTACCGATTGTGCTTTTCATATGGGCCATTCTATCCATGTTGAGCATTTTCCGAACCAATCCCCTCGACCAGGCCTACAACGTTAAAAAATTTGGCGAGATCCTGACAAAATCCTACAAGGAGGTACTAATCAACGAAATAGAAGCCAATATCAGTTCCTATAACAACAATAAGCACATCACCGACAAGGGCAACAAGAGTTACACCACGGGAATACGATTGACGACGACCGCTCTCCTTATCTCCATTGTGCTGCTCTTTGCCAATCAATTTATCCAGATAGAAAACAGACCAACGAAAGTACAGGTGATGAATGTCAAGAAAACGACGGGAAGCAATGCATCCGCTGATAGCATTCATGTAAAGCCAGCTAAAGCGACAAAAATCCAACCGCCCAATTGAAACTTCGGTATTGCATTCTCTTGTGATTTTGAAAAGCAGAAGAGTGCCTTATGAGGGATTTGGCCTAACAAGACAACGGAAATTATAAGAATTAGATATGACAGAGTTTCACAACAAAAACACCTCCCTGGTCAAGGATATTATCATCGGGATGTCTGATGGTCTGACCGTACCTTTTGCATTGACAGCCGGTTTGAGCGGAGTGCTCAACACCAACCACCTGATCATTGTATCCGGGCTGGCAGAGATTACCGCTGGATGCATCTCAATGGGACTGGGAGGATACCTTGCAGGACAGTCCGAAGTAGATCATTATGAGACCGAATTGAAAAGGGAATACGATGAAATTGAAAGTGTTCCATTTGTCGAATTGAAAGAGGTAGAAGATATTTTCACTGAACTTGGTGTATCTCCATCCCTAAGCAAGCGGGTCGCTTTGCAGGTAAGCCGGAACAAGAGTCAATGGGCTGAATTGATGATGAAGCTTGAGTTGAAAATAGAGGAACCTGCTAAGAACAGGGCAGCCACCAGTGCCGGAACCATTGCAGTTTCCTACCTGGTTGGAGGGTTTATTCCCTTGTCCCCCTATATCCTTTTCAGCGACAACGCTACCGGGTTCAATGTATCCTGTATCGTTACCATCCTTGCACTGGTCATCTTTGGCTATTTCAAGAGTAAAATGACTGGTCAGCCGCTTGTCAAAGGAACGCTCAAAGTAGCAGTAACCGGCATAATTGCTGCAGGTGCAGCATTTCTACTGGCAAAGGCAGTTAGCTAACTGACTTCAGCATTGTTGTATAAAACAATAAATCAGGGGAATAAGCCGGGTTTCTGAAAAAATAATGATCAGATTATCGGCCATTAGAGTTTAACCTAATTCATTGCATCACCATGATAGAAAAATTGCTGCCAGAAAAATACATTCATAAGGAATCCCTTCGCAGATCCATTGTCAAGACGATCAGTTACAGAATCATCATTTTAATTCTCGACTTTGCTTCGATTTATTTATTTACCGGACAGTTAAAAATCGCTTTGGGTTTTATGATCATAAGCAATATTTATACAACGCTTGGCTACTTCCTTCATGAGAGGATCTGGGACAAAATAAAGTGGGGAAAAACTCAATGAGTTGTTTGGGACCCTTTCTGTTAATGAAAATGTGTGAATCATACAACTCTTGGCAACAATTATGTAACGCTTCAGGTCACTGGATGAACCAACTTTACAAGGTGAAAATTCATTCACAGGTTAGACCAAATAAAATGAAGAAGTTAATTTTTTTAGCCAGTCTGGCAGTCATGTTGCTTGTTTTGGGTTCTTGCAGCACACCGGGTTACGTCACTACAGAACCAACCTATACCGAATATGCAAGACCCGAACGCCCCAGTGATCTCCATATCTGGATTGATGGAGATTGGGTTTACAACCGCCGGACCAGTTTGTATGTAAGGCAACAGGGCCATTGGCAGAAACCAAGCAAAGGCCGTACCTACATTGCAGGAAGCTGGAAATCCACACCTCAGGGTCTTCGTTGGGAAAATGGTCGTTGGCAAAGGTAGAATCCTCCGTTAACTCTTTTAACCGATTGATATATGAGACTCGTCCTGATCCGTTGGGACGGGTTTTCCCCAAACCACAGACAATTATTTTCAGCGCACCCAAAAAGGAGGTGCCGTTAATAACATCTCCACATTAAAAAT
>Ga0118677_10016221_pt1 | contig 10241 bp, 10 predicted proteins | sample AliMusrvi5mmetaG_FD_86154 | JGI IMG/M metagenome (GOLD analysis project Ga0118677, IMG submission 86154)
AGCCGAATTCGCGGACGGTTTTCGGGTCGAGGAAGTTCCGGCCGTTCAGGGGAAGACTGGCGACTTCGGCCTGGGAGACGGTGCCGACGATCTGGCTGCGGGCCGATTCGAGAACGGGTGCGCCGGTATCCACGGTGACGGACGTCCGCGCACTCTGCAGAGCCAGTGAAAAGGGCAGGTCGAACGCGGAGCCGACGGTCAGGGTAAGCGGGCGTGCCGCTTCGGCGAAACCCGTCTTTTGCACTTTGATCTCGTACTGGCCGACGGCGAGGTAGGGGAAGCGGAAGCGTCCCTCACGATCGGTGGCCGCGGTGTTGGCCTGGTTGGTTTCGATTCGGCGCGCAACGACCGTGGCGGCCTGAACGACCGCGCCGGACGGGTCCGTAACCCGGCCGCCGACGCTGGCGAAGTTGATGCTTTCCTGCGCGGACGCAATGCGTGGGGCGCTGGCGAATAAACAAAGCACGGTGTATTTCCAATGACTCAAGACGTCCTCCCTGAAGTGTCGATTTCCGCTGACGAGTTGGTTCAGAGGAGCGGGGGAGGGCGTTGGTAGAGCCAGGCAAAACGGGAGGAGCCGACGGAAACGGATTTTGACCGGCCGGTGGTATTGCGTGAAGTACCAGGGACGAACGCTGCCTTTGTTCCGGTGGGCAGCGCCAGGGGAGATTCGGAAAATACAGGAATGGCGGGCTGTGAGCAATCGACGCCGCAGGATGGCGACCCGCTCCACGAGGGGCCGGGGCTTCCGGGACCGCGGTGGGATTTCCGGTGACACTTCGCCCCGATCTGTTTGCAGCATTCGCAGGCGGCGTGGGCTGTATTCGGGGCCAGCAGCGCCGCCTGCACCGCCGGCATGACCGGCGCGAACGAGAATATGCACAGCAGCAGGAATGCAAAGCTCCTGCGCGCGATAGCCGCGGATTGTGCTGCTCTGTTCATGGATGCGCGAATGCAGACGGGACCGCTACGACGGTACGGAAACTGAAACTACGGGAGTCGGATGGAGATTACGCGAGGAAGGCCGGGGGACCGCGCTGGAAACAGGATCCGTCCCGTTTCGTGAGGCGCGGGAGGGATGCCGGCGCGGCAGGAAGCGCGGCAACGACTAGCCGGGGAAGGTGGATGGCCGTGCGCCGGGGGACGAAAGTCTTGCCCGACTCAGCTACCGCAAAGCCGACGGGCCAGGAAGCGCATCTGTCCGCAACCAATTGAAGCGCTGTGCCGGAGGATTTCTCGCCGCCGGCCTCCCGGCCCTGCGAGCAGTGGTGTTTGCCGTCGCGGCGGCAGCAGGCGGGCAAATCGCGCTGGCGATTGGCGAAGGTCAGGGGCGCGACCAGCGAGAAGCTGAACCAGACCAGCAGGCATGTGGCCAACGCGCGTCGCACTGCAACGAGTATAGCCGAACTATCCACCGTAAGACCGATTGACATCGTGACGGCGTTGAACGAAAGTCTGAAGCAGGTCCGCAAGCCCGCGGCAAGCGTTGCGCTTCCGATGGGTAGGGCCGGGAGTCGACCATGAAAGCTAAAACGGAGTTGCGTGTGACGGGGTTGGGTGCGCCGGGGCTGGTTCGGACGGTGGAGGAAGACCTCGCGTCGGTGGAGGGCGTCGAGTATGCCCACGTCAATCTGGGGGCAGGGAAGGTGACGGTGGAGTTCGACGATTCCGTGGTCGGGGTGGACGAGTTGCTGGGGGCGGTACGGAGTGCCGGGCTCGAAGCGGAACAGGAGTAGGGTGGCTCAGAACTTATAGCCGAAGCCGATTGCGACGACCGGGAAGTATTTGTACGGCCCGGCCTGATTGCTCAACTTTGACTGTTCGGCGATGACGCTGCCTTGCACCAGCGTGTCGGTGGCGGTGTTGACGCAGGCGGTCTGGGCGGCGTTCAGGCAGGTGATGCCGCCGAGATTGAGCCGGATCTTCGGGGAACCCTGAAAGACCACGCCCGCCTCCACATTGACGCCAAAGTGCCGCTGGCTGCGCGGGAGCAGATTGCCGAAGCCGACGAGGATCATGGGGGCGGCTTTGTTCACGGTGAGTTCGCCGGAGCCGCCGACCGGAGTTGCCGAGTTGCTGTAGAACGTGTTGCCTCCCAGGGTGAACGACTGGCCGCCGGGAACACTGGCCAGAGCCGTGGCGCGGTTGCCGTTGTAGACGAGAAGTCCGGGGCTGATGTGGAAAGCGCCGAAGTACTGATCCCAGGTTACCTGCACAGAGCGGAGGTGGAGGTCGCCCTGGTAGTTGACGCCGTCCTTATGGATGGTGTCGCTGTAGTTGAAGATGTTGAAGCCGGCGCGAAGGTTGGCTCGGGAGGTCACGGCGGTGGCGGCCTGGACTCCGAGACCCAGGGTGGAGGCGCTGAAGCCGATTCCGAAATGAGGAAGGTCAGATTGCGCGCTGGCGGCGAGACAGGTCAGCAGGATAACGGAGAGTGTTTTCATCGTGAGATTCCGAACACCTGACGATCCTTTGTCGGCGAATGCACGTGAGTGCGTAGATTAGGGCATTATTCGACGCAGAAAGTGCGTTGATTGGTGGTAGAATCGACGCAAGGGATGAATCCGTATATCTATGAGCGGCCGGACTGGCCCCACTTTCGGTGGGACCGGCAGCGGCTGGCGGAGCCTTTGGCGGCGATTGGCCGGCAGCAGGGGCGGTTCATCGGGCACATGGAAAGCCTGGGATTCCGTTTGCGGGAGGACGCCGTCCTTCGCACTCTGACGACGGATGTTCTGAGCACCAGTGCAATCGAGGGCGAACGGCTGAACGCGGAAACGGTGCGGTCGTCGATTGCGCGCCGGATGGGCGTGGAGATTGCGGGGCTGAAGCCGGCGGACCGGAATGTGGAGGGCGTGGTCGAAATGACGCTGGACGCGACGCGGAATTACGCGGCGCCGCTGGACGCGGAACGTTTGTTCGGGTGGCATGCGGCGCTTTTTCCCACGGGGCGAAGCGGAATCCTGAGGATCCGGACGGGAGCGTGGCGGGACGATCATGCGGGGCCGATGCAGGTGGTTTCCGGGCCGATCGGGCGGGAGACTGTTCATTATGAAGCGCCGGCGGCGGCGCGGCTCGAACAGGAGATGGCCGCTTTTTTCCGGTTTCTGAACGGCGACGATGCGGCGGATCCGGTCTTTCGTGCCGCTTTAGCGCATCTCTGGTTCGTCACGATCCATCCGTTCGAAGACGGCAACGGCCGCATTGCGCGGGCTATTGCGGACATGCAACTTGCCCGTTCGGACGAGAGTTCGCAACGGTTCTACAGTATGTCGAGGCAGATCAGCGAAGAGCGCGATGCCTATTACGAGACGCTGGCGCGGGTGCAGCGCGGGACGATGGACATCACGTTCTGGATGGAGTGGTTTCTCGGGTGCCTGGGCCGGTCGATCCGGCGGGCGCAGGAGACGATGGAGACGGTGCTGGCGAAGGCGAGGGTTTGGGAGTCTCTGCGGAGCGTGTCTCTGAACGACCGGCAGCGGGAGATGCTGAACCGGCTGGTGGACGGATTCGAGGGGAACCTGAATACGGTGAAGTGGGCGAAGCTGATGAAGTGCTCGCACGACACGGCGCTGCGCGATATACGGGAGTTGCTGGCGCACGGGATTCTGAAGCAGAATCCCGGGGGCGGGCGGAGCACGAGTTACGCGCTGGTGATTTGAAGTGCCGGCTTAGATGCCTTCTCCTTCGACGAGTTGCTCTTCGTGGCCGACGAGAACGCCGAGACGTCCGAGCTGGCGGACGGCTTCGAAGGTGGCCACGCGGCGGAGGTCGATGGCGGAGGGCGGGACGGCGCCGACGACGATGACGATCAGGCCGGCGGCGGTGGCCAGTTTGGCGGCGTTGGGCTCCAGCGAGTTCACGACGGCGACGTTGGCGCCGCGGTCGAACAGCTCGCGCTCAAGGAGAAGCGCGGATTCGGTGTCTTCGATGGCTATGACGGCTCCGCGATGGCCGAAGCGCGCGGTGCGGTCGGCGGTGGAGACCTGTCCGCGTGTCTCTTCCTTGCCTTCGATATCGACGATCATGGCCGCGCCGAGGGTCTCGTTCGAGAGCGGGTCGATCAGGATAAAGGCGCCGGTGACGCGGTTGAGCGAGTAGGAATCGAAGTAGAGCGGGTGGTGCGTTTCGACGGAAATCTCGCCGATCTCGTTGAGTTCGAGGCGGGCGGCGCCGACGCGGGCAAGCGAGTTCACGTCGAGGCGGTAATTGATCGCGCGAACGACGCCGCGAACCTGGTGCGACGTGTGCTTGATGACGTAGCTGCGGCCGAGTTCAAGCGCTTTGGCGTTCATCCAGACGCAGTTGGCGCGGAAGCGGCGGCCGACGTGAGGCAGGGACGCGACGGGCACGATGGAGTCGCCGCGGCTGATATCGATCTCGTCGGCGAGGCAGATGGTTACGGACTGGGGCGCCTGGGCGACGGGCAGATCGCCATCGTAGGTGACGATGCGGGTGATCCGGGTGGGGCGGCGCGCGGGCAGAGCCATGACCTCATCGCCGACTTTGAAGACGCCCGAGGCGATCTGTCCGGCGTAGCCGCGGAAGTCGAGGTTGGGCCGGAGCACGTACTGGATGGGGAAGCGCGCGGGGAGCAGTTCGCGACCTTCGTCAACAGGCACCTCTTCGAGGTATTCGAGCAGCGCCGGGCCGGTGTACCAAGGCGTCTTTTCGCTGCGGGTCACCACGTTGTCGCCGTCGCGGGCGCTGATGGGGATGAAGAGAGCTTTCGGGCCGCCGATGCGGCCGAGGAAGGCGGTGAACTCGCCGACGATGTTGTTGTAGACGGTCTGGTCGAAACCGACGAGATCCATCTTATTGATGGCGACGACGAAGTGGCGGATGCCGAGCAGGTTCGCGATGAAGGCGTGGCGGCGGGACTGCGGGAGGACGCCGTTGCGCGCGTCGATCAGAACAATCGCGAGGTCGGCCGTTGAAGCGCCGGTGGCCATGTTGCGGGTGTACTGCTCATGGCCGGGGGTGTCGGCAATGATGAATTTCCGTTTGGGCGTGGAGAAATAACGGTAGGCAACGTCGATGGTGATGCCCTGTTCCCGCTCGGCGCGAAGGCCGTCGGTGAGGAGAGCGAGGTCGATGAGGCCGCCGCTGCCGTTGACGGAAGCCTTGGTGACACTGGCGAGCTGATCTTCGTAGACGCCTTTGGAATCGTACAGTAGGCGGCCGATCAGGGTGCTCTTGCCGTCGTCGACACTGCCGGCGGTGGAGAAGCGGAGGAGGCCCATCATTTTAGAAATACCCCTCGCGCTTTTTGATTTCCATGGAGCCTTCCTGGTCGTGATCGATGACGCGGTTTTCGCGTTCGGAGCGGCGAACCAGTTTCATTTCGTCGATGATTTTGTCGATGGTGTCGGCTTCGGAGCGAATGGCGCCGGTGCAGGGGCTGCAGCCGAGGGAGCGCATGCGGCACATCACCATTTGGGGCTTTTCGCCGGGGAGGAGGGAGAAATCCTGTTCCACGGGGATGAGAGAAGCGCCCCGAACGACCATGGGACGGGGTTTGGCGTAGTAGAGGGGAACGATCGGGATCTCCTCGCGGCCGATGTACTGCCAGACGTCGAGTTCGGTCCAGTTGGAGAGCGGGAAGACACGGATGTGCTGGCCTTTGTCGACGCGGGCGTTGTAGACGTTCCAGAGTTCAGGGCGCTGGTTCTTGGGGTCCCACTGGCCGAATTCGTCGCGGAAGGAGTAGACGCGCTCTTTGGCGCGGGATTTTTCTTCGTCCCGGCGCGCGCCTCCGAAGGCAGCGTCGTAGCCGCCGGCGGCCAGGCCGTCGAGCAGGGCGCGCGTTTTGAGCAGGCCGCAGCACTTTTGGGTGCCGATGCGCTGGGGATTGGTGCCGTCCGCAATGGCCTGGGTGTTGGTGTGGACGATGAGCTTCGCGCCGATGGAGGCGGTGAACTCATCCCGGAACTGAATCATTTCGCGGAACTTGAACGTGGTGTCGATGTGCAGCAAAGGAAAGGGGATCTTGCCCGGGAAGAACGCCTTCTGGGCGAGGCGAACCATGACGGACGAATCCTTGCCGATGGAGTACAGCATGACGGGATTCTGGAATTCGGCCGCGACTTCGCGGATGATTTGGATGCTCTCAGCTTCGAGCAGGTCGAGGTGGTCCACTTGGGTTTTTCGTTCTTTCTTCAGGATACACGGTCAACTTGATGGGAATTCGGTAGTACCCGTTAGATTCCCAGCGAGAGGCCGAAGATGCGGATGGCGTTGCGGAGCAGGGGGAAGTAGATGGAATCGAGGAGACGCCAGCCGAGGATCAGGCCGATGATGGCGAAGGAGCGGAACCGGATGCGCCATTCCTGGAGCTTGAGCGCGCCGGCTTCGGAGGTAAAGAGACCGAGTACGTTGTAGCCATCAAGGGGAGGGAAGGGGAGGAGGTTGAAGCAGCCGAGCAGGATGTTCAGGGAGAAGAAAACGCTGAGGATGGTGGCGACGCCGTCGGGAACACCGGCGGACACCGCGCCCACAATATGCGCGGTGGAAGTAGCACCCCGAGTAAAAATTCCCGCCGCAAGGCCGATCCGCATGGCAAGCGCGGCGAGGATGGCGATCAGGAAGTTGGTAGCGGGGCCGGCGAGGGCCATCCAGGCGGCGCGTTTCGGATGGCGCTGCGACCAGAGCGGGTCATAGGGAGCGCTGGCCCAGCCGATAAGACCGGAACCGGTTGCGATGCCAAGAAGAGGCATAACAACCATGCCAAAGGGCTCGCGGCGAATATGTGGCAGGGGGTTGAGTGAGACCTGGCCGCCTTCAAACGCGGTGCTGTCGCCACCGCGCAGGGCGACGAGGGCGTGGCCCGCTTCATGGCAGGTGGTGGAAAGAAGGAAGACCACGTACTGGAGAAATCCAAAGGTCAGTTGATCGGGGTTCACGCAGGCTCAGTATAGCGTTGCGGGCGGGGCGGTTTGTGGTCACCAGCTTGCACGGGGGTGGTCATGAGAACGAACGAAATTTCACAGAGCAGTTCCCGGAGCCGGGCAGCCGCAGGCGTTTTCGTCGCGCTTTTGGCTGTTTCGGGTTGCACCAAAAGCCCTGCGCCGGCGACGGGTCCGGCAGCGACGGTGACACTCCGGGACGGCACGCAGTTCAGCGGCAACATGACGAAGAGCGATGCTTCCACGATTACGGTGCAGGCGGCAGGCGGGGAATCGAGAACGTATCCGATGTCGCAGGTTTCCACGGTGCAGTATGGGGACGCCGCACCGGTCCCTTCGGCGAGCATGGCGCCTCCGGGGCCCATGCAGCCGAATCCGGCGCCGCCGCCTCCTGTTTCGCAAGCTCCGGTTTCGCCCTCCGCTTCGTTTGCCCCGGCGGGCAGTTCGGAGGCGCCGCGGCCGGTGGAGCGAGACCGGATGGAGACCGTGAAGAGTGCGTCGAGTCTGGAGATGCGGACGATTCCCTCCGGGACGACGCTGCGGATCCGGAATAACGAAGCGATCAACTCTCAAACGGCGGAAACCGGCCAGACTTACAGCGCCGTTGTTGCGGAGGATGTGGTGGATACGGAAGGCCGGGTGGCGATTCCGCGCGGCTCCAACGCGACGCTGGTGGTGCGGGCGGCGCGCGATCAGGGGAAAGTGCAGGGCCGGTCGGAACTGGTTCTCGATGTGGGATCGGTTTCCGTCGGTGGCCGCAGCTACCGACTGGAGACCGGGGATCTGGTGGAAAAGGGCCGGGAAGGCATTGGTACCAATAAGCGCACCGGGATCTTTACGGGCGGGGGCACTGCTTTGGGCGGAATCATCGGGGCGCTTGCAGGTGGAGGGAAGGGCGCGGCGATCGGCGCTCTTTCGGGTGCGGCGGCGGGAGCGGGAACACAGGCGATCACGCGCGGGAAAGGCGTGAGCGTACCTTCGGAGACGATGCTGAGTTTCCGGCTGGAAGCGCCGGTGCGGATTCGGGATTCGAGGTAGGCGAAAACGGGCACGGCGACCCGTTTGGGAACGGGCCGCCGGCCTCTCGCTCAGTCCTCGTGACGCTTAGGATTTGCTACGGGGTGTGAAGTTCAGCGACGCGGAGTTCATGCAGTAGCGTTTGCCGGTGGGACGGGGGCCATCGTCGAACACGTGTCCGAGATGGGCATCGCAGCGGGCGCATTCCACTTCGGTACGCACCATCCCGTAGCTGGTATCGCTGAGGTCCAGTACGTTTTCCTTCGCGATCGGCTGGTAGAAACTGGGCCAGCCGGTGCCGGATTCGAACTTCGTTTTGGAATCGAACAGCGGCGTATTGCAGCAAATGCAAAAGTAGAGGCCGTCGGCGCGGGTCTCGGCGTATTTGCCCGTGAACGCGCGTTCGGTGCCCTTGCGGCGGGTGACTTCGAACTGTTCGGGCGAGAGTTGCTTGCGCCATTCTTCGTCGGACTTCACCACCTTTTCCACCACTTCGACTCCGGTGCGATTTCCGGAGGCATCGAACTGGGCAATTTTCACGGTCTTGCGGCCTTTGTCGGTGGCAGCGGCAAGCGCGATGGCGGACGCCCCGACACCGCCGGCGGCCGTGTGAAAGAAAGCTCTGCGATTCATCATGGTTTCGTCCTTATCTGCTGCCGGTCGATTTGGGATTCCACAACTCGGGATACATCCGCTTAAAATCGTTCTGCAACGGGATATCGACATTGGCGATATACCCCTGGGTCGGATTGTTGTCGAGGAAGTGTTGGTGGTAGGTTTCCGCCGGATAGAACGCTTCCAGCGGCGTAACCTTTGTGACGATGGGGCTGCGGAAGACATGGGCAGCGTTCAGCGACTGGATGTAAGCTTCGGCCGTCTTCTTCTGGTCTTCGTCCTGATAGAAGATGGACGAGCGGTACTGTGTGCCAACGTCGTTGTGCTGGCGGTTCAGGGTGGTGGGATCGTGCGCGACCGAGAAATAGATCTTCAGCAATTGGCCGTAGGTGATCTTTTCGGGGTCATAGGTGATTTTGATCGACTCCGCGTGGCCGGTATCGCCCAGTTCGATCCGCTCATAATGGGCGGTTTTGGCGGAACCACCGGCGTAGCCAACCTGGGTATCGGTGACACCTTTGACATGTTCGAAGATGCCTTCCATGCCCCAGAAGCAGCCTCCGGCAAGGACAGCGGTCGCCTTTTTCGCCGCGGGGGCGACTGGCGTTACGCTGGGCGGATCGGGGAAGGACGCACCGGACAGGAACCCGGCGGCCAGTAAGAGTTGAGCGGCGAGAAGCCCGCGCGTGTAAAGGAATTTCACAACAACCTCCAACGTTACAATCCGGCGAACCCGCAGGTCTATTCCGGTCTCTTCACTTTATATTATTGCGAGATCGGTGTGGCTGGTTGTGACCGGAACGGCGGTGCTCACGGCGGCGGCGAGCTTGTGGAGCGCTTTTTGAGTCTGGTCTTCGTGCGTCTGGTGTTCCTGAGTCTGGTGTTCCTGAGTCTGGTGTTCCTGAGTCTGGTGCTCCGGATTCGGGAGTTCGCGCAATTGGGCCACCAGGAGGTCGAACTCCGCGGCTGCGGCGTCCAGCCTTGAAAGGGGGGAGCCGACCGGCACGATCAGGGCAGATTGCCGCAGTCCCTCGCGTAATGTGCAGGCGGCATTCAGGGCAGCGTCGAAAAGCAAATCCCGTTTGCCGGCGGTGGCGCGCACTTCATTCCGGTTCGCCTTTTCGGTCAGATGTTTCTGCCGCCTTAGGGTGTGCTTTTGGAGCCGGCGCAGGGCATCCGTATCGATGTCATAACGGCGAAGCAGAATGCGGCCGGCGGCGGCGAGCGATGCGGCGCCGGAGAGGCCCGCGAGCAGGACCAGCAACGAAAGCGACTCGATCCGGCGGCCGGCCTGGTTCGTAAGCTGCCCTCCGTTGAGGCGGATCAGGCCCAGAGAAACGGTCGCCACAAGCGCGGCGAAGGAAGCGCAGACGACCAGGGTGCGGATCTGTCTGCGAAGCGGCTGACGCGTCATGCCTGCTAATCGTCGGGAACCCCGGAAAGCTTTAGGGCTTTTTTCAGCACAACACGCGCACAACCGAGGTTCGTTTCGCTGCCGCCGCAACCGGCCTGTGCGCTTTCTTAAAACAAATTCAGGGCGTGGGCGGCGCGGATCAGTTCGGCCGCGTTCCGCACCGCTTCCGGCGTGAGGGTCTGACCGCTCAGCATGCGCCCGATCTCTTCGGTGCTGCCCTGGGTATCGAGATGCTCGATCCGGGCGACGGTACGGCCTTTGTGCTCGGATTTTCCGACGCGGTAGTGATG
>Ga0118677_10016222_pt1 | contig 10241 bp, 7 predicted proteins | sample AliMusrvi5mmetaG_FD_86154 | JGI IMG/M metagenome (GOLD analysis project Ga0118677, IMG submission 86154)
TTATAAAAGATTTACTTCTTCAACACAATGTCAATATACTTATGATTTTATAGGTAAAAACAAAAGTTTTTTTTGGGATTGGTCAAATTTTTATATCAAAATGAATGAACATATTTCTTTGGGTTGTGCAATACAAATCAACAGATCAAAATCAGGCGATAACTATAATCATTTTAGTCCCTCATTAAGGTATGAGTATCATACATTTTTTTTAGAGGTAAATGCATTTAATTTTTGGGAAACGTACCCATTGTGGTCAATAGGATTTGAATATGATTTCAAGTAAGCAACAATCATTTATGGTATAATAATAAAATGAATAAAATTCCTCCATTTCCCTATTTTAAGAAACTTGAGTTGTTAGATAGCTTGGCAGTAGAAAGGTTCTTAAATAAATTCCTGCCATATTCTGATTTCAATTTTGCCAATTTATGGTCTTGGGATATACATCATAAAATGATGATATGCTCGCTGAACAATAATCTTGTTGTACTCTTTAGTGATTATGTTACAGGAGAAGAATTTCTAACATTTATCGGGAATAATAAAGTCTCTGAAACTGCATCTGAATTAATTGATTTTTCAAAAAAGAACTATCAAAAAGATTTCTTAAAATTTATTCCAGAAGAAAATGCTGTTGTATTATCTGAATCAGGATTTAAAACAAAACCTGACAGGGATTCATATGATTATATTTATTCGGTAGACCATCTGGCAATCATGAATCAATGGACTAAAAACAGTAAAAGTAAAAGGATAAGGCAGTTTGTCAGGCAGCACCCTGATTATAAAGTAACAATTTCTTCTATTGGTGAAATACAAAAAGATTCTTACCAGAAGTTATTTAAAAAATGGGCAAATAACAAGGAAATAGAAAACCATTTTGAACTGCATGAATACAAAGCTTTTGAAAGGATACTTCAGATCAAGGATAATAATAATATTAAAGTTTTATCCCTGTATGTAAATGATATTTTGATGGGGTTTACCGTCTATGAAATTGTCTCCGGTGATTATGCTATTGCACACTTTTCAAAAGCGGATATAAAATATCATTCCTCGATGTATGATCTTCTGATCTGGGAAGAAGCCAAGGCTTTAAAAGCAAGAAAAGTCAAGTATTATAACTTTGAACTGGATTTAGGCATCACTGGGCTTCGGTATACAAAAGAGAAATACAAACCTGCTTTTTTTCTAAAAAAATTTATACTAACTAATTAACTTGAAAACCTATTGATTTTAGGCGTTTTAATGTGATATGATAAGAACCATGAATACACAAAATCATCAACCGTTCGGGCATTTGCTTACTCTTGATCTATATGAGTGTAAGGAGGGTGCTTGTGACGATTTGTCTTTGTGCTACAACTTTTTAGAAGACATAGTCAAAAAGCTTAAAATGACTAAGCAATCCCCTCCCTTCATTTTTAAAAGCGATGAACAAAAATATCCTGATAAAGCAGGACTAAGCGGTTGGGTGCCTATTATTGAAAGTGGCATTCAAATCCATACGTTGACACCTAAAAACTTCATCTCTGTTGATGTATATTCCTGTAAGAAATTTTCATCCGAGGGCATAAAAGAATTCGTGCAAGACTATTTTAAATGTAAAGAAGTTGAAATGAATTATATTGAAAGAGGCGTTAAATATAATGACAGACAGTAATTTTATAAATCAGAATATTATATAAAAAAGATGACTTGGTTTTTTATTGCACTTATTGGTCCGTTTATGTATGCATTAACGAACCACATAGACAAAATTCTACTGGAAAAATACTTTAAGAATAATGGAGTCGGTACTATTATTCTCTTTTCTTCAATTTTTTCTGTAGTTGTATTACCATTTTTGTTTTTTATAGACAAAACAGTTTTAGACGTTGGTGGACTACAAATTATTGTCCTTTTAATAGTTGGAATTTTAGGTGCTCTGGTATTGTGGTGTTATCTATTAGCTCTTAAAAATGAAGAAGTATCGGTAGCCATTGTATTTTATCAACTTATGCCGGTATTTGGATATATATTAAGTTATTTTATTCTTGGAGAAACTCTTACCAACCTGCAAATAGTTGCAATGGTAATAGTTATTTTAGGTACAGCCATTATCTCATTTGAAATAGATGCGGAAAATAAATTCAAGCTTCGTCGAAAAACCATTCTGCCCATGCTTGCTGCTTCTTTTTTTTGGGCGCTTGGTTCAGTTTTGTTTAAATTAGTTGCTCTTGAAGAAAATGTTTGGCGATCATTCTTTTGGGAAAATGTTGGTCTCTTAATAGTAGGCCTCATTATTTTTATATTTATACAATCATATCGTAAAAGCTTCTTATTAGCCATGCAGAGTAATTCTAAAAAGATTTTATCTCTTAATGCCTTAAATGAATCTTTTTATATTCTTGGAAATTTCGCATTTGCCTATGCCTATATGCTTGCTCCTATAGCACTGGTACTTCTTACGGATTCTTTTCAATCTGTTTTTGCTTTGATGATTGGTGTATTCTTAACGATTTTCTTTCCTAAGATATCAACTGAAAAAATACAAGCAAAACACATCTGGCCAAAAATTATTGCTATTTGTATAACCGGAATAGGAACGTATTTACTTTTTATGAAGTAAAGCTGTAAATATGTTGTATTCACTTTACTTGTAAAGTTTGATATACTTTAGGTAGTGTTATGAAAATTAAATGTATACATTTTCGTGAGCATATTTTTTTCTTTATTCTGGTATTAGCTATTACTACAGTTAGTGCGCTTTCTTATTATCGACTCATGATAAAACATGATTATATTGTTGGTTATCAAGGTGTGTGCGACCCAGCTATCGAGAAATGTTTTAAGAGTTGCCAAGATGATGCGTGTACAAAAGTGGATTACTATTCTAATATCTTGAAATATGAGCCAGATTTGTATATGGAATGTGGTAAGGATATAACTAATTGCGATGCGGCTAATACATGTCTTGCGAATGACCATAAATGTTCTGTGACTTATTGCAATCCAGAGGATAGTGGTAATACTTGTGAATCACCAACTGATAAATCTGATGCACAAAAAAGCAATAGTCAAAATCAAACTGATTCTACAAAACAGGAATCTTTACAAAATAATACAAGCAACACTAATATATGATTTGTTATTTATTCTCTGAACCAATATATTTTTTCTTTACCTCTGGTGTACCAGTATTGTTATACTATGCATACATTCCAATCACTATCATTATGCTTTTTATTGGTTTTTATGTTTTATTGAGCGAAAGACATTTTTTACTTAATCGGATTTTTTTTACGATTTGTATATTATTATCATTTTGGACTACATCAGCTCTTATTGAATGGACTAATATACATAGCGATTTGGTAATGTTTGTTTGGAGTTTTCAGGGTATAATTTTTGGCCTGGTTGCAATGTTATGTATTTATTTTATTTATGTGTTTCTGAATAAAAAAGATGTTTCAACTCGAATTAAAACCATCTTTTTCGCATTACTTGCCCCCATCTTTTTTGTTACTCCCTACTTTTATCTCAGTGGTTTTGATATCACTACTTGTGATGCGTTTAAGTTTGCGTGGCGACCATTAGAATTTTATTACACCTTACTTGGAGTATTAGCTATAGTATGGGTTTTTGTTTTACTTGTTCGTCAATATCGCACATCAGTATCTGATAGTAGAAAGCAAATAGTCCTTATGGGAATTGGAATTGAATTATTTCTCTTTGTATTCTTCGTATGGACATCAATTGTATATTATCTTACAGAAATAGGTACGTTGTCAGATTCAAGTTTTGAAATGTATGGACTATTGGGTATGTTGATATTTATGATCTATATCAGTGTTCTCATGGTTCGTTTTAAAACTTTTAATGTTAAACTTTTTGCCACTCAGGCATTAGTATGGGGTCTTATATTTCTTACAGGTTCAGGATTTTTCTTCCTTAATGGAAAAATAGATTTTATCTTAACCAGTATCACTTTTGTTGCTATTGTCATCTTTGGTTTATTGCTTACCAAATCCGTTAAACGAGAAATCAAGCAACGTGAACATATTGAACAGCTGGCTACACAACGAGAGAGCTTTATTCACTTTTTGAGCCATGAAGTGAAAGGGATTTTAGGAAAAAACAAAAATATGTTTGCTATGATATTAGAGAAAGATTCCAGTACAACGCCGGAGCAAGTGGAGTCGTTTGTAAAACGCTCGGCGGTGGATACCGATGGAGCCATTGAAATGGTTGAAAACATTTTACATTCCAATGATTTTAAAAATGGTAAAACGAATATGGATATGAAACCCTTTGATCTAAAAACAGGTACGCTTGAAGCCATAGAAAGCCTCAAGCTGGATTTCGAAACAAAAGGACTTTCTATTAAAACAAAGATTGATGAATCTCAGAATTATACTGTCATTGGAGATAAAGAAAATATAACCAAACATGTCATCCGCAATTTAATTGACAATGCCATTCGCTATACTCCAAAAGGAATCGTAAATGTGTCGCTCTCTAATAAAGACGGAAAAATTCTTTTCTCGGTGAAGGACACAGGTGTCGGCATTACCAAAGAAGATATGGCAAAATTATTTACCGAAGGCGGACACGGCAAAGATTCTATCAAGGTCAATGTGCATAGTACTGGATACGGATTGTTTTTTGCTAAAGGTATTGTTGATGCTCATCACGGCAGAATCTGGGCGGAATCAGAAGGAGTAGGCACAGGATCAACATTCTTTTTGGAACTACCTGTTAATTCAATTTAGACAATTAATTCGTCTTCTAACTTTTTTCGTTCTGCATCAATCGCTGCAAGAATACTGAGATATTTTTTATAATCTGCATCATTTTTTGGATCTTCTGTCCAAGTTCTACTTGCATCATTATCTTCCATGTCTATTTGTTCAAGAGAGTGATCAACCATCTCTATAAACTGGATTTTATCGTCTTCTAAAAAATTCGCTAATAACGCATACTTCATTTTTATCTCTTGTCGTTCTTCAACTGAAAGATTTTTATTTGCAAGGTATTGCTTGATGGCATCGCAAATTTTTTCTTTTGGATACGGTAATGATGAAACAGGCAGAAAAGAGTCTTCTGTTTTTAAAACAGAAGGAATAAAATCAAGACTGGTCTTGGCAATATTTGTTTCTGTCTCGGTATCCATAGTATGTATGATAGCATAATTTTTTAGGTCAAGCGAGTGGAAGTTTTTAAAAAATCATCATGTAGATATAGTAACGAATTAAATAACAGAATTGCTATTTTTGAAAAATCACATTGGGTATAAAGGACATTTTTTTAACTGATTCCTTAGTTCATTTTTAATGGACACCTTATTGTCCTTTAACGCAGGTGGAACGGAATAGGTACTCAGTCGCACGGACAGCAAGATAGCGTGTGAACGGACAACTTGTCTCGTTCACACGCTATCTTGCGGGGGAATATTCCCCCGACCCCTAAATTCTGGGTTAAAAAATGTTATTAAATAAATTATATTTTTGTAAAAATAGTTGAAATCCTTAAAAAAATAAATATTAATTTTGACATGACACGTCAAAAAAAGTATTCTACTTAATAGCTACTAAGAAATTTGATTTTATCATTATTAAGTGATAAAATTATTTATGAGTAATAGAATTAGTATTTAGCTTGTAATTTAATAGTCAGCTTAAATAACAAAATATTAAAAGCAAATAATACAAATGACCATTAAGCAGTTAACAGATAAATATAATGCAAATAGGGCTTATAACCTGACAAGTAAATACAATGAAACACAACTTCGTAATGATTTTTTAGACCCATTTTTTGAATTACTTGGTTGGGATATTAAGAATAATTCTCGTAAGCCCACAAATGAAAGAGAAGTAATATTAGAAGAAGCATTGAAAGAAAATGCTTCAGAACACTCAAAAAAACCCGATTACACATTTCGCCTATTTTCTGAAAGAAAATTCTTTTTAGAAGCTAAAAAACCTTGTGTTGCAATAGAGTCAAATAATGAAACGGCAAAGCAAGTCAGACGATATGGTTTTACTGCAAAGTTGAAAATTTCAATTCTTTCAAATTTTGAATACTTAATTATTTACGATACATCTGTAAAGGTTGATAAGGACGATATATATTCAAAAGCTTTAATTAAAAAGTATCATTACACTGAATACGAAAGCAAGTTTGACGAAATCAAAAAACTTTTAGGAAAAGAATCAGTTTATTCAGGAGAATTTGAAAAAGAATGGCAAGACATTGAAACCAAAATAATTCAGTATTCAATTGACAATCTCTTCCTAACCCAAATCAATGAATGGAGGAAATTATTAGGTGCTGAAATATTCAAACATGAGCCCAAAATTAAAGAACAACAATTAAATGATGTTGTTCAAAGCTATTTAAATAGGGTTTTATTTTTAAGAGTTTGTGAAGATAGAAATTTAGAAGATTATCAAACGCTTTTAAAGTTTGCTAATGCAAATGATTTTAAAGCACTGATTAAAAAGTTTGAACAAGCAGACAAAAGGTATAATTCAGGACTTTTTGATCAACTTTTAAAAGATAAAATAGTTGAAAATATCAGTTCTGTTTTTTGGGTAATTATTAAGCAACTTTATTATCCGGAAAGTCCTTATTCTTTTAGTGTTTTTTCTTCTGATGTTTTAGGTAGTATATATGAAATTTTTCTCTCGGAAAAATTGGCTATTCAAAATGGATCAATTACATTAGTTAAAAAGCTTGAAAATGTTGATAGGGATATTATTACAACACCGACTTTTATCATCAATGATATTTTAAGAAATACCGTATTACCAAAATGCCAAGGCAAAACTGACAAAGAAATACTTAAACTAAAATTCGATGATATTTCCTGCGGTTCAGGAGCGTTTCTTTTGGAGTTATTCCAATTATTGAATGATATTTTGATTGACTACTATTTTAAAATAGATAAATCAAAGCTCATTCAAACCAACATCAACACATTCAAACTTCCTTTCAAGATAAAGCGAGAACTTTTATTGAATTGCATACATGGAGTTGATAAAGATTACAATGCTGTTGAAGCAACCAAATTCGGCTTATTGCTGAAATTATTAGAAAATGAAGATGTAAGTTCAACTAATGCAAGTAAGCCTGTCTTACCTGATTTGTCAAACAATATTTTCTTTGGAAATAGTTTATTGAACCCTAAACAAGTAACTACTAAAAAAGATCAGGTAATTATTAATCCGTTTGATTTTTCAAAACAGAAATTTGATGTCATTATAGGCAATCCACCCTATATGAAATCAGAGGATATGAAAAATATTACTCCCCTTGAATTGCCTCTGTACAAGATTAATTATACTTCTGCTTACAAACAATTTGATAAGTATTTTTTATTTATTGAGCAGGGTTTAAACTTGCTTACTGATGATGGTGTTTTAGGTTTTATAGTACCGAGTAAATTTACGAAAGTTGGTGCAGGAGAAAAATTAAGAGAATTATTATCAACTAAAGGTTATTTGCATTCAATTGTTTCATTTGGTGCAAATCAGATTTTTGCAGATAAAACAACATATACTTGCCTTCTCATATTAAGCAAAAAGCCACAAAAGATTTTCCAATATGCCGAAGTAAAAAACTTAAAAAGTTGGAAAGTAAGAGATTATAATGAAGTAAAATACGCGACAAAAAAAACAGAAAATTTAGATAATGAAGTTTGGGTCTTAATACCACCTGACCTTATAGAAGCATACAATAAGATTTCTTCAAAAAGTATAAAGTTAGTTGATTTAGTTGGAGATGATAATATTTTCAATGGAATTCAGACAAGTGCAAATGATGTTTACATTTTTACACCAACAAAAGAAGATGCAAAATATTATTTTTTTTCCAAAAAAAATGTTGATTATCAAATTGAAAAGTCAATTACAAAACCTTATTTCCAAACTTCATCAGGCGAAAACAATTTAAATACTTATAGAACATTTAAGCCAAATGCAAGGGTTATTTATCCTTATGAGCTTACAAAGAAAGGAGTTGAAATAATTCCGCTAACAACCATTCAAAAAAAATTTCCGCTTGCTTATGATTATTTGCAAAAGCATAAGGCAATTTTAAATAATCCAAAGAGAGATATTAAACCCGAACCACAAACAAAAAATGAGTGGCACAGATACGGCAGACATCAAAGTTTGGATAGTTGCGGGTTACCTTCAAAAATTATTGTTGGTGTTCTTTCGGTTGGCAACAAATATGCTATTGATAATTACGGAACATTAATTTCTTCAGGTGGAACAGCCGGTTATTGTGTGGTTGCATTACCTATCAATTCAGAATATTCAATCTATTACATTCAAGCCATTCTAAACTCAAAATATTTGGAGTGGTTCAGTACATTGTATGGTGAAGTTTTTAGAGGTGGATACGTTGCAAGAGGCACAAAGGTTTTAAAGAACTTACCAATCCTCAAAATTGATTTTACAAATGCAAAAGAAAAAGTTTTACATGACAAAATTGTAAAAACACAAAAGGAGTTAATCAATATCAATGATCAAATAGATGTAAATGCCGGAAACAAACGAGCATTAACTCCCATTCTAGGACAGTTTGAAAGAGAAAAAGTTAATTTAGATAAGCTATTAGCTGAATTATACGATTTAGGCGATGACGATTCATTAATACCATTAATAAAAGAATTATATGAATCTAATTAAGAATGCAACAGCCAAAAAATTAAGAGGCGGATTTTATACACCTGAACCTATTGCATCATTTATACTAAAATGGGGCATCAATGGGAGTTCAGATTATGACATTTTAGAACCAAGTTGCGGTGATGGTGTTTTCCTTGAACAACTAAAAGAGAATAAGCATAAATTCAAATCTATTACAGCGGTTGAATTTGATGAATTTGAAGCGGATAAAGCAGATAAAATAAAACTCCGTAATAAATTTGTAATCAACACCGACTTTCATTTGTATTGCAATGAAACGATAGAAAGATTTGATTTAGTTGCTGGAAATCCGCCATACATACGTTATCAGTATTTCGATGAAGAACAGCAGAAAGAAGCAATAAAAGTTTTTAATCGAGCAAATCTAAAATATTCTAAGCTAACCAACGCCTGGGTTTCTTTTGTTGTTGGTTCAAGCTTGCTACTTAAAGAAACAGGGAAAATTGGTTTAGTAATACCTGCGGAACTCTTACAGGTTTCTTATGCTCAACAGTTAAGAGAATTTTTAGCTCACTTTTACAACAAAATCAATATTATTTCTTTTGAGAAATTGGTATTTCCAGACATTCAACAAGAAGTTGTTTTATTGCTTTGTGAAAAGAATGAAACAAATTCACATTTAATTGAACATTTAGAATTACGTGACGAAAAAGATCTTGAAAATTTAGATGTAAATAGATTGAAAAGCCCTTCTAAGCAAATTAATTCTAAATCGAACAAATGGACTTATTATTTTTTGGAGCAAGAAGAAATAGACTTTTTAGAAAAAATTGCAGAAAAAAGAAAGATTTCCACTATTGAAAATTATGCTAATGTTGAAGTTGGCATAACCACTGGTTCAAATGACTATTTCACAGTTCCATTACAAGTTGTTGAAGCATATGACTTGAAAGAATTTGCAAAACCAATGGTTGGCAGAAGTGTTCAGGTGAACAGCGTAATTTTTACTAAAAATGATTGGAAACTAAACGAACAAACAAAAGCTAAAGCTAATTTACTAGTATTCCCGCAAAAAAAAGAAATCAACGGACACAAAGGAGCAAACTCCTATATTAAGTTGGGAGAATCTATGGGAATAAATAAAGGTTACAAAACTGGCATTCGTGATGATTGGTTTGTAATTCCTTCTATAAAAGTTTCTGATGCTTTTTTGATCAGAAGAAATAATTTATATACTAGGTTAATCTTGAACGAAGCTAAAGCATACACAACTGACACAATGCACCGTGTATTCATTAAAAAAGAAACAAATAAAAACGCTTTTATAGCCAGTTTTTACAATTCGCTATCTTTAGCATTTTCTGAAATTGTAGGTCGTAGTTATGGTGGTGGCGTTTTAGAAATAATGCCAAGTGAAGCAGGAAAAATACTTCTTCCTTATAAAACTGAAAATGCTGAATTACTTACTGCTATTGATAAAATGATGAGAGAAAAAAAGAGTATTGATGAAATTTTAAAAATTACAAATGAACAAATATTGAAAAAAGGATATGGTTTTACGGATAAAGAAATAAAATTAGCAAACAGTATTTGGAA
>Ga0118677_10016223_pt1 | contig 10241 bp, 7 predicted proteins | sample AliMusrvi5mmetaG_FD_86154 | JGI IMG/M metagenome (GOLD analysis project Ga0118677, IMG submission 86154)
GCTTACGCGCAATACGTCGAAGGTGGGTGGCCCTCTCTTTCGTGCGATCCTGGATACGGTGGCCAAGGATTACCGCAATTGCTCAACACGGTTTTGTATGAAATGTTGAATTCAGCGAATCAAGCTTGGGCTATGTATCCCGGACTGTCTCACGGTGCATACGAATGCCTTCACGCGCACGGCACGCCGGAGCAGAAGATTCCCGGCGCTAAACAGACCGCAGCTTTTGAAGTCTGCATGACGCTGAACAAACACTGGGGCTACAACAAATTCGACCAGCATTGGAAGCCGGCCCGGGAAGTTATTTGCAAGCTCGCCGATATTGCCAGCAAAGGCGGTAATTTTTTACTCAACGTCGGCCCCACTGCTTCGGGGGAATTCCCGTCGGATGCCGTGCGCATCCTTGGCGAAGTGGGCAAATGGACGGCAGTCAACGGCGAGGGGATCTACCGCGCCACCGCCAGCCCGTTCGACAAAGCCCCGTCCTGGGGCCGGGTCACCGCCGGACCGGGCAAACTCTATCTACACGTTCTTAACTGGCCGACCGATGGCAAGTTGATACTCGCGTGCTCCGCCAAACCGACCCAGGCATGGTTACTGGCGGACAGGACGGCATGCGACGTTAAGCAGGATGCGGGCTCGATCACGATTTCTGTGCCCGCGAAGGCGCCCGATAGATACGATAGCGTCATCGTGCTGGGAATCCCCGGCTCATAGCCAGACAACAGGACTTCCTAACCTTCAGCGGGTTTGCTACAAGTTAAATATCTTCCGAGTGCTTCTCGCAGTGCGGTCGGCGAGCACACAGGCATCTCCCGGGAGGGAGGCGAAGAGCAATACTACTGTTTTCGGTAGGAGACGTTACCACGGCTCCGAGCAAGAATGGTGCGATATTAAAAAGAATCGTAAAGCAATTGGGTTGAGAATGAGAGCCGGCTGCGCTAACTGGAAGCTGCGGGTCGCCTGGTGCTTTCTGCTCGTATTGGCTTTGTTGTCGCCGGTCCACCTTCGTGCGGCAAACGAACCCGCTTCGGGTATCCGGAGCGGGGCAGGGGGCATCGTGATGTGGAATCCGATTACCCGTGATTGCCGGAAGCTCTCAGAAATCCGAAAAGAGCTGCAGTCGGGAAATCGGTTCGTCACTGAAAAGGTTGCTGAATTGCAGCGGACGGCCGACAAGCTCCTCATCCGTCCGCTCCGGAGTGTGATGGACAAACCCTTCTTGCCGCCGAGCGGCGACAAGCACGACTACTTCAGCTTGGCTACGTACTACTGGCCCGACACCCATTCCACGAATGGCCTTCCGTACGTCAGTCGCGATGGTAAAACCAATCCAGAGGGCAAGGATTATGACAATACGAGTCTCGGAAGAATGTGTGAAGCGGTCCATACCCTGTCTTTCGCTTACTGCCTGACTGGTAAGGAAAATTATGCGGTGAGAGCCGTTGAGCAAATCCGGGCATGGTATTTGGATGAAGAAACCCGGATGCATCCTAGTCTCAAATATGCCCAAGTAATAAAGGGCATCCAGACGAACTCACCCTTTGGCATAATCGACACCCGGCCTATGCTCAAGGTCGTCGACGCCGTCACCCTGCTTAGGGAATCCGCGGCTTGGCGAACGGAAGACAACGTTAAACTGCAAGGATGGTTTTGCTCCTATCTGGATTGGCTGATTACCAGCGAGCAAGGGTGTCGCGCAGCCGAATACGACAACAACCAAGGAACTTGGTATGACGTCCAGACAGTGAGGTATGCTTTGTTCGTTGGCAAGAACACCAAAGCCAGAGAGATTGTGGAGGCGGCCAAATCACGGCGGATTGCCAAGCAGATAGAACCCGACGGGCGGCAACCACGGGAGTTGTCGAGGTCCAAGTCATTTACCTATTCCGTCTCCAATCTGGGCGCTATGATTCGTCTGGCCGCGCTGGGGGAGCAACTCGGTGTCAATTTGTGGGATTATCGCAGTCCGGATGGTCGCAGCATCCGTCGGGCGGTGAACTACTTGGCGCCCTTTGTCGATCCCGTGAAAGTCTGGCCGTTTAAGCAGATCGAAAAAGTTGACCGAAAGGAGATGCTGAAGCCGTTATTGGAAGAGGCGGCCTTGCACTCTAATCCGGTGGTGAAACCGCAAAATGCGTCTAATGTCCAAGCGGGCAGCCGAGCCAGTGCCGCTGATAACGGCAGCCCACCTTCTACGAGTGCTGCCCGAGGGCTTTAGAAACCCTGCAAGCGTCGCCCGCAATTCGAGATCCTACGTTGGCGCCGTTAAATGCATAATCAAGTCATGAAACGACCTATCCAATACGTTGCCGCAGTCTTGGTGTTTGTTGCGCTTGCCACCCCCCGGCTGTTGGCCGCGTCACGGCCGAACATTCTGGTCATCGTCGCCGACGACCTCGGCTGGGGCGAATTGGGCTGCCAGAGTTTTTCCCGGCAGATTCCCACGCCGAACATTGATTCCATCGCCAGCAACGGCGTACGTTTCACTAGCGGTTACGTGGCCGCGCCCATTTGCAGCCCGTCCCGCGCCGGCTTCATCACGGGCCGCTACCCGCAGCGCTTCGGCCACGAGTTCAATCCGATACCGGGCAAAGGCACCACTGCCAACTTCGGGTTGTCCGTCCAGGAATCCACCATTGGCAACCGGTTCAAAGACGCAGGCTATGTCACCGGCTGGTTCGGCAAGTCGCACCTTGGCTTTGCGCCGCGCTTCCACCCGCTGCAGCGGGGCTTCGACGATTTCTTTGGTTTTCTGAGCAGCACCCATACCTACTTGGCCGTGGCTAATGCCCAGGGGAGGGATCCAATCGTCCACGGCACCACGCCTGTCACCAACCTGGACTACACCACCGATGCCTTCGGGCGCGAGGCCGTCAACTTCATCGAAACGCACCGGGCCGAGCCCTGGTTGGTTTATCTCGCTTTTAACGCCGTTCATGTCCCGCTGGAATCAACCCCGAAGTATCTGGCCCGCTTCCCCGGCATCGAAGACACCAAGCGTCGCACCTTCGCCGCGATGACCTCGGCGATGGACGACGCGGTTGGCGAGGTGCTGTCGAAACTTCGCCAAGACCACCTCGAAGAGAACACACTCATCTTTTTCTTCAGCGACAATGGCGGTCCGGCCAAGGGAACGACTTCCAACAATCGCCCGCTCCGCGGCTTCAAGGGTCAGTTATGGGAAGGCGGCATCCGCATACCCTTCATGATGCAATGGAAAGGGCACATTCCCGCCGGCAAAGTGGACGACCGACCAGTTATTTCACTCGATGTTCTCCCGACCGCGCTGGCCGCGGCAGGCAAGGAGATAGGACCTGCATGGAAGCTCGACGGCGTGAATTTGCTCCCTTATTTAACCGGTGAAAAGTCGGGCCAGCCCCACGACACGCTTTTCTGGCGTTACGGGCAGCAAATCGCCATCCGCGGTGGCGACTGGAAACTGGTGAAGGCTCCGCCATGGGAGATTCTTCATGTCGAAGGCACTGGCAAGGCGAGTCCCGCCGGCGCCCAGCTCTACAATCTGGCGCGAGACCTCGGGGAGGAGACTGATCTGGCTGGGCAGAACCCGGCGAAGGTCAAAGAGCTTTCCGCCGCGTGGGACAAGTGGAACACCCATAATATTGACCCCTCCTGGCCAGGGACAGGCGGCAACCGGATGAATGGGAAGAAAGGTAGCATGCAGAAAGGCGCTGAACTCAACGATGATCCGTAGGAACGAGCATGAAATCGAATACCATTGAACATCCCTGCCGGAACGCCATGATACAAATTCTCACCCTCATCTGCGCGGCGGCGTTCTGCGTGCTGCCGATGCGCGCCGCCGAGGCGCGCAAACTGAACCTCCTGTTGATCACCGCCGACGACCTGAACGCCGACTCGCCCGGCTGGATGGGCAGTAAAATGGGAGCCACGCCGACGCTCGATACGCTCGCCGCCCAGGGCCATCGATTCATCAACGCCCACGTCACCGCCCCCATCTGCCAGCCTTCGCGCGAGGCGATTATGACAGGCCGCGTTCCGCATCGCAGCGGTGCGCTCGGCTTCAATCCCGTAAATCCCGGAACGCCCACGATGGTCACCACGCTCAAGGCCGCCGGCTACTACACCGCCGCGCTCAACAAGCTCGTCCACATGAAACCCGACTCCTGTTTTCCTTGGGACGACGCGATTCAAGGCTCCGGGAAGAATCCGCCGCTGCTCCGCGAGCAATTTGAAACCATGCTCCAGCACGCTGCCGCCACGCACAAACCGTTCTTCATCAACGTGAATATTCAGGATCCGCATCGTCCATTCCCCGGTTCGAATGCGGTGGACGCGGAGGAGGGCGACTCGACGCAGCCCAAGCCCAAGGCCACGGGCAGGAAAGCCAGGAGGCTCGAACACTCGCAGATGTACAGCCTCATGCACAATTATACGCCTGAAGAAATCAAAGTGCCCAACTTCCTCGAAGACATCCCGCCAGTTCGCGATGAAGTCGCGCAATACTTCACCGGCGTCGCGCGCATGGACATATCCCTCAAGGGTGTGCTCAACGCGCTCAAGACCAGCGGCCACGAGCAGGACACAGTCATTCTATTCATGGGAGATAACGGCATGTCTTTCCCATTTTCGAAAGCCACGGTGTATGTTGATGGCACCTGGGAGCCCGTCATCTTGAAGTATCCCGGCATGCCAGCCGCCACTGTCCACGCGGAATTCGTGAGCAGCGTGGACATCATGCCCACGCTACTCGACCTGCTCGGAGTGAAACATCCCGAGGGCATGGATGGCCGCTCGTGGCTGCCCCTGATGCGTGGCGAGAAACAAGACGCCCGCGACTATGTGATTACCCACGTCAACACGGTCAATAGCGGATTGAGTTTTCCCCAGCGCTGCATTCGCACGAAGGATTGGGCTCTGATCTTTCAGGCGTGGCCGGACGGAACGGCCAAGTTCAAGGTCGAGGCCATGAGCGGCATCACCTACAAGGCGCTGGCGGAAGCGGGCAAAACCGACGTGCGCCTCGCCTCTCGCGTGAGGCAATTCCGCGTAGGTGAGTCGCAGATGTTCTTCAATGAGCACACCGACGCTGCCGAGCGGAATAACGCGATCAGCAAACCGGACTGCAGACCCGAAATCGAACGCCTGGCTAAATTGCTCCTGACTCACATGGAAAAAACCGCTGACCCGCAGACGGCGAATTTCAAGAAGTCGCTGGCCGACTGGCGGGCCAAGCCACTGGACTGAACTCCCTGGCGCATGAAAACCACAGTTCTTGCACTTCTGACCCTATCCCTAATAGGGAGCCATTCTCTTGGCTCGCAAACCAAGCCCAACGTGCTGTTCATCATGACCGACCAGCAGTCATTTCACATGATGAGTTGCGCCGGGAACAAGTGGCTAAGCACGCCCAACATGGACAAACTTGCCAGCCGGGGCTATCGCTTTGATAAGAGCTATTGTGTCAATCCGGTATGCATGCCGTCCAGGTTTTCCCTCCTGACCGGGCATTATGCCTCGGAGGTGGGGGTTAAGGAAAACACTCAGGCCTTTAATTCCAGCAAAGTGCAGCAGATAGTTTCGCAAGGCGCGTTGGGAATCATCTTTCGTCGCGCCGGTTACGAAACCCTCTACTCAGGCAAAACGCATCTTTATGGTACCAAGGATGTCTCGGAATACGGTTTCAAAATCAACAACACCGATCCTTACGACGGACCTGCGATTTATGCGGAACGGATTTTGGCGGAGATCGGGAAAGCAAACTCTGCCAAACCGTTTCTCCTCTTTCTCTCCTTCTTGAATCCGCACGACATCTGCTACAAAGCCGGGAAAGACAGACGTTTCCCTGATGGGTTACCCGCCGCCAATGCGCGCGAAACCACGCGCTTGCTGGCGCTGCAAAGAACTTGGAGCGCGGCAGAATATCGCCGACAAATTCCACCCCGGGCCACCAATCTCGCCCCTATCAACGATGAGCAACCGGCGATGGTTTCGATGGATATAGGGTCGAGAGCCTGGGATGATGCGCAATGGGATTTGTACAACTGGATGTATCACCGATTGACCGAAAGTGTGGATGCACAGGTTGGCCGGGTGCTGAGGGCCTTGAAAAGCTCCGGACTGGAGGAAAACACCATCATCGTCTTCACCTCTGACCATGGCGATATGAACGGCGCTCATGGACTGACTCTTAAGAATGTCATGTTCGAGGAATGCCAGCGGATTCCCTTCCTCTTTGCGGGAAAAGGCATCAAGTCTAACGTTGTCGATAAATCCACCCTGGTCTGCAATGGCTTGGACTTTCTCCCCACAATCTGCGACCTGGCTGGTATAGAGCGACCGAAAGGAATTTCTGGGATTTCTCTCCGCCCTTACCTTACGGGTAACGGGAGGAAAACCGACCGCCAATATATCATCACCGAAGACTATAACGCCTATCAGATAAATGACGGTCGCCATAAATATACTATTTATGAATTGCCGGGATACCCGGAAACATTGACGGATTTGGACAACAATCCCGGGGAAACGGCAAATTTTGCCAGCGATCCTTCTTACGGCAAAATCAAGGCGAACCTGAAAAGGGATTTGCTGGCCAATTTGGCGGGAAGAGGCCTAACCCCGCTGCCGCAGGATAGAACGATCGAGAAAGTTAGGGGAGGTGAAGATAGGAAGCTCAAAAAGAAGGGGAAGTCGAAGGCGAAGGCTGAAAGTGATGAGTAAGGAGTGGCAACTGCGAAGCAACGAGGACCCACAAGCCCTGACATGAGGCCGAACACCAGGAAAAGAACACTGTCATTCCTGATGCATGGCTGCGTGCTCGCTGTCATGACTAATGGAATGGCCACCGATGTTGCACCGTCCAAGCCCAACATCCTATTCATTCTGGCCGATGATCTTGGCTATGGCGATGTGCAATGTCTCAATCCGCAGAGGGGCAAAATCAGGACGCCGAATCTCGACCGGCTCGCGGGGCAGGGCATGACCTTCACCGACGCGCACAGCGGTTCAGCGGTCTGCACGCCCAGTCGCTATGGTATCCTCACGGGTCGCTACGCCTGGCGCACCCGCCTTCAAAGCGGCGTGCTTGGAGGGTTCTCGCCGCCACTCATCGAGCGGGAACGCCTAACGTTGCCATCTTTGCTCAAACAACATGGCTACGCCACCGCCTGTATCGGCAAATGGCATCTTGGTATGAGCTGGCCGCACAAGGACGGTGGCCCCGGCAACGTGAACAACGCGAACGCCATGGAAGTGGTGGATTGGACGAAGCCCATCCAGAACGGCCCGACGGCTTGCGGCTTTGACTACTATTTTGGCATCAGCGCTTCCCTGGACATGCCGCCGTTTGTCTTCATCGAAAATGACCACGTGACTGCGGTGCCGACGACCAAGAAGCGGTGGATTCGCAGCGGGCCAGCCGCAGCGGATTTCGAGGCTGTGGATGTCCTCCCCAGGCTGACCTCAAGAGCGATCGAGCACATCAAATTGCGCGCCGACGACGCGCGCGCGGGTAAACCGTTCTTCCTGTACCTACCCTTGAATGCGCCGCACACGCCCATCGTGCCAAGCAAAGAGTGGCAGGGGACAAGTGGCTTGGGCGATTACGCAGATTTTGTCATGGCGTTGGATGCGACCGTTGGCAAAGTGTTGGTGGCACTTGATGCGCAAGGGCTGGCGAGCAACACGCTCGTCATCGTCACCAGCGACAACGGTTTCTCGCCACACGGCGACCCTAAGGGACTGTTGCGGGCGCAGGGACACAAGCCGAGTGCGCAATTTCGCGGCTACAAGGCAGACATTTGGGACGGCGGACATCGTGTGCCTTTCCTGGTCCGCTGGCCAGGAAGAATCGCCGCTGGATCAATAAGCGAACAGCTTATCTGCCTCGGCGACCTCATGGCGACGTGCGCCGAGCTGGTCGGCGCAAGACTTCCGGACAACGCAGGCGAGGACAGTGTGAGCATATTGCCCGCACTGCTTGGCACGGCCGAAGAACTGTTGCCCGAAGCCGTTGTACATCATTCCATCAACGGCTCCTTTGCAATCCGTCAAGGCAACTGGAAGCTTGAACTCTGTCCCGGCTCGGGCGGTTGGAGTGATCCCAAGCCTGCCAGCTCGCAAGAAGAGGGGCTGCCGCCAGTACAGCTTTACAATCTTGGCGTGGAAATTGGCGAGCAAACGAACTTGCAGGCGGAACATCCGGAAATCGTTGCGCGCCTAACCCGGCTGCTCGAGAAATACGTCGCCGACGGTCGCAGCACCCCGGGCCGGCCGCAGCAGAACGAAGTTGCCATCAAGCTCTGGAAGAAAGAACGTTCGGCTGATAAAAGTACTGAATCACAAGAAGGACAATGAAGCACATCTTTCGCATCCTTGTGGCGATCTCAATCGGTTTGCCTGCCACAGTGCACCCCGCCGGTAAGCCAAACATCGTCGTCATCCTTGCCGACGATCTGGGATACGGCAGCCTTGGTTGTTACGGCGCGGATACGAACTTGGTGCGAACCCCCAACTGCGACCGGCTGGCGCGTGGGGGCATTCGCTTCACGGACGCGAACACGCCGGCAAGCGTCTGCTCGCCCACCCGCTACGGGTTGTTGACCGGGCGTTACTGCTGGCGCACGTCTCTCAAGTATGGGGTGCTCAAGCTTTCACCGTTGCACATTGAAACTAACCGCTTGACGATTGCCTCGCTCTTGAAACGGCAAGGCTATGCTACTGCGGCCATCGGCAAATGGCATCTGGGTTACGGTGACAACGATCGCGTTGATTTCAGGGAGGGGTTGCAGCCTGGACCGCTGGAGATTGGTTTTGATTATCATTTTGGTTTGCCGTCCAACCATGGCAGCGGTGACGGCGTGTTCATTGAAGATCACGGGATCGCCGGATTGCGCAGCAGGAAACTCACTCCTTACGGCACGAATCACTACGGAGGCAAACCCTTCAAGGGATACGACGCGCCCCAGCGGGAAGATGAAAACGTGATGGCGGTGTTAACCGACAAAGCCATCAGTTGGATCGAACAGCAGCGGCAGCCCTTTTTCCTGTATTTCGCACCCGTAGCGGTGCATGAGCCGGTGACGCCCTCGGACCGCACCAAAGGCACGAGCAAAGCCGGACCTTACGGGGACTGGATTCACGAACTTGATTTGCGCGTCGGCCAGTTACTCGACGCGTTGGACCGCCGGGGTTTGGCGACCAATACACTCGTCATTTTCACGAGCGACAACGGCGGCGAAATCCAACGGGTGAAGGACGGGATGCAGATCAGGGCGCAGGAGGCAGGGCTAAAAATCAATGGCAGCTTGCGCGGCGGCAAGCACAGCATCTACGAAGGCGGCTTCCGCGTGCCCTTCATCGCCCGTTGGCCGGGGAAGATTCCCGTTGGCGCGGTTTCCGGCGAAACCATCAACCTCGTGGACTTGCTCGCCACCACGGCGGCGTTGGTGGGTGAGACACTTCCGCCCGCCATCGAAGCTGCGGAGGATAGTTTCAATGTCCTGCCCGCGCTGCTTGGCAAAAAGTCCAGCCAACCTCTGCGCCCGAACATGGTGCTCCACAGCGCGGATGGTGTGTTTGCGGTTCTCCAAGGTCCGTGGAAATGGATCGAGGGCAAACCCGCCAACCCAACCCCACGGCGAATTCGCCTCAAGGAGTGCCATCCACAGCTATACAACCTCACCGACGATCCCAAGGAGAAACAGGACGTAATCGAAGAACATCCCAAAGTGGCGCAACAGTTGGAGAAACAGCTCGCGGCTTGGCGCGAGCAAGGATACTCCCGAGAATAGAAGAAGCCCGGAATTCAATGCGCCCGGAACCATATCGAACTCTATGAAATGCCGGTCCCTCGTCATTGTCCTCTGTGCCCTGGTGTTGCCGGGGAAACCTTGCCCCGCGGAAGCCCCGGGCAAACGGTCGATGAACATTCTCTTTATCGCCGTGGACGATTTGCGTCCGGAATTGGGTTGCTACGGGAATCCAGTCATCAAGACGCCGAACATCGATCGCCTGGCCGGGCGCGGCCTCGTTTTCAATCGCGCCTATTGCCAGCAGGCCGTATGCAGTCCCTCGCGCAGTTCGCTGATGACTGGCCGCCGGCCCGATGCGACGCGCGTGTATGATCTGGTGACGCATTTCCGCGACGCACTGCCGGATGTGGTTACGCTGCCGCAATACTTCAAGGCCAACGGCTATTACTGCGCCGCGCTGGGGAAAATTTATCATGTGGGAATCGAGGATGGCCCCTCCTGGAG
>Ga0118677_10009931_pt2 | contig 10240 bp, 10 predicted proteins | sample AliMusrvi5mmetaG_FD_86154 | JGI IMG/M metagenome (GOLD analysis project Ga0118677, IMG submission 86154)
GTCCACATTGCTGCCCACCAATGACTGGGTGAAAATCACCCCGCTTTCCGACGGCAGCGATTCGATGCGCATCCATACCTCGGCAAATTGGCCCGCACCCCCGGTTTGTTTCTTGTGACGGTATTTCGATTCGCCGCGACCGGAGATGGTGGCCCGGTAGGAAACCCGCGGCTCGACCAGATCCACCTCCACATTGAAGCGGCGTTTCAGTTCCTCGGCCATGACGTGGAGTTGCAGTTCGCCCTGGCCGGAAACGATCGTCTGGCCAATCTCCGGATCAAAGCGGTATTCGAAGGTCGGGTCTTCCTCGCGCAGGGCCGACAGACCTTCGCCGAGTTTGTTCAAGTCCGCGCGGGATTTGGCCACCAAGGCGCCACGGGTGTTGGGAGCGGGGAATTCGACACCCGGCAAAGTCACCTGGCGGGCCGCCGCGCTCAGGGTGTCGCCGCCGCGGGTGACCCGCAGTTTCACCACCGCCCCGATGTCCCCCGCATGCAAGGCGGGCACCGGCTCGCGGGTCGCACCATTCACCCGGTAGAGTTGGCCGATCCGCTCGCTTTCACCGCGATTGACGTTCACCAGTTCGGAACCGGAAGTCACGTCGCCGCTGAATACCCGGAAAAACGACAGGTTGCCAACGTGCGTCTCATGCACCGTCTTGAACACGAACGCCACGGTCTGAGGGTCGTCCAAGGCCACGGTCACGTCCGCGCCGTTCGCTGTTTTCGCCTCCACCTTGGCCCGGTCCGTCGGCGAAGCACCAAACTTCGCGATGAAATCCATGATCCGAGACACGCCGATGTTCCGTGCGCCCGACGCGGCATAAACCGGAACCACCAAACCCTTTTGAATCGCCAAATGGAGATATGCCCGCAGGTCCTCCTCGGACAGCGCTCCTTCCTCGAAAAACCTCTCCAACAACGCGTCGTCGGACTCCGCCACCAAGTCGCTCAACTGCCGGTGCAACTCGCTGACCTGCTCCAACTGCGCACCTTCTGCGGGTTTCTCGACGAATTTTCCGCTGCCGTCCTCGGCGTAGGTGATCACCTCGGAACGCATCACATCGAGAATCGAGCGGAACCCGGGACCGGCATCCACCGGCAAGGTCATCGGGAAAATCCGCGACCCGAAATGCTCGCGGGCCTGTTCGAGAGTCTCGTCGTAGGCCGCGCGCTCGCGGTCCAGCAGGTTGATCACCAGAAATCGCGGAATTCCACAATCGTCGGCCACCGTCCAAAATTCGTCGGCCCCCGTTTCCACGCCATTGACGCCGTTGATGACGATCATCGCGGAATCCGCCACCCGCAGCGCGCTGAGCGGCTCGCTGACGAAGTCCGGCGTGCCGGGGCAGTCGATCATATTCAGTTCTCGGCCCAGCCATTCGGTCGTGAGCACCGTCGCGTGGATCGATTGGTGGTGTTCCTTCTCATCGGTATGGAAATCGGAAACCGTGCTGCCTTGCTCGATGGTTCCAGCGCGGGAAAGTTTTCCCGAGCACACCAGCATGGCCTCGCAAAGCAGGGTTTTTCCGGTCGAAGCGTGGCCGGCAACAGCAATATTGCGGATTTCAGCAGCACAGAAGTCTTTCATAAACGGTCGGTGGGATGTTTGGTTGATGGTTTTGTAAAACGACGAATCGCTTGATGAGTGGCCATTAGAAGCTACTCGCGGCCCGCCGTCAACCATCGCGATTTGCCCGAATCTCCCATGTCGGATTTTGAAACCTTGACAACCCTCGTCCGTTAGCTAATCTGGTGCTTCATGATTGATGCCAACATGCATGAAGCCAAGACCCACCTCTCCCGACTCGTCCGGGCAGTGGTGGAGGACGGGGAAATCGTGATTCTCAAACAGAACGGCAAGCCGGTGGCCGAAATCCACCCTCATCGTCCCGCCGCCCAACCGGTCCGCCGTCTAACACCCGACCCGGCGCTTCGCGTCATGTTCGCGCCCGGTTATGATCCCACGGAACCCGCCAGCGAGGACGAATGGCCGGAGAAATGCCGATGATCCTGCTCGACACTTGCGGCCTGCTGGCCCTTCTGGATGGAGGTTCGGTGTTCTCAGTAGCCCGCCCATGACCGCCGTCCGCACCCGCTTCGCACCCAGCCCCACCGGACGCCTGCATCTCGGCCACGCGCTCGCCGCCAAAGTCGCCTATGACCTCGCCCGCCAAGCGCCCGACGGTCGCTTCCTGCTCCGCCACGAGGACATCGACGGCCCCCGCGTGCGCGAGAATTACTATCAGGAAATTGAAGACGATCTCAAATGGCTCGGCCTGCGCTGGGACGAACCGCCGCTGCGCCAGACGAACCGCCTGCCAGCCTACGAGGCGGCCCTCGCCCGCTTGCGTGAAAGCGCCTTGGTCTATCCGTGTTTCTGCACCCGCAAGGAAATCCAGCAGGAATGGGCGAACATGGCCGCCGCTCCCCAAGGCGACGCCACCCCGGTCTATCCGGGAACCTGCCGGAATCTGACAGAACATGCCCGCCGCCAAAAACTCAACTCCGCCATCCCCCACGCCTGGCGCCTCGACTCGCGCGCGGCCGCCGCCCTGACAGGTCCCCTCACCTTCCGCGACCTGCGCTTCGGCACCATCGAGGCCGACCCGGATCTGTTAGGCGACGTGGTGCTTGCCCGCAAGGACATCGGCACCGCCTATCACCTCGCGGTGGTCATCGACGACGCGTTCCAACAGATCAGCCACGTCACCCGCGGCGACGACCTGTTTTCGTCCACCCACGTCCACCGCCTGCTGCAAGCCGTGCTCGGTCTGCCCGAACCCGTCTATCACCACCACCCGCTGGTGCTCGACGATCACGGCAAACGCCTCGCCAAACGCGACGACGCGCTGTCCATCGCCACCTTCCGCGAGGCGGGTTTCACGCCGGACGAGGTGCTTGTTAAATTACTTCCGCCTCAATCCAAATGAAAACCTGTTCGCAGGGGAACGAGCAATTCGTTCATGCTCCGGCCATGGCCCATCCCTCAATCGGAATGAAGTTTCCTCCAAATCTCGCGCCTGGCGACAACGTTTCAATGATCTCACCGGCGGGCAGGATCGACCGGGAGGTGGTTGAGCGTGGCGCGGAACTGCTGCGGCAACAAGGATTCGCGGTTCGGATCGGCCGCCATGCGTCCGACGTGGAAAGCGTGTTTTCCGGGGCGGATTCGGCACGCGCCGCGGACATGCAGGACGCGCTGGATGACCCGGCGGTCAAAGCGGTGTTTTTCACCCGTGGCGGGTACGGTTGTTTGAGAACCCACCTTCAGCTCGACTGGTCATCATTTTACAAGCATCCCAAATGGCTGGTCGGATTCAGCGACACCACCGTTTTCCATGCCTGGCTCACCCGTCACGGTATCGCATCCGTGCATGGCGTGATGGCTTCCCGGTTTGAAAAGGACGGCGCACTGACCGACAGCTTCCTGCGGCTGATGGAGTTGTTAGGAGGCAAGCCTCCCGACTATGACATCGCGCCACATGGTTTGAACCGCACCGGCACGGCCTCCGGGGTTCTGACTGGCGGCAATCTCTCAGTGATCCAGAGCCTGAGGGGAACGCCGCTCGACATCATGCCGGCAGGCAGGATCCTTTTCATCGAGGACATCGGGGAATACCGCTATCATCTCGACCGGATGATGCAAAACCTCAAGGCCGGTGGGATTCTCGAACAGCTTTCCGGATTGATCGTGGGGTACTTCACCGGCATGAAAGATGGCGGAACGCCGTTCGCGAAAACCTCTTACGAAATCATCAGTGAAGCGGTCGCGCCTTACCCTTATCCCGTGGTCTTCGGCTTTCCGGCCGGACACGAATTGCCGAATCATCCCCTGCTGATCGGGGGCACGATCACTCTGGATGTTTCCATAACCGGTGGAACCGTTGCAAATAGCCTGTCGCTAACGCGTTTCCGGCACCCCACGATTTGAAGCTCCAGTCAATTCAACCCGAACTCCGAAGTTGAGATCTTGATAGGGAGCTGGAAACCACGGATTACGCGGATTTAACGGATTATTTGAAGAGGTTTTCTCCACCAACCGGAGTTCCTGAGAAGTCGTGGATCGATTCGATCTCAATCCGTGAAATCCGTGTAATCCGTGGTCAATCTATCGCAACTTTGGAACCAAACTTCGGATTTCGGGTTCAACAAAATCAGGAGTCCCGCTGGCCGCGACGGTTCCAGGCCACCAGGTCCCGGTAGCACACTCCCGAGCCGCCAAACAGATCCAACGCGCTGCCAACAGTCACGTCCACGTTTCCCCGGCCAGCGCTCTCGACAAGCCGGACGTCATCCATGGTGGCCGCGCCGCCGGCATAGGTGACGGGAAGTTTGGCCCACCCGCCTAACAACGCGACGAGATCGGCATCGATGCCGCGGCAGAGGCCCTCGACATCGGCGGCGTGAATCAGGAACTCGGCGCAATGCGGCGCGAGCCGGTCGAGCGTGACCGGCGTGACACGCAGGTCGGTGAGCGTCTGCCAACGGTTCATGGCGACGGTCCAGCCGTCAGGCGTGCGGCGGCAGGATAAGTCGATCACCAGTGTGTCCCTGCCGACGGCTTTGACTAGGGCGTCGAGCGATTCTGTTAGGAAATGGCCGTGCGGGTCGAACAACGCGGAGGTGACGATGACATGGCTGGCACCGGCATCCAGCCAGGAGGCGGCGGTAGCGGCGGTGATGCCGCCGCCGAGTTGCAGTCCGCCGGGCCAGGCGGCAAGGGCGGCGCGGGCGGCATCGTCGTTGCCCGGCCCAAGTTTGATGACGTGCCCGCCGGTGAGTCGGTCGGCGCGAAACATTTGCGCGAACGATGCCGGCGATTCGTCGGAAACAAAATTTTCCTGAGGTCCCGGGCCGTGGTCGCGCAGGCTGCCGCCGACGATTTGTTTGACCACTCCCTGGTGGAGGTCGATGCACGGGCGGAAGCGGGTCATGGCGGGCCGAGCATGGGGGAATCGGTGATGTTTGCCAAGCGTTCAAGGGTGCTGCTGAGCGGCGTTTGGTTGTCCCCGGAATTCGAACTCAGTGATAACTTATGGCTCGTTCGGCGCGCCACCTTGGTTCGTGCCAACGGCACTCCGCAGTCTCGATACAATCCAATTGTTGAGACTTTCCCCCTCGTCGGCGCTCAATTCCACCAATTGCCGATGCAAGGCGGGATCGATTCTCAGGAGAAATCGTCCCGAATACGGTTTAGCGGGCACCTCTCCACGACTCTCGCAGAACTCAAGATAGTCATCAATCGACTCTTGGAACGCAGTCTTCAACTCAGCCACGGTACGGCCCTGAAATGTCACGACATCCCGGATGCCGGCAACGTCCCCATGGAAGATCTCCGCCTCGTCATCAAAGCGCACGGCGCCCCGATATCCTTTGTATGTGATCATGGTTGTATTCCTGCTTCGGTAAGAAAACGCCGCATCGACTTTACCGCCCCCTTGTCGGTGGCCGGTTGAGGATGAGGCCGATGAAAAACCGCCCTCACGCCATTCAACGCGATCCGAACCCTCGAGCCGCTTCCTCCCGAGAGTTCAGCCCCAAGCGCTTTCAACAGGGTCTCAATCTCTGCCCATTGAATCGACGAAGGGACCGGATCCTTGAAGATTTCAGCTAAAGTTCCCCGGTGACGGTTGTTCAACAGGCACTATAATACCGCAGAACGGTATCATGGCAAGAAGGATGTTGATTTTTTGCGCGTGACCGACGGACCCTCGGTCTCCAAACTCCGACATCCAATCACCGAACCCCATGGGAACATTCGCCGCATTTGAACAAAAGATGGCCGCCGCCGGCATGGGCGACGCCGCGATCCACTCCTTCCGCCGGAACTACGAGGCCCTCCTGCGCAATGAATCCGGGATGATTCCCGAGGACGGCATCACGCCGGCTGCAAACCTTGGATCGTTAGACCACATCGCCGTCGGAAGTCCGGCAGACACGGCGTTTCTGGCCCAGTCGGTGGTGATCAAACTCAACGGCGGACTGGGCACGGGCATGGGCTTGCAGGGGCCAAAAAGCCTGTTGGAAGTGAGGGATGGCATCACGTTTCTCGATCTGATGGCCCGCCAGATCCTGGATTTGCGCCGGGCCAGCGGTGCGCCGGTCAGACTTCTGCTGATGAACAGCTTCAGCACCAGCGAGGACACGCTCGCTCACCTCCAACGGTACCGCGCCGAGGGACTCGCCGACCCGGCCGAGGTGGAGTTCATGCAAAACAGGATCCCGAAAATCGATGCGGCGACCCTGGCACCGGTCGAGTGGCCGGCGGATCCGGCACTCGAGTGGTGTCCGCCGGGTCACGGCGATCTTTATTGCGCACTGGTGGGCGGCGGGTGGCTCGAACGCTTGTTGAACGAGGGGGTGAAATACGCGTTCGTGTCCAATTCCGACAATCTGGGTGCGGTGCTGGACCCAGCACTCCTGCACCACTTCGCGGACAGCGGCGCACCGTTTCTGATGGAGGTCACGCGCCGCACCGCAGCCGACCGCAAGGGCGGCCATCTCGCACGGAGAAAATCGGACGGGCGACTGCTGCTGCGGGAGGTCGCCCAATGCCCGGATACCGATCTTGAAGCATTCCAGGACATCGAACGGCACCGGTATTTCAACACCAACAACCTGTGGCTCCGCCTGGATCTGCTCAAGGCGCAGCTTGCCGCCGACTCCGGGGTGCTCCCGCTGCCGATGATCCGCAACTACAAAACCGTCGATCCGCGCGACAAGAAATCCCCGGCTGTCATCCAGTTGGAAAGCGCCATGGGGGCGGCCATCGAATGTTTCGCGGGGTCCGCCGCCATCGAGGTGCCGCGCACCCGGTTCGCGCCAGTCAAGACCACCGGGGATTTGCTCGCCCTGCGTTCGGACGCCTACGAGATCCTCGACAACGGCCAGGTCCGCTTGCACGCCTCCCGCCACGGCGAACCGCCCTTCATCCATCTTTCCGATGCTTACAAACTGGTCGATTCGCTCGACAGCCTGGGAGTGCCGGGACTGCACGGATGCCGGTCCCTCACAGTGCGCGGACCGCTCCGCTTCGCGCCGGGAGTGGTGCTCGAAGGCGATGTGGAAATCATCGCGGGCGGTGCCAAAACCGCGGTATTGCCCCCCGGAATTTACCGCAACCGCCGCATCGAACTCTGAAACAACGGCCACCCGCCCTGCCGGTTATGAAATTCTTCCATCTAGCGCTTGCCAATTCCGGAACTTGGCTCTACACGCCGCGCCGCCATGGCCAGCATTGGTTTCCTTAAATTCCCCCTGAACGGTTTCGAAGCGGCGATTTTCGATTGCGACGGCACCTTGGTTGATTCCATGCCAGCGCATTTCGACGCTTGGTGTGAGGCGCTCGCCCTCTACGGAGCAGGCGGTGTTTTCAAAGAAGATGTCTTTTTCGCCATGGGCGGTCGGCCGACCCACGACATCGTCGTCGAATTGAACGATGAATACAACCTGCACCTGGACCCCGAAGCCGTGGCCATGGCCAAACGCGAAGCCTTCCTCAAACGCCTGAATTCAGTGTCCCTCATCGACGAAGTCGCCGCCTTCGCCGAATCGCTGCGCGGCAAAGTCCCGATGGCCATCGCCAGCGGCGGCTCCCGCATGGTCATCGAAAAAATCCTCCACGCCGTGGGAATCTCCGATTGGTTCGATGAAGTGGTCACCGCAGACGACGTGCCCGAAGGTAAACCGGCACCGGATGTCTTCCTCCACGCGGCCCGCCTTCTTGGCGTCCATCCCGCGAAATGTCTGGCCCTCGAAGACGCTCCCTCAGGGATTCTCGCGGCCCGCCGCGCGGGCATGCAGGTGCTGGCGGTCCCGCCGCCGCTGGCGTCTTGCAACGGTGCTCGTTGAGCGGCGCACCGAAGTGGCGTCTCGCCCCAAGGAGTGCGGGCGTCCCACCCGCATCCGCCATGGAATGCGAAAGTGCCGCGCTTTCGCTCGTTTCTTTCACCCCCCATGGCCGTGGTGGGCGGGACGCCCACCCTCCTTGATGGTTGCATTGGCCACCGCCGGTCGCTATGATCGCCGCCATGCGATCAATACTGATGGCTTCGATGATAGGCGGATGTGTGGCGTGTGGCACCCAACCGGAGGCCCGTGAATGGAAAGCCCCGGATGGAACCGTGGTGAAATACTGCTGGAGCGCGCCCGAATCCTTGGAAATTGGCAAAACTTACCCGCTCGTGCTGTTTCTCCATGGCGCGGGCGAACGCGGTGACGACAACGCCGCCCAACTCAAACACGGCGTGATGCCCATCCTGGAAGGCGCGAAAAAACTCGGCGAGCCGTGTTTCCTGATCGCCCCGCAGTGCCCGACCGACCACTGGTGGGCACCCATCAACCGCGAAACCATGCGCCTCAATGCCGCAGATAAGCCGAATTCCTTGTTAGACGCGGTGCTCGCCTTGGTCGATGACACGCTCAAGACCCAGCCGGTGGATGCCAAGCGGTTCTACGTGACCGGTCTCTCGATGGGCGGATACGCGACCTGGGATTTGTTAGGCCGGGTTCCGGCACGGATTGCCGCGGCGATTCCGATATGTGGTGGCGGGGATCCTTCGCAGGCGGCCAAGTTCAAGGACGTCCCGGTGTGGGCGTTTCATGGCGAGGAGGATCCGACGGTGCCGGTGAAATCGACGAAGGACATGATCGCGGCCATGGAAGAAGCGGGTGGCAAACCGAAAGCCACTTACTATCCTGGAGTGGGTCATATTTCGTGGACCCGCGCCTACGATGATCCCGAAGTCATCCGTTGGTTCTTCGCACAACGCCGGAAGTAAGTACTCCCATGACCCAACCCAGCATGAAACTCTTTGGCACCGACGGCATTCGGGGCCGTGTGAATGAATTTCCGATCACTGCGGAAGTGGCCTTGCGGATGGGCAAGGCGGTGGCCAACGTCTTGCGCTCATCGGGCCCGAACCGCAACCGCGTGCTCGTCGGCAAGGACACCCGGATCTCCGGCTACATGCTCGAAACCGCGCTGACCAGCGGCTTGGTCTCGATGGGCATGGATGTCTTCATGGTCGGCCCGCTGCCGACCCCGGCGGTGGCCCACCTGACGAAATCGATGGGCGCGGCGGCTGGCATCATGATCACCGCCTCCCACAATCCCTACGAGGACAACGGGATGAAAATCTTCGGCCCGGACGGATACAAGTTGTCCGATGATCTGGAGGGCTTGATCGAGCGCCACATCCTCGGCGAGGAACCCGACGCGCCACCCTTGCCGCCACGCCAGATCGGCAAGGCCCACCGGATCGACGACGCGCGCGGCCGCTACATCGAGTTCGCCAAACACACCGCCGACAACGTCCCGCTGCACGGTCTCAAGGTGGTGGTGGATTGCGGGCACGGTGCCGCCTATTTCATCGCGCCGCTCATCTTCAAGGAACTGGGCGCGGAAGTCATCACCACCGGCATCCAACCCGATGGCCTGAACATCAACAGCGGCTGCGGCGCACTCTTCCCGGAAAACGCCGGCGAATTGGTCCGCCGCTTCAATGCCGACCTCGGCATCTCGTTCGATGGCGATGCCGACCGCGTCATCTTCACCGACGCCAACGGCCAGGTCGTCAGTGGCGACCGCATCCTCGCGCTCTGCGCCATCGGCTTGAAAGAACAGGGGAAACTCAAAAAAGACACCCTGGTCACCAGTTTCATGAGCAACCTCGGACTGCGGGAGGCCATGCGCCAAAACGGCATCCGCCTGGAAACCACCGCCGTGGGTGACCGCAACATCATCGAATGCATGCGCAAATACGGCTATTCCTTCGGCGGCGAAAACTCCGGTCACCTCATCTTCGCGGATCACGCAACCACCGGCGACGGCATCCTCAGCGCCCTGCAAGTGCTCCGCATGATGCACGACCGCAACGCCACCCTGGCCCAACTCTCCACCGTCCTCAACGAGTATCCCACCCAACTCGCCAACATCACGGTTTCCGCCAAGCCGCCATTCGACTCGCTGCCCAAACTCAAGAAACTGATGAAAAAAGCCGCCGCCGAGCTGGGCGAAAACGGCCGCCACCTCATTCGTTACTCGGGCACCGAAAATAAAATCCGCGTGCTCGTCGAACACCGCGATATCGAAATCTGCCGCATCTGGGTGACCCAATTCGCCGCCGCCATCCGTGATGAAATCGGCTGACCTCACCCGCATGTCCTGCGATTCCTCCGCCTGCCTCCCGCTCACCCTCACCCGGAGCATCGCGGAGTTCCCCATCGCCAACCGCCCG
>Ga0118677_10016225_pt1 | contig 10239 bp, 16 predicted proteins | sample AliMusrvi5mmetaG_FD_86154 | JGI IMG/M metagenome (GOLD analysis project Ga0118677, IMG submission 86154)
TCATCCCATCGTATCATATCGAGCACGAAAAGTTTGAGATTCTGCACGCGATCCGCACACTGCCCAAGCCCTGGTGCAGCATCCTGGACTACGCCTTCGGCCTCGATGATTATCTGGGTGTCGCGTCCCAGGCGGGTCAGTGGCAACGGTTCATCGAATGCCCGGCGGCGAAGACCCACCATGGCAACCGCGTTGGCGGCCTGGTGGCGCACACGTGTGGCGTCCTGCGCATCGTGGACGCCGTGATCGCGCTGTACCCGACACTGGCGTCCATCGCCGACACCGACCGCCTGCGCTTCCTGGCGATCTTCCATGACTATGGCAAGATGTGGGAGTATACCTGGGCGACGGGGATCGGGTACCGCGACGACGCGCTGGTCGACCATCGCGTGACCGGGCCGATGTTTTTTGAGAAATTCTGCGACGCCGTGCATGCGGACATCCCTTGGGCCGACAAGCAAAAAGTGATGGCCTCGCTGGCTAGTCACCACGGCTTCTATGGGGAAAAACAGCCGGTGTCGCCGGAAGACCACTTGTTGTTTCTGGCGGACATGATGGAATCGAAAATCCAGGAAGCGTTTGACGCCTTGGCGGCGATGGGCGTCGCGGCTGCGTAACGATATGGCCGCGTCACGCTGTGCCGACCCCGGCGGCGAAATTCCGGGGAGAGGTGGGATGATGCCTAACCACTATTCCGGCGACATAACCAATCACGATGCGAAGTTACTCGCAGGCAGTGACGACGAATACTGTGACGGCTGCGATAAGGGCGAAGGGTGGCACTGTAGGGAGTGCAAACAAACAACGGACGACCCCAATTCCGAAGAGATGGAACTCGACAATGGTGAGTGGGCTGAAAGGTTGATTTGTCCCAACTGCTACAGTGCAGACATTGAAAAAGGCTGCGGCAAAACCGAGCACCAGTGCCGGGTAGAACGGCAACGCGAAGCCGACGCCGATCGGGCGTATGAGGAGCAAAACCGTGAGTGAATATAGCGATGCCCTACACGAGCAGATTGATTCACTTCGCACCCAACTTGAACTGTCGGAACGAAGGCGAATCAACGACGTAGCTGAATTGCGCGAGGAGCGCGATGCCGCCATCGCCCTCGAAGCCGATAACCGACGTTTGGCCGATGAAGGCACGGTTGCGATTGTGAGGCAGTTGGAAGAGACGAAAGCGGCGCTGGTAAAGGCGATGGAAACCATACGCTATATACGCCTACACACTCTCGCGGAAGCGCCTACATGCGAGCAATTAATGAACGAGGCTCTGCACGCGATAATAGTTGATATTCCTGTTGCGTGTGACGATATGTTTTCCGACCCCGCCGCGACCGCTGCAGTCGCTACCTGCACCACCTGCACCCACTTCCGCGGAGAGGTGTGCTGCAACGCACTGTCTGGGCGCTGTGCGGATTTTATCACCGGGGGAGAATCGTGTGTTTCGTGGGAGGTGCAAAATGCTGTTTGATGAGTACCGCGAGGAATGCGAGAACATTCGTCATAGCCTAACCAACAGTGCCAATGAGTGCATGTTATTGTGTCCTGTTCGTATCAGAACACTTGCGCCGGTTGTCCCGGCCAATGCACCGCTGACACCTGCCCGGAGCGGGAGAAGTGGGAGGAGAAACCGTAATGTATGGATTTACTTTACTTTCAGAGAATGAGATCACTGCACGCAAGCCGCATACGTGCGATTGGTGCTTCACGAAGATTCCTGTCGGCGAAAAGTATGTCAAATTCGTTTATATCTACGACGGGTTTACTCGTGAGAGCTTTCACCCTGAATGCTACGCGGCGATGAACACTACCGCGTCAATCAGTGATAGCGAGGAACGCTGCACGTGTAAGCATAAGCGTGGGGAGGTGTGTAATGCCTGACAACATTTTCGCAACTCTTGGAATACCCGATCCGGTGACGGCGGAAGGGATGGGAAACTTCGTTAACTTTATCTGTAGCGATGTGCCCAACGAACACTGCCGATCATTCAACAACGACTGCGCCCGGTGTCTAACAGCTCTCATCGAATCCTACGCCGCCATGCGCGTTGCTGAAGCCGACCGGCGGTGGATACCCGTTACGGAGTCACTACCCGAAATACGTACCTATGTGCTGGCTTACCACTCCCCTGGTATTGTGATTGCCGGTCTAACATCTGACAGGAAGTGGTATGGGCTCTGTGAAGTACATGGCATTACTCACTGGATGCCATTACCCACCCCGCCGAAAGGAGAATAACGTGACACACGAACAGATTGAAGAGTTACGAGCGTTATACAACGCAGCCACTCCAGGACAATGGCAAACACGCTTCCTGCATCGTATAGTACACGCTGTGCGGGCGCTAGACCAAAGATTTTGCCTGCTTATGAATACTGATAGCTCGCAAGATTGGCGTGATTGCGAATTTGTTGCGTCTTCGCATAATGCCATGCCCGACCTGCTGGATTCCCTCGCCGCCCTGCAAGCGGAGATTACCGACCTGCGCGACCGCTACAACGCACACCTGGCCGACCTCGATCATTACCGCGATGCCGCCGAACAGCGATATGCCATGGGCCGTGACTACGCCGCACTACCAACGGTGGACCCGCAAGCCGATGGGGATACGCAGGTGAATCAGGTGGTAGCGGAGTGCGCGTGGCTGAGTCAGCAGCTTGCCGAACGCGAAGCAAAACGCGGGACATATCTCGACGCTCGCGGCATTGCCCCGCGACAGCCTGACGATCCGAAACCGGAAGAGATCATACGGCGGATGCGGGATGACTGCGACACGCCGGAAGGAGAAAACTAATGCCACGCAAATTTGATTACATGCCCATTCTGACGGCGGAATGGGACAAGCTATGAGCGCCTACATCCACATCCACGCTCCTGCGATAACACACAGCGTCTTTACCGCAGAATGCTGCCCGGACTGCCAGCGTCCAGAACCGGCGATGGTGCGGGAGTTTACCGATGGCTACAACGACCCGGAGGTAATATGTCTGTGTTGTGGTGAATCTTGGAGTGGCGGGTATCTCTGGCCGAAACCATTCGAACGCGGATGGCGTCAACGGCGCATTGCACAGGTAATTGCTGCATTTAATGCAGAAAGGGGGATTATGTGAGCACTAACATTTTCACACGCCTGGGAATACCGGAGCCGGTGACGGCAGAGGGGATCGCCGCCTTCGTCATTGACAGCGGCGACCATTGCGAGTCCTGGGGGAGCCAGTTTTGCACCGACCATGGGTGTCTGGAGTGCTACGCGCTCGTGATCGAAGCCTATGCTAACCTGCGGGTCAGCGAAGCGATAGCTGCCACACAGTGCATCAATTCAGAACACGAGATATTTAAAGCCGCTATGGACGCGGGGAAGGATGATATATTATGACAAATATCATTGATCGGTCTCATGTAGTGGATATACAGGAAGAAGAAGACAATGGCAATGGCTTCCATTAATGCCAAAGGTGGAATTATGACAGCCAAAGAACTGCGCGCCCTGCTCGCGCCCATACCCGACGACGCCACCATCGCGCTATCGATGCCATTCCTCACAGGCCACACGATATACTCCGCTATTGGTGGGGTGAAGAAGGCAAAGGGGAAAGAGCGCACGGGGACACAGGCGGATTACCTTATCGAGGGGGAGTGATTTGACACACGCAGAGTTAGTGCGCCATGCCGAAAAATGGCTCTATTCCTCGTATAAAAACATGACACCGCTTGGGCACGTTCGCTGCTCGCACGTTGTTACGGAATTGCGCGCGGCAACGATTTATGGAGAGTGCGCCGACGCTCTAGGGTGGGCGCAAGGACGGTCTATTCTCATTGAGTGCAAAACGTCACGGTCAGATTTTAAGCGTGATTCCGGGAAGATATTCCGACGCTATGAGCAGGACGGATTAGGGAAGCAACGCTACTTACTGACAAACCCCGGCATTATCACAACTGACGACCTGCCCGAAAAGTGGGGATTTTTGGAAATGACATCAAGTGGCGTGTTGCGCGTAGTGCGCGAATCAGAATTTTTCGAGTACAACAAAGAGGATGAGATGAAGATTCTACTATCCGTGATACGACGGATGAAGGGGGAGTGATGACAAAAGAACAGATAGAAAAATTGCGGGAATTGAGCGCGAAGGCATAGCACCCCACCAAACGACAAAACGCGCCCGACCATATAGGCCGAGCGCGTTTTTTTGTTGCATGTTATGTTGTCGCTTTTTCGCAGTGCGTTACGTGCCGGTATTCGGCGATGTGGTAACATTGGACGCTACCGGCGGGGCGATACTCGGGTCGCAAGGCGGAAGCGGTACCGTCACAATCAACCGCCCCAGGCGTTGCAGTTCCGGCATAACCATCGAGGTAATTTTCTGCTCTATGACCTGCTCTGCGACAGCGCCTATGGTGCCAGGTGCGGTAAGTTTGGCAACGTCTACCTTGCCTTGAACCACAACGCCGATGATCGTCACAACAAGCGTCACAATCATGCCGGCAATGGTTGCGGCGGCGCGGTCGGGCGAAAGAGCATTAGGCATAAGCGCCACTTGTGCGAGCGTAAGCAAGAGACCGAGCACGGTCATGGTGATTTTCTTCCAGGAATATTCTTGTTGCATGGTAATTCCTTTCAACTATTCGGAAAAACCGAACAGTTCATTCATTGAGTTGACGATACCCCATTGCTGCCGCAAGTGAGAGGAAGTACTCCCCACCTCGGCATTGTTGGCTGCGTTGTTGGCGCTGGTATATAAGGGTACGGCCATGGCACAACGGTAACCGGCTGGCTTTTCAGCGCGGCGATCTCTGCTTCGAGTTGCGCGATACGGCATTCGAGCTTGGCGATCTTCAACTCTTCGGTAAGTTTGTCGATTTTCTCTTCGAGTTCTTGTGCGTTCATTGGATACGCTCCTTTTTCATTGAGTAGGGGTAGAATCTTTCGGCGTAAGAGCGGTCACTGCCGCGCCCAACGCTTCCTCTTCGGCGGTGAGCGCCAATTGATGCACGACCTTTTGACGAGGGTTAGTAAGCAGCGCGATGCCCGCTTTCAACAAGATGGTAGCGAAAAGCTGTGCGATATTAATCTTCATGGTGTACCTCGCGAGTGTTATTACCAAATGCGACACCCCGCACGGTAGAGACACGACGTGCGGTGTGTAATCTTTTGGCGTTCGTGTAAGTGCCAGTCAGCGCCGCCCGTAGACAGCGCTATGTCGAAGCCGGGTGCCTGTCCCTTCGAGCTTCCCTACAGAACCGTAGTGGCGTTGTGCGGGGGGTCTCGGTGGGAGTAGGCGCAACGACAGCCTCCGCGGTCGCGAACCGCGGAAACGACAACACCCACCCAAATACTGACCACTCCAGAGGCATGACTTATTATACCATGCTTTCGCTCGCTGTCAATCGTTATATTCGTCATCGACCATGCGGCATTCCCAGCCGATGATGCCGGCCAGTGTGACGATGGCGGCCACGAGGAGCGCGGTAACGATAATGGCGATAATGATGAGGGTTTTCATAATCTACTCCATTGAATATCTCCAGTTCAATCCAATTTCCAATAATACATTTGCAAGAGTCACACTTCCAACACCTTCGTACACTCCTCCCCGAACTGGCTAATAACACGAACGGCAATCTTCTGGCCTGCATGTATCACCTGTATCGGATGAGAACGAAAACTGTAGAGTCGTGCAAAAGCATCTTCGTCTAGTTCGATTTTCAAAGTCTTCTCCATATTGCGTCTTGCGCTGTTGACCACAAGATTGGAAAGGCCACGGCGCCACTTGTCGAATTCGTCATGATCGCCACCACAGAAGAAGACCTGGTGAACGATGAAATTGCTGCCATCATAATCATCGTCAACCGTCCAGTATGCGATATCTGCAACGTTTCGTGGTTTCACCTCATCCTTGATAGGATCGTAAATATCTAAACCGCAGATTTCCACAATGACGTTTTCGCCTTCACGATGTAATCTTATATCCGGCTCTCCGATTGTTACGAAACTTGCGGCTTTTTTATCTTTTTTCAACAGTCCGTCCTGCATAAGATCATCTCCCATGCGGGTTTTCGTGACCATAAAACTTCCCATACTGGTGGTTACTGGCTGCGTCTCGATTGTGTCCTCGAACTGGAAGCCCAGGATAATTAACCATTCGGCATCACCACGGCGGCGGCACTCCTTGATGGCTTCATTCACAGCTTGCTTACTTACTGTGCCAAATTTCGGGCCAATGTGGAAATATGATTTTCTCTCTCCATCAGCTGCCTGATAGAACCCTTCGGCGTGTAAATAGGCATGTGGCAATCGTTCCACACGTGTAAAAATAGCCTGTTCCTGCCTTACTCCGTTTCTGACTCCTGCACTCTTTAGATGCTGAAAAATTGTGGTTTCAAACTGTTCTACCTCTCCAGCCTCCGGCACGGGGGCATCAAGCATCTCTGGCACTACGGGTTCGAAACTTTGTAGAGTTTCAACGGTGAACGGACCCGCTACCCTGAGTCGCTTGCCTTCCACATACGGCTGGTCATAAAGTGTAATAATCTCTGGCGCTTCATCTTTGGCGATTGATTTAAGCGTAACATGTGGCACTTTCTTATAAATAAACCCTAAGCGTATATCTCTTCTTTGCTCATCATAGAGTTTGTAATAAGGGAATGCTTCTCTCATCACACGTGTCTTCGCGATATTTATCGCAATACGTGAGGTGTCAATGGTGATCCAGCGTCTCCCCCATTGTTCAGCAACATTCGCGGTTGTACCGCTCCCACATGTCGGATCGAGTACAAGGTCGCCGGGATCTGTGGTCATCAGAATGCATCTTTGGATAACTGTGGCACCAGTTTGAACAGTATATTTTTTTCCAGCTCCGAGCATTGTATCTAACCAAATATTTGTTCGTTCAACAAGAGGAAAGTCAGCGAAATATTTTTTCCATTCTAGCGTTTCGCCTGACGCAATGAATCTTCCAGTGGACTTAATGTGATCAAAGAATTTAGTAGCGACTGACCAGTGCCTCCCTTTCAACGGGTGAAATGTTTTCCCATTATATGTATACGGTTCACTTGTTGAATCACTGCCTGCACCTTGACTGTCTAAACGCATTGGCCGAAAACGCCGACCGCCCAATTGCGCATCTGTGTATTGTGATTCTGTGGTTGCCAAGCGTCGGATTGTGCCATCGGGGTTTTCTAGCATATCATATCTTTCATTTGACGAACTATTTGATCTCTCTTGATAGAGCTTGTTATACTTCGCTTTCAGTTTATCTTTTGCATACCAAAGCAAATAATCTGTTGTTGAGCTTATGAACCCCGATGTCTGTCCCGATGTTTTTAAAAAGCAAATCATATTTACGAAATTATCACTTCCAAACACTTCATCCATTAACTCACGCACGTGATGCATATTTTCATCGCTGATCTGTACAAAGACGCTACCTGATTCTGATAGTAGTTCCTTCGCCACCAACAGCCGATCACGCAGATAAGACAGGTACGAATGAATGGCGAGTTCCCAGGTATCGCGATAGGCTTTAATCTGTTCCGGCTCTCCAGACAAGTCGGCATCATCCCCATCTTTTACAGCTCGGTTATTCAACCGCATCTGCCAATTGGAGCCATACTTAATCCCATATGGCGGATCAATGTAAATGCACTGCACTTTGCCAGCCATTCCTTCGCTCTCCAGCAAACTGGTCATCACCAGCAGACTATCTCCTTGTATCAGGCGGTTCTTCCAATTATCTGGCCAAGTATACCATCCTTCGATCTTCTCAATTTCATCCATCTCACGCAGGTTGGCGAACATATCACTCATGTCGAGTTGATTATCCGCCATCGTCTTAGCATGATAGAGTCTACTTATCAATTTGTCAGGCTGTATATGCTCATGTCGGTAGAGGGAGCGAATATCGATTCGGGTGACATCCTGCTCGTCATCTGTACCATACTTGCCCATCCAGAATAATTCAGGGTCTTGGCCACGTCTTATTACCGGATTGCGTGGATATGCGGCTACTACCGGGCCATCTTTCACCATTAGGCTATCGGCCTCCTCACCAGCCTCTTCACTGGAAGGTATGAGTGGACGCTTCTCTCCAGGGTATACGATTGAATCAATATTCATGCCATCACCTTTGTGTCACTATTTGCATTGATCGCCGCCGCTAGCTGCGGTTTAATATCCCGGATATCGTTGGCGATCTCGATGAATCGCCACTCATCATAGCCATACTTCTCATGCACTCCTGCTTTGCTCTAATAAGTCGTTCAATCTCGGCCCTATCTTGTGGGACAATATTGATACCGTCTTTCGCCAGGCATTGCGAAACCCACGCGCTAAACGTGGTGCTATGGATACCTGTTGCGCGTTCAATATGGTGCGCCTTGCACAAATTCATCAGATTGCGAATATCATCAACGGTGTCAATGGGCTTGTTCTGAAGCAAGCGCCCGTAACCATATACATCGAAGATTTGCGCCAGGCGGAATAGTTTGGCAAAATCCGCTTCGCTCGCGAGGCTCCACTCACAGAGGAAATGGTGACATTCAATGTCCTCTTCTGTGCCACAGATGAAGCATTTATGATGACCATCTTCCTGTAGGCGCTTCACAGCAGCAGTAAATTCCGGGCTCTCGCCCTTGCGCTGGGGGTGCGCCGCGACGTCGTAAATTTCTACCAGGTGATCTATGATCTCGTGCGCCGCGACAGTTTCCATCGTCATCTCCTCCAAAATCCGCCAGCGTTCCGGCGAAATACAACGCAGGTTGATCGGCGGCATGGCGTCACCTACTCAACTAGAGCAATTTCCTGATGCATGATACTGGTCAGAGTGCCTGTACCCCAGGAAGCTGTGATATCGAATAGCGATTGTCCTAGGGGAAGTGCGCTGGTCTGTGTGACTGTCAGCGGAATTGTGAATGTGATGAGGCTATTGGCGACTGTTGGCGCGGGAATGGGGATGGTCTGACCGGCGATGACCAGCGCGTAGGTAGCGGTATCCAGTGCTGTGGGCTGGTCTTCGGTGGATATCGAGCATGTGAGCAGACGTCCCTCATTCCCAGTAACGGTATACGAATTCCCTCTGATTATCTGTAATGTTTCACACATCGCATCCCCTAACTAACAATAATAGTCGCTTCGTGGATGAAGTCGGTTACGTTCTCATCATCCCATGTGCCGACGATGGAGTACTGGCCTTGGCCTAGATACAGCCTATCCGTCTGGTCAACAGTCAACGCGAGCGAGAATACCATTTTATCGCCGACGATTTCCGGTTGATCTAGCGCGATATTCGACAATCCTGGAAGGTTGAGCGTGAAGGTTGCTGATTCATAATCGGAAGGCAATCCCTCAATCGACAGCGGTATTTCTGCCGTGCGCCCTTCAACGCCGAGTGGATCTAGCGAATTTCCTTTGATGATATTTAGTTCCAGGTTTTCGCCAACGGTGGATATCACGTACAACGCAGGCATGTTCGTGGTTATTTTGCTATTCAGCGAAACCACGCCTGCCTTCGTGAGTAGCATATCCGACTGCAATGCCAGTGTGCTGATATTCGGTGAAGGGATATTAGCAATATCTTCCGCGAGTGCGACTTGTACCGCATCAAGCTGTACCGTCGTTGCCAGCGTGCTAATATCAGGTGGTGGTATAGCGACACCGATAGCTGTAATGGCTGCCCCAGTCAGCGCCATTTCATCACCCGAAGCCGCGATGGTAGTTAACGGCAGAAGTGCTACAATATCCGCAATACCTTCGTTATCAGGCGCGTCTGGCAAATCAGACTTCGCCGCAATCACGGTCGCAGGCAACACGGCAACGATATCGGCTATTCCTGCGTTATCCGGCGCGGTATAGGCCGTTCCTGCAAGACGTGTTGACGTAGCAACATCCGCGTTATCAATCTTTGCCACGCGCCCCGTCCCCGCATTAATGAGCGTCACGGGGTCTTGATTTGTGGCGTAGCCGCCTACGGTGACATTCCCCGCCGCCATCGGAGACGCAGGTAAGTTATCCGTCTTTGCTCTAATCGCTGTGATATTTGATACCGGGATATCTGACGCCTGCGCTGCTGTTTTTGCCGCGTCGTAGGCCGTCGTAAGCGTCATGGCCGCGCCGGTTGCTGCTGGTGACGCGGGAAGATTATCAGTTTTTGCTTTTATCGCAGAAATCGATGCAGACGGGATATCGGTGGTGGCTGCCGGGTTTGTCGGCAGGTTGTCCGTCTTTGTCTTTATCGCCGCGA
>Ga0118677_10016227_pt1 | contig 10238 bp, 8 predicted proteins | sample AliMusrvi5mmetaG_FD_86154 | JGI IMG/M metagenome (GOLD analysis project Ga0118677, IMG submission 86154)
CCCCTCAGCAGCCATCATCGGCCCCTCGCGGAGCCGGACACTCCGTCGAGATCCAGTATGCGATGGGCAACCTCGATCTCGACAAGCGCTACACCTGGGAGCCCGCCGACTACGAAGTGTCCAAGACCATACAGGCCTACTTCGTGAATTTCATCAAGACGTATAACCCGAACGGCCCCGGCCTGCCCGAATGGCCTGCTTACCGCATCGATAATGGCTATCAGCGCATGCGCATCGACGTGAAGCCCAAAGCCGAAACCGAAGCCGACCGCGGCAGATACGTTGCGCTGGAGGCGGCAGCAGCAGCGCAATAGACATGCAACCCGACCGGGGAGACTGGCAAGTTCTACAATAATTCCATGCAACGCAGAACTCTGCTACAACTCCCCGCCGCTCTGGCCGCACAATCAACCGCCCGCGCCGAAGACGTGATCGACCTTGGCAGCAGCCGCGAGCTGTTCGTCGACCGCTTTTTGCTCGCCACGATGAAAGGCACGGAACTGCGGCTGCAGCGCCCCGTTGAGCGCGAAAAGGTAATCCACTTCGATCGCCCTTGGGAGGGCGCCTTCTGCGGTTACTCCACCATCATTCGCGACGGCGCCGACTATCACCTCTACTATCGCGGCATCCCCGAAGCCGGCTCCGATGGCCGCAGCGCCGAGGTCACCTGCTATGCCCACTCCTACGATGGCATTCTCTTCACCCGCCCCACGCTCGGCCTCTTCGACGTCCGCGGGTCACGCACCAACAACGTCATCTACGCCAACGATCCGCCCTTCTCTCACAACTTCTGCCCGTTCCTCGACCGCAAGCCCGGCGTCCCCGCCGAAGAGCGATTCAAGGCGATCGGCGGAACACTGAAAAGCGGACTTGCCGGCTTCGTCTCCGCCGATGGCGTCCACTGGAAGAAACTCCGCGCCGAACCGCTCCTGCCCGCTACCACGCGGCCCTCGTACGATTCGCAGAACCTGGCCTTCTGGTCGGAAGCCGAGAACTGCTACGTCTGCTACTACCGCGTCTTCCGCCGCTTCCCCAATGTCGGCGGCATCCGCTGGATCGCCCGTGCCACCAGTCCCGACTTCCGCACCTGGAGCGAAGGCAAAGAGATGGAGTTTGGCGACGCGCCGCCGGAACATCTCTACACCAACCAGACCAGCCCCTACTACCGCGCACCACACATCTACGTCTCTATCGCCGCGCGCTTCATGCTTGGCCGCCAGGTCATCAGCGACGCCGAAGCCCAGGCCGTCAATGTGCACCCGCAATACTACAAGGATTGCGCCGATGGTGTGCTGCTCACCACGCGCGGCGGCTTCAACTACGATCGAACCTTCATGGAGGGTTTTCTGCGGCCCGGCGTCGGACTGGAGAACTGGGTGTCGCGCGACAACTACCCGGCGTTGAATGTAGTGGAGACCGCCCCGCAGGAGATGTCGTTCTACGTGAACCGGCACTACGGCCAGCCCACTTCGCATCTTTCGCGTTACACGCTGCGTCTCGATGGTTTCGCCGCGTTGACCGCGCCGTATCGAGGCGGGGAGGCGCTGACCAAACCATCTCGATTCACCGGTGAAAATCTCGAACTCAACTACGCGACATCGGCAGCGGGCTTCGTCCGCGTCGAACTGCAAAGCCTTGAAGGCGCCAAGCTCGCCGAAAGCGTGGAACTTATCGGCGACCGCATCGCACGCACGGTTCCGTGGGCCGGAGGCAAGAGCGTCAAGGAGTGGCAGGGCAAGCCCGTCCGCCTGCGCTTCCACATGAAGGATGCGGAGCTGTTTTCGCTTCGCTTTTCCTAACGCGCCCTCACCGGGGACGTAGCTTGCGTCCCCCAAAAGCGCCGGCGTTTTCCGGCCCCTATCCACGCACAGTTTAACAACGTAAAATAGGTCTGTGCTCACAAAGGACGGTTGTCAGTCAAGGCAGACCAGATTGCTAAAGGAAATGCAATCGGCCAGGTGGGACCTGTTTCTCACCGGCGATGCCAGAACCATCTACTACCTCACCGGATCATACAACGCGGAAGATCAACCCGCGGTATTCCTGTTGTGGGCCGATGGCAGCAGTACTCTGCTCACCACCGCCACCGCGGCGCTGTGCGTGGATCGCATCGTCACCGTGGAATCCTATTCGCTCGATCGCTGCATCACCCATCCCTATGACGACGCTGCAAACCTCCTCCGTCCCTTGCTCGCCGAAAAGCCGGTGACTCGCTGCGGAGTCGAGCGAGGCCGCACCGCCGGACTGTTTGAATCGCTGGTTGCTCCGGAAGACGCGACTGCAACCATTCTCCGTCTGCGCAAACGCAAGGACGAAGACGAGATCGATGAGATTCGCGAGAGCCTGCGTTACTGCGCGGTCGCCTATCGCGCCGCGCGTGAAACCATCGTCGCGGGGCTGACAGAACTCGACGTCTACCACGCCATGTATGGAGCGATTCTCCGCGAAGCCGGAACCGCCGTGCGATTCCCCGGTGACTTCGCCTGCGGCCAGCGATGTGTGCGCGGCGGAGGCGATCCGAAATCCTACCGCCTTCAGGACGGCGATCTCTACGTGCTCGATATCTTCCCGGCGCCGCGCTACTACTTCGGCGACACCTGCCGCACTTTCTCCGTCGGCCCCCCGACTGATGAACAACAGCTGGCCTTTAACACCGTCATCGACTCCATCCGCATAGGCGAAGCAGCCGTCAAACCGGGCCGCCTCGCGCGCGACGTTTATGCCGAGGTGAGGGAGTTCCTCGATAGCCGGCCCGAATCGGCGAAGAGCCTGTGGCATCACGTTGGGCATGGCATCGGACATCGCGGTCACGAAGCCCCGCGCATCATTCCCGGCTCCGACGACATCTTCGAAGTGGGCGATGTCTTTACGCTCGAACCAGGCATCTATCGTCCCGAACTTGGTGGCGGCATCCGCCTCGAAGACAATTATGTCCTGCGCGAAAACGGACTCGAAAATCTCTTTGATTTCCCCATGGAGTTATAGATGCTGTCAGGAAAAGTTGCATTGGTTACTGGAGGTAATCGAGGCATCGGCAAAGGCTGCGTGTTGGAGCTGGCCCGCATGGGCGCCGATGTCGCGATCTGTGATTTGGTCTTAGCGGAGTCCGTCGCGGAAGAGGTGCGCGCCATGGGGCGCAATGCCATTGCCCTGCAATGCAACGTCGGCGATCGCGCAGCGTGTGCGTCGATGGTTGACGAAACGGTGGCACTGCTGGGCCGCATCGACATCCTTGTCGCCAACGCCGCCTACACCGTCCGCAAGCCGTTTCTCGAACTCGAAGGCGAGGACTTTGTCAGCACACTGAACGTGACGCTGCTCGGCGGCTTCCACTGCGCGCAGTTCGCCGCGCGCCACATGGTGCGCCAGGGCGAAGGCGGCTGCATTGTGTTTATCAGTTCCGTGCAAGGCGTGCTGCCGGTGCCGAAATCGGTTCCGTACAATACCGCCAAGGCAGGCATCAATCACATGTCTCGCACCATTGCCGCCGAACTTGCCGAGTATCAGATCCGCGTCAACTCCATTGAGCCTGGCTGGATCGATACGCCCGGTGAACGCGCCTTCGCTACCGATCAACAGATGCGCGAAGGTGCGAAATCATTGCCCTTCGGCAGGCTCGGCACACCCGAGGACATTGCACGCGGCGTCGCCTATCTCGCTTCACCCGCTGGTGCATACGTTACCGGGACCGCACTGCGCATCGATGGCGGTTACACTCTGATGGGACGACAATAATCGAATGGGAATGATTCTACTCAAAGGCGGCCGCGTCATTGACGGCTCCGGCTCCGCAGCCTGCATGGCTGATGTATTAATCGACGGCGCCAACATCAAAGCAGTGGAGCCCTCACTCCAGGTTGCAGACGCGCTTCAGGTCGATTGTACCGGCCTCACCGTAACACCCGGGTTCATTGATGCCCACAGCCACTCTGATGTCAAGGTGCTGGAGAGCCGCCTCGATAAACCACGCCAGGGTGTGACCACTGAAATCGTCGGCAACTGCGGCTTCTCCGCTTTCCCCGGCGGCCCCGATCACTCCGCTGTCTGCGACTACGCAAACGGCATCCTCTGCGGAGGCGCCTGGCACTTCCATCAGGCTGCCGATTATGTCGAGAGCGTCCGCTCTCAGGCCACTGCCGCCAACGTCTACTCACTGACCGGGCATGGCACGCTCCGCGTCGCCCACACCGGCATGAGGCAGGGCGCGCTCGATGCCCGTGAACTTGACGCGTTGGCTGACGCGCTCGATGAGGCCATCGGTGGCGGTTCCATCGGCTTCTCCACAGGCCTCATGTACGCGCCCGGCTCCGGTGCTCCGTTCGAAGAACTGGTGCGCTGCTGCTCCGTCGTCACGCGCCGCGATTCGAACTACTGCACCCACATGCGAAGCTACTCCTGGGACCTGCTCGATTCATTGGAAGAGCAGTTCCGCCTCGCCCGCGCCGCCGGATGCCGTTTGCAGATCTCGCACTTCCAGGCCGTGGGTCGAGCCAATTGGGAGAAGCAGGCGCAGGCGCTGGAGCGCATCGAAGAGGCGCGTCACTCCGGAGTCGATGTCGAATTCGATTGCTACCCGTATCTCGCCGGCAGCACCGTGCTGCAACAACTGCTGCCGCAGGCCGCACTCGAAGGCGGCGCCGCCAGCTTCCTCGCGCGCATCGCGAATGCGGCAACGCGCCGTGATATAGCGCGCGAAGCCGAGGCTATGCTCGCCCAGACCTGGGACGACATCATGATCTCCGGCGTGGCCTCCGCGGCCAATCAGCCGTTGGTCGGCATGACCATCGCCGAGATCGCAAAGCAGCGCGGCACGGCGCCCGTGGAAACGGTCATCGATCTTCTGATTGAAGAGGAGACGGACGTGAAGATGATCTCCTTCAATCAGAGCGAGGAGAATCTGCGCGTGACGCTTACGCATCCGCTCGCCACCATCATCAGCGATGGCTTCTACGTCCATGGCCGTCCGCATCCGCGCCTGTTTGGGACGTTTCCCGAACTGCTCGGCAAATATGCCCGCGACCGCCAGTGGATGACGCTCGAAGAGGCGGTGCACAAAGTCACCGGCAAACCCGCCGCGCGTTTTCGCCTGAAAGGCCGCGGTGCTATCGCGCCCGGCGCCTTCGCCGATATCGCCGTCTTCGATGCCGCCACCATCGCCGCGCGCTCCACCTATAGCGATCCTGAACAGCCTTCTGCCGGCATGGTTCAGGTCTTCCGCGAAGGCCGGGAGATCTTTCACGCATGAGTTGGAAGGATTGCGCACCTCTCCCTGTCGCCGCAGCAGGCGGCTATCTCGCCAACGTCGAAGGAGGCCTGCTGTATGCAGGCGGCTGCACCTGGCTCGACGGTTCGCGCCTGTGGCTGAACACCTCGTTCATCTATGATCCGGCCAAGAACGTCTGGAACTCCGGCCCTGCGTTACCCGTGCCCTCGGCCTACGGAGTCTGTGCAACGGTCGGTGGCGCCGTCCATGTCAATGGCGGTTGGAACGATGACGGTGTACTGAAATCCTGCAACACGCTCGAGCCCGGAGCGAACATCTGGCGTGAGGCGCCGTCACTGCCGCACGGTGTTTTGCACGGGTCTGGTGGAGCCGTCGGAGGAGTGATCTGCGTCGCCGGTGGCGGCTCCGATTATGCCGACCTCACACAATTGACCGGCGCTGTGTATACCCGCACGGATGGATCCTGGAAGCAGGCGGCGTCTTTGCCGCAGGGCAAAGTGGGCAGCTTCGCCGCCGCGGCTGTCTGTGGCACTCTGTACCTTTTTGGCGGAGTCTCCGCACCTGTGGTCAATCACACCGAGGCCGTCGGTTTCGAGCCCGTGCGCAATGCCTATACCAAGCTGCGTCCCTTGCCTGCCGCCACCCGGTCCATCACAGCTGCGACCATCAATGAGCACACGATCCTGCTGGTAGGCGGGTACGCAGCTAGCGGGTTCTCCAAAGCCTGCTGGCTGTACGATACCGAAGAGGACAAGTATCGCGAGTTCGATCCGCTGCCGTTTGCCAACGCCGGCATGCTCGTGCTTCGCAACGGTGATCACGCCATCGCAGTAGGCGGCGAGGACCGTCCCCGCGCCCGCACCAACCGGGTGCTTTCGATTTACTGCGGCTAAGACTTCGAACATGGAACAACAACGGATCTGGAAAGCAATGATGTATGGCGCAGGCGACCTGCGCATTGATGAAGAGTTGTTTGATCTCGGCACACTCGGGGCGACTGAGATCTTCGTCAAGACCGAGTTCTCCGGCCTCTCCACCGGTACCGATCTTGGTAACTTTGAAGGCCGCTCCACGGAGGTTCCGGGCGCTCCGGACTATCCGCGGCCGGTGGGTTATTCGAACGTAGGGATCGTGGCCGCGGTTGGTCAGGACGTCAGTAAGTTTCGAGTTGGCGATCGGGTCTTCGGCGTGAAGGCGCATCGTTCCGCTTACGTCGCGAAGGAAGACGAGTTCGTCATCCCGGTGCCCGCTGGTGTTGCTGCGGACCAGGCTTCACTCGGCTACCTGGTCCACCTCGGCGTAGTCTCTCTGCGGCAGGCCCACTATCAGGCCGGAGAAAATGTGGCCGTGGTCGGGCTTGGCATTATCGGGCTGGCCACCATCTCGGTTGCCCGCGCCATGGGTGCGCGCGTGATCGCCGTGTCCAACAGCGAGCAGCGCGCGGAACTTGCGCGGCGCATGGGCGCCCTCGATGTGCTGATGACTGGCGACGGCAACCTGTCCTCCGTGTTCGGAGGTGTCGGCGCGGACATCGTGGTAAACACGGCGAACTCGTGGGGCGCGTGGCAGGACAGCATGGAACTCGCGCGCTACTGTGGCCGCGTGACGGTGCTCGGGTTTCCCGGTCGCGCGCAGGAGCCACCGCCGTTCAATCCGCTCGACGCGCGCTGGCTATACGCGAAGCAGCTCTCCATCAACGGATCGGGCTTCCTGCCGAAGGTGGATTGCAGCCCGAGCGAGATCCGCTTCAACCTGCGCAGGAATCTGCAGTACGTGCTGGACCTGATGGCGCAAGGGTCCGTCGATCTCGCGCCTGCGATCTCGCACCGGTTTCCCTATCAGCGGATGCGCGAAGCCTACGAACTGGCGGCACAGCGTGCGAAGGATTTCAGCGCTGCGGTCTTCGACTGGCGCGAAGCCTCAACCGCCTTCCAGCGCCAGTGTTGAGCCTGTTGGTATCAGGCGTAGAGATCGCGGATGATCTTGCCCTTGCCGTCCTTGGTTATATAGACCGGGCGTTTCTCGGTTACGAAGAACTGCGACGGTGCGATGCCCATCGCGTTGTACATGGTGGCGTGCAGATCTTCGAGCGGCACCGGATTTTCGATGGTGGTACAGGGGCGCTCGTCGGCGGTCTTGCCGTAGACGAAGCCCTTCTTCATGCCGCCGCCGAACATCAATACGGAGCCAGCGGCGGTGAAGTGGCGGTGCATGCCGTAGTGGACCGGTTGCGTCATCACGTCAGGCGTGTTGGCCTGGTCGCGGACCTCTTTGCCGACCTTGCCCTCGGTGATGGCGTCGCGGCCGAACTCGCTGGCGAGCACGACTAGCGTGCGGTTGAGCAGTCCGCGCTCTTCGAGATCGAGGATCAACTGCGAGACGGGACCATCGATGGTTTGCTTCATCTGAGTCAGCTTGGTGTGGCCATCCTGATGGCAATCCCAGTACCGGAACGGGATGTATTCGGTGGTGACTTCAATGTAGCGCGCACCGGCTTCGGCGAGGCGGCGTGCGAGCAGGCAGCCCTGGCCAAAGCGGCTGGTGTTGTAGACGTCGTAGCTCTTCTTCGGTTCGAGCGAGAGGTCGAAGGCTTTGGCCGAGGGCGAGGTCAAGAGACGATCGGCAGAGTCCATCGATCGTAGCAGCGACTCACGTTGGAAGTCGCCGCCGTATTCATAGACGGGCTGCTTGGCGAGGATCTGTTCGTAGAGTTTGCGGCGGCTCTTGAAGCGTGTGCTGCCGAGGTCGGCAGGTGGGCGGACGGCTGCTGCGGCGTCCTGCGGATCGGTGATGAGGAACGGCGCATACTCGGTGCCAAGGAAGCCCGCGGTGTGGAATGCCTTGATGGAGGCGGACTCGCCGCCGATCTCCATGTTTTGTCCGATGGCGATAAACGGCGGCACTGTCGGATTCTTCGGGCCGAGCGTTTTCGCGATAACCGAACCGATGTGTGGCACGGCCACGGACTGCGGCGGCACGTAGCCGGTGTGCCAGTGGAACTGGTGGCGCGAGTGAAGGATGAAGCCCAGGTCGGGGCCCTGATAGGTGCGGATGAGCGAGCCGCGGTCCATTACTTTCGCGATGCGCTCGAGACCTTTGGAGATCTTGATGTTATCGACGGCGGTATCGATCGCGGGAAATGTGCTGAGTACCTTTTCCGTGCGGACACCCGGTTCGAATGGCGTGTAGCGTTTGGGGTCGAAGGTTTCGGTCTGGGCCATGCCGCCGGCCATCCACAGTACGATGACGCAATCGGCGGTCGGTTTGGTTTCAGCGCGCACCAGCTGCGGCTCGCGGCCGAGCAGGGCGGCGAGGGCTCCGGCTGAGGTGACGCTCAGGAAGTCGCGTCGCGCGAGGAGAGAAGAGATGCGTTTTTCTTCGGTATTCATGTTGGTCTCCATTAGCGAATCAGTTGAAATTCGGGCGTCATCATGACGGACCATAACAGGTCGGCGAGTCCGTCTGCAGAGGGCTTGGCTGCTTTACCGGGAGTGCGCAGGGCGGCTTCGGCTATGCGGCGTTCGGCGGGCAGCGGGGCGCGGCCCAGCGCATACCAGTAGACGCGGTCGACTGCCTGGGTAACGGTCTTGACCGTCGGGCCCGGGGCGATGGGTGTCTCCGGCTTGGGCGGTACGAGGCGATCCATGCTCGGCTTTTGATCGAAGACGAAGAAGCGGGCCTGGATGTTTTCACCCTGGCCGAGGACGACGGTCTCCTGGCCGGGGGCGGCTTTGAATTTGGTGAAGCCCTTGCCTGCGATGTCATAAACCACGACGGACGCGAGCTTGACGCGCAGTACAGGAACATCGGTTTCGGTGATGCCGGTGATGGCCGGTGCGGCGGCTTCGGCGCGGACTCCGGCGGTATCGAGCGGCTTCAGTGCCGTGAGCGGGGTCGCGCCATTGGGACCGATGAGTTCGGGCTTTACCCAGACTGGCGCGGCCTTATCGGGTGCGGTGGAGAGCGAGTCCTGCACGATCAGGTAGAGCTTGCTCGATTTCGAGATGTCGATATCGAAAGGAGCTTGCGCGCCTCGATTCAGAGTGGTCTGTTTTGCGTAGAGGCTAACCGGTTCCGCCGGCAGTTCGCCGAGCATGGCGCGTGCGCCGCGCCACAGCCAGTGGGTGAGGGTTTCGCCGTTCACCAGTTCGAGGGCCTGAATGGTGGTCGCCTGCGTGTCGCGTGTGGAGTACACCGTATCGCGAATGGGACGTCCTAGCGCGCGTTCCAGGCTGCTGCCGGGGATGCGCCAGCCGCGCGAGAAGTTGCTGGGCGGGATGGATGCCGGCGTCACGATCTGCGGAGCGGCAGGCGCGACGACGCGGGCGGGTGCGGCGGCCGCGGTGGCGGGCCGGACTCCTGCGCCATCCACTGGCGAGCCGGAGATGGAGAGCGGTCCGCCGCGTGGGCGCGAGCCGCCGCGGTTGGGGACGGCGTGCCATTCGCCGGTGACGGAGGCGACGGCGTCTGAGAACTCTTCGGCGGTGAGGCGGCGGAGTTCGGGGCCGCGGAAGGAGTACTGTTTATCGGGCTCGCCTTTGTGCGCCACGGCAGGCAGTTGATAGGTGCGTGACTGCACGATGGTGCTGATGAGGGCCTTGATGTCGTAGCCGCTGGAGACGAACTCGCTGGCGAGCCAGTCGAGCAGTTCGGGGTTCCACGGTTCGCCGTCCATCTCGTCGACGTTTTCGACGATGCCGCAGCCCATGAGGCGCTGCCAGATGCGGTTGACGAGGGTGCGCGGGAGGCGGCCGTTGCGCGGGTCGAGGAAGATCTGGGCGGCCGTGGCGCGGCGGTCGTCGGCACTCAGAGAATTGATCGGCCGGTTGAGTTCGGGGAACAGGAACGAGGCGGCGACCGATTCCTTTTGCGGCACGTCGCAGCGGTAGAGCTTCAGCTGCTCTTCGTTGGAGAAGTAGGCGGCGAGGCCGTAGGCGTGCTTCAGTTTTCACTTGCTGATGGAGCTGTCGTGACAGGAGTTGCACTTGAGGTTGAAGCCGAGGAAGATCTGGGC
>Ga0118677_10016228_pt1 | contig 10237 bp, 15 predicted proteins | sample AliMusrvi5mmetaG_FD_86154 | JGI IMG/M metagenome (GOLD analysis project Ga0118677, IMG submission 86154)
CGGATCTCCCTTCGCCGCGAGTGACTGCAATTCTGCGGTTGTGATCTTGCCCTTTGGCGCTGCGGCTGGCCTGGGTGCCTTAACGAATACTGGCTTCGCAGGCTTCGGCAGGGCCGCTTGTTTCGGTTTCGCGGCAGTGGCCGGCTTAGCTACTGCGGCCACCTTCGGTGCGGACTTGCGCAACACCAATGCCGGATTGTTCGGTGAGCGCGGACCGGGCGGATTGCGTTTGAACGAGGACTGCTGCACAACTTTCGGCGCACCGGCAGTCTTCAATCGCAGGGCACGATTGGCTTTGGTATCCGCTTTAAGTTCGTCGCGCAACTTCCTGGCACGCTGGAAATAATTGAACGTGATCCCGCTGCGTTTGGCTGCTTCCTTTGTGAATGCACCGCCTTTGTAGATCGTGCTCGAAACATCTGGGTTGCCGCCGAATATCCGGTCGATCTCCGCCGTGATCTCTGCTCGTGTTCGCGCCATTTCACTCCTGTTAGAACTTACCGGCCTGCTGCGCCGGACTCGCGGCCTTTGCGCCGCTGTCGGCTCTTATGATGCTATAGACAGGCTTCTCCTGCCCCGCTGCTTTCAGCACTGGTTTCAACTCAGCCGACTTCTTTGCCGCTGGTCCCGGCGGCCTTGGGGTCAAGACCACCCTTGCAGGTGGTTTCTGATCGGCTTTTGCGACAGTCGGTTTCAATGCAGCGGGTTTATCTGTGCCGCTTCTAGTTCCGACAATCCCATAGCGCGATATGCGGGTCGCCCACGCTTTGGCATACCGATTGCCCTCGGCCGCGCTCGCCTCGATCTGCGCAATCGTGATCACCGTCCGCGCCGCCGGCCGATTCGCCGGCGTCTGCCCGATTGATCTGGCGATGACGGACGTAATGCGCTGGACGGTCGCTGCACGCACGGCGCGATCCTTCGCGCGCTCGATCACAGTGCCAGCCTGTGAAACGAGGTCATGCTTGCTGTTGAAATGCGGTCCGGGCAGAGTTGGAGTTGCCATTGCTTAATCCCTGTAGTCAACAATGGATGGTGTTCCATCCACTAGCGGATCGCCCGATTCGGGAGTGTCTTCGATCACCGTTTCCGGCGTAACGACAGCCTGCTTATCAGCACGCTTTTGCGCACCCTTCGCCTCTGCTATGGCTGCTTTCTCCTTGCGTTTCGCGCTTTCCTTCGCGGTCTTTACCTCCGCATCGTGCTGCGCGGCATTGTCGATCACACTCGCGCGATCGAGCGCCATAGATTCGCGTAATGCCTGCGTTGCCGCCAATCCTTCGGGCGAATATGAGCGCGCGCGCGCCTTGCGCCACGTATCGATGATCTGCTTGGCTCGCCCGACGCTCTTGCCGCCCGGCCACATCAGGTCGAACTCGCGCTCCAACGCCGCTTCCATATCGGCAACCGACAACTCAACCGACTTGATCGTTCGAATACTGAACTTGTTCGTCCCGATCATCACCTTGAAGTCGTTATCGCCAACCAGATACTTGCGGGTCAGCGCCGTGTACTGTTCCTCGGTGTGGAACATCTGGTAGAACCAATTGCCTTTGAAATAGATCCCGCTGAATCCGTCTTCGTCGAGGAATTCAATCTTGCGGTCGGCATGGCGGCGCTGGTACGTCTGCAGGGGTTTGGCATCCTGTACTTCGCGACTGCGGCCTGAGAAATACACCCGCGCGCCCGGCTTGGCGAGCGCATTGATGCAATGGAACACATCCGATTCGGCCTGCTTGGAATCCACGCTGTTCAGCACGAAATCCATGATCACAGCGTCGAACAAGCCGTCCTCTTCCAGCGTCTGCGCCAACAGATCGCACATCTGGTGGACAGCCATAGTGTCGATCTTATCCTTGCTGCGGAAAAAGAACTCGATACCCCAGTTACGGAATCCTTCGCGCTGCAGGCGTTTGAGGTAATCACCCTGGCCACACCCGAAATCGAGTAACCGCTCGCGCGCCTTGTCCAACTCAGGAATTACCCACTTCTCGTAGGCATCCGACTCGCCCTTCGTGCTGCCCTCCGTTCTGAACCGGAACGGCTGCGCAAAGGTCTGGATATACGTGGCGCGTTTCAGACGACCGTAATAGAACTTGCCGTAGGACTTACTCAGGTAAAACCGCACACGCTCGGTCTTGTCGTCCGGCACAACGAACACACGGCAGGGAATCCCCAGCGTCTTGCACGCCAGCGCATACTGCGCGCTGTTGATTACCTCCCCGCTCTGGTTGGCCACGGCAGCGCCCCAGGCGCCATACCCGCCGATCAACCGACAGATCGACGTGCGGACCGGCGCGCCCATCGCGCGCAGATTGCCGCGAATATCGCACGCCTTGACTTCGACATAGCCAAGTTCGCGCTGCGCCGGGATGAGGCATCCTTCGTCGCCGGTGTCCATATCCGTGCCATTGTGCAACTGGTTGAACGTGATTTCGTCTTCCAGCTTAACCGCGCGAAGCAGATAGGCGGGGGTTGTCTTGTGTCCGATGGCCAGCAGCGCTTTGGCGCGTTGGTGGCCGGCGATGATCGTACTGTCATCCGTGACGATGATCGGCTTGACCATCCCGATTTCACTGATCGAGGCGCGCAATAGTTCAAGCGCCTCTTCGGAGATGTCGCGCGGGTTGTATGTCGCCGGATGCAGGTTTTCTACAGGAAATTCTTTGACGAACATCTATTCCACCAGACTCCCGATCAGACCGAATAACGATCCGTACTCCGTCAGCCGCTGCTTAACAAGGGCGAGAAACTGCTTTGCCTCCTCTTCGTTGCACAGTATCTTCTGCAACTCGAACGCAAACCAGATGCGCTTATCGGGTTCTGGCGGCTTGCGCGACAGTATTTCCTCCATAAGCTGTTTGAGCGGAGTGTCTTCCTGGGCTTCGGTCTTGACGACCAGCGCCGTGTATTTCTCGAAGTCAGCAACGGCCATCGATGTGATTGTGTCCATCATGGTCAGGATGCTGATCTCCTGATCCTCGGTCAGTTCGACGTACTTGACCGGCACGGTGGTTTCGCCAGCCTCGATCGCCAGATCGACGCGCAAATGGCCGTCCACCAGTTTGCCGCTGATCTTATTGATGATGACGTCCTGCACCCAGCCGATTGTGTTGAGCATGACGAGCATCTTCTCGCGCTGCTTTGGCGGATGCCGCTTCCAGTTGCTTTCGTTGGCCTTGATCACCCGCGGATCAAGGTTGTCATATCCGACGATGCGGTTATCCCATATCTTGCCGTTTGCCATTACTCTTCCTCTCCTGCTTCTGCGTCCTCATCGTCTTCCGTTTCCGGGTCGTCGCCGTCACCTGCAGGGGTGATCCTGGCCCCACGGCCACCTATCGCGGTGGGATCGCTGCTGATACCGAGCACATCCAAAATATCCTCACCTTCCGCTTCCGGCATGGCCCCATGGTCACCTATCGTGGTGGCTGGGGCAGGCAACGCCAGGAATTCGGTAACTGCCCCATCTTCCGCCGCCTTTGGCAGCAGCGTCAGGAGAAATCCGGGAGTTTCTTCGCCATACTGCTCGATCCATACGCCCATCAGCGCTTTCAGTGCAATGGACTCACGATTCGTCAGTGGAATGTGATAGTCCATGAACTGAATGCTCTTGACGAGGGGGTTGCCGCCCTGCTCGCGCCCATCGGACGGATCGAGCAGGCCGGTCAGTACTTCGTCGGACTGCAATAGCGAACCGGTCCCAACCGCATCGATGGCCTGGCGTGCCCTGTTTGCGGCAACGACCAGCCCTTTACGCACACCGGGATTGTCGATACTGACACTGGCGAGCAGTTTGTTGAGGCGTTCGGGATCGGGTTTGGCGAGGTCGGCGAGTGGATCGAATGTGGCCAGTACGACGGCTTCCTCTGCCGGCGTGAGATCCACATACTTCACTGGAATGGATGGCTGCTTGTGCTCTGCTGCGAGAAATACGCGCAAATGACCATCGACGAGGAAACCTGTGCGCCGGTTTACGATAACATCTTGTACGACACCGACATCCTGCATTAGTCCAAGTAGCGCATCCTGCTGCACACGCGGATGCAAACGCCAGTTGTCAGGATTGTTTCGGGCGAGAAGTTCGGTCGGGTTCTCGTTTCCCGTTGCGATGATGCGGTTAGCCCAGCTCATATGATCGGATTCTATGAGCCGGTTTGATTACCTTGTCAAACAATCACCCCAATGTGACCTTGCAGGTCGATCCGGCATAGAAACCTGCCGAATGAGCTACGCTGCTTCTTTCTTTTCCTCACCGGCCTCCCATTTGACGCAGCCAAACTCGGCGCCGGTTATGAGACGATTTGTATAGTCGTCTTCGGCGATTTCGAGCGCAAATGTGTCCGCGCCCATCTTTACAAGCGTCTCAGGATTATTCAATTCTGTGAGCGTTGGGTAGCTGCAAAATCGAATCAACGGATTCTCGACCGTTCTTAGATTATCAAGCTTCCCCAACAAAAGAGAGATGCTGACGCCCCAGAAGGCGCACGTCTTACACTGGTTCACTCTTTTCTCCTAATATGATCACATAGGGCAGAAGCTGTGGATTCTTTTTCAGGCAATCGCGGCCGATCGGGTACAAGCCCATATCGCTTGCCGGATCAACAGTCTTTGCTTCTTCCGCGTCAAGCGCCCAATCGATGCCCTCGAAGCAATGCAGCATTGTGTGCAGCTTCTTCACCGGCCTGCCGCACACCACGCACGGCAGCTCATTGCCGTAACAACGTTCGCTGTACTTGACGAAGTCTGGATTACTGGGGATGGCAATCATGCCGGCGTTTCTTGCATGGTCAATACCTCGACAGCGACACACGCGATGAAATGCAATTCCTCTGCGGTGATGAGACGCAAGTTTGTGTGGAACGCCATGTACGTGACTTCCTTCGCAATCGCGGCCTCTACCAGCGCGACTTTTGTCGCATCCAGTTCGCGCCCTTCTCTCGTCCGAACATCCCAGCTACCGCGCTCATCGGCAATCATGACCTGCAATGGCGTCATGATGGGCGGCTCGCTCGCGTCACTGGCTGCTTGTCTTGCTTTATCTGTATTTTCTGATCCTGACATGTCCAGCTCCTTATCTAATTTTCACGGTTGTGGTCCCAACGTCAACGTTTCTACCGCCACACAGGCGATGAAATGCAACTCTTCCCTCGTGAGAAACCGCAAGTTGGTCGGGACCACAATATACAGAATCTCCTTCGCGATTGCCTGCTCGACCAATTGCACCTGCGGACTGTCTCGCAGTCGAGTGCGCCTCTCATCTGCATCCTGATCCTGACATCCTCGCCCGCGCGATTGATCGCTACCCTCGGCGGCTCGTCCGGGTTCGTGGCTGCATCCCAACTATCGTCTTCTTGCATTATTTGCTCCTTGTAGAACGTTTGCACCGACGAACGATAATATTCCTTAGTTAGTGCTCATTACTCCGGTCGATTCACTTGATTTACCGGCATTTCCTGTTTTCCGCAGCATGACCGCATCGTATGGTGCCATACTATGACACCGTTGTACAAAAAGAAAACGCCACATATGGGTCTGGAACACCAGAACACCCGTTCGCTTTCCGGCCTCCCGGCTGAATCTTGTACAAGGTTACGGATGCGCCGCAGCGAAAACGCGACCGAACAGGATAGCGAGCACAATACGGCGCTTTGGCTCGCTATCACGAATTCGTTCACCGCAATCGGCCCATCGGACACGGCCCAATTACTGGCGACGACCGCCAGCATCGGCGCCGGCCGCTTCTCGGTGACGATACACAGGCAGTCGTAACACTTGCCACGCGCTCGAATCCATTCGGTTTGGTTTGGCTTCAACTCGCCGCACTCCGGGCAACGCAACGAATACAGGCGCTCGCGCCGGGCATCCTTGCTTACGTCCCACTTGCGCAGCCGCGTTCCATCCGGCGCTGTCAACATGGTCGTTACTTCGTAGCCGAGAAAGTCGCGCACAGCCGCGCGATAGGCAGCAAGGGCGTCCGGCAGATTGTCTACGAAATGTTCGTACCCGAACGTTTTGATTTGGTATTGCTTGGTTTCCGTCATGATGAATCTTTGGGTTTAGAGAACTTTAATGCCGACGCCAGCCCATGCTGCCACGACGGCTTTGCTTTCGGGACCGTTGAGACCGTACAATCGCCCGGCATTGGTCTTGGTTAACCGTGCGAACGACGCGAAGCCCGCGTTCTTGCGCAAATGGCCGTCCAGTATGGTCTCGTACCAGATTTGGCCGGCCTTGTCCCAGGCATTACCGCCCAGCGCCATCGCCAGCAGGTAGAACGCATGGTTCGGGATGCCGGAATTGGTGTGTACTCCGCCATTGTCCGAATAGGTGTGAACGAAATGCGCCATGTCCGCCGGCTGCGGGTCTTTGCCCAGCAGCTGGTCGTCGTAGGCAGTTCCCGGCGCTTTCATCGAACGCAGCGCAACCCCATGGATCTTCGGGGTGAAGAGTTTCGCGCCGATCAGCCAGTCTGCCTGTTCTGCCGTCTGGCCGAGCTGGTACTGCTTGACCATGACGCCGAACACATCCGAGATCGACTCGTTCAAGGCGCCGGACTGGCCGGAATAGACCAACCCTGCTTCGTGCTCGGTGACGCCATGCGTCAGTTCGTGGCCGACGACGTCCAGATCGAGCGTGAAGCGATTGAACAACTCGCCGTCACCGTCGCCAAACACCATGCGCTGGCCGTCCCAGTATGCGTTGTCGTACTTCACGCCAAAGTGAACGCTGGCGTTGAGCGGCATATCGCGCGCATCGATCGACGCACGCTGAAATACATGCCAGTAGAAATCATAGGTCGCGCCCAGCGCATCGTAGGCTTCGTTGATTTCGACATCCGCGACGACCGGCTGGGTTTCCGCGCGTACAAGCTGCCCCGGCAGATTCTCGGTAGACTCGCAGGTGCTGATATTGCGCCTTCTACCCTGTAACTTGGTCCTCGCCGGCATCTTCGTGATTCCCACGACGCTGCGGATGGCGCGATCCGTGCGCAGGGCGTGGTCGATGCTCATGCTATCGACCGCGGCAGCGCGCTGTTCGACGTTGCCGCGCTTGGCGATCGCGTCCAGAATATAGGGCGGCAGGACAAAACGATACCCTTTCAAGTTGTGCTCCTTGCGAACAGATAGGCTTTGCGCAGTTCGACCGCTGCTGCATCGATTCGCTCGGTCAGCGCACTCGCGCTAACGTCGCTATTCAGAATATCGAGCAGAGTCTGCTGTGCTTTGATAATCGTCGCCTTGCGCGCTCGATCACCCTCGGCGTCTTCCTCCTGCCTCCGCACTCGCGTGTATGCAGCGGCAAGTTTCGAGCCATCCTCCTGCTTAGCAGGCTTCGTCCCATCGCTCAGTGCCTTTTCCAGTTCCTCGATGCGCGCAGCGGCGTACAGATGCACGAAGTCCTGCTCCTCCATTCCGCCGATCCGCAGGATGCTGACGATCTCCTTGTTCAAGGAGTCAGTCGTCACGAACTGCGGCCCAATCCGCTCAACGGTCGCCACATCCAGGTCACCCCAAGATGACCCTTGCAGGTCCGGCGAATCGATCATCTCGTACTTCGCCTGAAATTCCTCCATCGTCAGACCTTCGATGGAGTTGGCGACAAAGACTACCCACCCGCCCGGAAGGACGGAAAGGGTTTCGCCGCGCCACTGGATCGTCAGTTGCGGCGGCTTGTCGTAAGGGACACAGCACGACAGAAAGTCCGGTCGATGCGCCGCGATAGCCTCCGCGCTTTTGCGCGTGCCGTCGAATTGCAACGCCTCAACCAGTTCCTTAGTACGAGCTTTCATATGCCATCACCCTTGTCGCTTCCGGCTCCGGCAACCGCTCGAACTCGACGCGCCACACATACGGGTTATCGTTCCAGTGGTGGGTCTTGAAGACGCCTTGCGTATGGTTCCAAAGCTGTTTGAACGCTTCGAGCGCACTCTTCCATTCCGCCGAGAGACCGGGGGCGACAAACAGGCCGCTCTCCGTCTGGGTCACGCCCTCTTTCAGTGCTTCGGCTTCGCCCATGTCCTGCAGGCGGATCGGTCGCGCATCGATCACTCGAAGGTGAATCCTGGATGCCCAGCGCGGCATGTGGATGCCCGGTCGCCACGGCAGCGCCTGCTCATCGACTTGATAGGACTCGCCCAATTCGCTCGTGTCGTCTTTGATCGTGCGCGTCGATGGGTGCTCGACCACGCGCTCGTACTCGCGCAGTAGCCACGCCTCAAACTCTTCGTCGTCGATCATGATTGGCTCGATGGCTGAATCCATCCAGCGCGACTCGCCGCCGGTATAGGAAATACGCTGCTTCGAATCGTCCCAATCCCATCCGGTCAACTTCCATCTCTCGCGCACGTACAAGATGTTGTCTTTGCTGCCGAATGGGCAGCACATCCGGCAGTTCGGATAGTCGGCAACATCACTCACCAGCGGTTGCTTCGAGATGATCCGGCGCGTCACCGTCTTGTCGCCGCTCAGGATCATCGGGATATACCGCTCGTCGAACAAAATCGGATACATTGGTTTCTCCGTCACGAAATATTCCTCACTTTCTGTCTGGATTCGATCTCACTCTTCCGCATATCACGCATCGCATAGATGGGCGTTCCATCCGCTGTTTCCTGTAATGTGCGATAAAAATGCTCGAACGCAGTCTTGAGTTCGAGCTTTCCATCCACACATTCGAGTCTCAGCGGGACTTCCATGCTGATGTAATCAGGCGGTCCTTTCTCCCTGCCTCGTTTGAATTTCTTGACGCAGGGAACGTCAAGAACGAGAATGTCCGACATTTCTTGGATCGGCGGGTATGAACGCGCCAATATCGCCTTCATTGCGGGAACTTCTCCCACGCGGCCTGAATCTTCTTCAGGAGATTGCTTACATGGCGAACTTCCGGCAACCGAGATGGCGTAATGCCCTTCTGGCGGCACGATAGCTTCAACTCGATCAAGCGGAAATCCATCTCATCGAGGGCGGTCCGCAGTTGAGCAACTGGAAACGCATCGCCCTTGTAAGAGCACATCCGATTCGCATCTTTGAGCGTGATCCTATATTTCTCGCGCAATACCGCATCACTCACGAGAACTTTCGCCCTTACCATCCACTGATCCCATTCACTGGGAGTCATGCGCAGATTCGTCGTCATCCAAAATGACCTTTGCTGGTCGCGATCACCTGCAATCTCTCCCGGCTCGGCTGGGATTTCCCAGATGACCCACTCGCCGACCTTCGTCCGCCTGTACACCTTGCCAATCATCTCTGGTGCGTAGCGACATTTGACAATCTTCACTTCGACATCTTCGTCCCCACTCATCCCAAGATGACCACCACGATAGGTGGCCGTGGGGCCCTTGCAGGTCACGATCATGATTACTTCGCTTAGTTCCGCGAGCCTAAGCATGTCGAGTGGCAGTTCCGCGACGTCGGTCGTGCGCTTGCTAAGCAGCTTCAATAGCAGCGTGCCGTCGTCCCGCGCGACACATCCGTACATGCCTCCGGGACCGGTCGCAGACTGCATCATCGAGAGAATGACTTCCTTCTGCGGGTTCACGCCTTCACCGGCTTGCTCTTAATCCGTGCGATCTCCGAGCCGAACATCGAAATCTTGCCGATCCAGATCACCGTATGCAACAGCACCTGGCTCCACGGCACTTCCTGCACTTTCGGACTGATCAGGGAGATGTTCTCCGATTGTTCCGAATAGGCGATCTGCGTGACCGGCGCTTCGCTGTCCAGTCCGGTTTCCGCCCGGACGTCGGCGCTGATCTTCACCCGATCGCCGACGCGCAGCATATGGAGCATTTCCACGCTATCGGTCGCCACATCGTCCGAATCTATCGGGACGATCTGGATCGTAACGGTTGCAAAGTTTACGGCCTCTTGAAATGTCTCATAGCGATGGCGCAAGCCTTCCTCATTCGACATCCAGCCCCACGTCTCGCGCTGCCATGAGCCGTCCTTGCGCAAGCAGAAATCGCCGCAGCGGATCGCCCACTGGCGCGTATTCTCCTTGCTGCGATGCTGGACCGCCTCGATCAACACGCTGCTGTTCGGCTGGGGAAGATGCAATGCCGCTACGCTCGGTTCCCACCAGCCCAGGAATATCCACGACTGGATTCGGGAGATAAGCTGCTCGGTCGCCGCACAGATGGCGCATTTCAACACGCCGTCCGGTCCCGGCTGGTTGAAGATAGCGACATGTCCGCATGTCCCCATGGCTGTCTCTTATACACATCTGACGCTGC
>Ga0118677_10016233_pt1 | contig 10235 bp, 11 predicted proteins | sample AliMusrvi5mmetaG_FD_86154 | JGI IMG/M metagenome (GOLD analysis project Ga0118677, IMG submission 86154)
GGCGGAGACTGAGGTGCCCGAGGAGGTGTGCGCACGATGACGTTCGAGATCAAGCCCTATCCGGAGTTCGCCTGGTCGATCAGCCGGCAGCGCAAGCTCGACCAGTGCCCGCGCGCGTACTTCTACACGTACTACCTCGGCTGGAACGGCTGGCTGGACGACGCCCCCACGGAGACGCGCGTGGCGTACCGGCTCGGCAAACTCACCTCGCTGGACGCGCTGCTGGGGCAGCAGATCGACGTGCGGGCGCGCGAGCTCGAGGCCGCCGCGCGCACTGGTGCGGAGCTCCCCGCGGCGGACGAACTGGAGACCCGAACGCGCGAGGCGCTACGGAATCTGTGGACGCAAGCCAAGAACGGCCGGGCCGGCTTCGAGGCCCGCCCGAACAAGGTCACCATGCTCCGCTCGCTCTACATGAACCAGGACACGCAGCCCGAGACCGACCGCCTGAACCAGAAGGCCGGCCCCAGCATGCAGGGCCTGCTGGCGACCTCCCACTGGGAGCGCCTGCGGGCGTGCGGCGGCGAGGGCCGCGTCGAGGTGCCCGACTTCGCCAGCTTCCCGCACGACGGCGTGAAGGTCTTCGCGGCTCCCGACCTCGCCTACGTCGAGGGCGGCACGCTGCACGTGATCGACTGGAAGACGGGCCGCGCGGACGACTCCAACCCGCTGCAGGTCCTGCTGCAGATGTGGTGGGCCCTCGAGACCTACCCGGAGCTGGCGCAGGCGGCCGCGTGCGGCAGCCTCGAGGTCCGCGGCTACCTGGAGTACGTCGCCGCCGGCAACACGCAGCCGGTCGAGGCGGTCGCGGGCTTCCGCGACCATGCCGCCGAGACCATGCACGCCGGCGTCGCCCAGATGCGCGCCCTGCTTGCCGACCCGGAGCAGAACATCCCGCTCGAGATGGCGGCATTCGAGCGCCGCGAGAGCGGGCTGTGCCGCAACTGCAACTTCTTCCCCGTCTGCGCGTAGCCGGCCCGCATCCCACCGGAGGCAGCAATGCCGAACGACACGGACTTCACCATCGCATCAGGGCGGAAGCTCCGGCTTCTGGGCATCGACCAGTACCGTACCTATGAAGGTCTGCTGCTGGGCGTGCCGACCTGGGGCTCGAACCCCAGCGCTCCGGACCCTTGCCTCAACGTCAACTTGCCGAATCCCGCCGCGCGGGTACACTGGCATCAAAGGAACCACCCCGGTGACAAGAGGCCATGGGACTCTTCCGCAAGGATAGCCGGGGTGGTCGCGACTTCTCAGGCTTGCGCATCCCCGAGACCGCCGATGCTTCTCACGCACGTCTCAACGCGCGAGAAGCTCCGCCGGTCCGCCCTCGCGGCAAGGCGGTACACGCTCCAGCTCACGTAGTCGGCGACCTGAAGATTGAGGTCGGCGCGCGAAGCGTGGTGCAGGATCCGGTACTCGAAGGCGTTCCTGGCGCGCTCGTGGAGCGCGAGCTTCACCGCCTTCGTCACCGCCAAACGCTCTCGGCGCACGGGCAGCGTATCGGTCACCACGATCACTCGAGAGGGTCGAGGGCCGCTCTCTTCCCCCGCCATCACATTCTTCATGAGCCGGGCGAACGCGGCCGGATAGAGTCGCTCGACACTCTGCATCCCGGGTGGGAGATCGCGCTTGTGGATGACTACCGCGTAGGCCGCGATGCTGCCGAGGTGCGCCTCGAGACAGCCGAGCACACGGTCACGCACCGCTTGCCGGTCTTCTGAGGCATGGAAGTACTCCAGGTCGAGCCCTGCTTCGAGGGCGTCGTACTTGGCCTCCAGCAGCGCGGGCAGATGCCGGAAGGGCCGCCGCATGACCACTCCCGTCAGGGCGAAGTACCGAGTGCCGTGCTCGCTGAAGTCCAGATTGCCGGCCTCGTCGATGTACACGTACATCGTCGCTGCATCGGGTTCGGATGTCGGGTCCATCGTCGCGAGCGTAGCAGCGCTCGAGCGCGTGCGGGAGAGTGACAATCGCGGGTCACGGCTGCTGACGGGGCCCGGGCCCGGGCCCGCGTCCGCGACCTTGACGTCCGGGCCGCGAGGTATCCTCAACTGCGGCTTTGGGCCGGTCAGGAGGACACACGCATGCCCCGCCAACTCGAGTTCACGCTTGACTCCAGCCGGTCGATCCGGCTGGTGGCCCTCAAGGAGTACTTCACCTACGGGGGTCTCGTCGTCGGGTACCCGTCGACGGAGATGAACCGCGACATGATTGACCGGCTGGTGGCCCGGCATACTCGCCCCAAGGGGCCGGATGTGCCCTACCTCATCGAGCCCATGCAAACCACGCTGGAGGTGAACCCTTCGGACCAAAGCAACGGCACGCCGGCCGCGCTCCCCAGGATGACCTGCATCGGGGACTTCATGTCGGATGTCCTGCCGGGCGACACGGAGAGCATCGCCTCCTCCCTGGTCATCATCTGGTTTCAGAGCGACTTCGCGCCGCCGCTTGAACCCTTCGTCAGAAGCCAACTCGCGGCGATGGATTGGGATGCGAACGCCTGGGGCTGGTCGCCGTGACGGCCCCCGGGCACGTGCCTACGCCCACCGCTCCCGCGCCCGCACCATGATCCGCTGCACCTCGCCGTCGTCGAACTCCCGGGTGCGGCCGCTGAGCTGCGTGACCCAGCGCTCGGGGAGCGCCGCGGCGCCGTGAAGGGCGCCGACCGCGGCGCCGACGATGGCCGCGATCGTGTCGTTGTCCTTGGTGTCGTTGACGGCGCGGACCAGCGCTTCCTCAGGGTCGCCGGCGTGCCGGGCGAGGATGTACAGCGCGCTGGGCACCGTCTCCAGGAGGTAGGCGCCGGACCACCACTGGTCGCAGGCCTGCAGCGACGAGAGGTCCTCGGCTTCCGCCGCCGCGAGCCTCTCGTCGGCGAAGCGCCAGAGCGGCCCAGAATACCCCGCAAACGCTCCGCCGCGCGGCCGGTGGCTCGTCTCGCCCTCGAGGTCGCGCGCCAGGCGCACGTATTCGCGCCGCCACCACGAAGGCTCGGGCGGCTCGTCCATGCCCAGCAGCTGCCAGAGCATCGCGACGAAGGCGAGGCAGGCAGACGTCGAGGCAGCGTCGTTGTGGGTCACGATCGCCGACAGCGTGGTGTCCACCCAGAGGTCGGTCGAGGGCGAGCGCACGTAGGGCACGAGCATCGGAGCGATGCGCATGAGCGCGCCGTTGCCGGCGGAGCGCGTGCCGCACTCATGCCAGGGCCGGTAGCCGAGGCGGACCGCCTCCATCGCCTGCGACACCGCCTTGCCGATGCCGAAGATGCGCTCCGAGGAGAAGCGCTGGGCCAGGTGAGCGGGCTTCAGGCCCTCGTCGATCAGCAGCTGGTCCAGCGTCCAGAAGGCCAGCTGCGTGTCATCGGTCGGGGTGGCCAGCGTCTTGCGCCGCCAGTGCGGCACGTAGTCGCGGATCTCGCCGTACTCCTCGCGTCGCCTCGCCGGGAGCTGCGACTCGGTCGTATTGCCCAGGGCATCGCCGATCGCGAGGCCGAGCAGCATGCCGTCGACGCGGTCCCAGTCGAAGGAAGCGAGTAGCGGCGCCGGAGCCTCGTCGAACAACGCGCCTCGATGCAGGTCGATCCTCTGGGTCTCGAGCAGCCGCTCGAGCAACGCGCGATTGTCGGTCAAGGCTCCTCCAGGCAGTAGTCCACTCGCAGGCGCGTGGCCGACGCTGCCTGCACTCTTCGGTGTCCGCCCGCGACTCGCCTCTTCCGTCCCGCGGCGCCGCTATCATCAGAGTATGCGCGTCATCGAAGCCATCGGCACGATCCTCGGCTACATCCTCATGGCGATCTTCGTCCTGGCGACCGCCGCGCTGGACCTGTACGTGATCGCCCGCTACGGCCTCATCGTGTGGATCTTCGTGATCCCGCTCTCGCTGATGTTGGTCGGCCTGCTGTTCAGCCTCGGGATGATGGCCGTGGTCGGCCTCGGAGTCGGGATCACCAAGGTCGTCGCTCCACTCCTCGGCATGGGCAACGACAAGGCCGAGAAGTGAGGCCTGGCGAGATGCACTGACGCATGATCGGCAGTCGTGCCGTTGTGCCACCCACAATGGACATCGGCGGCAGACAGTCACGGCAGACAGTGCAGTGGCCGACAAGAGAGCGGTAGCTACTCTGGAGGGGACCATGCTCATTGCCACGTTCGGGCCGACGACCGGATGGGTCGGCAAGACCATCACGCGCGACGGTGACGTCTTCATGCTCGAACGCGGAGGGCCTGTCTGGGCTGCCGACGTCCTCGCGTATGAGCGCCAAGGGCAGCTCTCGTGGGCCGCCGATGATTCGAAGGAGTTCGTCCAGCAGTTCGCCGACGCGAACGCCGCCGCCTTGGACGAAGCACGGCGGCTCTGGGCGGCGCGCGAGCGCCACACCACCCTCGTCACCCACGACGGCGGCGCCACCTGGGGGACGCCCGGCCCGCCGCTCAGCGACTGGCTCTCCGGCGTCGCCTTCGCCGACGCCGAGCACGGCTGGGCGGTAGGCGGCACGGACGTGATCATCGCCACCAGGAACGGAGGCGTCACCTGGTGCAGGCAGTCTCTAGTCACACTCGGCAGGTCCCTCCAAGCCGTCGCCTGCAGTGACGCCGCTCATGCCTGGGCTGTGGGCTCGTTCGGCGCCCTGCTCGCAACCAGCGACGGCGGCGCCAGCTGGCGGTGGCAGTCCCAACAGCGCCCAGCGAGGGGCGAAGATCTTCACGGTGTCGCCTTTTGCGACGCCGCGTGCGGTTGGGCGGTCGGCCTCCACGGCACGATCCTCGCCACCAGAGACGGCGGCGCCACCTGGACTGACCAGAGCCTCGAGGACGACGCCTACCTCTTCGGCGTGGCCTGCAGCGACGCCGCACACGCCTGGGCCGTGGGGAGCGGCGACGAGGGTAGCGTGATCGTCGCGACCAGCGACGGCGGCGCCACGTGGAACGAGCTGAACCCCCTGCCGCTGGGGGACGAACTCACCGGCGTCGCCCTCAGCGACGCCCAGCACGGCTGGGCAGTGGGAGGCCACGCCGGCACATGGGTCGTCCCCGGCGACGGCGGCCCGTGGAGCAAGCACTCCTCCCAGAGCGGCATCATCCTCGCCACCTGTGACGGCGGCCTCGCGTGGAACTCTCAGTTCTCATGGACCACCAGGCAACTCAACGCCGTCTCCAGTTGCGACGCGGACCACGCATGGGCGGTAGGCGACGCCGGCGTCATCCTCGCGACCAGCGACGGTGGCGAGACTTGGAACGAGCAGAGCTCGGGTCGCACCGAGCGGCTGCAGTCTGTCAGCTTCGTCGATGCCGAGCACGGCTGGGCCGTGGGCGACGAGGGCGTCATCCTCGCCACCACTGACGGCGGCGCGACCTGGAGAGAGCAGAGCGCCGAGGGCGACCCCGGGCTCTTCGCCCAGGCTTTCAGCGACGCTCACTACGGATGGGTGGTGGGCGACGACGGCATCGTCCTCGCGACCAGCGACGGTGGCGATACCTGGAGCGCGCAGACGGCGCCCTCGGCGCCGCCACCCGCGGCGAGTCGCTAGTCGTCGAGTCAGTTGCTCCAGACGGCATAGCCGCGGCGGCGGAGGCGCTCCGCCAGCGCCGCCTCCGCCTCTTCGGCCTCGGCCCGCGTCTCAAATGGTCCGCGATTGGCGACGAGTTTGGGCCGCAGACGCAGGCCGTACTTGTGGGCGAAGCGGTTGCTCTTGTAGCCGGCCTTGTGCTGCGTGAAGCGCTCCTCCGGGCTCAGGCCCGTCTGCCCCACGTAGACGCACGGCTTGTCCTCGCGCGGGTCCGGATTGCGGGTCGCGAAGCGGGACTCGCCCAGCGCCTCGCGGCTCAGTTCGATCACGTACAGGCTGTAGGCCAATGCACCCTCCGCGGTCGGTGGAGCCTTCGTCACCAACGTATCTCGACATCCGGACGGCCCGGCGTGACTTTCGAGCAGCTCGGCGGGGACGCGGCCCGCCTCGGGCGGCTAGCCCTGACTTTCTGCGCGCAGGTGCTTCAGCACTGCCGGCCAGTCCGGGAACTCGGTCGATCCGAACTGGATGAACCCGTCGCCGAACTTCTCGGCGCCGTGCTTGGCCCGGTCGTCGACGAGGAAGTCGCCGCGGTTGAGGTCCTTGTGGTGGGTCAGGATGAGCCGCTTGTAGGCAGGCTCGCCGAGGTACGTCTTGACCCAGCGCACCTTGTCCGACCAGGCCGACGGATTGTCCCAGGGCGCCGTGGACAGCACGTAGGTGTCGAACCGCCACGACAGCTCCCGATACGCCTCGATGGCCCCCGGCATGGGCCCCATGAGCGCGAAGATGCCGGGGATGTCGTCGGGATGGTCCGCGAACTCCTCGCACACGTCCGGCGGGATCCGCTCGAGCCCTGACTTGAAGTCGACAAGCACGTTGTCCATGTCGATGTAGAGGATCTTCTTCAAGACTGGTCCCACGCTTCCACGCCCAGCCACTCGTCCGGGCGGCAGTTTGCGAGCGTTGCCTGGTCTATGAAGGCACGCTCCTCGAGTCCGTCGGCGGGGAACGCACCTCTCGGCGGGCCCTCGTCGACGTGCAGCCTCTGGTGGCTCTTGACCTCCGGGGGGCATTCGACGAGGTGCGCGGCCAGGTCCTTGACCTTGACCGTGTAGCCGCACGGGTAGCCCGAGTTGTCCCCGTAGGTCAGCGCCTTACCGCTCTTCACCATGTCTTCGATCCAGCGGAGGCCGAACACGTCGGCGCTCCACTCAGCGAGCATGGTGCCGTGCGACGATCGCTCGGTTGCGGGCGATGCGCCGCCGTCCGCCTGCCTGTACACGTAGATGTCCCAGCCCAGCATCACGTCACCCCCCTCCAGCGACAGGGCGACACGCCCCGTCTGTTTCATCTTAGCGTCAGGGTCGGACGGCGCGGATGCGAGACGGAGCTCTGTGGGACGGCGTCATCGCAGCGTCCGGACGTACCCCTTCCACCCCTTGTAGAACTGGCCCCACGTGATCCCCAGGGTGCGGCCGGTCGCCCGCTCGATGCCCACCGGCGTGGCGTCGCCCGCCGAGACGGCAGCGGCGAACGCCCACACGCTCTTCAGCCCCCAGCGCTTCCAGATGTACTTCACCAGTGCCCCACCCTCGAGGTAGGCAAGGTATGTCCGGTGATCGCTGAGTCCGTCCCACCAGACGCGGCCGTGCATCAGGCCCTTCTTGAGCGGGAGGATGCGGTTGCCCCGGGCGACCTCGGTGCGCAGGGGCCCGAAGTCGTAGCCGCCCTCCACCGCCACGGCCAGACCCTCGACCAGCAGGCCGACGTAATGCTTGCCGTCGCCGAACTTGCCCGCGTAGACGTGCGTGAGCTCGTGCCGCACGATGTCGGAGGCGTAGCGCTTCCAGTACGCGGGCCAGACGTCGACGGCGAAGATCTGCCCGTCGCGTTCACCGGCGACCATGTGCTTGTCGATGAAGGCGTGGGAAGCTTCGAATGCCTGCAATCGCGATGCGCAGACGTAGATGAGCGTCTTGCGCCCGAGGCCAGGCGAATCCGGGGCGAGCTGCAAGCGCCGGATCACGCGCCGGACCTGCCCGTCGGCCGCCGCGATCCGCGCCATCAGCGGCCGCTGCCAGTCGTCGCCGACGACGACGAGGTGAGGACGCACCAGCACGACCGGGTCGGTGAAGGCCAGGTAGTAGGCGTCGCGGGCCCACTGGTCGGTGCGATCGGCGACCACCTTGAGGCGACCGTCGCGCCAGCCAAAGTCGAGGACGCACTCGCAGACAAGCGGAGACGTGTCGGCGTGGGCAAGCTGTCCGTAGAAGCGCACCGTGTAACGCCCCGGCTTGCCGTCGACCGGCACGGCCTTGGCGTGGACCCTGGTCCAGGTGTAGCGCGCCAGGCCCACGTTGACCTGCCGCACGACGAGCGCCGCGGACGCGCCTTCGGTGGGCAGGGCGAAGTACCAGGCCGCAGCGTCCCCGGCGACCAGCGCCGCCGAGGCGGCCTTGAGCGCGGCATCGACGGCGTGCTGCCGCCGGGCGCCGTCGCCGCATCCTCCACTCGACACGCCGAGGACGACGACGGCCATGAGGACGAGCGTCCTGAGCCGACAGGCTCCCTTGGCGCAACGCCAGTCCATCGCCGCACAGACCTCCCCTCGAAGTGCACCCCAGTACAGCTATTGTCGGCGCCGGAGGGGACGGAACTGAGGCAGGTGGGGAGAACCACGGACCCTGGACCGGGACGGGCGATGGCAAGGCGGCGCGTCGCCCCGCTGCACGTGCGCAGCGACTCCGGACGCGCCGCCTAGTAGCGGCGGCAGAAGACCACGAACAGAACGTACACACCGATCATCGCCAGCCAGGCGACGCTGCCGCGAGGGCTTCGCTCGGGGACTCACGCACGGCTCTCTTTGGCAGGACCGTTGGCAGATCGGCCCATGCGGCACCTCACGCGCCTGACTCAAGGCAACGCAAATCACACGATCTGCAGGAGAAAGAGAGTGGTAGCGGCGGTAGGACTCGAACCTACGACACGCGGATTATGATTCCGCTGCTCTGACCAGCTGAGCTACGCCGCCACGGCGGATGCCTACGGTACCACACGGCGCGCTTCAGGCTCAATTCGGGCGGGATCGGGCGGCCCGGAGGGCCCGCTGCCGAGCCCCGCCGGAGGTTGAAAGCGGCCCCTGTTTCCCTTAGCATCTGTCTTCGCTCCTGGGGGAGTGCCCGAGTGGTTAAAGGGGGCGGACTGTAAATCCGTTGGCGCAGCCTACCTAGGTTCAAATCCTAGCTCCCCCACCAGCTAGCCCGGTTAGCTCAGTCGGTAGAGCACTTGCATGGTAAGCAAGGGGTCCGCGGTTCGAATCCGCGACCGGGCTCCAGTCTTCTCCCCGCGGTCAGGCTACGCGCCTCTCCCACCGCCGGGCACGCGATGCCCGGCAACCAGCGCGCGGCACGCTCAGTCGGTGACCTCCTCGGCCTCCGGCAGCGTGAAGGAGAAGGTCGCGCCCTTCTCGACCGCGGACTCCGCCCACACGCGCCCGCCGTGCCTGAGCACGAGCCGCTGCGCGGTAGCCAGTCCGATGCCGTCGCCCTCGAAATCGCCGGCGGAGTGGAAGCGCTGGAAGGCGCCGAAGAGCCGCTTGGCGTAGGTCATGTCGAAGCCGGCGCCGTCGTCGCGCACGAAGAAGGCGCGCTCCTCGCCGCCGCCGGCGCCTCCGGCGCCGCCGGCGACCGTCGTGCCCACCTCGATGCGCGCCGCGTCGTGCTTGCTCGTGAACTTCCAGGCGTTGCCGAGCAGGTGCACGAAGACGAGGCGCACCAAGGCCTGGTCGGCGACGGCCGTCATGCCCGGCTCGATCACGAGCTCGACGCGCCGCTCCGGCTCGGCGGCGCGGAGCTCCTGAGCGACCTCCGCAGCGGTCGCGCTCATATCGACCGGGCGGCGCTGCAGCGGCCGCCTGCTCACGGCCGAGAGCCCGGTGAGGTCGTCGATCATGCGCGCCATCCGCACGGTGGCGGCGCGCACCCTCTCGAGATGATCGAGCTCGAGCGGCGTGAGCCGCTCCGCAGCGTCCTGGACGAGGAGCTCGCTGAAGCCCTCGATGGCGCGCAGCGGCGTGCGCAGGTCGTGCGCGGCCGAGTAGGCGAACGCCTCCAGCTCGCGGTTGAAGGCGTCGCGCTGGGCCGTGCGCGTGACGACGCGCTCGGCGAGCTCCGCGTTGAGGCGCGCCACCTCGTCCTGCGCCAGCCTGCGCTCGGTCACGTCCCAGTTGGTGCCGATCATGTGCGTCGCCTGCCCGGCTGCGTCGCGCTGCACGCGCGCGAGGGCGCGGATGTCGTGCACGCTGCCGTCCGGCCAAACTACGCGAAATTCAGCTGAGTAGTCCGTCCCTTGTGCCATGCTCTGACGCAAGGCCGTCTCGACGGCCGCGGTATCGTCCGGATGCATGCGGTCGGTCCAGGCGCGATAGCTGGGCGTGACCTCGCCAATCGCGTACCCCAATACGCGGAAGTGTTCGTCGTTCCAGATCACCTTGCCGCTGGGGACGTGCCAGTCCCAGGTGGCCATTCCGCCCGCGTCCAGAGCCAGCCGCAGGCGCTCCTCGCTCGCGCGCATGTTTTCTTCAGCCTGCTGGCGCTCCAACTCGCTCGACGCGCGCATCGCCACGACCTGCATGATCGATTCGGCAAGCCGGGTGTCGGCCAGCGGCGCCCGCCCGATCACGGCGATCAGGCCAATGGGTTTGCCCTGCGAACTCCACAGCGTG
>Ga0118677_10016234_pt1 | contig 10234 bp, 8 predicted proteins | sample AliMusrvi5mmetaG_FD_86154 | JGI IMG/M metagenome (GOLD analysis project Ga0118677, IMG submission 86154)
GTCGGGATGGCCCTCGGTCACTGATTCAGAAGTGAAAAAGTACCGGCCGTTGCCGCGTTGCATGGTGCCTCCTGGAAAGTCGTAGGGAACGACAAAAATATCATAGAAAATTTCCCCGCCCGGCTCAATCGCGCGGGCCGCCCCGATCCTCAAACGAGGCAGACTGGCCGTTACATCCGGAAGCGCTAGCGCGCGAAAGGCTGGAAGGTCTGGAGGCAGCGGCGGAAGTCGTCGTGGAAATCAAGATACACCTCGCGCGCGGACGAAAGCCTCACGACATAATAGCCGGCGCTGTCGGGGATGACCGCCACATAACGATGGATGACTTTTTCGCCCGCAGGCAACCGCTCCAAAGGCAGGACCCGGGTCTCGGTGACCTCGAAGATGCGCGCCAGCAGGCCGGCCACGCGCATGGGCAGCACCGGCGTGGCGTTGCGGCGGACAGCCCGGTCCGAGCGGCGCATCGAAGCCACGGCCTTCTTGGGTTCCATATAGCCCGTCTGCTCCGGCTCGACCCAGCGCACGGAAAGCCCGGTGCGGTAGCTCGCGGCCGGGTCGTCCGGACCCAGGGCATGGAACACCGCGCCCAAAGCATCCTCCTCTTCGAAGGCATTCCAAGAAGAGGGCAGCTCGCATGAAAACAGCCTTGAAGTCGTCATCCGGCTTTGGGGCTGGGCGCCGGGCGTCCCGGCCCCCTCCTGCGCCCGCAGGACTCCGGCGCATAAGAAGACCGCCGCCAAGCAGATGACCCTATGGCTTTTCGGCATGAGCCTCTCCCCTCTCGCGGCGCCAGTTCTTCTCCACGGTGACCGCCTCCTTGAGCACCGCCTCCGACTTGGGCAAGGCATCGAGCTCCGACTGCAGATCGGTCCTGCAGGAACCGGGCGTCATGGCCGAGCCGGACTCGGCCAGGGGCAGGGCGCGGGCCCCAGAGAGACGTTCGGGCTCATAGAGGCCGGAGCCCTCATAATCCGAAAGCATACCGGCCCGGGCCTGGCGCGCCGACAGGCCGCGGAAAAACGCCTGCGCGGCGGCGGCCTTGACGCAATCAACGAGGGCCTGGCGGTCGAACTCCGCCACGACCGCAATGCCGGCCCTGCGTGGGTCCACGGTCCCGTTGCGCGAGGCCGTCAAGCTCTGCAGCAAATCGTCGTAGTACTCGGCGGGCCGGTCCAGCCACTGCCGGTAGGAGTCACGGGGCTCGGAATCCAGGAAAGCGTCGGAGCGGCGTTCCGTTATCAAAGCGTCATAGAAAAGCCATTGCGCATCGCGCGCGACGGTTTCCACGGCGTAGGCGGAGCCGTCCCAACCGCGCAGGCGGGCGTCGAAGCGCATGAGTTCCGCCAGGAGATACCCCGCCTCCGCCTCGACGCTGAATGATACGCTTTGACTGCCGTCCGCGTAAACCGAGGACTGGCCCCAAGCGCCGTTTTGGTTATGGGTCGGCGCGGCTTCCGCCCGCAAGGCCTGCAAGCCGGGCGCCGGCAGGCCGGCCGCGGCATAGGCCGCGGAAGACCGGGAGAGCAGCATGACCGAACCGCCCAGGAACTTGCGCTGCTCGTGCAAAATGGCGCCGCCGGTCAAGGCGATGGATGCCGACGCATCCGGGCCGATGATCAAACGGCTATAGGAGTGGTCTCCGGCGCGGGCGGGGTCGAGCGCGATGCGCGGGAACAGCGTCATCAGATCGTTGAGGATCCGACGCCGCGCGAAAGGCGGGGCGTATTGCGCGATGAGCCGCAGCATGGCCTTGCCTTCCCTGCCATAAGGCGCCTCGGTCAAGAATCTCTCGAATTCCGCCGCCGCGACCTCGCCGAGACCAGGCAGGGCGGGTGGCAGGGCGGCCGGCGCGGCAGTAGATGCCGTTATCGGGACCGCCACGGTGACCGTCGATGCCGCGACCGCCGTAGTCCCGGTGGAGACTATCGCGGCCGCCGCCACGGAAGGGGCTGGCGCAGGCGCCACCGCGGCCTGGACTTGAGGCATAGCCGCGGCAGGAATCACAACGGGCAGGTTCGCGGCGGGAGGGACTGAAACCGCCGGCGTGGGCGGAGCCGGAGGCGTCGGCGCGGGCGGCGCAGGCATGGGCACCGGCTGAGCTTCCTGGTCCTTGAGATCCTGCTCCGCCAAGGACGCCTGGGGCAACGGCACCTGGTCCATCGTCTCCAGCTCCCTCAAGGAAAAATAGGCGCGGAAATCCTTGCGCGACTTGCGCGTCAGAATCGGCCAATTCTCTCTGAGGAGATTGCGGATGGACTCGCGCTCCGCGTCGGTCAAGTTCTTCTCGCCCTGGCTCTTGCTCAATATGAGGTCAATCCGTACCAGGACCTGGAGGCGCTGGCTGCTTTCCAAGCGCTGCACGATATAGGGCATGTCGGCATGAGCGACAGGGGTGGAGACATCGGGCGGGAGCACGGCGCCATCCGGCTGGACCTGATAGCGCGCTTTCAAGAGCAGCCGGGAATCTATGTCGGAAAGAGGTTCGGCCTTGACGCTGTAGAGCGCCTGGGCTGCAGCATCCTGCCCGCGTGCGACGCCGGTCGCCATGCCGAGGCAGAGCCCTGTCCAACAGATGAAGAAGCCGCGCCGCATCACGACGCAATTATGCATGAACGGGATTAAAGAAATGTTGCGGTTTTCGGCCGCCATAAGGCATAATCCCCCCATGTCCGATCCGACGGCGCGCGAGGCCGCCCAACTCGTGTTCCCGTCTTTCCGCTTCGGCCATGACGACCCGGAGCGGGCCTTAGCCCAGGCGGATTCGGGGATGGGAGGATTCTGCCTCTATGGCGGCGAGGCGCGGCAGATCGCGGCCTTCACCTCCAAGCTTCAGGCCCGCGCCCGAACGCCGCTGCTGTTCTGCGCCGACTATGAGGACGGGGCCGCCTCCCACTGCCGGGGCGCGACCGCCCTCCCCTCAAACATGGGCATCGCCGCTTCCGGCCGCAGGGAACTGGCCCGGCTCAAAGCAGAGATCACGGCCCGGGAAGCCCTGGCCTTGGGCGTACGCTGGGTTCTGGCGCCGGTCGTGGATCTGGCCTGCGAACCGATGAACCCCATAATCAACGTGCGATCGTTCGGTGCGGACGCGCGCGTCGTGACGAGCTTCGCGCGATCCTACCTTGATGGCCTGCGCCGCCACGGAGTGCTGGGATGTCTCAAGCATTTTCCCGGCCACGGGCGAACCCGCCTGGACTCACACCTGGAACTGCCCGTGGTCCGGGCCGCTCGCGGCCTCTTGGCCAGCAGCGATCTGGCGCCGTTCCAGGCCCTGGCCACGTGCGCGGATGCGATCATGATCGCCCACCTCGCCATTCCTGCCTACGGCGGCGGGAGCATGCCTTTCTCACTTTCACCCGCGGCGAGCCGCCTGCTGCGCGCCCGCCTGAAGGTCAAGGGCCTAGTCGCCACCGATGCCCTGGACATGCGCGCCATCACCCGACGCTGCCAGGAGGGCGCTGTCGCGGCCCAGGCCCTGCGCGCCGGCGCCGATATCCTGCTGGCGCCCAAGAACCCGGAGCGGCTTGCGGCCGGCCTCTGCGCCGCGCTGGCGGACCCGCGGCTCAGGCTGCTGGCGGCACGGGCGCTCTCGCGCCTCCGCCAGGCGAAGGAAGATGCGGGGCTATTCCGGGGGGCGCCGGGTCCGCGGAAACGCCTGCTCTCCTGCGTGGGAGGCGCGCCTCACCAGCGCATGGCCGAGCGCATGGCCGAAGCCTGCCTGGCCTGGCATGGCCGCTCATCCGCTTTGACCGGCCGGCGCTTGCTGTACGCGGAGCCTGGCGTTGCGCCGCGCGATTGGAAAGGCCGGGATTTCCTCGCCACGCTGCGCTCGCTGGGAGCGACCGTGCGTCCCGCTTCAGAGGCTTCCGTCCGGTGTGGAGAGCCCTTGGTCCTGGGGGCATTTCTCCGGCCCCGCGCTTACACCGGCCGCATAGCGCTGGGCTCCCAGGGACTGGCCGAAGCCCGGGCGCTGGCCGCCCGCGCCGCCACGGCCATCGTCGCCTGCTTCGGCAGCCCGTTCGTCATGACCGGCTTTCCGGGTCGCAGCGGCCTGTGCGCATTCTCCGGCGATGCGGCCGCGCAGAGCGCGGCGGCAAGAGCACTCTTGGGGCGCATTCCGGTCACCGGGCGCATGCCCGTAGCCATCACGGCGGATCAGTAGAGCAGGTAGCGCCGGCGGGCCCGCTCAAACCTCGCGGCATCCAACTCGAACAGGTCCTTGAACTTTGGGAGGTCGGCACCGCCCTCGATCAGATGCTGGAATTCCCGGGAGCCCATCATCTTGCGGACCTCATCCCAGCGCCATTGGAAAGCCTTTGGGTTCGTTTGGCGCACGGCTTGTTCCATCCGGAGGAACACCTCCAGGGGCCGGAAGGCGTCGCGGTCCGACACCATGATACGCACGCCATGGCAGACCTGGCCGGCGTAAACCGACTTCGCAGGGATGAAGTCCTGCGCAGCGAAGGAAACCCCGGCCATGGAACCCTTTTCCAAGCGCCCTAAAACGGCCCCGGCGTCCAGCCAGGGCGCGCCGACCCAGCCGAAGGGATGCGGCGTGCCGCGGCCCACGGAAAGATTACTGGCCTCGAAAAGGCCTACGCCGGGATAGAGCGTGGCGGCCCCCAGGTCCGGCATGTTCACTGACGTGGCGACCCACGGCAGGCCGGTCTGGTCGTACCACATCCGGCGCTTCCAGCCCCGCATGGGCACGATCCTGATCCTGAGACCCCGGACGCCCACGCTGTGCAGCAGGGCCATCTCGCCCGCGGTCAGGCCATGGCGTACCGGGACGGGAAAATAGGCCGTGGGCGTGAGCGCCGGCAGATCCTGATCCAGGAGCAGGGGGCCTTCCACGGCCAAGCCGTTGATGGGGTTAGGCCGGTCCAGGACGATGAACGCGATGCCGGCCCGAGACGCCTCTTCCATGGCCATGCCCATCGTGGCGAGATACGTGTAGAATCGGGCGCCGACGTCCTGGATGTCGAAGACCAGGGCGTCGAGTCCGCGGAGGTCGTCGCGCGTAGGCCGCATGCCGGACATGCCGCCGCGATAGAGGCTATGCACGGGTATGACGCGGCCCGCCATGGTGATGAATCCGCCGCCGATGGAGGCCTCTTCGCTGGCGCCGGCGAAGCCATGCTCGGGGGAGAAGATCGCCGCAAGGGTGACTCCGGGAGCCGCGGCCAGGACCTCGGCGGTGAGGCGGCCGCCGGCGTCGCGGCCGGTGTGGTTGGTGATCAGGCCGATCCGGAGGCCGTGGAGTTCCCGGAAGCCATCCGCTTCCAGGACGTCGATGCCGGTCCAGACCCGGCCGGACGGGACGACGCCCCCGGGATGCGAGCGGCCGGCGCAGGCGGAAGCGCCGAGGCAGGCCAGGACACAGCCAGAAACAAACGCTTGACGAATCATGTCAGGACTGCCCCATGACACCGCTCGCCTACTGGCAGGAAGAATCCAACAGGCTGCAGGACCCGCTGTTGGATGAACCGCAAACGCTGCCGTTATAAGCGACCGACCCCGACACGGTAGTCGGCGAGAATGTATTGCTCGCCACGGCCAGGGTCAGTGTGTCGGTCAAGTTGATGGGACACGCGGAGCCCGACAGCGAAATATTTCCGTTGGGGACCGCGATGAATCCGGTGACCGTGAACTGGGAATGGTCCGCGCTGAAACCCTCGGTAAGGTTCAGGCTCTCAGTCCAGCTCCCGGCCATGGTATAGCCGGACATGACACAACCACTGAGGTTGGCCACCACGGTGCCCTTGTAGGTGGAGGTGCTGGCGGACACGGGCGTGATGGTGAAGTTGGAGCCCTCGGTAAATCCTATGCTGCCGCCTCCCGGACAAGGCACGGTACCAGCGACCCGGAGCCCGGCCCTGCGGCTCACCAAGGCGAAGGCCCCGACCGAGGCCATGGCCGAACTGACCGCGGCTACAGGACCCTGGGAGCCGCCGCCCGAGCCGGACGTGTGGCAGGCGGTCCCGAACGCCGCCCAACAGAGCAGTCCTGCGGCCGACGCACGCCACACTCTAAGAGATTTCATACGCGCTTTTCCCTTCGCTTCATTATAATAAAGAATTGGTCAGGCTTGACTGCCTCCTCATAGACCTGTTATAACTTCCCCAGCGCAATGTTATCCCACAAGAAGATCGCCGTCGTCGGCGCGGGTCACATTGGCGGCGCCCTGATCGGCGGCATGCTGCGCGCCAAGCTCACCGCCTCCAAGAACATCAAAACCTCGCGGCGCAGCGAAACGGCCCTGGCCGCACTCAAAAAGGACTGGGGCATCAACGTCACCACGGACAACAAGGCCGCCGTCCGCGGCGCCGACATCGTGATCCTGGCCGTCAAGCCCCAGGTCAGCCCCGAGGTCCTCACCGAGCTTGCCGCCGTCATCCGGCCGGAGCAGCTTATCATCAGCCTCATGGCCGGCATCACCGCCAAAGCCATCGGCCAGAAGCTCGGCCAGCCCTGCCCCGTGGTGCGCGCCATGCCCAATACCCCTTGCCTCGTGGACGCGGGCGCCACCGCCATCGCCGCCGGCGCGCATGCCGGCGCGAAGGAGCTGGCCCTCGCCGAGTGCATCTTTTCCTCCGTGGGACAGGTCGTGACCCTGCCCGAGAACTGCATGGACGCGGTGACCGGACTTTCCGGCACGGGCCCGGTCTATATCTTCATGGTCATCGAAGCCATGATCGACGGCGGCGTCAAAATGGGCATCCCACGCGGCGTGGCGACCAGCCTGGCCACCCAGACCGTTCTGGGCGCGGCCAAACTCGTCCAGGAGACCGGCAAGCACCCCGCCATCCTCAAGGACGAGGTCACCACGCCCGGCGGCACGGCCATCAACGCCATCCACGTGCTGGAGACCAAGGGCCTGCGCAGCGTCCTCATCGACGCCATCGTGACCGCGACACAGCGCTCCCAGGAACTCAGCCGCCTCTACGGCGATTGAATGACGACAGCGCAAGGCGAGCCCGATTCCCCCCCTCCCGCCACCTTAGTCACCGCGCGGGAGCACCTGGAGGAGGTCGTCGCCGAGCTGCGCCATGAGCCGCGCCTGGCCATAGACACGGAGTCCAACGGCTTCTACGCCTACCAGGAGCGCGTCTGCCTCCTGCAGATATCATCGGCGCGGGAGGATTTCATCGTAGACCCCATCGCCATCGCGGATCTCTCGGCCCTGGGCGAGCTGACGGCCGCGCCCCATATCGAAAAAGTCTTCCACGCCGGAGAATACGACGTCCTGTGCCTCAAGCGGGATTACGGCTTCGCCTTCGCCAACGTCTTCGACACGATGATCGCGGCCCGCCTCTTGGGAGCCAAGGAGCTGGGCTTGGCGGCCGCCATCCGGATCTATTTCGGCGTCACCATCTCCAAGAAGCTCCAGCGCGCGGACTGGGGTGTGCGTCCTTTGACCGACGCGCACCTCCATTACGCCCAGCTCGACACGCACTATCTGCTGCGTCTCTCGGACATCCTCCGGGACCAACTGCGCGAGAAGGGGCGCGACGGCGACGCGGTCGAGGCCTGCGCCCGGCTGGCCGAGCTCGAGCCCGTGATCAAAAGCTTCGACCCGGACGGATTCTGGCGGCTCGCCGGCCGCAGTCGGCTTTCCTCCCGCCAGACCGCCTGCCTGCGGGAGATATTTCTCCTGCGCGAGCGGCGCGCCAAGTCCATGGACCGGGCCCATTTCCGGATCATGCCCGAGGAACTCATGGTCCACTTGGCCGAGGCCATGCCGGAAAACTCCGAGGACTTGGCCCGGGTGCGCGGCATGACACCGTATCTCCAGCACAAGCTCGGCGGCGCCATCCTGGACGCGCTCGCCCGGGGCCGGACCGCGGAGCCGCCGGCCGCTCCGCCCCGCAGCGTCAAGCGCCGCAGCAACCGCGATCGCCGTCTCTTCGAGGAACTGCGCCAATGGCGCAAGGCCCAGGCCGAACGCGAAGCGGTGGAGCCGGTGGTGATCCTCGACACCAAATGCCTTCAGGAACTCGCGCGCGCCGCCGCCGCCGATGAGCCCGACCCGCTGCGCAGCCTCTCCGCGCTCAAGCGCGGCCGTTACGGCGAGGCCCTGCAAGGCCTCCTGCGGCCGAAACAGAACTCTTAAGGCGGCGTCAGTAATGGCCGACCGGGCAGAGCCTTTCTTGACCCGGGCGGGGCTCACCCTGGCGCAATGGACTGAGAAATGGTTCCCGGATTCTTTGGTCTTCGCCTTCCTGGGAATACTCGCCACCTTCTGCCTCGGCCGTTGCATCGGGCAGCCGCCGGCGCGCCTCGCCGTCGAGGGAGGCAAGTCCTTCTGGGCGCTCGTCCCGTTCACCATGCAGATGGCCATGGTCATCATCGGCGGCTTCACGGTCGCCTCGGCCCCGGCGGTCTCCGGCCTGATCGAAAGGCTGGCGCGTGTCCCCAAGACGCCCCGCGGAGCGGTGGCCTTTGTGGCGTTCTTTTCCATGGTATCGTCTCTGCTCTCCTGGGGCTTCAGCCTGATCTTCAGCGGCCTGCTGGTCAAAGCGTTGGCGCGCCGGATGAAGGACCTGGATTATCGCGCCGCCGGGGCCGCGGCCTATCTGGGGTTGGGGGCGGTGTGGGCGCTCGGATTGTCCTCTTCGGCCGCACTGATGATGGCGACCAAGTCGGCCATGCCACAGAGGCTCTTCGCGATCAGCGGCCGCATCCCCTTGACCCAGACCTTGTTCCTGTGGCAGAGCCTGCTCCTCGCGGCCGTCCTGATCAGCGTCTCGGTGCTCATCGCGTACGCCTCGGCTCCCGGCGCCGGGCAAGGACGCAGCGCCGCTTCTTTCGGCGTGGACCTTTCGCCCCGCAAGCCGGACCTCGCGCCCGCGACCCGGCCGGGAGAATGGCTGGAACACAGCCCCCTGCTCAACCTCCTGGTGGCGGGACTCTTGACCTGGTATCTGGCCCGGCTCTTCCTGACGTCACCGCACGGCATCCTGGCGGCGCTGGACCTCGACACCTATAATCTGCTCTTCATCACGGCCGGCCTGCTCCTGCACTGGCGGCCCAAGAGTTTCGCCGCGGCAGTAGCCCAGGCCGTGCCAGCCGCGGGCGGCGTTTTGATCCAGTTCCCCTTCTACGCGGTCATCTTCGGGATGATCACCGGCGCCGGGATATCGGAGTGGATGGCACGATCCTTCGCGCGGCTGAGCACGCCCGGCACCTACCCGATATTAGTCGCGGCCTACTCGGCCGTTCTAGGAATATTCATACCGTCCGGCGGGAGCAAATGGGCGGTCGAGGCGTCCTATATCCTGGAGGCGGCCAAACTCCATCACGTGCATCTGGGCTGGGTGGTGCAGACCTACAACGCGGCCGAGGCGCTCCCCAACCTGGTCAATCCCTTCTGGATGCTGCCCTTGCTGGCAATCCTCGGCGTCAAGGCGCGCGACCTGGTCGGATACAGCTTCTTGCAATTCCTCGTCCATGTGCCAGTGGTGTTCTTTCTTTGCTGGCTGCTGGCGCGGACGCTACCGTTCGTCCCGGCCGCCCCCTAAAGAATGAAATCAAGCATCCAATTCTCCAACATGCCCAAGCATCCGTAGCGTGGCCCGCCCGGTCCTCAGGAGCTCCTCCCGGCTGCGCAGACGCCTTAGAGCGCGCCAAAATTGGCGGGGACGAAAATAGAAGGCCAGATAGCCGAGCTGGGTCAGCACGGTGATCAGCCGGTCGCTGAGGCCGCACCAAAGGTTGGGCATCCGCTTCGGGGTGGCCCGGCCCAGGACGAAATCGCGCCAATAGTCCGTCCCCGTCCGGGAAACCACCTCGCGATGCAGGGCCGAGCCCGGCTTGGCGATCATGCGCTGGAACTGCGCGTAGTCGAGCGGCAGGCGCATCGCGTATCGGATGGTGTCCAGGCCGCTGCGCCAGGTCTCGCCGGGGACTCCCAGCATGAAAAATCCCAAGGGACTTATGCCCGCCTCCCGCATCAGGTCCAAGCGATCTCTCACCAGTTCGGGACGCAAGAGTTTCCGCAAAAGGCCCTGCGCCTGGAGCGAGGCGGACTCGATGCCCACGTACATCTGACGGCAGCCGGCCCGGCGGGCGAGCGCCAGGCCTTCCCGGTCCAGCCGGTCGAGCCGGGCCCGGCACGCGAGGCTGCTCGCGAGGCTCCAGGGCCCTGGGCCGGCCGTGCTGGACTGGCACACCCAGGGCATGGTCTGGGCCAGGCAGCGGGATGCGCGCATGCGCGCCATCGCCGCCTGCATCG
>Ga0118677_10016235_pt1 | contig 10234 bp, 13 predicted proteins | sample AliMusrvi5mmetaG_FD_86154 | JGI IMG/M metagenome (GOLD analysis project Ga0118677, IMG submission 86154)
GTTGGGAGGAGCGGGGTGTAGCCAGCCACCTAGTAGAGAGCGTCTCGAACCGGGTAATCGCCAGCCGCATCGCCAGCCATCGGAGGCCGCATGAATTTGCTTAGCATCGATTTCGACTTCTGGGCCGAAACGGGCGAATTCGAGCTTCTCGACTGGGGATTCAGAGAGGCCAAATTCTGGCTGGAAGATATCTGGTCCATCCGAGCTATCGACGCGGCTTGCCAAGGGAAGGACATACGGGAGCGGTGTAAATTAGCCGCCGACGAGATCGCACCCGATCTCTTGGTTCGTCACCTCGTCAAGGAACTCAAATGCAAGGTCAGGAGGGTGGCCTTGGCCGAATCCCATCTCTCTGCCTACAACTATTTTTCTGGGTGCAAAGACATTAATCTGGTGCATATTGATGCTCACCACGACATGGGGTATGAGCCGCGTGAGCTAAACTGTGACAATTGGCTCGAGCACCTGATTAATGAGGATCGGGTGCGGAGCGTGACGCTAATCTATCCCAAGTGGCGGCTCCGCACCATCAATGAGTGGGACGACGGGCACAAGGTGCTGGACCGCCTAGGAGATAGGGTCAAGATTGAGGTGCACTATGGTTTGGAGCATCTACCGCCGAAGATTTCGTACGAGAAAGCTTTCATTTGCCGTTCTGGCGCGTGGGTGCCACCGTGGCTCGACAGCGAATGCCGTAGCCTGATGGTGCTGGCCTTGATGCAATTCTCCGGGCGTGGGGCGACCATTTTCACCTATCGCTCCATTGAGGAGATGTTCAAGCGGAAAGTAGATTTCGACCAAGCTATCGCGCAAGGCAAACAACTGCGCGTCCAGATGGAAACCCTACGGGTGCAGGCTAAGGAGAAGTTGCATGCGAACCCAAACCGCCATCGTTCCGCTGCGTCGGCTGAGGGTGGAGTATCTCAAAGACCCCAAAGCGTGTCACAGCCATGAAGAAGTTGATGTCAACACCCTCGTCATCATTCCCGGCTATGGCAAATTCAAAGTTGGAGAGCGGTTCTGGACTAGCTGGTGCCAAATCACCGGCCAAAGTCGCAATGTCTTTGATATGTTCCAGCCGGAAGAAGTCTTCAGTCGCCTCAACGACGACGTCCGCATTACCGTAGAGATCAACGACACCATTCAGGATGGCCAGCCAGATGGCACTATCCTGGCGTGTGCCAGTTCGAAGCGGCAGCCGCTTACCTCCGAGGACATGCAAGCAGCCGCCGACAAGTTCGGAGCCGAGTTTTATTCCTATGACAAGGGAGTAGTTACGGCTCTCTTCAACTGCCCCTTTCCAACCACCTACGAGCTGCTAGAGCACAAGTATACCACTCAGTTCCTATTGCAAGTGCCAGTGGATGGGTTTAGCCAGCCGGCCTCTTACCTGGCCCTACACCGGATACAGGATGACGGGCGGCACACTGGAATAGTCATCACCCCCATGTGTAAGGAGTCCAAGACAATCCTACAGGTGGGCGTAGGGAATGTGCAGGAGAACCTCTTCCGGGTAATCAGTACCTTCAACCCGGAGGAGGAATTTCACAAGCTCATAGGCAGGCTGGAGATTGCAACAGCTTCTTGGGCCTCTTTTGGGGAGGCTTGCGGGATCTTCCGGCTGCTCACGACCGCCATGCGGGATAGTCACGTTAGCACGAATACGCAAGCCAAGATTCTGGAGCGGTTTGATCAGCTGTGCGGCGATCCCAACCGGGAGTATAATCTAACCAGCCGGCAAGAAGTCTCCACGCGTCGTGCCATGACGATTCCGGTGCGGTGTATGGTGTACGATCTGATTGCGTTCATGGCGGATGCGGGTGCGGAGACTTCGGACGATGCTGCGATGGCGATCTATCGCTGGATGGGTATGATCTATCAGGAGTTTGAGCTGGAGGGGAGCCAGAAGCAATTCCCCACCTGGGAGAGTTTTCAGGCTGGCTGAGTCTGGGCCTGCTCAGTTCCCCGATTCTTATGCTTGACCAATTCACTCGGGGGGAGAGCGTCTAGCCCAAAGATTTCCCGCACCTTATTGATATGCTGTACGGGGATGGAGTCGCGGATAGCTGACCCCAGGATTTGCTCCATATAGGTAGCCCCGAAGTCCTGGTCCGGTCCGCGTAGGCAACGCTTGTTGTGGATGGCCTTTACCACATCCGAGATTTTAATCATCCCAGCCTGGAGGGGTCCTCTGAGGGCGGAGTGGCCATTATAGATGCGGTGCATTACTTTCTGGATGGCCCTAGCTCGGAAATCCTCCCCCTCTAGGATACATAATTTATCATCCAGCCGGTCTAGCAGTTCGCTTTTCATATGGTATCTTTGCGATCCCACACTTCTGGCTTGTAGTATCTGCGGCTAATCCCCACATATTTCGCCTGGTTTGCCCCATCGTGGTAATCCCCGTGGCCTAGCTTCCCCGCCGCAGGATAGTGGCTGTCCCTCATTTCCTTGGGGACTTCAACGCTGACTCCCTCACGAACATCTTTCACGGCCTCCCAGATGGCGCACGCGGCTGATTTATTTCGGGGTGCGGAAGCTGTCAGCACCGTGGCGTGAGCCAGGATTATGTCACATTCTGGCCGGCCCACTTCGCAGGCAGCAACGTAGGCGGAGTGGGCTACCATAGCACATTCGGGGTTTCCCGCGGCATCTTCACTGGCCGAGACCATGAGGCGGCGGGCAATATATCGGGGGTCCTCTCCACTTTCCAACCACATACTAAGCCAGTATATGGCGGCATCAGGATCACTGGCCTGAATAGATCCCTGAAAAGCTGAGGCAATATTAAAGTGGGATTGGTCTCCGAAGACCATATGCTTGGAGGGGCTAACTGCCTTGATTAGCTCGATGGTGATTTTGGTTTCCGAGGCGTTGTCGGCTACGGCCACGGCTACTTCTAAGGTGGAGAGAACTTTGCGTCCATCTCCGTTGGCGATGGTGATTAGGTACATGGCAGCTTCGCGGTCGATGGTGACATGTTTGCCGTTGGCTTTGTAATATTCTAGGCCGCGTTTGAGGACGGCCAGTAGGTGGGCTGGCTTGAGGGGTTCTAGTTCGCAGACCATCTGGGCACGGGAGAGTAGCGAGGAGTTGACGGAGAAATAGGGGTTTTCGGTGGTAGCTCCGATGAGGATGATGTGGCCGCTTTCTACGTATGGCAGAAACGCATCCTGTTGAGTTTTGGAAAAGCGATGGATCTCGTCGAGAAAAACAACAATTGGGGTGCCTTGGCCCTTGGCTTTTTCGCCATATTTTCTAATATCTTTAGTGGTGGCTTGGGTGGCGTTGAGGCGGATGAATTCTGATTTGGTGGTATGAGCGATAACCTCGGCCAATGAGCTTTTGCCTGTCCCCGCAGGCCCGAAGAGGATGATGGAGGTGAGGATGTCGGATTGGATGAGTTTGCGGAGTTTACCAGATGGGCCTAGGAGGTGGTCTTGCCCGATGACTTCATCGATCGATTTTGGTCGGAGTCTGCTGGCGAGTGGCTCGACGCGGCCCCCGAAGAGGTTTAGAGTTGGAGGAGTTTCCGGCATAGGCCTCTCAGCAGTTTCTTATCTAGGACGTTGAGTTCAAAATGATGATCGTTTCCAGTTTGTGCATACCAATGGCTTTTGCCCCCGGAGCGTGAAATAATATCGACTTCCGCCCATTTCCCGAGCTGGGGATCGTAGATGATGGTTGCCTCGCCGTGGTTGATGAACATTCCGGTTACGACGATGCAGAATTTCTTATTTGCTGGGTTTGCAATGTCCCCCTCGGTGTAGCACCCTCCTTTGTGTTCTTGGCAGGGGGCCATCAGGCAGAGTGAGGATGGGTCATAGGTATACATAATCGGGCCGGTTTCGAACACGGTGTCGATCCGTACTAATGCTCCGAATCCTCTCACTAGATCTCCAACTTACGGTGCTGCTGGCCTCGTAAGACTTCAATGGCTTTGAGGCATTGCCGGGGCTTTAATACACCGGACAAGATTTTCTGATCGAGTTCTTCGGCGAGGCGCTTGAGGTAGTCCTTCTTCTGAGCGGCGAGGCGTTTGCCCTCGATGATGGCCGTAGCTTCTTCTTCGGTGATGTGCCAGAGTGCCAGGAAGGTTTCCCGGATTTTGGGGCCTACTTGCTGGTCGGGCGTGCGTTTGGCGAGGTCCAGTGCGAAAGCGATCTGGGAGGGGGTAATCGCCCGGTCATACTTCCGAGCCAGCTCGATGCAGTAGTTCATTACGGCATTGGGACGAAGCATGTGTTCTCCTATTTAATCAGGATCTCATTATAGCACTGGATAGCGGCTTCGATGGTTCTGCGGTCTCGACTGCTTAAGTGTAACCCAGTAATATCCCAGTTGCCACTCGGGTTAGGTTGTTTTGACCCATCGAATGAAATAGTTAATTTGGGAGATATCCATGCACCGGTGTGATTGTAGAGGAAGGGGACGGAGAGGCCGTCGCCTAATTCAAACCATAATGCGGCTCTGACCACATAGAACATGCGATCGTCCGCACTGGGCCGTTGGATTTCAAAGAGTTTCCCATTCTCCATTCCGATTATGCTGTCAACTTCCACGTGGGCAATACGAAAGAGACGCAGTAAAACTGCACCCTTATCGTTCTTGTGGATGATGCTGCTTTGCATGACTGGTGGTGCCGCGCGGCGCGTCACGGAGCAATTGGACCTTCATGGTATTGTATTTTATTCAAATATATATTATGAGTTTATGTTACCAGAAGAAATGCACCAAATGTGGTAATGTTAAGGACGGCAGTGCGTTTTGCAAACAATCATCAAGACCAGATGGTCTATATTGTTGGTGTAAAGAATGCCAACGCCTCTCCAGAGCACAATACGCGATGGCCCATAAAGAGCAAGAACTCGCGAATGGGCGCAAGTATTATAATAAGCACAAACCGCAAATGGCGGAGAAAGCGCATAAATACAGACAAACCAAAAAAGGCAGAGCTGCAGTAAATGCCAGCACGATGAGGTATTATTACAGGCACAGAGCTGAAAGATTGGCTGCTGGTAAAAAACGACGCTCGACAGATTTATTTAAGAAAAAGATGAGGGAACGCATGCGGTTGTGGAGGGCTATTCCAATCAATAGACTATCTAAGGCGCTGCGCTCCAGATTGAGGCATGCGTTAAATGGCGCGTTAAAATCGGCCACTACAGAGAGCCTACTGGGATGCTCATTTGAAAAAGCTAGAGCATACATCGAGTCACAGTTCCAGCCGGGCATGGGCTGGGAAAACTATGGCCAGTGGCATGTTGACCATATTATACCATGTAAATTTTTTGATTTATCGCTACCAGAGCACCAACAACTGTGCTTTAATTTCAGAAATTTACAGCCGCTCTGGGCTGCGGATAATTTGACCAAATGGGCTAAGATCACGGTAGATAATCTTGCAGAACACATTGAAAACCTCAAAAGGCAAGTACATGATAACAAATGAGCACTTGGCCGATCTTATCGCTAAGATAGACCCAATATCGAAGCAATGGGTCTATAACCGCCATTGCGGATATTGTGGCCGTTTTATGTATGTGGATGAGGTTAAATGCAAGAAATGCCGCACCGCCGTGTGCCCTATTTTAAGGCCAATACCATTTTCATCTTCAGCCACAGCAATAGAAAAATTATTAATATGGTTGCGCAACACACAACGAGTTGATTTACTCAATTTGGTAATACGAATAATTACTGAGTGGGCGAGATCGGACCAAGATGCTGAAACCTATAGATTACAAATAGTTATAGAAGTCGATCGCGCTTTGGGGCGTGAAATCCAGTAATTCAAGATTTGCATCAAATACACGCTGCAGTTCCTGCCGCTGCCGCCGCGCTGCACTAGGCACCGGTCACAAACCGAAAGGCGCGATATGGCATCAACCAATGTGAAGAACTCCATCCCCAGCCAGCACATCTACGATACCATCCGGGCGCTCCGCAGGGAGGGTTGGGATACCACGGTATACTGGGATGGCATTGGGGCACGGCGGAAAGTTCACGAGTGCCGGGCCAACCGCAAGCACGTGAACATCCGGGGATACGACAGGGACCAGTATATCCACGACCTTCGTACCGTCGTGGACGGGTGGGTCTTCGAGATCTATGTGAGAAATGGGAATGGGGGATATAATCGGCAACACTCCATTTTGAAGTTGGAGGAGGCGATCACCAAAGCCAAGGAGATCCTCGCGACGGAAGCTCCGGCCATCCCGACGTGGAAGCGGGCTGATCTCCCTGAACCATTCAAGCTGCCGGACAACACCACCCCCGCGCTGCCCCGTATCGTACGGGTGCATGAGGCGGAGGTATATCGGCGCAATAAGAAGTTCATGAACGCGACGGTCGAGACTCTGATCAGCGGAATCACTTGCCAGGGAGTGGTAGCCATCGCGGGCGATTGCACGGTCAGCTTGGATGCCGCCACTAGTCCGGGGAATAAGGCCTGGTTCCAGCTGGAATGCACGGGGACCGAGGGCCGGTTCCTCATTATCTCGGATGGGGAGTTTTACTATCCTATGCGGAAGGTGGCGCAGCGGGAGAAGTTGTCTTTGGACCGGGGGATGTTGGAGAGGCTGGATGGCCGGGACGCCGCAGCAATTAAGGCGGTCTTGCACTTGTATTCTGACCAGTATTCGAAACAGTTCGCCTAGTGTGCGTAAGTACGTGGTAGTTGCTGCGGCGTGCGCCGCGCAACACCGCGTCTCGGCCAATAACGGTCTCATCAACACGGAGAACCCCAAATGAGCAAGTCTTGGATTCCCGATCCCGCCCTGGAGCACCGCCTGACCACCCTTGGGATGAAGTTCCGCTTCGTCGAGGACTATCCCATGGGTGCCCTCAAGATTGAGGAGTCCAAGCGGAACAACGCCCGCTTCTCGACCCCCATCGACGAGGACAAATGCCTCGAATATGCGGGGGCACTCGAAGAGGGGGCGATGTTCCCCGGCATCGTCGTTCTAAGCACCGGCCTCATCCTGGCTGGAAATAATCGCGTCCACGCCAACCAACTCCTCTCCAACAAGACCATTGGGGCCTACGTCATCTCGGACGCTACCACCCAGGTCATCGAGGAGTTCATCCGGACCGACAACATCGTGCACGGCATGGAACTCAAGCACGAGCAGAGAATCCAGCAGTGCGTGTACCTGCATCGGAAGCAGGGCATCCCCCTGACCCAGCTCTCCCAGAAGTTCTTCGGGAAGCGGGACATGTACCCCACTCTACTGAACGCGGTGCATGCCGACTCGGTGCGGGACCAACTCATGGAATGCGGGGTCAGCCCGGCCCGCCTGTCCGATTTGCCGTCCAGCTCCACGAGCACCCTCTACACCCTGTCTCCGGCGCAGGGCGGGATCAAGAACATCAAGATCCTACGGGAGGCCTTCCACGTGATCGTGGGTTGCGATCTGAACACCGTCCAGGTGGGGGAGATGATCAAGGAGGTCAAGGAGGCTAAGGACGAGAAATCCCAATTGGCCGCCCTGGGCAAGTTCGAGGACTCACACAAGGCGGTGGCGGCACGGCCCACTCCGATCTCCACTCGTCTGCGGACCCACATGAGCGGCCTGCATACTCTCCTGACCAAGGGCAACAATGGGCAGCCTTTCACGTCCTTTGATGAATTCCCGATCACGGACAAGGCGGAAGCCCAGCGGATGATTGGGATGATGCGTCAGATTTCGGAAGTCTTCCGGGACCTCAAGGCCAGCCATAAGGGGAAATAATCAATGGTCGCAGCCGAGCTGAAGGGATTGAACGACAAAATCCGGGGGCTACTGGCCGATGGTCAGTGGCATGCATTCTCGGAATTCCTACAATTCCAGTCCGAGATCTCTCCGGAGTTGGCCAGCCGCCGCTATATTACCTCCCTAGGTAAGAGTAAGCGGGAGCGGTTTGCCGCCACCAAGGATCTTGATGCCCAGATCTCATGGGGTCGCTACCGGATTGTACGGCGGCGGCTCTATGAGCTATCCTATGGCAAGGTCATAGAAATCCAGGGGCATGGGGATGAGATGAGGGTTCGGTCCTTGACCATTGAAGACCTGCGGAGCTTCTTCTTGAAGGCTCTGGATGCCAATCCGGGCAGTGCGGCAGTTAAGGAGTTGGCGGGGGAGATGCACAAACACGGCAAAGTCGCTATTATCTCCGGTCATTTCCTTTACATCTGCGTCGCGGGGGCCTTAGTGAAGATCCCATTGATGGGGGATCGGGTCACCACTGTTGATATCGGATGAGGGCTCCTGGTATGGATAACCAGCTGAGTGTCCAGTGGAATGGTGGGGTACCCATCAACGATAAGCCGGTGGCGCGGGGTATTCATCGCCTTATCCGCGATGAATTCCGGCGGCATAATCTCATAGGTATCTGGTTGATCAAGCCCATTAAATTGGTGGGTACCAATTCTGCGCCGCTGGATCTGCGACGCAAGCATGTAGACGAAGTCAGTGGGTACACTACGCTGCGTTTCTTTGTCCGGCCCTTTGGTCGCGAATCCTGCTGGGAGGTTTCGATAGCCCCTCCCGATGGTGTGGACATTGACGAGATTGTGGAGCTATTCAGGGGCGACACTAAGATCGGGGTGGGGGCAGCTACCGCCGAGGATTCGCGGGCTGAATTGGCTGTGGGGAAGATCTTCCGGGGCACTGTCACCAAGGTCTTGCAGTATGGGTTGTCACTCATGCTGGAGGGGCACGACGCGGTGGGGTTACTCCCTCTAGAGGAAATCTCGCCGGACTATGATGTAGAGGTTCTAAAGAAATTTCCGGTGCGGTCTAAGCTGAAGGTGATGCTGCAGTCAATTGATGGCAATAAACTTCGCTTTAGCAAGATAATGGCTGAGGCGATGACTAGTGAGAGGGCTACTGACGTGTATGCCGGTGTTCCAGATCGTGATGGGATGCTGCGTCTGAAAGGCTTTTCGGAGAGCCTGTCGCGGCGTGTTCAGATGCTCTCCTGGATTGGCGAAGTGGCGTGTCGGTTTGACCCCGAGCCGGCCCCTAAGGCCGAAGTTATATCCCACATTCGGGCGCAATTGATGGTGCAGACGGGGGCCTCTGAAGTTGAGGCTAAGGCCATTGGCACTATCGCCAATAAGTTCGAGGCGGTGGAGTGGATCACGGTGCAGCGAGACGCGGATGGCATTGCTACTAGCTATACCATGACCCAGTTTGGATGGAGTGAGCTGGGGGGCATCGAGAAGGTCAGGGCGGGGCAGAAGGTCGTGGTCGAACACCCGATCAATGTGCGGGAGAGCGATGCCCCGCCCGAGATTCCGCCTGTAGATGGGGTAGAAACTCCGCCGGAGACAGAATATGGGCCAGGGACGGAGGGCGACCCGGAAGAACCCACTGGGGTCGTTACCATTCCGGGGCCTCACCAGATTACCAGCTCGATGCCGCAGTCGCCTCTTGCGGAGTATTTTGTGAAAATGAACGACCTGGCCGGTGTGCTGGGCCGTATTCAAGAGCTGCAGGCTGAGATGCTCGCCCTAGAAGCTCAGAAGAATACCCTGGAAGGGTGGATTAGGGAGCATGGCGAGGATTTGCAGAAGATCGTATACAACATTCCGAAAGGGTGAACATGGCCAAACTTACCAAAGAGCATGTTGAGTCACTGGCACGCGGCCTTCGGGGCCAGCTACCCCGGCTTCCCCGCGATCTTACGATTAGAACTCGGAAACTTGATCCTGGGAAAGTACTCCGCAAAATCCAGGGTCCCCATGGAAAGTTGGTGGCCAGGGGCCTAAGCTTCACTCACAAGCTCGATGGAAAATGGGTTTGGGCGGCGCATATCTTTCATGACACTAAACTGAAAAAGGGAGAGCTACAGTTTGCCAGTGCCACCCTTTCCGGGGTGCATGTCTTCCCTACTCAGGCATTGGCCGAAGTTGATGCCCGCAAGATCTGCAAAATGTTGGGGCTAAAAATTCGCAGAGCCTAATTGCTCGCCGCGGCGCGGCGCGACACGGGCGTCGACCGTCGCGTCGGCGAGACCGAAGAGCCGCGGCAGCGCGCGGCAGAGCCCCGCGGACAGCTCGAACGCGAGGGGCGACGCGACCTCGGGTGGCTCGATCTCGAGCACCAGGCGCAGGCGCCGCTCGTCGAGAATGTGCTTGGTTTCTGTGGTGAGCGGGATGTGCAGCGTGACCACATCCGCCCCGGCGAGCGCTTCCTCGGCGCTTTCGGCCAGCTCGACTTTCAGCGATTGGGCGCGGGCGGCGGTGAGA
>Ga0118677_10016236_pt1 | contig 10234 bp, 8 predicted proteins | sample AliMusrvi5mmetaG_FD_86154 | JGI IMG/M metagenome (GOLD analysis project Ga0118677, IMG submission 86154)
CCTTCGTAATTCTCCCAGTAGATTTTGTTTTCTTCTACTTTGGTAAAGCCAGTTTGCACCTGCCATTTGATGCCGTAATCCTTGAATACCGCTTCAATGAACTCCTGGCTGTCAAGCAGCACACCATCCTTTTTTACCTGGACGCCACGCACGCCAAAATCGCCAACGCTGGCTTCATTGGACAACCATAGCAGTTCAGCTCGGTCGTGTACACCTTTCTTGATCAAGTCCTTGTGAACGTTAATCAAATATTCAAATGCTGCGCCCTGGCAGGTTGCTCCAGGGTGCCCGGTTCCAATCACAAACTTAAGTTTTTCACCCTTCTTCATGCGCTCTACAGCAGCCAGATATGTATCCCGGGTTTTTTCGGCGTGCGGCAGAGAGCAGATGGATTGGGTGAAGCCTTTATCCGGACCCAGCCCAGGTGTACCTTCAAAATTAAGCTTGGGGCCGGGCGCCATCACCAGGTAGTCATAATCAACACGCACGCGTTGACCGGAACCGACCACTTCCCCCATAATATACTGGTCACCTGCATCTGGATGAACCTCTTTGACCGCGGCATGGACGAATTTGATGTTCATGCGATCATAAACAGGTTTCAGTTTAAAGATGGTTTGCTCGGGTTTGATATGTCCAACGCCTACCCAGACCCACGAGGGTACATAACCAAACACATCACGGTTACTGACAACCGTTACCTCATGCGATTTTCCCAGTTTACTTCCAAGGTACAGCGCAGCAGTGTGGCCGGCAAAGCCGGCTCCAACCACAACAATTCTTGCCATATTTTCTCCTTTGAATGATAAAAACCTTGAATTGAAACAAACCAATCCGGCTTGTTAAATTAACTGGAGATCGAGCACACCAAATTGCGGGTTATCCTGCTACGGCCTTTATTCTCGAATCATCAATAACAAAAAATTTAATGACAATTATTATTGTACGAATTAGATGCATATATGCATAAAATGTTACAAACTCAATTATACCGATATATATTCAGTACGCCATGTGGAAAATAAAAGAGAAACTGGCAGTTCAATCTGCCAGTTTCTCTTGTTAACTACGCAATTATTGCTAAATTACGGAGTGGTTGTTGATTGCTGGTTCCAACCAGCTCCCATGCTACCCCGACCCCTGCCGCCTTGCATACCGCGACCTGTACCGTTTCGCATCGGGGAATTTGCGAAATTGAACCCGTTTGCAGTCATGTTTTGCAGCATCGTATCTGCCTGCGACTGGGTCATAACACCATCGCTCACAGCTTTGGCAAATGCACTTTTATGTACTTCAGTCAGCAGTGCGGTAACATCTGCTTCCTTGGTGCCTTTATCAATAGCGAGCTGATACATCGTCTTGCCGCCATCTATAGCGGTCTCAACATCGGTCTTCGTCATGCCAAGTTTGTCAGCTAGCGCCTGCTCAACATATTCATGCATCTGCCCGCCGCCCATCATGCCACCACGTCCGCCTGCCATTCCACCGGGACCATAGCCCGCCGGTGTTAATCCAGCCGCCTGGGCAGTGTTGGATTGGGCAAAAACGAAGCCGGCACCAAAAATTACAAGCGCAACCATTACCACGGATACAACCACCAATATTTTTTTCATTTTGATATTCTCCTTGAATTTGATGACCTGGCCTTTATTTTCTATCCAAGTTACTTTATATAGGATATCGCTCTTATGTAAAGAACATGTAAAGGCTAGTTAAATGTTTCACAAAGGTAACTAATTTGGTTACCATGAGAACAGGTATCTTTGTTTCCGGATTTCGCGTTAGTTAAAAAAAGAAAATGAATTTGACACTCCAAGGACTTCGATGCGAAAAATTTCGCGTCGAAGTCCTTTTTTATTTTTCCGTTGAAGGAAATGTTCATTTTGTAAAGTGGGACCTTTTAGTCGCTGAGAGCACGCACCTTCAGAGTAACATTTCTTATTATTGATGCAAGGTAGCGGCTTGAGTTAAATACCTTTTGGCCTACCTTCAAAGGTATAAATACATCTATAACTTGTCCACGGGTTGATCCATATCCGATCCCTTAAATATTTTCCATGCGAGCGGAAGTTCAAGATCAAACAGGATACCTCCATTTAATATGGAGATTTCCACCCGCTCTGTACTGCGTGGCAAATCTGTCAGCGGATGAGCATTACCAACACGGGATAGCTTGTTCTTGTGCGCCTTTTTCAAGCGGCGGATATCATCCGGTGATGCCGGCGAAAACAATACCCGCCGTCCGTCGTTACTTTCACAGACCAGCGCCTGGGGGCTATCAAAGAAATCAACCACCGTCAACCCCAACGATTCACCATACACTTTCGCCACGACCTTGTTGAGCCAGACCAGCGGGTTGTCCACCTTCACCTCCCGCGCCAACTTCTCACGCTTCAGGCGCAAATCCTGCATGGCCCATAAGGCTGCCTGTTCACGAATCCCATCCAGCGCCCGGCGCCAAAGAAAATCACCGCACCGACAACAAGTACTGCAAGTAATAGTTCGTATTTTTTCATCTCCTCAAAATATATTTATTTGTCATCGCTTTCATGATTTTGAGCGACGATCTGGTCAAAGGTTTGCCCGATCCGGCGTAGCGCCTGCGGTCGGTGGTCGGTCAGGCTGGCAGAGCTCAGCGCCAGCAGCATGCCAATCAGCCCTGCAACTGGCCAGAGCGAATACGGCTTGTTCGGTCTTATATTGCGCGATGACAGCAATCGCCTCCACACCGACCGCGCCCAGGATCAGGGCGTATTCGGCAAAGTCCTGTCCTTCCTCTTCGCGTACAAAACGAACCAGAGTTTGAAGCATAAGCGTCACTCCTTTCAAAAAGAAATCGGCTGGCAGGAATCCCTGCCAGCCGATACTATACAAACATATCCGGGGGCTGTCCCGGATATGTCATTAAGCTTGACTGTTTATTTTATGGGGGGATCGCTCAGCGAAGGGGCGTCAACGGATACGATCCAATTGCCGCCAACTGACCAGTGTGCCGGAACTGGTTTGCATGGTTTGATCGCCTCCATAAACAACTGCGCCTTGTTCAGAAGACGTTCCAGCCAGGGTATACCAATATTTGAGGTTATCAAAATAGGTTGTGGACATGGTTTTACCGGACTTGATTTCAACCGGCGTGAATTTTTCACCTTCCACCAGCAGACAGTCAATTTCTTTACCCTGGCTGTCTTGCCAGAAGTAAGGAAATTGATTCTGGCCGCGATGAAAATTATGCTTGATAAACTCATTGATGATCAGGTTTTCGAATAACGCGCCCTTCATATAATGCAGGTTGACCTGGGTTTCATCGCGAATGCCCAGCAGGGAACAGGCCACACCGGTATCATAAAAATAAAGCTTGGGCGATTTAATAAGCCGTTTATTGAAGTTGCGATGAAAGGGTTGCAGCCGATAGAGGATGTAGGAGCTTTCCAAAACTGACATCCAGGCTTTTGCAGTGTTTGGGCTGATCCCGGCGTCGCTGGCCAACCCCGCAAAATTTACCAACTGACCAACCCGCCCGGCGCACAACTGGGCAAACTGGATAAAAGCATTGATGTCCCCGATGTTTTTCATCAGGCGCACATCACGCTCGACATAGGTCTGGATATAAGCCGGGTAAAAATCAGTTGGCTCAAGCGCGCGATCATAAACGCGCGGATACTGGCCTTTGAAAATGCGGTTCTCGTATGGTTCTGAACTTGGGGGAAGTTCTTCAAATGAAAAAGGCAGCAGGTGTAACACGGCTGTGCGCCCGGCCAGGGTCTGACTGATTTTTTCCGTCAGAAGGAAATTGGAAGAGCCGGTCAAAATGAACCGGATTTGGCGGTCTTCATCCACGATTTTCTGGAGGTAGGAAAACAAATCAGGCGTGTTTTGGATTTCATCCAAAACAGCCCCGGTTGGGTAGTTTGAGAGAAAGCCGCGCGGATCTGTGAGCGCAATCTGGCGGATATCTGGTTCCTCCAATGAAACGTAGGGCAGGCCGGGAAATGCGTTTCTCACCAGGGTGGTTTTGCCTGATTGGCGCGGCCCGGTTAACGTGATCACCTGGAATTTTTGCGCAAGGCTGGTGAGTTTGGCGGTCAGTGTTCTTTCAATCATGGCCTGTCTCCTTGAACTTGAACAATAAATACACGCTCAGTATAGCACTCTCTTGCAAATCCGCAATCCGATTGCGGTTTTGCAAGAGAGCGATGTTTAATCAGTCAACCCGACCTGTGAGTCCAGCCGGATGTACGAACCGGTAGCCACGCCTGTAATGAACACAACCCAGTCGGCAGCTGTCCTTAGGCAGGCGTTACCGGCGCTGGAGCGGGAATTCCTGTAAGATCATCTGGATGCTATCCCTTGTGAATCAAAAAGCGCCCTCCAAAATTGGAGGGCGCTTTTGAAATTTCAACTAGTACTGTTACGCAGTGGCCGCGACCACCGCCGGCCGGAACTTATACCCATATACCAGATTTGTACCGCGCCTGGTGGATCAAGCTGGTCATATAACGGCAGGCCTTACCGGCGTGTGCGAACAGGTGAACAACGCCAATTTAACGGTTTCCTAAATAGGAGAACCAGACCCGTACAGGGTGTGGGTAGCACACATCCTGTGCGCGCGGCGGTGTTGGTACGCTTTAGAGATAAAAGACTTGTGATGCAAAATCAGCCTTATCAATTTTCTTTGCCATTAAGTTCTTATCAATCACGTCTGAGTAGGAAGAATTTCATTGGGCTTTTTATGAAACTTTAGTTTTCGCTAAGTGAGACCTTGACAATTTGGGAAAAAGGGCCAAAGCAAGTAGGACAAAAAACCGGGAACTGCTGCCGGTGAGTTTTGGATACTCCAATAGCCAAAATTTGGAGCAAATGCCCCTATGTCCAGGCTTCTTGGACAGTTTTTGGGGTTCGCGCCAGGTAACCTTTGATCAAATGCCCAGTAAATGACAGTTTTTCTCGAAATCGCCGAGGCAGTTCGGCAACTCTGGGAAATGGCTTGCCCATCAATTGCCGCCTAAAACGTCCGGGAGTTCTCTTTGGGTTTTTGTCCCAAAAACCAGTTGGAACTGGCGGGAAAGAAGCTGCCAGGAAACTCAAAATAGAACCAGCGAGCAGGGTTATTTCTGGTAAACGCTGGACACATTCTGGGTTGTGAACAAACTGGCGATGTGCACCCAGCATTTGCTTGGAACTCAAAGGGATTTGCTCGACCGGCCAGCGGTCTGAGTAAATGTCATGCACACTCTCGGGTTTCAACTTGATTGGCGTGGCTAAGACCCAAGGTGTCTTGAACTTGGGGTCGTGAAACACATAGATATCAAAGGCTTCGTTTTTCGGGTTGGGCTTTTGGTCGGTTCGCACCATTCCACGCCAAATTTCCACCTGGATTTCTCTGCCATTTTTGGTCAGCTTTGCCGTTTCGTCTGGGCTACTGGCTTTCAGCACCTTGGTCTTCCGAGTACGTTCCAAAGGCCGCACGATGACTCCATATTCAGGTTTACGCCCACGGGCACCAGGCTCTGGTAAAAAGTTCCGGCGCGCGGTTACATTTTGGGCCAGCTTCAGCACATAACGGGTGATTTTGGCTTCTTGCACGGCGCCAATTTTTACGCCCGCGTCAATAACAGCAATTTCATCACTTTTCAGCCCTTCGGCAACTCTAGGCAGGAGCGTTTTCCACAAAAAAGGTTCAGTGACCTCCGTTCCGTTGGCACGCTCAATTCTGCGCAGCAATGCCAGCCGTTGCCCATTCAACTCACCAACCTCACCACATAACCCAATGTTGATGGCGGGCAGGGCTCGTTGTGCCCCAGGATGAAAGTGAACCCCTGGACAACCCTGGAGGGTAGGACGAAAGTAGGCGGTTATATCGACGGTAATCGGAAGATATCCTTCATAGCGGCGTTCTTTCCATTCGGGCAGTTTACGAACATAGTTACCAAAATCGGAAGTCATTTCATGGATGCTCCATACGCCACTGCCAAATGCGGCCCAAGAGCGCCGCGTTTCCCCATCGCTCAATCCGATTGACTTCAAGGCCGGGATAATGGCTCCCCGGTTGGGCAATAGCGCTCCACTGATCAACATCCACATAAAATGGATCATTGCCAGGTTAGTTCCGATTGGGAGGGACTGACAGACGGTGGTCAAGACAGCTATGGTATGATTCAACATGGTGATGGGTTCCTCGCTGCAATTTTGTCTTTCGCAAAACAAGATTACCATGCTTTGAACCCATTACCACCATCTTTTTGTCTATCAGTTAGCGGAAACTAAAGTTTATGGCATCGTCAAATTAGATACTAATTACTTTGAAGCTAAACCCGAAGCAATTTGATAATAAAACACCTGTAAATGATCAACAACTTAAACCAGGCAGTTTAGTCGGGTTCTGACATACATCTCTTTTATAAATAATAACTCTTGATTTTTTAGAAGAAATAATGGATCAAGAATGTGTTTCATATGGGCGTATCTTTTGCTATTGAAGGAATAGAGCATGCCGAATCCCCAAAATACTAAAACCATTTTATTAAATTCAACTGAACTTGAAAAAATATCTTTACATTTATGGATTCGTTATGTGGAACATGGACATGAATTAGATAAACATTGGCAATGGGGATTGGAAATTGCAATCGATGAAATGACAACCGAAGAAGAACTTAGAAATTCTTGGGAAATAATAAAAGAGAAAAGGGATTGGCTTAAAAATTTGGTCGGATCAGATCAAAAGAGATTTTCTATATCTCTCTTATGCAAATTAACTGCTGACGGTTCGCTCAAATTTATGTTGGATTTGCGGAATCTACGGATAGATTGTCGTAAATGCTGTCTGGAAGGTCAAGCAAATTGAGAATTTTTTGCTGTAACTTGGATAGTGGCGAAATAATTCGGAAGGTTTGGTCACCGACAATAACGAAGTTGAGGAAAATGTCTTTGAAGGCCTGCAACATTGCTTCGGTGGTCGGTCTATTGGTAGCACGCGTCGGATTGCCAGAGTATAGGCCGCTCAGTTTCTCGCCATTTTCTTCCAGGTGACAACGCGCTACATGCTCAACTAAGGTTAACACCCGTAGTCCAATTGAAAGTAAACGGGTCAAGCCGGTTGCGCGTTGATCATCCTGCAAATACATGGGTGTCAAGCTCAGCGGCTTGCCTTTCAATCGTCCAAAACAGTGCTCAACCAGATATTCTTCGCGATAAGCCAGCACAGCTTGCTGAATGGAAAATTCGTTCTCGGGAGCATTGGTGCCATAGACCCGCCATCCCAAGCGAAAAATAGCTTTCTGAATGGCTGCTTCATCTCTTGTGGCCACAATGATTAATTTCCGCTCAATCTGAGTTCCGGCAGGACGTTCTTTATATTTACGAATGTGCCGTTCGTGTACTTCTTCGGTAACATGAGTTTGCAAAAGTCCTGTGATTTCGTATTTTTTGATGAGTACGTCTGCCATTTGACTCAAAACTTCTGGCTCGCTGATAAATTCTTTGCCCTGTTTCCTCTCAGTTAATGCTTCAATTGCAGCTGTAGCTTTCACTAAACGACTGAGCAATGCCTCTTCTGCAGCTTTGGCATGGGCCAGTGAGCGGATTACCAAGCGCCGTTCGTTCCAGGTGACTTCTTCATCTTTTACCGTTGCCGTTTGCGCTAAACAGAGTTCATACCCTTCAGCGATCTTTTCCAGGTTGCTAGTTGTTCCTTGACGTTCGACTGCTGTTAGCGTTTGTTGCCCAGACCAGACAGGTTCCAGATAAGTATCCAATACACTTTGCGGTATCTGGATTGCCGAAAATGGCCCAAGATAGCTGTCTTTACCCGCTTTTATGTGGGCGCGGGTCGCTAATGACATTATTTTGCAGTCACCAATATACAATAACCCTTGCTTATCCAGCCCTTTGCGAACCTGATCGATGGCTGGAATATACAATGGATCATCTGCTTTTTCTCCACGAACCACCAGGGTTGCCACTGGCATGGCTAACGGATCCAAAGTCGCCAGTACAACCTTCAGTTGCGGTAAATCTGGCCGATGATCCTTGCTATGCCCAAGTTGAAACAGACCATCTTCAGTCACGTTCCAATAGCCACTCGCTGTAGTCGTGTCAATCCGAACACATTTCTGCTTTAGATCATAGACCCGAATGGTGCGCCGATTCATATCTGCTTCAAACGCAGCCCAATGTTCGTCATTGCTTAACATTTCCAAGCCTACAGCCAGCCTATCATCGCTAAAATCCAAGGCTTCTAATTTCACGCCAAGACTGCCTCGCAGTGTCTCCAACCGTTTGGCTGCCCAATCTTGCACTCGGTTTAAACGATGATCTGCTTCTGATAGAATATGTCCCATCCAACCGGTCAACATTTTCCCAGGGCTAATTCCTTGCCAGTTGCCATGTGGCTCAAAATGTTCATCGAGCAATTCGGAAATACCCATGTGGTCTGCAAATGCCATCAAGACCGGAATGTCATCTACTCGTTCTGTGTTTACTGTTGGTTTTTCGCTCATTCACATAGCTTATCTCATTTTCATTTTCTCGTCAAAATTTGAGCGAACCATCAGTGTGTATTCCGAGACTTGATGACCTCTTGAGGAGAGATAACTTTTTTTGGTAGCGAAGGAAATGATATCTTCGCCTCCAGGTTTCAGATAAAAATTATGGATGATGAGGATATTCATTAGGTTTGATCGGAAATTTAAACTTGAAGATTTGCATAAATTTTTACCTATTTCAGTCTACCTGATTCTTTCAAGCTCAGGTTTGTAAGGGCTGGGGCTTTGAATTGAATATGCGTAACCTAATCCAAGACCGATTAACCCCCAAAACCAAATTCCTCCCATGGGACCTTCAATAACAACTCCAAAGGAAGCGTTAATTAAATAGGAAAGTATAAAAAAGAAATAAAATATTAGTATACGAGCTTTCGGGCTGGTAGGAGGTAAAAGTAAGAATGAACTACCCAATCGATAGAAAATCATAATCAACAGTAAAAACCATAAAAAAAGACCTGGGTATCCGGAACGGGCTAAAAAAGTCATAAAAACATTATGTGGAGAACGAAGCGGATCGGTTCTACTTGCGGTTGTACGTTTGTAATCTAGGGCCAGGTTAATGCCATAGCCCTGACCTTGAATAAAATATTCTGGTTGGGAGATTTTCGTAACAATATCAGACCACCAGGCTAAGCGCCAATCACGGTTTTGGACTAATATGGCATTGCCTACCGAATCTTTGCCAAGTGTGGGGATAATACTGAGGATATTTTGTTGTAGCTGTTGGATAGATATTTCCCGCTTAAACCCTTGGGCATTAATGGAATCCTGCCCGCTAAAACTTGCCAGGATGAAAATAAAAACGAGCAACAACAAAACCCAGATGAGTTGCAGAAGCCGCCCAACTTTTTTGGGATAAAAAATCAGGAGCGGTAATAATCCGATCCCCGAACTTAGTAGGGCTGCGCGTGAGTCTGTTGCTGCGATTAAGAAATTTATCAGCCATAAACCCCATAAAAGCAACAGGGTTTGCGGTTGGAATTTTTGATTTATATCTACATCCATTCTTAGGGAAAGAAAAATTGCAATCCCGGCTAAAGGCATACCGTAATCTGCAACCCGGATGAGGAACAAACCTTTTTGAAAACTTTGGAGGAGAGGGTTGAATTGAAAATAATGTGTAATAACAAATCCTGCAATTCCCCAGCCAAGCCATAAAAGAATCGCATTCCGAAGGAAGTGTATAAAATTTTTGTAAGCCAATGGCGGAAGAACCAGGAGCAGAATGAATGAGAAAATAGCATAGCCCCAGATAACTGCATCCCGGGCTGCATCCAGTCCATAAATTGGAAGATAAGGAAGGGTACGCGCCGAATTCCATAAAATAAAAATTGGCGAAACTATACTTATTCACGCTGCTGCCGGTGGCATGGGCGCAGCGGATCCGGTCACCCGCGGCGATCGGGCTTGGCCTCGACGGAGACTCTCTGGGCGAATCGGCCCCGGCCCCAGATTCGCAGGTCGCGACGCCGGTCACGACGCAGAACGACACTCTCGGCACCCTGCTCCGGTCGCCGACCTACTGGCTGGTTGCGATCGCGACGTTCTGCTTCTACTCCACGTATGGTGGCCTGCTCGCGCACGCCGCGGCGATCGTCGAGGGCGCCGGCTACACCGCCGGCATCGCCGCGATCGTGCTCGGCTCGACCGCCGGCTTCGCGGCATTCGGTGGGCTCGTCACTGGATGGATC
>Ga0118677_10016237_pt1 | contig 10233 bp, 8 predicted proteins | sample AliMusrvi5mmetaG_FD_86154 | JGI IMG/M metagenome (GOLD analysis project Ga0118677, IMG submission 86154)
ACGCGGGTCGTTGATGGACGCGAAGACTTCGAAGCCTCCGGGAAAGCCTTGGGAATAGTCGGTTTTGTTGGGATTTCTTGGCATTCAGGAAAGCTGAAGGCGCAAGATAGGGTGTACAAGGATGTTAGAAAACCGCTCTGTGGTATTTCCCTAATGGAGGGACCCTGATCAATTGTGCCATCCCAAGCGGATTTTGCACTGTGTATAGCAGGATTTGGAGGCCGTAAGTGGCGGGAGATGCGAGTTAGCTGATAGGAGTTGCACGGTTAAACCAAGGATCGGAGCCTCCAGCGGGTGGTGAAATTACGTATCCAGCCTTGATGACGAGCGGCTTTGCGGCTTTTCTCTGCTGACCGATGCCAAAGATTCGAGTGCTTTCCGACATCCTTGCCAGCCAGGTGGCGGCAGGGGAAGTCGTCGAACGCCCGGCCTCGGTGGTCAAGGAGTTGGTGGAAAACAGTATCGACGCTGGCGCGCTGGAGGTGCGGGTGGATGTGGACCAAGGTGGGGCAGCCTTGATCCGGGTGAGCGATGACGGCTGTGGGATGACGCGCGAGGATGCAATGCTCTCACTGGAACGCCATGCCACCAGCAAACTGCGCACGGCTGGGGATCTGGCGGAAATCCGCACCTTGGGATTTCGCGGTGAGGCTATACCGAGCATAGCCAGCGTCTCGCGCTTCCGAATGGTGACCCGCGAGGCTGGGGCGGTGGTGGGTACAGAAATTCTGGTGGATGGCGGGAAGATCCGAGACGTGAGGGATGCCGGATGTGCTCCGGGCACGGTGATAGAGGCGAAGGCTTTATTTTTTAACATGCCAGCCCGCCGGAAATTCCTGCGTGCAGAAACCACTGAGGCGGCTCATGTGGAACACCAGTTGCGCCTGCACGCACTGGCCGCGCCTCAGGTCCGGTTCCGTATGCGCAGGGATGACCGCGAGGTCTTCGATTTACCGCCCGCATCCAAGGCGGTGGATCGTGTGCGGCAGTTGTTAGGGGTGGATCTAGCGAGGGAATTGATCGCCTTGCCGCGGACCGAGGGCAGCGGGGTCTCAGTGGAGGGTTTTGTTTTACCGCCCGGTCATGCGCGGAAAGGACGGAAGCACCAGTTTGTTTTTCTCAACGGGCGTCCGGTGGAGGATGCGGTGATCTCGCGGGCTCTGGCGGAAGGTTTTCGCGGGGCATTGGTCGAGGGGATGTATCCCGCCGCGTGGCTGTGGATCGATATGGAACCTGTGCTGGTGGATGTGAATGTCCACCCGGCCAAGCGCGAAGTGAGGTTCCACCGACCGATCGATGTGCGTGATGCGATTATCGAGGCCGTCTCCAATGGCCTACGTCCACCTATGCCGGTGCCGCCTCTCCGCCGGATAGAGACTCCGGTTGGTAGCAGGGAGGTGATTACCTCACAACTGCCGCCACGCCCTATTAGCGAAGCTTTCCACGTGCCCCAGCCGGAACTGCAACATTGGGAACCGGCCTTGCCGCCGCCGACGGCCCCCCCTCCATATCAGAAAACGTTGGCTACCCCCTCCGCGCAATCTGGAGCCTGCCCGGATTTCAGGATTCTCGGCCTGCTGCTCCAGAGGTTCGTGGTGTTGGAGAGTGCAGATGGTTTGGTTTTGTTCGACCCCAAGGCCGCGAGGGAAAGGATCATCTACGAAACCCTGCTGCGGCAACGTGAGACAAGCCCCGCTGTCCAAGGTTTGCTGGTCCCTGTTTTATTAGAGATGGATCCGCGGGATCTGGATCTACTGCTGCGCGAGCGAGCGTCACTGGCTGCGGCGGGGATGGAGGTGGAGGCTTTTGGTGGCAATACCGTGCAAATTCGTTCGTTGCCTGCCTGCCTAGGCATTGATGATCCCCGGCCGTTCCTCGGCGGTATGCTAGACGAATTGCTGCACGATTCTGTTTCTGGCGCACGTTTCGCGTTTGAGCGCCTAGCCCGCACCCTGGCGAAGCGTGCGGGCTTGCTAGTCATCCCGAAACTTGCGGAAACCGAAGCCCTGCTCGCAGAATTGTTCACTTGCGATCTGCCCTATTGTGCGGCGGACGGACGACCTACGCTCACGGAATTCGGCATGCGTGAGTTGGGACGCCGTTTTGGAATTTCCAACATCTGATGGAACTCACGGCTTGACGTCCACTTTGTAGTCACCAATGGCCCACTGGATTCCCGCGAGGTAGTGGCGCAGCACTATTGGATTCCAATAAATGGCATGGTTGTGGCCCAAGGAACAATAGAACACCCGTCCCTTCTCCCAGTGTCGAGCCCATGCGATGCCGAAATCTCCATCCGTGCGCTTGATGCCCTTACGCGTTGTGTCGGTCTTTTCAGTATCCAGGCGCAGCAGCATGTGCACGGCCTTGGAATCATAAGGATCTTTGAATTGATAGATTTCCTCTGGAAATTCGACGTTTTTGCCCTCAAACATTGCCACCAAGGGGTGTTTTTCCTGTCCAGGTTCGACCTTCACGCTCACTGGGGTATCCCACGTCCACGGGTGCCCATCAAAAAATCCATTGATCATTTTGCCGTATTCCGGCCATTCATAACAGCAATCCGTAGCCGCATGAATACCTATGAATCCGTGTCCGGATTTCACGAATTCCATCAGGTTGTTCTTCAGCCTGGCCTCCCGCTTGGCGGCATCTTCCTTTTGCCCCGCAGACAGCGCTTTCATCTCCACGCCATTCGGGGAAAAAACGTTCATCGTGGTGCTGAGGAAACAAACGGCATCGTATTCCGCAAGTTTGGCACTCTCGAACTCATCTAGATTTTCGCTGAGCACCACATCGAAAGCTCCGGTTTTCCGGCCCATTTCGGTGAGCGCGATTTTTCCTGTGGCGATTGAATCATGGCGGTAACCGTTGGTTTTGGAGAAAACCAGCACCTTGCGGGGTTTCTCTGGTTTCGCATATGCCGTGGAGGGAAGGGCTTCTGCGATTTTCTCGGCGGCAGACTCGGGTGCTTGTTGGGCTCCAGCGTTTTGGGATACTACGCACAGCGCAGTCGCTACGAAGAAGACACATGGTAGGATCGTTTTCATGGTTTTATCAGAATAGGCGCGTCACCCGTGATGATCGCTGCCCAAGAAGCTGAATCGTTCTTTCAACAGGTGGAAGCACTGATTTAAAAGGATCAATGACGGTGGGCTTGCCAGTCCTTCCTGCGATTGATACTTCGGGGGCGCTGTCCGATTTGTTTTTTCCTTCGTTCTGATGAAAACCCTACTCATTCTGACCAGTTTTGGACTGATGCTGGCATCCACCGCTGCCCCTCTGCCTATCATTCCCCAGCCTGTAACCGTGCAATCCGGAGAGGGGACCTTCGCTCTCACCACGCAGACCGACATCCGCCACAACCCCAAACTTGAAGCGGAGGCGAAGCTTTTTGCTGCGGATCTGGCTAAACTCACGGGCAAGCTGCCCGAAGTGGTCACCGCCGACATGAAGACGATGTCATCCTCAGAAATATTGTTAGAGTTGGATCCTTCGTCAGACCTCCCGCCTTCCGGCTACCGGCTTGCGATAACGCCTCAGTCTGTTCGCATCATCGGCAGGGATGCTGCGGGCGCCTTTTACGGTACCCGTACGCTGCTCCAGCTCCTGCCTGCTGTGAAAACCAGTGGGGATAAGATCATGCTGCCTTCCGCGCGCATCACCGACTACCCTCGTTTCGGTTGGCGCGGCATGATGCTAGACGTTGGCCGGCATTACTATCCGCTGGGGGACATCAAAGGCTTCATCGATTGGCTCGCGTTCCACAAACTCAATACGCTCCATCTTCATCTAACGGACGATCAGGGGTGGCGTGTGGAGATCAAGAAGTATCCGAAGCTCACGGAGGTCGGGGCATGCCGGGAATCCAGCCCACCTTATGGGAATCGTAACTCTGATGACGGTGTGCGCTACGGCGGATTCTACACTCAGGACCAGCTTCGGGAACTTGTCGCCTATGCCGCTGTGCGGCATATCATTGTTGTGCCGGAAATTGATATGCCGGGCCACATGTCGGCAGCCATCGCCGCCTATCCGAACCTTGGCAACAGTGATGTGCCGGGATACGCCCCGAAAGTACAGACCCGCTGGGGCGTGCATCCCTACACGCTTGCGCCGACTGAGGAGGTCTTCCAATTCGTGGATGATGTCTTTAGTGAATTGTGTGAAGTGTTCCCCTCAGAATACTTCCACATGGGCGGTGATGAGGCCCCGAAAGATCAGTGGGAGCAATCCCCACGGGTGAAGGAACTGATGAGCAAGCAAGGCATGAAAAACGGTCATGATGTCCAGAGTTACTTCGTCAAACGCATCGAGAAGATCCTCGCGTCCAAAGGCCGTAAGCTCATCGGATGGGATGAAATCCGCGAGGGTGGGCTCTCACCCAAGGCTACCGTCATGTCGTGGCGCGGGGAGGACGGCGGTATCGCCTCCTCCAAGGAAGGACACGATGTGGTGATGGCCACAAGCACCCATTTATATTTCGATTACTATCAGGCTCCCGCTGACAAGGAGTTGGCAAAAGGCAGGGATTACGAAGCCATCGGTGGTTTGTTGCTTATCGACAAGGTGTATTCCTACGATCCCGTCCCGGCAGTACTAACTCCCGACCAGTCGAAACACATCCTCGGAGTCCAGGCGCAGTTGTGGACCGAGTATCTCAAGGATTTCAAGAAGGTTCAATACTTTGCCTTCCCCCGCATCGCCGCCATTGCGGAGGTGGCTTGGTCGCCTCCCTCCGTGAAGGATTATGCGAATTTTCTCCAAAGGCTTGATGGTGTCATCAAGCATTATGATGCTGCCGGAGTCCGCCATGGCGAAGTGCCGCCGCCAGCAAAGTAATCCTAAACTCTCATCTAATAAATAATTATGAACAACCGTCCTGTCCGCCGGTCCTGGGCCGAACCCTGGAAAGTCAAAGTCGTGGAACCCCTAAAAATGACCACGCGCACCGAGCGCGCACGTGCGATCGCCGATGCTGGATACAACACATTCCTGCTGCGTTCCGAGGATGTTTACATCGATCTTCTGACTGACAGTGGCACTAGCGCGATGAGCGACTGGCAGTGGGCGGGCATGATGACGGGTGATGAAGCCTATGCGGGCAGTAAGAATTTCTACCATCTGGAGGAGAAGGTAAGGCAGTATTACGGTTATGCATACGTGGTACCCACCCATCAGGGACGGGGAGCGGAGAACATCCTTTCCCAAATACTCATCAAACCGCATGATGTGGTTCCCGGGAACATGTATTTTACCACCACCCGTCTTCATCAGGAACTGGCAGGCGGCAAGTTTGTGGATGTGGTGATCCCCGAGGCGCATGATCCGCTTAGCGAGCATCCTTTCAAGGGCAACATCGATTTGGAAAGTCTGGCGGCAGTGGTCGCCAAGCACGGTGCTGATAAAGTGCCCTATATCTGCGTGGGTGCCACGGTCAACATGGCTGGTGGCCAACCGATATCTCTCGAGAACCTGCGTGCAGTGAGGGAGTTTGCCACCCGTCACGGAATCCGGATTTTCCTGGATGCCACCCGTGCGGTGGAAAACGCCTGGTTCATCAAACAGCGGGAAGAAGGTCATGCAGACCGCTCGGTGGCGGAAATATTGTTGGATATCTGCGCGTGCTCTGATGGTTGCACGATGAGTGGCAAGAAAGATGCATTGGTCAATATAGGGGGGTGGCTCGCACTCAACGATCCGGACCTCTATGCTGAGGCTAGCAACTTGGTGGTCGTCTATGAAGGACTGCACACCTATGGCGGCATGGCCGGGCGGGACATGGAGGCGATGGCGCGCGGAATCGAGGAATCCGTGCAGGACGATCATATCCGTGCCCGGGTTGGTCAGGTGGAATACCTAGGCAAAAAGTTGACCGACTGGGGCGTACCCATTGTCTTGCCGATAGGCGGGCATGCGGTCTATCTGGATGCCAAGGCGTTCTATCCTCAACTTCGGCAGGACCAGTTCCCCGCCCAGACTCTGGCGGCTGAACTTTATTCTGATTCGGGCGTGCGGGCAATGGAGCGAGGGATTGTTTCCGCCGGGCGCAACAATGAGACGGGCGACCACTACTATCCGAAGCTGGAGCTAGTGCGCCTGACCATCCCGCGGCGGGTATACACCCAAGCCCACATGGATGTGACGGCGGAATCCGTGGCGGATGTTTGGGATACCCGGTCCTCTGTGCGCGGGCTGCGCATGGTGCATGAGCCGAAGTATCTGCGGTTCTTTCAAGCGCGCTTCGAGCCCCTGTGAGAGTCCTGCTTCACTGGCGCGATGTCTGCTCACGGTGATGCTTAAAGATCGCTAGAGTCCGTGCGCGTTCTGTCTTGTGATCAAGGCAGGGCGCGGGATATTCTGGCGCGAGAGGGCTACCATCGTCCGGAGGCTGGGTGAAACGTGATGGATTGACTCCTGCCAGTTCTGGAATCCAACGCCGGATGTAGATTCCATCAGGATCGTAACGCGCGCTTTGGGACCACGGGTTCTGAATGCGGAAATACGGTGCAGCATCCGCGCCTGTTCCTGCGGACCATTGCCAGCCTCCGTTATTCGAGGCTATCTCTCCATCCACGAGATTTTGCATGAAGTGGGATTCTCCCAATTTCCAATCGATGTGTAGATCCTTGGTGAGGAACATGGCAGTGATCATGCGCACTCGGTTGTGCATGTGGCCGGTGGCAAGCAACTCTCGCATCCCGGCGTCCACGATCGGGAATCCTGTCAGACCGTTCTTCCACGCACTGAATAGAGGTTCCTTTCCCGTCCACGGGAGACCACGCCAGTCGGCGTTGAACTCTTCATCAAGCACATTGGGGAAATGATGGAGGATGGAAAAATAGAATTCCCGCCAAATCAGTTCCTTGATGAAAATGTCGATATTGGCGCGCCCGGTTGGCTTGGCCACAGATCGGGCTTTGATGACTTCCGCGTAAACCGTGCGTATCGAGAGTAGGCCAAAACGGAGGTCTTGGGAAATCCGTGATGTGCCGTCGATGGCGGGAAAATCCCGTTTGTCCCCGTAGGCTAGGATTTTTTCGGAGATGGCGCGTTGCAACCTTTTCCTGGCTGCGTCTGCACCAGGTTCCGGAAGCTGGGCATCAGGAATCTGGTAACCCCAGTTTTCCACGGTGGGAAGCGGCAGGGATTTTAGATGCGCGGGGGTGCTCAGCCTTTCCGGGGAGCTGAAGGGGCCGAGTTTCGGTAGTTCCAGCCAAGTGCGGCTATAGGGGGTGAATATCCGATAAGGCTGGGAATTTCGGGTGAGCACAGCGTCTGGCCGATGCAGTGTGACGTTATCGTGGGCATGGCATTCTACTCCAAGTTCCGCGCACAGTTGCCGCACCCGGGCCTCCATGATTTTCCCGTAGGGATCCGGGTCCGCGTTGAAGTGCATGGCCACAGCGCAACTTTCGCCGATGAGCCGACGGAGCCCGGCGACCGCATCCTCCTGGCGGATGATGAGTCGGCTTCCCAAGGATTCGAGATCGCGGGCCAGTGCTTTGAGACAACCACAAAGAAAATGCTGACGCTTTGATCCTGTCCACAAGTGGCCCCCTCGCCAATTGCTCAGAAAATATACAGGAACCACTGGCAACCCATGTTTCGCAGCGTGGAGTAGCGCCGGATTGTCCTGTGTACGCAAATCGCGGCGATACCATAGGATCGCCGCGATTTTTTTTGAATACATTGGTCAAACCATCGTGACCGGGATTTTCCAGGAATCTGAAAGCCCCCGGTCAACTGGATCAGACAGCATCCTTAAGGAGCTTTTCAGCCTTACGGATGGTGGTTGGACTCAGTTTACCATCGACGCGCTTGGCACCTTCAAGCAGAGCTTTGAGTTCTGCGAGGGTTTTTTCAGCTGCTGCGAGCGCTTTCTTACCACCATCGAACTTCTTGTCCGGGAAGTAACGTGTGAAGGTGGTGCCGGCCCTGCTGATGCAGAGACGCCATCCTTCAAATGCCGCGCTTTCGTAGGTGAACCTTGTCAGGTTTTTCTTTGATTTCATATTTGGGGTGTGGTTTGAGTGCACGTCTCTATTACTCCCTCACTGATAGGAAATCTAGCGAAATTTTAGGGAAATTTGGCAAAATTGTCACTTTTTTGACCTCGAAACGCCAAAAAATGCCTTGCAAGCCCCCCTTGGACGTCATTTAGTCGCCGCCCGGGCACTTTAAAACACGCCGTCGGTCCTCCTGCTCACCCCGTCTATCTGGGTGTTTTTGCCCGTTGGAGGGTAACCCGGCTATCCGCAAATACACATGTCAGCAGTTAAACTTGCTCGTTTTGAGCTCCCTAACCGCCTCGTTCGTAACGAGGAAACCGCCACTGATACCTACGCCCAATTCATCGCCGAGCCCTTCGAGCGAGGATATGGACACACTATCGGTAACTCACTCCGCCGCGTCCTGCTCTCCTCGTTGGAGGGTGCCGCCATCACCTCCGTCCGCATCGCGGGCGTCCAGCACGAATTCTCCAGCCTCCCCGGCGTGGTGGAAGATGTCACCGACATTGTGCTCAACCTCAAGAAGGTGAGGTTCAACCACAACGAGAAGGAAGCCCGCATCCTCACGATCAAGGTCGAGAAGGAAGGTATCATCACCGCTGGCGATATCCTGGCCGACCACATCTATGATGTGGTCAACAAGAACCAGATCATCTGCACCCTAGATAAGAAAGTGAAGTTCGATTGCGAATTCGAAGTTCGCGTAGGTCGTGGTTTCTCCACTGGCGATGAAAACAAGCGCAAGGATCAGCCAATCGGCGTAATTGCCATCGATTCGATCTTCTCCCCGGTCACTCGCGTCAAATATGCAGTGGAAACCACCCGTGTCGGACAAATGACGGATTTCGACAAACTGGTTCTCGATATCTGGACAGACGGACGCATCACCCCGCAGGACGCGCTCCTGCAGGCGTCTGCGATCCTGCGCCACCACCTTGACGTGTTCGTCAATTATGACGAGAATGCTGTGAACTTCGAAGAGGCCCCGGCTGAGTCCAGCGAGGAAAACGCAGCGCTCAAGAAGTTGCTCAATATGTCGGTCAACGAAATCGAACTCTCGGTGCGTGCGGCTAACTGCTTGAACAATGCAAACATCACCAGCGTCGGCCAGCTCGCAATGAAGACCGAAGCGGAAATGCTCAAATACCGCAACTTCGGCAAGAAGTCCCTCAACGAGATCAAGGACAAGCTTGTCGAACTGGGTCTTGGCCTCGGTATGACCTTCGAATCCTCCTTGCTCTCAGGCCCCTCCATCGTTTCGCGTGGACCACGACTCGGCGCAGAAGACGAAGCCCCGGTCGGACTCGCCGACCTGATTGCCCAAAACCTCGACGACTAACTTATAACTTTTAGAAAAGGAACCATCCGATGAGACATCGCAAAAAGACCGTAAAACTCAAACGTGACACAGCGCACCGTAAGGCGCTGCTTTCCAATCTGGCATGCAGCCTGATTCAGCACGGACGCATTAAAACCACTTTTGGCAAGGCCAAGGCCCTGCGTCCAGTGGCGGAAAAACTGGTCACGCTCGCCAAGCGAGACGACCTTCATTCACGCCGTCTGGCCATCGCATTCCTCCACCAGAAGGAAAGTGTCAAAAAACTGTTTGCCGAAGTGGCGCCTGCCTCCAAGGACCGCCAAGGAGGATACTGCCGTATTACCAAACTCGGTGCCCGCATGACTGATTCCGCCCCGATGGCCATCATCGAGTGGGTGGATCGTGTGGTCACGGAAGAGGAAGCTGCAGTGGAAGCCAAGGTGGAAACTGCCGCAGAGTAACCGGCAAAGCAAACCATACTCCTCACACAGCCGCCCGCGCCCCAACGCGCGGGCGGTTTTTTGTTAGGTGAGTTATAGATATACTCCGTATGTTGGCAGGTGCTCTCCAGTCGTGCGCGTTCATTTACGATTAGGACACCTGTCCACCCCGTTAAAAGAACCTGAGAAGTTCTGATGCGTGTGGAGGTGGTGATGTGCTGGTGACCCGGCGGACGATCCGGTTCATTGTGGGTTTGGTAAGAAGCCACATACCACAAACACACCACCACCATGAAAATCACTACCCAAGAATCTCAGGCCGAACAAGCCCCCAGACTGGCCGCCAAAACCCAAGACCAGCGCATGGTCAACGAAGTCACCTCCGGCACGGGCATGAGCCCGTGGGAGGCCAAAGTCGTCATTGAAGTCATCCGCGAAGTCTATTTCGCCACGCCCGGCAACG
>Ga0118677_10016239_pt1 | contig 10232 bp, 3 predicted proteins | sample AliMusrvi5mmetaG_FD_86154 | JGI IMG/M metagenome (GOLD analysis project Ga0118677, IMG submission 86154)
TTTCAAAATTATGGAAAAAAATCAAATTCCATGCTCTTCCTATCAATGGAAGATACTGGATGTTATTGTGTTGAAAATGAAACTACTAACGGCCTTTATTTTTGCAGGGAGCATGGCTTTTGCTGGGAGTACTTACTCTCAAAAGACCAAGATTGACCTTCAAATTCAAAATGCTTCAGTGATTGAAGTCATAAATTCAATTGAGAAGAACAGTGAATTTATTTTCGTTTTCAATTCAAACTTATTGATGGATGAAAATAAAAAGAATATCTCTGTTCATGGCGAAAACATTGAGAAGATCTTGGATTACCTATTCACAGGTGACGATATTATTTATCGTATTGATGACCGGCAGATCTTTTTATTTAAGAAAGACGAGGTTGCCCCATTAGAGATTCCAAATGTGCCGACAGAAAGTCAACAACAGAAAAAAGTTCTTAGCGGCTCTGTAAAAGACAGCAAAGGCGTTCCCCTTACTGGTGTATCGATAGTGGTTCAGGGAACTACTATCGGCATCGTCACCGATGTAGACGGGCAATTCAATCTGAAAGTTCCCATAGAGGCCAAATCTATTGTGTTTTCCTTTATCGGGATGGTTACCCAGGAAATCGCAATAGGCAGCAAAACTGTTTTTAACATTGTTCTCCAGGAACAAACCGTTGGTTTGGAAGAAGTGGTTGCTGTGGGTTATGGCACGCAGAAAAAGGAAACCCTCACGGGCGCAATTGCCAGCATCAAGACTGAAGCCTTGCTTCGTTCCCCCAATTCAAGTATTGCCAACACGCTCGCAGGGGAGATCACCGGTTTATCGTCCGTTCAAACATCGGGACAGCCGGGAAAGGAAGATCCCACTATTTATATCCGGGGTTTGGGTTCATTGTCGGGAGGGGCATCCCAGCCACTTATTCTGGTCGATGGGGTTGAACGTGGATTTTTCCAGATGGATCCCAATGAGATTGAGAACGTTACCGTTCTGAAGGATGCATCTGCCACCGCAGTATTTGGTGTAAGAGGCGCCAACGGGGTTGTTATGGTCACCACGAGGCGTGGTGTGGAAGGTAAGGCTAAGATAGCCATTACATCCTCATTCGGGGTACAAGCTCCGAGCCGGATACCCAGTCTTACAGATAGTTATACCTACGCCACGGTTATGAACGAAAGGGACAAAAACGACGGGAAAACTACCAGGACATTTAATGACTATACCCTTCAGCGGTTCAAACTTGGAGATGAACCCATTATGTACCCCAACACTGATTGGCTAAAGTATATGATGAATGACTATTCAATTAAAAGTCAATATAATGTAAATATTTCGGGAGGCACAAAAGATGTGAGGTATTTTGCTTCGGTGGGGATGCTATATCAAAATGGACTGATGAAACAGTTCGATGGTCTTGATTATGATAGTAATTACAAATATAAAAGATACAACTACCGAACCAACCTGGATGTTGATATTACAAACACAACAACCCTTGGATTAAATATTGGCGGTATCATCGGAGATACAACAGACCCCAATAATGATGCTGGTTTTTGGTACAGTGCTGCCGATTGGTCTAACCCATTTTCCGGCCCGGGGATAGTTGACGGGAAATTGATTGTGTCAGATGGATCAACTTTTCCCGGAGTATTAGTTCTAAATCCTTTATCAATTATTTATGGAACAGGAACAAATAGAAGTATAGATAACACAATGAATTCTGATGTCTCGCTGAAGCAAAAATTAGATATAATCACCAAAGGATTATCGGCAGAAGTCAAAGCAGCTTATAATACCTCCTACAATTTTACCAAGACACGTGGCGGCTCTGCGGAATCTTATACCCCATTCTATACATCTTCGCTTTATAACCCCGGGATGCCTGTGACAGACCCCGCTTTTGACAAGACAATTATTTATCGTATAAACGGTAAAGATCCTCAACTCAATTATTCCGAATCGAATTCCAAGAACCGAAACTGGTATTTTGAAGCGAGTGTCAGGTATAACCGGAAGTTTGGAGATCATAACTTCAGTTCACTCATTCTTTACAACCAAAGCAAAAGGTATTATCCCTCTCAGTTTCCTGAATTACCTACAGCCTATGTGGGATTGGTTGGGCGGCAAACCTACGACTACAAATCGAAATACCTTGCCGAATTTAACGTCGGGTACAATGGCTCCGAGAATTTTGCACCCGGTCGCAGATATGGGTTATTCCCCGCCGGTTCGTTGGGTTATGTTTTAACCGAAGAGGGATTCATGAAGGATCAAAAAATTATTAATTATCTCAAGATACGTGCTACAATGGGATTGGTCGGTAATGATAATGTGAGTGGGAATCGCTATCTGTATTTGCCTGATACTTATAAAGTCGATTTGGCGGGTACAATAGGTGGTAGTTATGGGGGCGGATTTACGAATGGGTATAACTTTGGTGTTAATTCATCTACCGTTTTACCGGGCGCTGCGGAGCAACGCCTTGGAAACCCATTTGTTACATGGGAGACCTCTTTAAAACAAAACTTAGGGATTGACATTGCCTTTTTCCAAAGCCGTTTGAGAATAACAGCCGATGTTTTTCGGGAACAACGCAAAGACATTCTGATTAACAGGGGTACTATTCCCGGTATTTCCGGTTTATCGTCAAGTATCCTTCCTGTTGTGAACATGGGTAAAGTGGATAACCATGGCTATGAAATTGAGGCAAAATGGAACCAAACCGTGGATAAACTAAAGTATTGGGTGACCGGAAATTTGTCATATGCCAAGAACAAAATTGTTTTTCAGGACGAGGTAGAGCCCAATCAACCCTATATGTGGAGAACGGGTAACTCGGTGGGTGATATCTTTGGCTATGTATCAAACGGTTTTTATAAAACCACAGACTTCGATGCGAGCGGTAATCTCGTCGCCGGATTGCCGAACCCAGGTCTGAAAGTATATACCGGTGATACAAAATACAAAGATCTAAACAATGATGGGTTGATCACCCCTGATGACCAAACTCGAATTGGAAATTCACCCGTGCCAAGATATACTGCTGGTTTTAACTACGGCGTTGAATACAAGGGGTTTAGTTTTACGATGAACTGGACCGGAGTAACCGGGCGCAATTTGTTGATCAACGATTCTTTTATAAGACCATTTAACAATGAAAGTCGTGGTTTGCTTCAGTTTCAGGTTGATGAAAGGTGGACACCCGAAACGGCAGAAACAGCAAAATTCTCACGTGTCTCCACCGTAAGCGCAACCAATAATTACAGAATATCAGATTTATTTATTCGCGATGGATCTTATCTAAGGCTTAAAAATGCGACTTTGGGTTACACCTTTTCGGAACAGCCGGTATTAAAACGACTTGGCATTTCCACCCTCGGAATCACCCTCTCTGGGTATAATTTGCTCACATTCGATTCCATTAAGTTGATCGATCCGGAGGGTTCACTCGATGGTAGTACGACCTACCCGATTGTTAAGATGTATAATTTAACATTAAACATAACATTTTAAAGCACTATGATCATGAAACGATTTATAATATATACAATAACTTTATCTCTGATCCTGATGCTGTTTTCGGGATGCGAAGATTTTAAACTCGGTGATCAATTTCTTGAAAAGAGAACCAGCACCGATGTAACCCTTGATCAGGTTTATTCGAGTAAAATCTATGCTGAAGAGGCTTTATCGCAGGTTTATCACTCGCTTCCGCAAGGACTTATCACAAATGGGCGAATGCAATGGCATATGCTTGAATCAGTAACTGATTTGGGTTGTAACGCCAAGGCGGGTGCGGCCTGGGATTACGGTGGAAGCGCAGATGCTTCAACACCTCCCGGTAATATGCCCTATACTTTCTTTGATGACAGTAATAAACGCGGGGCAATTAGTGGAATCAGAAGTGCATATCTATATCTCGAAAATGTGGACAAGGTACCCGATATGACACAGAAGGAAAAAGATGTTCGTAAGGCCGAAGCCAAAGTGATTATTGCCTACCATTGTTCCGATATGTTTCGTTTTTTCGGAGCGATGCCCTGGATCGGCCATTCGTATAAAGCGGAAGATAACTTTAATACCGAAAGATGTACCGTGGCAGCCTATGTCGACAGTATCGTCGGGTTGTTGGATAAGGCGGCTGCCGTGTTGCCTTGGAGCGTATCACCCGAGGAGGATGGACGCATGACCAAGGCCGCTGCAATGGCATTAAAAGTTCGTGTATTGCTGTTTGCCGCCAGTCCGCTATTCAATGCCGATCAACCCTATTTGGCGGGTGTTGCAGCCGATAAAAAATATGTCTGGTATGGAAATTACGACAAAGCACGCTGGCAAAGGGCGCTCGATGCAGGAATGGATTTCATTAACCAGCAAAGTCAAAATGGTATTTATAAATTGGTGAATACCGGACAACCAAGAGCAGATTTTCAGGCTGCCTATTTTAACCGGGGCAACAATGAGATTCTAATATCATCGCGGATGTACCAAACCTGGTCAAGCTCTTCTTTTGAATTTGCCCAGATGAGATATGGTTCTGGCGCTAGTACCCTTAACCTGGTGGATATGTTCCAAATGTCGGATGGTACCGATTTTAGCTGGGATAATCCCGATCATGCAGCCAATCCTTTCTTCAAAAACGGGCTACCCGTTCGGGATACCCGATTGTATGAAACTGTCATCGTTAACGATGATCAGTATGCGGGAAGAAAAGCACAATGCTATGTTGGAGGAATAGAATACAATAGTTTCACGAAATATACCTCTTTTGCGTGCCGCAAATTTTACCAGGATCAGGTAACCAATATGGGTAAGTATTATGAATTTCCTTTAATGCGTTTGCCCGAAGTGTATCTAAGTATTGCCGAGGCATTAAACGAGTTGGACAGGGGTTCGGAGGCTTATCCCTATATAAATATGGTACGGCAAAGAGCCGGAATGCCAGGATTAAAAACCGGGATGGATAAAGTAACCCTCCGGAACGCGATCCTTCGTGAAAATGTGTTGGAATATGCCTATGAACAGGTTCGGTTTTTTGATCTGAACCGCTGGAAACGTAGCGATATATGGAAAACAACCGCTCATCTGACTGGTTTGAAAATTACGAAAGTCGGTGCCGGCTACACCTATGAGAAAATACCTACTCCAGACCCGAGGGTATCGTACGAAAATTTTAATCCACGCCTTTATCTTGAGCCAATTCCGGTAGCCGAGATTAATAAGAAATATGGGTTGATACAAAATCCTGGTTGGTAATTTTCTATTTTATTAACAAGCGAATAAAGAAAAATATGACTAAAATTATATACTTATTGTCATTTGTCTTTGGATTGACCTTAACGGCAAATGCGCAGAAAAAAATATCCGGTAAAGTAACCGACCAGGGTGGCCTGCCTATCAGGGGTGCTTTGATACAGGAAGTTGGTACATCATCAAACAATACATTATCCAAAGAAGACGGGACATTTGTGCTTCAAACCACAAAAGTAAATGTGATCGAGGTTGTACTTGCTGATGCCAAATGCAAACGGGTGATTGCCAATGGAGACGGCGATTTGAAAATTGTCATGGGTGATTTGGATGAGATTGAGAATATGGGCAATGCCAAAGTAACTTCATCCAGGCAAACACAAGCGCTTACTACGGTTACTTCCGATGAAATTTTAAAAAATTCAACAGTCAGCGTCTCTGATGCCATCATGGGAATATTACCTGTAAATTTCCGTGGGCATGGTTCCCCGCTAATTGTCGTCGATGGATTTCCCCGTGACTGGTCCTATCTGTCAAAGGAAGAAGTTGAGTCTGTCACTGTGCTGAAAGATGCAGCGGCCACTGCACTTTGGGGCGCGCGCGGCGCCAACGGAGTGATCTCTGTTACGACCAAGCGTGGGAGTTACGACTCAAAAAAGATAAGTGTCAGTTATGTTCAAGGAATTGGATTACCCACAAACGTTCCGCAAATGGCTGATGCAGCTTCGTATGCGAATGCAGTTAACGAGGCACTGACCAATGACGGATTGCCTCTTCGGTACAGTCCAAGCGATATTTCTAATTTTACTTCAGGTACCGGAGATCCTGATCTATATCCAAATGTGGATTGGTTGAAAAAGGCATTTCGGGATAACACACACAATAACCAGTTGAACATGACTTTCCAGGGAGGCGGAAATCGTGTCCGATACTTTAGTTTAATCAACTATAAAAATGATTTTGGCATTTTGAACCCAAAATACACCGAATATGATGGTCGGTTTTCCACTCAGATGAGAAGCTATGATCTGAATATCCGCACCAATCTCGATATCGATGCAACAAAAACTACGCGTGTAAAATTTACCTTGTTAGGGAAATTGTCTGAAAGTAAAGGACCTTATGCGTCGGATGCAAATATTTTTAATAATTTAGTGGGTGTTCCTTCCGCGGCTTTCCCTGTTATTACCCAGAGTGGTGCATGGGGCAGTAACAATATTTTCAAAACCAACCCGATCGCTAATATTGCGAGTACGGGATACGCTAGCAGTGTCGGGCGAATGCTTCAGTCGGATATGAGAATTATTCAGGACCTTTCTATGCTGATCAGCGGATTGAGCGCAGAGGCTGCCGTTTCATACGATAACAATGCAACCTATGCCGAAAGTCAAAGTAAATCTTATGCATACCAGGTAAATACACCGGTCGTTGATCCCTCGACCGGGGCTGTAACCAAGAATTCAGTCATGCTAGGCAATGAAAGCGCCTTGACCTATAGCAGTTCTCTCTCGGGTCAGCTAATTACCTCAGCCCTCGAAGCAAAATTTTTATACAACAAAACTTTCGGCACCAACAGCCTAATTGCCAGTGCGATATACCGCCAGGAAACGGATATACCTTTTGGAATAAATACTACCCGAAAAAGACAATACTTTGTTGGAACCGCGGGCTATGATTTCAAGGGACGGTATATGCTTGATTTGGTTATTAATCAGTATGGGACAAGTCTTTTGAGTGCAGGAGATAAATATAGGACTTATCCGGCCGTTTCGGCGGGTTGGGTCGTCTCCAACGAGTCTTTCTTTACTTCAAAATCATTCGATTTGCTTAAGATTCGGGCTTCCTGGGGAAAATCGGGTTACGATGGCAGTCTGCAATACGAACTCGACCGACAATACTGGATCGGTGGAAACGGGTACAATTTTCAGGATGGCAACGTCGGGTTTGGTGCAACGAAGGAGGGTCCTCTCCCGGTTGGCTATTTGACTCCTGAAACCGGCGAAAAAGTGAATCTTGGCATTGATTTGAAAGCTTTTAAAAAACTCACTTTCACAGGCGATGCATTTTATGAAAGGCGCAGTGATATTTTGGTCAGCAATAACAGCATTGTATCTTCAGCTATTGGTATTCCTTTGCCCAGTACTTGTGCCGGCATCAATGATTTTAAAGGGTACGAAATATCGGCGACGTGGAATGAGGACACCCGACCCTTTAAGTATTATGTGCAGAGTAATTTTTCTTTTGTCCAAACAAAGGTCATTGAGAACAATGAAGGCTATGTACCCTATGATTATCTTTCAAGAAAAGGCACCGCCGTGGGGCAGTTCTTTGGATTACAGGCAATTGGATATTTTAACGACCAGGCAGATATCAATAACAGCCCAAAACAAAAATTTTCGGATTTAAAACCTGGAGATATTAAATACAAAGACCAAAATGGCGACGGTAAGATAGATCAGTACGATGTGGTTGCTGCAGGATATTCAACCTCTCTTCCTGAAATTTATTATGGCATAAAATTAGGATTTGAATACAAGGGTTTCGGGGTTGATGCACTATTCCAGGGGATTTCGAACTACAGCCAGGTTCTCAATACGGCCAGTGTTTATTGGCCGCTGCGCAACAACACAAATATATCAACCTGGTATCTCAACGATAATGTTCGTTGGACCGAAGCCACAAAAGCCACTGCTAATCTTCCCAGACTGACTACGCTCGACAATGGCAATAATTTTCAAAACAGTACGCAATGGCTTGTCGATGGATCCTATTTTAGTCTTCGAAACCTCAATGTCTATTATAATCTTCCTCAATCTTTAACTAAAAAAGTCAAAATAGACAACTGTCAGGTATATGCAAGGGCAAATAATCTATTTACGACTTATCAATATGAGAGATTGGTTGTGGGTAATCCCCCTGTAACAAACATTTTTCTGGGTTTGAAGTTTAACTTTTAAAATAAAACATGATGTCTAAAAAATATATTACAGCCATTTGTTTGGTGATTGTAACGCTCACAAGCTGCAAATATCTCGAATTTGATGAAGTTATAGGGAATTCAGAAGCTTATTCTTACGCTTATTTTGATGAATTGGCCAAAAATGTCACCAATATTTACGGGTCGTTACAGTCTGATTTTGGAGCTATCGGAGGCGCCATGCGCGATGCAGCTACCGACAATGCCGTTTACACCTGGCAAAGCAACAATGTTTACGACATGTATAATAATACCTGGAGTAAATTAAACACTGTTGATGATGTCTGGTCAGCCTATTATACTGCCATTCGATCATCCAATGTCTTTCTTGAAAATTATTCCCTCAAGGGTCTTGAAAGATTCAAGAACAATGCGACTTATAAAACCGATTCTGCCAAAGCGGTTGTTTATCCCTACGAGGCAAGGTTTCTGCGTGCTTATTTCTTTTTCGAATTGTCAAAAAGATACGGAGATATCCCGCTGCTAACCAAATCCTATTCCATGGATGAAATCAATCAGGTTCAGAAATCGTCTTATGATCAGGTAGTTGACTATATCGTAAAGGAATGCGATGCTATTGCTCCAATGTTACCAGTTACTTACCGTTCCTATTTTCTTGAAACCGGGCGTGCAACCAGAGGCGCTGCTATGGCACTAAAGTCGAGAGTGCTATTATATGCCGCCAGCGCGCTGCATAATCCAACCAACGATCCTGCCAAGTGGGACCGTGCGGCCAAAGCATCTCTTGATCTGATTTTAAATTCAGAAAAGAATGGTTGGTACACGTTTGAGCCTGCAGTTAATTTGTTCAGCAATGGGAACACAATGCTGACAGCAAAAGAACTTATTTTTGAACGGAGGAACGGGAACAGCAATGATTTTGAGGCAAGAAATCTCCCGATTGGTTTCGAAGGGGGTAACAGCGGAAATACCCCAACTCAAAATCTGGTGGATGCGTTCGAAATGAAAGATGGTACCCCTTTCAGCTGGAGTAATCCGGTTCATGCAGCAAACCCCTATATAAATCGTGATCCACGTTTTGCCAAGACGATTGCTTACAATGGTTCGGTACTGATGACCAAAACGGTTCAGACATTTGACGGAGGGTTAAATGGATATCCGACCAACGGCGCAACGCTCACTGGTTACTATTTGAAAAAATACATTGATCAGACAGTTTCTTTGAGCGCTGTAACTCCGATAGCGAAACCACATAATTATGTATTGTTCCGTTATGCCGAAATCATGCTCAATTATGCCGAAGCGTTAAACGAATGGAAAGGTCCCGATTTTAAAGATGCTACCTATACAATATCTGCTCGCGAGGCTTTGAACCGCGTGCGTGTGAATGCAACCATGCCGGCGATTATTGGCGACAATACACAGGATGCGTTCAGGATTCGCATCCGCAATGAGCGGCGCGTAGAACTTGCTTTTGAAGATCACCGCTTTTGGGACATCCGCCGCTGGAAAATTGGGGATGTGGTGAAAAAAATATATGGAATAAAAATCACCCAAAATGGCGCTATTTTAACCTATGCGACCCAGGAAATCCTTCCTGCCCGCGTGTGGGATGATAAAATGTATCTTTATCCTATCCCGCAATCTGAGGTTTATATCAATAAAAACCTGACACAAAATCCAGGATGGTAGTCGTGATGATTACTGAAAATTAGAAATTAGTTTTAATAAGTACATCAGCATTGTCGCTCAATACCTTATAAAATCCAAGACCTTCCAGTCCAATACCAAAGTCGGGGCTTGTTACAAATTGAGGGGCAATTAATCCGGAATGCCTTCCTTTTATTAAAGGAAATATTCCAAATGGTAATCCAATAGGTAAAGGTACCCCCTCGAATTCAGGAAAAGCTGGTCCTGTGAATGCCATCTTTCCAGAAATCATTTTCATCTTTCTGGCTCTTATAGCAAAGTGAGGAGTATCTAAATTACAGGTGGTGAACCTGCCATGATATGCATAAAAAACGTCTTTATCTATTTTCTTCAACCGTTCGGCATTTACAT
>Ga0118677_10016240_pt1 | contig 10232 bp, 5 predicted proteins | sample AliMusrvi5mmetaG_FD_86154 | JGI IMG/M metagenome (GOLD analysis project Ga0118677, IMG submission 86154)
CCGGCGCGCCCCGTGTTGTGCTTCGATGAGGTCGATCTTCTGCGCCCCGATGAAGCCGAGTCACACGCCCTTATCGTTGCGTTCCTGGGCAGCTTGCGCGGATCGTGCGGCTGCCTGTTTATCGGCCAGCGCCCCTTGATCGAGGTAGACGAGCAGTTTGCCCTCGATGGCTTGAGCGCGCCCGATGTGCAACAATACCTGGAGTTAGCCGGGATCACTCTGACGGCGGAGGATCGCCAACACCTGATCGCTCTGACCGCTGGCAACCCACGCCTGATCGGCCTGCTCATGTCGTTGCATCACTCAGGTGAATCGATCACGGCTGTGCTACAGCGTCTGCAGACCGCGCCGTCGGTGGAGTTTCTGTTGAACCGCATCCGGCAACACCTCGACCTGGCAACCCAGGACTTGCTTGACGACTTATCGGTTTTCCGCCGCTCTGCGCCGGCGGACGCATGGTCGCGGGACATCCAAACCACGCTTGTCGATCGGCGCCTGGCCGCCTATGATGCGCATGGCGGTATTGCGCTGTTACCCACATTGCGCGCCGTAATCGTTGACAGGCTACGCCCCGACATACGCCGGCAGTCGCATCTCAAAGCTGCCAATATCCGCGCCGCGCGCGCCGAGCACACCGCGGCTGCATATCACCTCGTCCGCGCAGGTGAAGCAGGCCGCGCCGTCAGCCTGTGGTATGGGCATCGCACCGAGGAGATCAATCAGGGTCAGGGCAGCGCGGCGTTGGCGTTGTTCGAGCAAGTAGATCAAGGCGAACTCGTGGGTGCGCAGCGTGATGAATGGGCGCTCGCAGTCGCTGAACTGCGCAGGCTGGCCGGGCAGGACCCCCGCGCCAATCTGCGAGAGGCCAATTGGCACTCACCGGTGTACAAGGCGCAAGCCAAACGGCTGGAAGGCGACGTGGCTGAGTTGCTGGGTCATATCGACGATGCGATCAAATCGTACCAGGACGGTCTGGCAACGGTCGAGAATCTCCTGGCTGAGAAAACGCTATTCGAAAAGAACCTGTGCTGGGTTTACATGCGCCAGGGCGGCGCCAGCCTCGATCTGGCCTGGCAAAAAGCCTGCCTCGCCCGGTTCGAGGCCGAACGGCTGCAGGGGGATATTCAGTCGCGCCTGGGCGGCTTCGCTCAGGCCGAAGTCCACTATACGCAAGCTCTCGCTCTGGCTGAGTCGTTCAACCACGTCGAAGGCAAGGCCAAGACGCATAACCACCTGGCAACGTTACTCACACGCCAGTGCCGGTTGGATGAGGCGGGTGGCCATCGCCAGCAGGCGATCACGCTCTTCCAGCAGATGGGCAACCAGGTCCACCTTGCCGGGGCCAAACTCAATATGGCGTTCCACTACAATCTGGTCGGCCAGCAGCAGGCCGTCATGCCGCCGGCAGAGGCTTCACTCGCCGGTGTCTTCGAATTGGCGGTGCAGGTGGCGACAGAAGCACTTATCCTGTTTAAGCAGTTGGGACAGATGCAGGGACAGGTCATCGCCCTGCAGAACCTGGCAGAGGCTCAGCTCTTCCTGGGTCATCTGGCGGAAGCGGGGCAAAGCGCCCAGCGCGTCATTGATTCACAGGCGCCGGCTGTGTTGCCGGATGGGCTGCGCACCCTGGGCGAAGTCCGGCTGATGCAGGGCAACGCGGCTGCTGCAGAGGAGCTCATTCGCCAGTCAATCACCTTGGCAAAGCAGAACGCCGATCGCTACCTGGAAGCCTACGGATGGCGCGCCCTGGCTCACACCCTGTGCATTGATAATCGTCAGAACGAAGGACAGCTTGCCTGTGACGAGGCCATTGTCCTGTTCGAGTCACTCGAACTACCGCAGGAGGTTGAGCGCTGCCGCGCGATGTGGGCGCGTCTCGCTGCCTCGCTGCCTAAGCGCCAAGTCTCACCACAGTAGACCCACCCCATCTCCTGGTGCAAAGCTTATTGTTGGTGCGGTGCATATCCAGCCGAGCCCGCCCAACGCTGCGATGCCACCGTCCGGTCGGCACGCACTCCGCGTAGGGTATCCTCACGTATTGTGCCAGACACCATAAGGCGTTGTTGTCATCGACGTCATTACTGACTTCATTGGTGGTTTCGAGGTGGGTAAGAAACCTTGTAATGAAGTCTTCAAGCGTTTTGCCTGTTTCGCCTTGATACGCTTCCGACTGCAATATTTGCAGATATTCATTAGGAGAAGAGCCTGTTTCTAATTGTCTTCTGCCACCCAATGTCCTTCCCTGTCCTTGCTCTGGCATGATAGGGAAACATTCAACCAATCCCACAGACCAGCCCGGAAAAGCGCAAATACGCCCATCGTGAATGACTTCTGACTTAGTTTGGCCCCGCTGAGCGCTTGAATATGCTTGTGGAAAGTAGGCGAGCTCGTCCGTGGCGATTGCCTGTCTTAAGGCATCCCATATCCAGACCTGTTTCTCCTTATTGACACGAACAGGTGTAAGAGGCTCTGAGACTGAAGGTCTGGTCTGGTATATTTTCCCTTCTGCGGCGTGTTTCAGAATAGCGGCGTTCATCAGGTCAAACAGGGACGGCAGCGGCATTGCCAGAGGTGTCAGCTCTAAACGATCAAATCCTTGCGGAACTTTTCGGGCTACAAGCTCACTATGAGCAGCAAATAGTTCTACAACCTGTTCCTGGGTTGGCACAGGATACTCTTTACCGTCAATCCCAATCAACCCGGAATTTCCCGATTGTGGAAGCAGGGTTAAGATTCCTGTTCGGTTCAATGCGGCAAGGGCGCGAGTATATTCTTTCTCAAGAGTCGTGCTATTCAAAGTTCACCCCTTAAGATTTTACAGGCAGGTGTGACCAGCCTGCTGGTTTTATCCACCAAACTAAAAACGACCGCATGGGAAACCCATGCGGTCGTTTATCAGGCGTGCTGATTGTCGGCGGTCTAGCGGCTAGCGACTAGCGACTGATCGCGCAAGCACTCGTGTCATTGCGCCACTCGCGCTGGATGATGTACGGGTGGCCGTTCAGCGTCATGTTGCTGCCGTTCGCAGCGACTGTGCCGTAGTTGTACGCGCACTTGTCGCCGTCCTCGTAGCCCACCGAGTCATACCAGGCAGTGCCGTTCGGATCGGTAGCTGACTCGAAGTGCTCGTGCGAACTGATCGAGATCTCCGAGTCGGCAGCGATATTGGCGTTCGGCGAATTTGTGAAACTGCGGCAGCTTGCGCCCCATGTCTCGGCGTAGGGCATGTTGGCATAAAGCACGTTGGCGCCGCTTAATGCGAAGTTGCCATGATAGGCGCAGTAAACCGGGTGGCTGGTGCCAGGAGTGCAATCCACTGAGTCATAACAACTCTCAATGCCACTGGCCGTGTAGACGAAGAACGTGCTGGATTGATCCACCGTCCAGCCATTTACCTGAATGGCATGCGCGACTTCGGCCCGAATATCGCTGTCCAGCAACGGGTTGGATGCGCTACCCGCGCGAGGATACGCTGCCGTGTCAGTCCAGGTAGTTAATAGAACCGAGCTATTCTGCATGTAGGTTTTTGTCGTTGATCCCTGGTAGTACTGTGTGTTGATGTTATAGAAGCTGGTGGCGTTAATGTCGGTGAAGTAGCGGTTGAGCAGCGTCTGATAGCCACTGGCGACTGTCTTGCCTGTGGGGATCCAGAAGATCGTATACGCCTTCACGTTCTGCATGATCGGCCCGTTGTGATAGACGAGGTTGCGTGTGCGGGCAAAAGCGTACGGCCCGGCGCCCTGCGCCGCTTCCTGACGATGCCAGTCGGCGCTGCGGTGCAGGTATACGGAGCCGCCGCCATTTGACATCCATTGCGCTGAACGACCCTCGGCGGAGGGTACTCCACTGGCGGAGAGTACTCCGCTGGCGGGAGGCGCCCCACCGGTCGAATCGCCGCCGGAAGTCTCAGCATAAGCTGTGCCGGGCAAAACAGAAATACTGATCATCAAGGCAAGCAGTGCGGAAGGTTTTAGCAATCGGAACATGTTCAAACTCCTATATCAATTACAACCGAATCAAACAACCCAAGACCTGAACAGCATGTTCTATGGAGTGCCATTGAGGAGAACGACGAGAATAAAGCCATGTGTTCCTTGCAGAACACATGGGGTTGGCTGCTAAATGATAACGCGCAACGCGGTTTTGTCAATGTAAATTTACAGGGTCGCCAAAAGATACTCGCCTCCGCTCCGCGTTGCGAACTCATACACGCCGCGAACCGGTTCAGACACTGGCACAACAGTTCCTGAACACACGACCGTGACCGGGACCGCCGAGCGCACCCTGCACGGAGCGCCCAGCAGCGAGCAGACGCGCGCAGACACAAGCATATGCGCCCGCCATACGATGCCGACCTCAAACCCGCCGCGAGCGCGCAGGCCTTCCACGCTTCCCTCTGCCCACTCATCTGGGAGCGCAGGTAATAGCGCGATGATGCCCGCATGGCTGTGGAGCAGCATCTCGGCAATACCTGCTGTTGCGCCGGTGTTGTAATCCAGCTCATAGGCATGCGCCGGGGCAAGCCGCGTGCCAGCAAACAGGCTGTCACCCGCCTCGACGCGCAACAGGGTCATCAGACTGGCATAGGCGGCGCGACTATCTGCAAGGCGCGCATAGAACAGCGTCATGTTGTTGCGCGACCACGCTCCCTCTTCGTATCCAGGCGCACACACCCGCCGTTCCACTGATGTCCGCGCCGCCCGTGCCAAGTCTGGCGCGCCTTCAGGGGTGATCTGTGCGAATGGGTACACGCCCAGCAGGTGACTGGTGTGGCGATGGCCGGGGATGGCCTCGTCGTAGTCCGCCAGCCATTCCTGGATCTGGCCGTTTTTGCCAACTTGATACGGCGGCAGTTGACTGCGCATGGTTTGCAGGGCTGCCTGAAAGTCCGCATCGATATCGAGCGCCCGGCTCGCCTGAATGCACGCGTCAAACAATTCCCGAATGAGAACGTGATCGACCGTCGGCCCAAGCGCCACCGTATAGGCTTTACCCTCGTGAAGAAATGCATTCTCTGGCGAGTTTCCCGCCCCGCTGACCAGCCAACCCGTCCGTGGGTCGCGCACAAGGTAGGCCTGACAGAATTCCGCCGCCTCTTTAAGGATCGGGTAGGCGCGTTCAGCCAGAAACCGCCTATCACCGGTGAAGGCATAGTGATCCCACAGGTGCATGGCAGCCCACACACCGCCCGTCGGGAACGCGCCCCAGTCGATGCTCCAACCCCACGCAGAGAATCCCCAGGCATTTGAGAATATGTGCGCCACCCAACCCGGAAAACCGTAGAGCGCCTGTGCCGTCCGTCGACCGGAGGGCACGAGCGTCTGCTCAATCCAGCGAAGCAGAGGCTGGTGACATTCGCTCAGATTCGTCACCTCCGCCAGCCAATAGTTCATCTGCGTGTTGATATCCAGGTGATAGTCACACGTCCAGCCGATCCTGCACGCCGTGTTGTCGTTCCACGCGCCTTGCAAATGCGCCGGAAGCGGCGAATCGGGGCGTGAACTGCCGATCAACAGGTAGCGCCCGAACTGGAAAAGCAGCGCGCACAGGTGCGGATCGGCGGCGCCTTGCCGGACGCATTCGATGCGTTCATTCACCGCCAGGTCGGGGCGTGGATTAGGGCCAAGGTCGAGAGTAGCGCGACGGAACCACTTTTGGTGCTCGGCCACGTGCGCCTGGCGCAGTTGCGCGCAGGATATTTCTGAGGCCCGTTGAATCTGTTCCTGACAGTGCGCTATCGCGTCGTTGCCGCCATACGTGGCGCCCATCGCGAGCAGGAGAGTGGCTGCATTGGCTTGTTCTATCACCAGTTGTGCGCCAGCGGTGTGGATGGTCCCGCCTTCAATTAATACCCGCAAGCGGGCATGGCCGGAAACACCCGATCGCCCATCGCTGTGCTGGTTTTCGCGCGCCTGCGTGTCGAGCCGGAGCATGTCTGCGCTATCGGCGCACACGACGAAAGGTTGTTCGTCGCCATCCAGCGCGACGCGAAAGGTGAGTTTGCCAGGCTGGCTGCACGTCAGGCGGATCACCATGACCTGGTGGACGGCGCTGACAAACACCTCGCGTTGATACTGCGCCTGATCAATACCGTACTGAACAGTCGCAACCGCCTCATCCAGGTTCAGCGTCCGACGGTAGTCGCGCTCTTCTAATGTCATCTGGCTGAAAAACAGGCGCAGATTGCCAAACGGCAGATTCGTGCCGTAGTTCAACTTGCGACCTTCGAGTTTACGCGCCAGCGTATTGGCGGCGTCAATCTCGCGATTCAACAAGTGTTGTCGCACTTGCTGGAAAATGGCGGGGCTTCCTGGCGGGTTGTTATCGAGCGCAGGATCTCCCGACCAGAAAGTCGTTTCGCTCAGGGCGATCCGCTCGACGCGCGCGCCGCCGTAAACCATCGCACCCATCCGGCCATTAGCCAGCGGTAACCCGTCGCGCCAATGCTCCGCCGGTTTGCGATACCAAAACGAACTCTCACTACCTGATGATTCATTGTTGCTATTCATACCATGACTCCACAACCGACGTAGACGCGCCACGATCACTCACTTTTAGCGCCCGGCACGCTTCTGTAGACTGTCCGACCTGCTTGTTCTATGGCAGTTGGTTGTTCTATGCCAGTGTCACCTTGTAGCATTGCACGAAGTCAACCGGTTTCTGCTCCGGCAGGTCAATCGCCAATCCGCGGTTGGTTTGTTCAAAGGTTATCGGGCCGTCGCAGCCCAGAACTTTGACGGAACCCACAACCGGCGCTTTCCCGGAAGCCAGGCTGCGAATGACGGTCTTGCCGCCCTCAGGCCACTTCATCTGGAAGGCGTATACATCCTTGCCCTTCGCGGTGAAGCGAAAATCTTCAATCGTCCAGGCAACCGCTTCTTCCTTGAAGCCCTCGATTGCCACCTGCGAGGCGCCTTCCGCAGCAGTCGTCCAGGGACGTGTGCCATAGATGCCTTCACCGTTGACTTTGATCCATTTCGCAACAGACTCGAGGAGGTAAACGCACTCGTCATCCAGCGTGCCATCGGGGCGCTGCGGGATATTGAGCAACAGGTTGCCGTTCTTGCTGACGATATCGACGAGCATGTCGGCCACCTGGTTGGGAGTCTTGTAGACATCCCTGACGTTGTAGAACCAGTCACCCACGCTGGTGTCGGTCTGCCATACGTGCGGGAAGATGCCGGGTAGCTGGCTGCGTTCGATGTCCAGCACGCCAACGGTATACACCTGCTGGTCGCGATCCTTCTGGTTATAGACAGCCTGATTGACGCCGCCGTGCAGCCGGGCGCTGCTGTTGTACAGGTGCGCGATTGCGTTTAGCCCATAGTCGCCAAAAGGCACGCCACCATCGGAGTACAGCAGGTCGGGGTGGTACAGGTCGATTAACTCTTTGACATAGGCATACCACTTCGCATGCCACCACGGGTTGGTGGTATACCATTCCTGCGGGTTTGCCTCACGGTTGGGAAGATAGAGGTCTTCATAAGCCGGGTCACTGCCGTCATAGGGAACGCCGGCATATGGGCCGAAGCGATCCGCGCCTTTCGTCGGTATGTACCAGGTGTAGGTGGCGCCGATATGCTCTGAAAACCCATAGGGCAACCCGCGCTTGCGAGCGGCTTCGGCCCAAAGCGCGACAATGTCTTTACCAGGGCCCATTTTGACCGAGTTCCACGGGTGCAAGCTGGAATTCCAATTGTGGAAATTGTCATGGTGCGCCGCCTGCGCAACGAAGTATTTTGCGCCGGCTTTGACGTACAAGTCCATGAGCGCGTCAGGGTCAAACTTCTCGGCCTTCCACAACTTCACGATGTCTTTCCAGCCTGTTTTGGAGGGGTGGCCGTACTTTCGGATGTGATATCGATTCTGGTCCTTCCCTTCCATATACATCTGCCGAGCGTACCAGTCGCCATACATAGGCACTGCCTGCGGCCCCCAATGTGACCAGATGCCAAACTTTGCATCTCGAAACCATTCCGGAGGCTGGTACTGTCGCAGGGATTCCCAGGATGGATTAAAAGGGCCTGATTCAATCTTGAAGTCAGTCATGTAACTCATCTCCTATTTATCAAAAAGCCACCCAGCCTGCCCTCGAACGGGAAGACTGGGTGGCCACTGACCTCACACACCCATAGCCATGGGAAGCGAGATTACTTCTTGAAACTTGAGTCGTACGACTTCTGCATGATCTCCAGGTAACGCTTGAGATTCAGCTTGTCGAAACCGGCGATATAGGCATCCCAATCTTTGATGATGTCTTTGGAACCGGTTACGAACTGGAGCGAATTCTGGTTAACGTAATCCGTGATGTTCTGGCGCAACGTGGCGGCTTCGTCTGCCTCGCTCGGGTTGATCCAGACTGCCCAATGCGGGTACAGTTCTTTGGGCTGGTTGCCGTCCATCAACTGCGTGGCTGCCTGTAGGCGGCGCTCGTAACCAGAAGAGGCATAGATATCCGTGGCCGAAACCCATGCATCGCGGAACTCCTTCGGGTTGTAGTACTGGGCCATGGCGCCCCATGCGGTGTTATGGTTCTTCTCGTCTTTGGCCAGTGGGATCGTGGCATACAGCGGCGCTGTATTCGCACCATTTGCGACATCGCCAGCGATTGGCTTGCGCCAATCCTTGCCCTCTTCACCAAAGATACCGCGCAGCGCTCCATCTGGTGTAAACATATAGTCCGCCATCTTGATCGCCGCGATCTGGGCTTCCTTGCTGGCCTTGTTCGTCAGGACAAATGTCGCGCCGGCGACACTGCCGAAGTCATAGGTCGCATAATGAATCGAATTTGGCCCGACCAGTGGTGGCAGCGCATCGTAGTGGGCGCCTGTCGGGGCGCCGTCGCCGGTGGTGACGAAGATAGCAGGGTGCATACCTGCGCCGGCGCCCAGGATTTCTGCGCCCGCGTTGTCGCCGATCTTCTTGAACGCTTCCGCGTTCTGCGTGAAGGCGCCTTGGTCAATCAAGCCGGCATCCACCAGACTCTTGATATAACCCAGGCCGTCTTTCCATTCCGGCTTGGTGGCGGCCATGTCGACCTTGCCATCTTTCATGATGAGGTAGGTGCGGTCGTCGTCATAGATGAATGCGTTCATCAGGTAGGGGATCACGCGCACGCCGTAGTCTTCAATCGAACCGCTCAATGGCACTTCATCAGCCTTGCCATTGCCGTTAGGGTCTTTCGTCTTGAAGGCGGTGAGCATGGCCTTGAACTCTTCGGTCGTCTTGGGCGGCAGAATGTTCAACTTCTTCAACCAACTGGTGTTGACCCACATCTTGTTGGGGAACGAGCAGTGGTAGCAGTCGATGTACTGCGGCAGACCGTAAATCTTGCCATCTGGCGCATACGCCTCAGCCTTGAAGTACGGATACTTGGCCAGAGCCGCCTTGATATTGGGCGCATACTGGTCGATCAAGTCGTTCAACGGAAGAACCACGCCCTGCGCCCCATAGCGCAGCAGGTCGGTCTCATTGAACTGGTCTACCCATGGGATCAGCAGGTACAGATCAGGGTAGTCGCCGCTGGCCAGTGAAATCTGGCGCTTCTCTTTTGCGGCATTGCCATCCATGGTAGTAGTCTGCCAGTCAAACTTAATGTTGAACTTCTTCTGCATCTCAAGCGTAAACGAGTTGGTCAGAAGATCGATATTGGGGTCCTGGGGTCCAAAAACCTTGATGGTGATGGGTGCTGCATTTGCGTCTGGCGCTTTTGTCGCTTCGGGCGCCTTGGTGGCCGCGGGCGCCGCCGTCGCCGCTGGAGCACTGGTAGCTGCGGGTGCGCTAGTGGCAGCCGGCGCAGAAGTCGCTGCCGGCGCGCTGGTTGCCGCAGTGCCGCAGGCTGCTAATACAATGCCAAGTGCGGCGAACAATGAGACTGAACGGAAGAAATTCTTACTCATCTTAACTTACTCCTAACTTACTCCTCGATGCTTAACACATGGGTAGACTTACGTGTAAAAGAAAGCAATACAACAGGGTATGTTCTTTTTATGAACTGTGAGCACCTCCTTCGTCTGGAATCGCGCCCCATGGCGAGTTAACCCTTGATGGAACCAATCAACATGCCTTTGACGAAATAACGTTGCACGAATGGATACATGATGAGCACCGGCAGGCTGCCAACAACGATGAGTGTGTACTTCAACAAGTCGGCCAGCTGCTGGCGCTCGATCATGGTTTGCGCGTCCATGGATCCGCTGGCTGTGGTGTTCAAGATGAGAATGCTGCGCAAC